>Ga0315548_1000158_pt1 | contig 61094 bp, 50 predicted proteins | sample SalMarSW160110MG_2_FD_202540 | JGI IMG/M metagenome (GOLD analysis project Ga0315548, IMG submission 202540) | Salt marsh sediment microbial communities from the Plum Island Ecosystem LTER, Massachusetts, United States - Salt Marsh Sediment SW1601-110 ... | reverse complement strand
ATACTTAAAGGATACAAGTTTTACGATTTGAAAGTAAATTTCTTGATTCAGGAGATTTTAAATCAATGAAGACAGCGCTGATTTTTCCGGGTCAGGGGGTCCAGAGGGTAGGGATGGGGAAAGACCTCTGCGATGAATTTCCGCTCGCCAGAAAACTTTACGATGAAGCGGATAAGCAACTTGGTTTTTCTTTAAAAAAAGTTTGTTTCGAAGGTCCCAAAGAATTTTTGACTGATGCGAAAAACGCTCAGGTCGCAATAATGCTGAATTCTTACGTGATTTTCAGTATTATAAAAGATAAGCTTGACTTTTCTTGTGTTGCAGGGCATAGTCTTGGTGAATACACGGCGCATCTTGTAGCCGGGTCGTTCAGTTTTCCCGATGCTTTGCATCTTGTTCGTTTCAGAGGCGAAATGATGAGCACTGCCGGAGAAGGTACGATGAGCGCGGTGATTGGCCTTGCGTCAGAAAAAGTTAAAGAGATTGTAGAAAAGACACCAGGCATCGTACAAACTGCGAATTTTAATACACCCCTCCAGACAGTCATTACAGGAGAAGTTGAAGCCGTTAAAGAGGCTGAAAGAAGATTGAAGGAGGAGGGAGCAAAGATTATTCATCTTGAGGTTTCCGGAGCTTTTCATTCTCTTTTAATGAAGGAAGTCTCAACTCCATTTAAAAAAGTTCTTTCAAGGACTGAGATTAAAAAACCCGAAGTTCCCGTTTATTCTAATGTTACAGGGGAAAAAGTTTCTGAGATTGTAGATATATTGGAAACTTTAAGTGAGCAAATTGAGAAACCCGTACGCTGGGTCGAAACGCTTCAGAATATGAAAAGGGATGGAGTCGAAAGATTTATAGAGATAGGCTGTTACAGTATTCTGGCTAAAATGATAAAAAGTACACTTGACAAAGTCGAAACAATGAGTATTTCTTATCCAGAAGAGATAAGGGGGTTTCTTGGCGAGTGATAAGAGTAATAAGGTAGCTTTAATAACCGGAGGAAGAGCGGGTATCGGAAAGGCAATAGCTTTGAAACTTGCGTCTTCCGGTATCAATTGCGCTGTTTTCGATGTCCGGGATGCAACGGAAGTCGTGGAAAAAATAAAAAATATGGGCGTTAAAGCAACCTCTGCGAAAGTTGATGTGACCGACTCCCAGGCTGTTAACTCCGCGGTTTCAGATGTGAGCTCCTCGCTCGGAGCAGTCAATATACTGGTCAACAATGCGGGAATTACCCGCGACAATTTACTCCTGCGAATGAAAGAAAGCGATTGGGACGACGTAATACGGGTAAACCTGAAAGGCGTTTTCAACTGTACCAAGGCGGTTATTCGCGGAATGATGGGTTGCCAGTGGGGAAGAATTATTTCTGTTTCTTCTATTATAGGTATTATGGGTAATGCCGGACAGGCGAATTATGCTGCATCTAAAGCCGGCATAATCGGATTTACAAAATCAATAGCTCGAGAAGTTGCGTCGAGAAACATAACTGCTAATGCTATTGCCCCCGGTTTTATTAAAACCGAAATGACGGATAAACTTCCCCAGCCAGTAAAAGAAGATTATCTGTCGAAAATACCTCTCGGTAGATTCGGAGAGGTAGAGGATGTGGTTAACCTGGTTGCTTTTCTAGCTGGCGAGGAGTCTTCTTATATAACCGGACAGGTAATCCAGGTTGATGGAGGACTTCTAACTTAAACTTAAATTAAGGAAGGAGGAGGTTTTGTATGGCTTTAGCCGATAAAGTTAAAGAGATAATCGTTGAACAGTTAGGCGTTGATGAGTCTGAAGTTACTATGGATGCGCATTTCATAGACGATCTTGGAGCGGATTCCCTTGATACCGTAGAACTGGTTCTTTCTTTTGAGGAAGCTTTTGACATAAGTATTCCCGATGAGGATGCCGAGAAATTGGAAACCGTGGGTAAAGCGGTCGAATATTTGAAGGCGCATATAGAAGAAGAGTAAAGTGATGCACCGTGTAGTAATCACGGGGACGGGAATAGTCTCCCCCGTAGGTATAGGAACTCAGGAGTTCTGGGAAGCTCTCAAGAATGGAAAAAGCGGAATTTCCAGGATTACAAGGTTCGACCCTTCTTCTTTTAAAAGTCAAATTGCGGGAGAAGTCAAGAATTTCGACCCTTCCAAGAAATTGGATAGTAAAGATATTAGAAGATTCGATTTGTTTACTCATTATGCTCTGTATGCCACAGCCGAGGCTATCGAAGACAGCGGTTTGAATCTCGAAACTCTTGATATGGATAGGGCAGGCGTGATTTATGCTTCCGGCATCGGAGGAGAAAATACGTGGGAAAACGAACACAAAAAACTTATGGAGAGAGGACCCGATAAGGTAAGTCCTTTCTTCATTCCTGCCCTCATAATAAATATGGCATCAGGTATGATTGCGATGAGATTTGGCTTTCGGGGAGTGAATTATGGGGTTGTTTCTGCCTGTGCTTCTTCAGGTCATGCTATAGGAGAAGCTTTCCGGAAAATTCGTTCCGGAGAGATGGATATAATGGTGGCGGGGGGCAGCGAGGCACCTCTCGGACCTCTCGCTGTAGCTGGTTTCTGTGCGGCACGGAGTTTATCTACGAGAAATGATGAACCCGAAAAAGCCTCGAGACCTTTTGACAAGGACAGGGATGGTTTTGTTATGGCTGAAGGTGCGGGCACTCTGATTTTCGAAAATCTGGAAAATGCCAGAAAGAGAGGGGCGACCATATACGGCGAGATAGTAGGTTATGGGGCTTCGGATGATGCATTCCATATCACCGCTCCGAATGAAAGCGGAGAACCGCAAGCAAAAGCTATGGAGAGAGCTATGGAAGACGGGGGTATCAAGAAAGAAGAAGTCGGCTACATAAACGCCCATGGTACATCCACCGAATTGAATGATAAAATAGAGACCAAGGTAATAAAAAAAGTTTTCGGTGAAGAGGCTTACAAAATAAAAATTTCTTCGAGTAAATCTATGACAGGGCATATCCTGGGAGCAGCTTCTGCCATAGAAGCCGTAATTAGCGTTCTTAGTTTGCGGGAAGGCGTCATCACTCCTACGATTAATTACGAGACGCCGGACCCGGAGTGCGATCTCGATTATACTCCCAATAAAACTGTAAAAAAAGATATAAAATGCGCCCTGTCCAATTCATTCGGTTTCGGCGGGCACAATGTAACTCTCGCTTTCAAGAAATACGAGGAAAAATAGTGAAAATAATAGTCTGTATAAAGCAGGTTCCCGACCCAGAACACGCCAAGATGGATAAAGAATCCGGGACTGTTGTCCGCGAGGGCGTGGAACTTATGGTTAATCCTTTTGACCTTTATGCGGTCGAAGAGGGGTTGAGGTTGAAAGGAAAAATGGGGGGAGAAGTAGTCGCTATTTCTATGGGTCCTCCCCAGGCTGAAGGAGCTTTGAAGGAAGTAATAGGTATGGGAGTGGACCAGGGAATATTGTTGACTTCCAGGGATTTTGCCGGAGCTGATACCTGGGCAACTTCCTACACACTTGCAAAAGCCTGTGCCAAAGTAGGAGATTTCGATATTATCATTTGCGGCAAGCAAGCAATAGACGGGGACACCGCTCAGGTTGGTCCGGGTATTGCCGCGAAGCTTGGGATACCGCAAATAACTTTTGTGAGAAAAATAGATGAAATTTCTGGAGAAAAAATCAAAGCAGAAAGATTGGTGGAAGGCGGCTATGAGGTGATTTCTTCACCGTTGCCTCTTTTGATTACTGTTGTGAAAGAGATAAACGAGCCTCGACTTCCTACCTTAAAAGGAAGACTTAACGCTAAAAAAGCCGTGATAGAAAAATGGGGTCCTGAAGATATAGAAGCCGAAAAAGATAAAATAGGTATAAATGGTTCCCCAACGAAAGTCAACGAGATTTTCACACCCGACCTATCGAAAGACGGAAAAATTTTTACTTCGGACCAATTAGAAGAAGCGGCGGCGGAAATAATAAAGAAACAAAAAGAAATGGGGCTTATTTGATGGGTATTAGAGTAATCAAGGATAAATGCACTGGCTGCGGAATTTGTTTTAAAGTTTGTCCGTATGATGCGATAAACATGGTAGAAGAAGCTCATACGCTGCAAAACGGCAAAACGGTCAAGAAGCTTGCCGTAATAAATCTTGAAAAGTGTACTTTTTGCAGCGAGTGCGTTAAACCCTGCCCTACAGCTGCTATCGAGTTGAAAGCCGAGACTCATAAATTCGAAGGCAAAGAAAGTTACAGAGACGTTATGGTTTTTGCCGAACAGAGAAGAGACCAGCTTGAAGGAGCCGCGTTCGAACTTGTTGGAAAGGGAAGAGAACTGGCGGACAAACTCGGTGTGGAACTTTACGCGCTCCTGCTGGGTAAAGATCTTAAAGGTAAGTCTGAAAGACTCATAGCGAGCGGCGCGGATAAGGTTATTGCCGTAGCCGATGATACTTTATTTCATTTCTTACCGGAACCGTATACTAATGTTCTTGTAGATATCATCGATAAGTATAAACCTTCTATATTCCTTGCCCCGTCCACAACGCAGGGTAGAGCTCTCCTGTCGAGAGCTGCAGCAACTATTTATACGGGACTTACGGCAGACTGTACAGGTCTTGATGTGGATAAGAACGGAAATCTTCTTCAGACGAGGCCCGCCTTCGGAGGCTCTATTATGGCAAGGATTCTTACTCCAGATATGAGACCTCAGATGGCTACCGTGCGTCCGAAAGTTTTTAAACCATTACCCGAAGACCCGAGTAGAAAGGGAAAAATTATTGAAGAAAAATTTGCGAAAGAAAGGTTGAAAAGCATTACCACATTCGATAAGTGGATTGAAGATACGACTTCAGCAGTTTCGATAGAAGATGCGAATATAATTATTTCAGGAGGAAGGGGCCTAGGATGTAGCGATAATTTTAAAATACTTTTTGAGCTGGCGGAGATTTTAGGTGGAGCAGTAGGAGCATCGAGACCAACTGTCGATGAGGGATGGATACCATATTCTCATCAGGTTGGACAGACGGGAAAAACAGTAGGTCCGAAAATGTACATTGCTGTCGGTATAAGCGGTGCTATCCAGCACCTTGAGGGTATGAGGGGTTCGGACTTTATTATTGCAATAAATAAAGATCCCGAAGCTCCAATATTCAAAGTCGCGGATATAGGAATTGTGGGAGATCTTTTTAAGATTATTCCTGTACTTAAAGAAAAACTCAAAAGAGCAGTAAATGGCTGAGAAGATAAAAAACAGTTCTATAGTCGATGAATTGGAGAAAGCTTACCTCGATTACTCTATGAGTGTAATCGTGGGCAGAGCTCTTCCCGATGTTCGAGATGGTTTAAAGCCGGTTCACACAAGAGTGCTCTATGCGATGAGTAAACTCGGTTTACTTTCGAGTTCTTCCTACAAGAAATCTGCTACGGTTGTAGGGGAAGTTCTCGGTAAGTACCATCCCCATGGAGATATGGCGGTTTATGATACGATTGTCAGGATGGCGCAGGATTTCTCCTTGCGTTATCCTTTGATCGACGGTCAGGGTAATTTTGGCTCAATCGATGGCGACAATGCAGCTGCTTACAGATATACGGAAGTGCGATTGTCCAAAATTGCGGAACTGATGCTTCAGGACATCGATAAAAATACAGTCGATTTTGTTCCTAATTTCGACGCTTCGCTTTCGGAGCCGACCATTATGCCTTCGGCTTTCCCGAATTTGCTCGTAAACGGTTCCAGCGGTATAGCTGTCGGTATGGCGACCAATATTCCTCCGCATAATTTAGTAGAGGTCTGTGATGGGGTTATCGCACTCATCGAAAATACCGATTTGGAAGTTGACGATTTGCTTGGTTTTATAAAGGGTCCCGATTTTCCGACAAGGGGTATAATAATCGGAGATAAAGGGCTGAAAGAAGCATACAAAACCGGCGACGGCAAAATCGAAATCCAGGCTAAGCTTCATTTCGAATCCGAGAGCCACGGCAGGGAGAAGATAATAATAACGGAAATACCTTACCAGATTAATAAGTCGACTTTACTCGAACAGATTGCCGGAGAAGTAAATAAAGGCAGGATTGATGGTGTTTCCGACCTGCGGGATGAATCGGACCAGAGTGGAATAAGGATTGTGCTTACTTTAAGGAAAACCGCCGACTCGAAGACCGTCTCAAGAAGACTTCTGAAATATACGGGGCTCAGGAGAACTTTCGGGATAATACTTCTTGCCATAGTAGGCGGAGTCCCTCAAAAGTTGAATTTAAAACAGATGCTTCAACTTTATATCGACCACAGAAGAGAAGTGGTCCGCAGAAGGTGTGAATTCGAACTCGATAAAGCCGAGAAAAGAGCACACATTCTCGAGGGTCTTCTGAAAGCGCTCGACCGGATCGATGAAATAATCGAAACCATCAAAAAATCTAAGAACAGAGAAGACGCGCAGGGAAATCTGATTAAAAACTTTAAATTCAGTACGGAACAGGCCGATGCCATACTTGATATGAGACTTTCCCGGCTGACTTCTCTTGAGAGAAGTAAACTTGTAGAAGAATACGGAGAGAAAATAAAGCTTATAGAGAAATTGAAAAGTATACTTTCCTCCGCTAAAAGATTGGATGCGGAGGTTATTGGTGAGATTAAAGAAGTTAAGGAAAAATTCGGCGATAAGAGAAGAACGGAGATATTTAAGGGTGAATCTGAAGATTTTTCGGAATCGAATCTTGACCTCGTAAAAGAAGAAGACGTCGTGATTACCATTACAAAGAAAGGGTTCGTGAAAAGAATACCTTTATATACTTATAAGCAGCAGGGCAGGGGAGGTATCGGTATAATAGGAGCGTCGGTGGGGGATACGGATTATGTGACTTCTCTTCTTGTCGAGTCAACTCATGACGAAATGTTGCTTTTTACCAGCGAGGGCAAGTGTTATCCTCTCAAAGCGTATGAGATTCCTGAAGCCGGCAGGCTATCCAAAGGCGTGTCTCTCGCACGGATGTTGAATCTCGGTGCGAATGAAATACCACAGGCTGTGATAACTTTGAAAGAAGTGAAAGAAAGTGATAATGTGATTCTTGTTACGAAGAAAGCGACAATAAAGAAAGTCAAGCTTCTGGATTTCGCCAATGCGCATTCGGGAGGCATAATAGCTCAGAGGATGAAAGAAGGAGATGAACTGTTTACTGCCGACAGGGTAAGCGAAGGAAGTAAGATATTACTTGCTTCGAGTAATGGACAGGTAATCAAATTCAAGGAAAGGATTTTGCGGCAGATGGGAAGGGCTGCGCAGGGCGTCATCGGCATGAATATTCCGGATAAAGAAAATATAGTTTCCTGCGTTATCGCTGATGAGAAAATCAAATATCTTCTTTTGATTTCCGATGACGGATACGGTAAGAGGGTCGACATCTCGGAGTTCAGGGAGACCAACCGAGGAGGCAAAGGAGTTATCGGAATGAAGCTCTCCAAAGGTAGAAAACTGCAAAGAATGGTTGGTCTGGTTTCCGAGGAAGAATTGATTGCAATTACCGAAACAGGTAAGATTATAAGACTGAATTCCGAAAGTATCAGTAAACAGCACCGCAGCACCCGTGGGGTTCGAGTGGTTTCCGTTAAGGGCGAAGATAAAGTGATGGATGTTGCGATAATATCGGATTGATGAAAATTTCGCACATAGATTTTTATTCGGGAAGTAAATCAGACGAGAGCCCGCGAAAGATATTTACCTCTTCGGGAACAATAACAGTTGATAGAGTTATAGAAACTAATTTAGAAGAAGATTTTTATTCGAAAAACAGGAAAAGAATTTTTATTTTTCAAAGTCAGAAAAAAGATTTTTATAAACTTGCTATTTGTGAAGACTCTTTTGAATTGGAAGAAATAAAGAAAAGAAGATAGTAATTTTTTTTCTTACTTTCATCTTGTTATTGTTGTTGTGTCTTAAAATGCAATATTAAGACCGATACTGAAGAATTTCATGTCGCTGTGGGTTATAGTAAATTCAATCTCGAGATTTGCCGTCTCGGTCGATTTATACCCGAATCCTACTCCGAAGGACGGACCTATTTCTGCGGACGGAGTTTCCACATCCGATTCTGTCTTAAGAAGGACTTCATGAGTAACACCGATTTTGCCTTTAGTGTATATTCCGTTGTTGTTTACAAAGCGTACCACTCCGTATCCGCCCAGTGACCTTATGTGTGTTTTGTTTCCGGGGGTTTCGCCTATACGATCTCCGCCGAAATATCCGAAATTGTATTCGCTCTCGAGCGCTGCCTCGAGGGATTTATATTTGAAGGGTAAGTTGTAACCGGCAATTCCTCCGATGGAGAAAACATCCAGGGAGCTTACTTTTTCCACCTTAAACATACCGCCTTTTACTCCCAAATATAATCCGGTTTTTGACTCATAGGCAGAAGCGGTAATTGAAGTAAAACAAAAGACTACTAATAATGTGATTGAGATATTTTTTTTCATTTAAACTCCTTTGATTCTTTTTTGTATAATAAAAATTATATTGACTATGTCAAGACTTGGATTTGCCACAAAGGCACGAAGGCACAAAGAACAAATTTGGTAAATTGGAAAATAGATAAATGGGGAAATGGGGATAAACCATTTAACTATTTTGCTATTTCTCTATTTTACTATTTTGACTCTCTACTCGCGACTGATGACTCGGTGCTACGCACTGCCCCCTTGACTAAAAAATTAATTTTCTTACAATTTAATATATTAAGGAGGTGACTATGCATAGGTGTATAAAGTGCGGAACCGATTATGAAGTCAGTCTGGATTTTGATGCGCCTGGAGGAGTAAGAGTTGCAAATTGTCGTGCATGCCCTGTCGACAATGTATATGCGGTTTGCGAGAGATGTGAAAATCTGGATCGGATTGAATCGGATGCTTGCCCCGGGTGTGGAGTCTGGAACATGTGGGAAATCCAGAAAATGGTTCCAGTGGAATAGGTATAATTATATATTAATTGAGGTGTAAATGAAGATTAAAGGAAAAGGTTTTTTGGTTTTTTTTATAGTCGTTTTTAGTTTGATTCAAATAAACGCACAAACATCTTCCGGCTGTAAATATCCGGAAGGTTCAAGTCGCTATTTAACGGCAGAGGATCTGACAGGCAAATCTTTATGGGAATTAAAAATCATACGTAATGAGATATTTGCCAGGCATGGTTATAAATTTAAGTCTGAAGAGATGAAAAAATATTTCGATAAACAAAAATGGTATAAGCCGAAATATGATGATGTAACATCTAAATTAACCAAGATTGAAAATGCCAATATAAAGATGATAAAACAATATGAAGATAATGCTCAAAAAGAAAAAGCAGCTCCTACAATCAGAGAATTAATAGAAAAGCAAAAACGTGAAGTTGTATTTAAAACACCGTGGGGGTCAGGAGAAACCGAGTTAAATCACATGATTCCTGAAGAAGCCAGCCCCGAAGCACCAATGAGTTTCGCCATCGATAATTCCGGAAAAATTTTCGTTCTCGATCAAGTCAATAAAAGAGTTCAGGTTTTTGACAAGACCGGTGAGCATATTAAAACGATTCCTCTCTTAACTTATACATGTTCGGATATAGATATCGGAAAATCGGGTAATTTATTTATTCTTGATCAGTGGACAGGCAAAGCCGTACTTCTAATAGACCAGGAAGGCAATTTATTAAAAAAGGTGGAATTGGTCGGTAAGGGTATTGCCGAGGTAGGGGGAGTTTGGAAAATGTACAGCCGTAAGGACGGTTTATGGGTTGCTTATAAAGATTATATTGTTAGAGTGTGCAATGCTGAAGGAGAGCCGGATAAAGACAGGCCTATGATATCCGGGAAATTATGCCGGGATGGTAAGAATATTATCAAGGCAAAAAAAATCGGTGATATTACGGTAACTATCACCAGAAGTTTGTTGGGCAAATCAAGTATCGATAAATACACCGTATACTTCGATATCCCGGTTATGTATATAACCCTTGTGGATATAGATGATAATGGAAATATTTACCTCGGGGTTAATTTATTGGAAGAGTCGATCGGAGAAGGACCGCCATATAGTATTGAAAAATCACATGAAGTAGTATTAATACTCGATAAGAATGGCAAAGAAAAACAGAGAATTTATATGCCTGTATCTACAAAGGTGGAAGAGGTTAACCGTTCCTTTCGCGTTACACCGGACGGAACTATCTATCAGCTTGTAATAGAGGAAGAAGGCGCTACAATGTGGAGATACAGTCCATAAGGAATCTTAGACCGGGCTCTTAACTAAATCCCGATTTTTTCCCTGTAATCGATTCAATTTCGATTTTAAGAATCATCGTCTTTGAAACGATTTTATCAGGGAACTGCCAATCGTTCTTGTTTGTATGTTGGTTCATAATTATTTGAAGCGCTTCCTTCTTTTTATTTAAATCGTCTACAATTTTTATAGTTCCAAAACCGATAACACAGCGATATTTTGTACTAAAATCACAAGCCCTTTCTGCTTGTGTTATTTCTGCGGAATCCGTTATTTCAAAACATACTTTGTTGTTTTTTTTGATTATGTCGATTTTCTTTCCGGTTTTTCCTGTATGAAGAAATATTTTGTTTTCTTTATAACCATAGTTCATTGGTACGATATAAGGAGAATTATTATCGGAAAGGGCAATCCTGCATATCTTATTTGAGGAAATAATTTTTTCTATTTCTCCCCGGTCAGTAATTTCTTTATCTTTTTTTCTCATGGGTATTAATCGTAATCGCAGTCTTTGGAACTAGCGATTGGTTTTCTTAATTTTTTCAGTCTTTCTTTATCTTTCTTTTTAACTTTTTCGATTGCAGGAGAAAAAGCTATCGATGATATTTTCCCGATATTTTCTTCCAGATATTTTAATGTTTCTTTTGGGTATACGTCGTATAATTCTTTTAATGCCCAGCCGACGGCTTTTTGAACATAATACTCTTTATCTTCAAGCAATCTGTTTATAAACTTAATTATGGTTTCGTACGGCAATACTATTTTTTTTGTCCTGCTGAAATATAAAAGACTTACAATCGATTGCCTCCTGTCCCAGAGATTCGCTGATTCATTCCATTGCTCAATCAGAGTCAATACTTTATCAGGGATTAATTCCAGTATTTTCGTATAAATTTTAGACAATGTGTCGCAGGAACCCCAGTTATCTACTGTCTTTTGCCAGTGTTTTATCTTTTTCCATGAATCAAGCAGAAATTCTTTGTTTCTCATCTTTGACTCTAAATAAAGAAATGCGTGTCCGCTTGTCCGGAAATCGGATGAATTTTTCCAGATATAATCCCATATGATTAATTGTTCGGAGGAAGGCGATTTGGAAAAAGAATATCCCTGTCTGAAAAGCTTCCTGTGCGCGGGAGCGGTTTTAGGTGTTTTTTTTACTTTGTTCTCAACCTCTGTTAAACACTTTTTTAAATATTCTTCATTCATAATTTAGTAAAAACAAAAAAGAAGATCTGACACGTATATGTGTATTAAAAAATCAGTTACGAATTCCTATTCCAAGCATGATTATCGGAGAAGAATCAAGAGCATAACCTTCAAGAAACCCGGGGGATTTATATCCCAGTTCTAAGATAGCCGAAACCGGGTATTGTGAACTTGTAAAATCATAATGACCTCTAAGCGAGAAAGCACCTCCCAATCCTCCGCCTTTTAAGGTGATAGAATCTTCTCCCCCGATTTCTATTTCTGGTTGTTTCCATATATCAAGTTTCGCATCCGGTGAAAATCGTTTGTTTTCATATAAATTTTGGACAAATAGTCCAATACCACCCCAGGATTTATAGAATGTATTATCGCCAATCCTGAAATCAAGCAAGAAGACTGTGTTTTTTGCCCGGAAATAGTTTTCTAAATGATATTCGGGCCCGAATGGTGCAAGTACCATACGAAAGGAAGGTAAATAATCAATTCCTTTAATACGAAACATGGGTAATTTAGTGGAATGATTGCCATCCCAGATGTAGGTTTTTAACTGTGCGTACAGAGCATAAAAAAGGAATGGATCAGCAAGGTTGGTCATAATGCGGTTCTTCAGATTTTCGGCATCCATCAGCAAATTATTGACATCTGAATATCCGGCGTGTCTATTAATCAATATTAGATATTGGGTCATATCGTCGCCTGAGTTATAGGTTCCCTGATTTTCGCTTAAATCCTCAATATAACCAAAAGTCAAAAGAAAAGAGAAAAAGTAGAGAGATGCTTCCCGATAATGAATCTCTCTTCTTGCCATCCAACGGAGGCATAATTCACTGTTCATTAGAGATTGGGCTTCCACGCCGCTTGAATTAAAAGCGAGCATTTCATGATCGCTATATATCCAGAAACTGGGGGACTGGAGAACAGTAAGCCCTTCGCCACTGCCGTAAGGGGGTGGCAGTTCGAATTCATAATGTACGTTTTCCCAATCCCGTTCACGTAACCATGCCCCATGGCCGAAATATTCATGTGTAAAGACACTTGAAAAGAAATCTACTGGTAAGTCGATTAAAGTATATTTTGAAAGCCGGTATGCAACTCCGCCTGCCTTGCTTAAAGGTTTTTCTTCGGAGAATAAGCGCGGGCGAATATATCTGTCTTCCAATCTGGTTAACCCATTGTGAAGAGCGAGAATTGTGGAAGTTCCGCTTCGCATGGATAACTTTGTATCATATAAGGCTGCGGAGTATGTAGGCGGAGAAATAATTTCGTTTGGAGTTAAAGAATCGGATTTACCTGTATCGGCAAATGCAGATACAAAAAATAGGGATAATAGGTATAGTGTTCGACCCCTTATGGAATAGTTACACATTCCATGGAGTAAACATTGTGACATTTATATTCTCCTCCTTTTCACATTTCAAGGTCTGACCCTGTTACACCTGTTACACGTTAGTGATCTTTGATTTTTAGAATCCCTTCGAGTTTGCTCAGTCGAAGTACGATGTTTAGATCCTGGCTTATTATAGATATTTTAAGGCCGTTATGTCCTATGTCGATGGTGTTGAATACGCCTCCTGTTGCTTTGCCTTTTTTGATTTTATCTGAATTTAAAGGAGTATATTTTTTTACATTATAAATTTCCAGATAAAACTCTTTTCTTTCTTTGCTTAAAAATTTGGACGAGTAAGATCTAAGAAAAAATGTTTCATTTTTTGAGTCGAAGCCGAAGTCTTCCTCTGTAAACTCGGAATCATGCATTTTTCCGATAATGACTTTAATGTCTTCTATGCTTTTTATTTCTATTTTCATGTTTATTAATCGTAAGAAAAAAGGGAGTAAATGTCAAGGAGGAATTTCCGCAACAGCGGAAATAGAGAATTAGGGAAATTGAGAAATGGGGAAATGGATGAATTAATCAATTAGTGAATTGGTTAATTGGTGAATTAGTGAAAAAATAAAACTAATATACTGATTCACTGATATACTAAACTTAAAAAGAACGATTAAAACTTTGAATGGGGTTGAGGGGTGATTTCACTTTTCAAGACCAGACCCCTCTGTTACAGATACAAGGATTTATTCGTCATTCAAGCAAGCGGGAACAGGTCTGCCGGTTGGATCATAAATTTTGAAGTTACCGCTTACCTGCAGCATAGCCAGCATATAAAGCAATCCATCATAATAACGTCCCACGCCATCGGGAACTGAAGTATTCCATAATTCTTTAACAAAATCAACTCTATTTTTGTTTGTTGAAGCAAGGGAAGCAACCGCATTCATGGCAACTAAACCGGAGCTATGGTTACCTGACAATTTTTTGCCCTCTAAAGTAAACAGGTCTCCGTAAGTTTTTATTCCTTCGCTATCGAAAAAATCAAGTAATCTGTTGCTTTGAGTTATTGCCCAACTATTTTTGGCAAACCAGGCGTAATCGACAGCAACATTCATCGCAACCCTCCATGCATCATGTTGGAAAGTATCTTTTCCTCTTCCAAAGGGGTCGAAAGGTTTACCATCAAAATGAGCATAATCAGGTGTTAAACCTGTTTTTGGGTGGGCAGCTTTTTTCAAGAATTGACGACTGACTTCCGCAGCTTCACACCAGAACCGATTGTTTTTGTCGGCCCAACGTGCCCAGAGTTCGTAGAAATGAGGTACATGATAAGAAGGGTCGGTAAAATCATCCGCACTACCTATAGGAACAAAGACAATTTGTTTTTCTTTTTCGTTAAAAATGTTTGTTATTATGGTATCACTATCGGAATTTCCTGCTTTATTGAGCATAGCATCTAAGATAGCCTGTGCTTCCGCCTGATAGTTATAAATGCCTGTGTCGTTTCCCCATCGTGCGGATGCGAAAAACAGTGCCATAACTATCCATTCTTCTCCATCCGAGGCTGAGTTAGAACTCATAATGACACCGTCTGTCTGAAGCTGCCATGCAAAATAATTTTTTCGTGGCTCGTTTTTATGTTGCATGTATGTTTTTGCCCATTTCCATAAACGGTTAAATTCCGACTTTTTATCTAACTGAACTGCAATCATCATACCGTAAGACATTCCTTCACTGCGAACATCATTGTGATAAATATCTTTAATGTAAGCCATATCAGGCTCAACGGGGTAGTAAAGGCGTTGTGTATCATCATCTCCGTAGAATAACTGATCCCATGCATCGTTTAATCTGGTTTGTACCTCCGATTGACTTTTACCAAGTAGCTCGATAAAAAGATTCCTGTATACTCCTGAATAATAGGCTCCTGTTTGTTTTGAAAGATTATCGTGGCTAATTGTTTCCAATGCTGATACCTCCTTGGCAGGAATTAACGTAACCGAAATTATTAGCGGAATAAAAACAATTAAACTTTTCATCTGGATTTTTCCTTTCTCCTGGTTTTATTTTTTTGTATTCATTCTCAAATTTCTTTTTTAAGCGGCTTCGCACTGACAATTTATGCGGTTTATATCCCGGAAAATTCATAATTTTAATTATAACGTTGACCCATAAAGAGTCAAGGTCGATATTTAAACTCGAATACACATAAAGAAAGACGGACGAACGCAGTTGACCACGAACTAAGAACAACGAACCTATTATTCGGAGGAGCAATTAAGACTTTGAATGGGGTGGAGGGGTGAATTTATGATATCTTATTTGCCAGTAGACCTGGCTTCGAATTTCCAGAAATCCTTCGGTGGTATTATTGGCATATTTTTGAATTTCCTTAGAATAAGCAAATCTTTATCGCCTGTTATAAGGCAATCAGCCTTACCGCTTAATGCGCCGGCTATTACGTTATCATCATCCGCATCACGGCAAACTTGCTTTTCTAAAGTTTGGGCTTTTACAACTGTTAAATTTGTTTTGAGAAAAGATAAGGATTTTTCTGTTAAATGCTTGTCGAAGGCAAGCTTTTCTTTTAAACTTTTATGATATTCGCCTAACACCCACTCGGTCGTCAGGATTGTATGTCTGGTTAAACAATGTTCAAAGAGTTCTGCGCAGATACCGTGAGAAATAAAAGCAGCGATGAGAATGTTTGTATCAAAGAATAACCTCATGAGATTTTTTCGAATACGTCCTCATCAGTATATATGCCTCTTTTTTTCGCTTCGGAGATCATTTTGCCTCTTAAATTCTTGAATTCCTCTTTCACGAAAAATTGGCGCAAAGCCTGCTTTACGATTTCGCTTTTGCTGTTTTGTAAACTCTTTGAAAGTTCTTCCAATTTTTTCTTTAAATCTTTAGTTAAACTCACCGAAATAACTTCTCTCATTTTCGCCTCCTGTATTACAATTTAATAAAATTTTTTCTTTTGTCAAGGAGGTCTTTGCCACGAAGACACAATAAATAGTCATTAGTCGTGAGTCAGCAAAAAATTGACGGCTGACCGCGGATAGAGAAATGGTAAAATGAAAAAATTGGGTAGGGGAGGCTATTTCACTATTTTGCTATTTCGCTATTTTCTTTAGATTCGAAGAATCTACACTTTCAGACAGGATTAACAAGATTAACAGGATATTTTTTGTTGTTTTTAAAACCCACCAACTCACCCACACGCCAACCCACTAACTTTATTCAAAGAAACGATTAAAACTTTCCCGGTATGCTCAAATTCCTATAATTATAAAAACAGCACCTAATAGCAACATTGCTATACCGACTGCAAAAGTCCGTAATGTATTGGTGTTGGATAAATTGCTTTTTATAAGTTCGTCCTCCTGCGCAATTAACATAATCGGTTTTTTACGGATTTGAGGACGGTCATCTGCTAGCTGTTCCGCAGAACCAACAACAACAATCTCACTGTTGGGTGGAATATATGTATCCCCGAACAGGTAATCGTATTTTGAGCTGTGAAGAGAACCGTCGTATGGAATTAGATCCTCGGGGATGTGAACAGGTATTCTGGATTTTTTAAAATCGCTTTCGCCCATTTCCTTTAGTCTCTTAATTCTTTCTCCGAGCGACAAAGTTTCGTTAGAGGCTGAAACATAATAATTAATATTATCCAGGCCCAGGATATCAGCTCCTTCTGCATTTACATTTATACGTCCGGTTCCGTCATCCACATCAAAAGATACTGCATTTTCTCCGCTGGCAACTATCTGCTGTGCCGCTTTTACTGAGCTGGGACCACCTGTTGCCGATTTGAGTTTCATCGATATTGTTCGGTATCTATAGTAAACACAAGATTTCTTTGAATATGGACTTGATAATGTTTTACCGGCAATAATTTTTCCCTTGATTTTAACGGGACCTGTTTTAATAGAATCTATTGACTGCAACTTTGCTGCCGTAAAAAATTTGAATTTTTTGTATGCCTTGTAAGCTGATACAATCAACCCTATGCCTATTAAGAAAAAAACCAGAGAAACTATTAATAATCCTGTGTCCATAATTTACCTCCTTTTTTTGAATTAAATCATAATACTTTTTTCAAATTTTAGATATCTGCCGGTTATTGTCAAAACAGCTGGTAGAGATAAAGAAGATGTGTGACCCTTTTTCCCTGTTTTTATTTTTTAACTATTTTATCCCATAAGGGATATTCTGTTGCATCAGTAACAGTGGGATCTTCTCCATCTATTTTGAGATCTTTGTCCTTGGGTACAAAAGAGAGACCTGCTGGTTCCCAAACTCCTCCGTACTTTCGAACATCTGCATCCCACTTCCAGTTAATTAATTTTAGAGGAACCCATTCACCAAGTTCTTTTTTAGGTTTAAACATTAGGTATAAATCAAAAGTCATTCTAGCACGGAAATACGTACGGTTTTCAGCAAGAGTATTCGTCGGTATACCCGGTGCGTCATAAAAGCTATTATTCCTCCCACAGGGATAGGCTATATCAAGACCCTTCTCACAATTTTGATCTATGGCGGGTGTTGCTCTTAATTGACCGGCACTATCATACTCTTGTAGAAGCTGGCAATTATCAACTATCTGGACCCACTGGGTTTCCCCCGGTATATCAGATTGAGGCTCGCAAGTAAAGAGAATGCCATTATATTCCAATCCTATAAGTACTTTCTTTTCAGCTATTTTACCTCCATATTTGCCATAAACTCTATTCTCTTTTGCCCATTGAGCGAATAATTTTGGGTCGCCGTTTGTGAAAGCACCAAAGTGATTATCCGATCTACTACTATCACAATTTACTGTATATTCCGGTCTTTTAATAGTAAATTCAGCATCTTTGGAATACTGTTTTCCATCAACTACAGCTGTATATTTAACATAACCTTTATCTCCTTTATACCAATAGAACCCAACTTCCGGTTGCTTTAAATCCTCATCTTTTAATGGAATTACTTCTGATTTTGAGTGATCATCAGCAACTTTGAATTTTTTGATGTAATTCTCATTATTATTACCATCGATAATCCATTTGCCTTTCTTCGGGTCCTTTTCCTTTGGAACCACAACGCCTTTTAATTCAACTTTCTCACCAACGACCACTTCTTTCAATTCATCGTTATCCTCGATATCTTCCCAGTTACCGTTTACTTTTCTCATTATGTATAAAAACACTAAATCCACTTCTCCAAACGCCCACTTAACACTATAATTAACATCCCCTCCGTCTTGATTTTCAGGTTCAAAGTTCGCTTGACTCATAAATGGGGGAAGGTCTGACACGGTAATCTTAAAAGGCGGTGAACCTGTCTGCGTTTTAGTTGACCATGCGCGGCTATTGGTCATGCTACCGTCATTGGGAATTTGAAATCGAATACCTAATTTACAAATATTAATGTCCTTTTCGTCCTTTTCATATGTGCAGTCCGTTTTTCTTACTTTTCCAATCACTGTTACTTCTTCGGCTGCGGCAAAGAACTCATAATAATCGCAAAGACCAGTATTACCGGGGAATCCGCTCATATCCGCTCCCGGTACCATACTTGCTATCTTGCGTATGTAAAGACTGGCGCGGGACACAGAACCAGGATCACCCCTAAGAAAAAATGTGCCATTGCCAATATACTCTGCCGCCAAAGGCGGACAATTCCCCTTTTTGTTATCCATAAGCGATTCCGCATATTCGTACTGAACTGTCATCGTTTGGGGTTCGTATGTTAGAAAAGGAAAAAAAGATGAAATCTCCTTTGTCTTCACTTCTTTGGTATGAGCCTGGTTTAGTTCCATCACACCATTGATCTTTAGGTTCATGTGTCCCTTGTTTGTGGTATTGCCTCTATCAATATTCCAGTTTATGTGGACTTCCGCGCTGGCTGAGAGCGCTTTTTCTGGTTCTTTTGTCTTTCCGTAAATTTGGGTAAACGGCACTAAAAGAAAAATCACTAAAAAAAAGAAAATACGATTTTTTTGTAAGTCAAATAATCTCCCATTTAAATATCTCATAATTTATATCCTCCTTACTTATTACTACCAATCTTAACTCTTTGACTTTTTTTGTCAACCTTAATATTATTATTCCGCCCACCCCACGACTTTTTAACCACAGAGGACACAGAAAAAATAATTTATTTAACCACGAAACAAACGAAAAACACGAAATTGTTGAAAGCTAAAACCGAAGATCTGAAAACCTAATTGCCGTCAGCTGTCGGCGGTCAGCTGTCTTTTTTTTACTGATTCGAAGAATCTACAATTTTCGACAGGATTTACAGGATTCACAGGATTTTTATTGTTTTTTTAACTCGAAACACGTAACCCAAAACACGAAACTTTAATTATTATTCAAAAGAACGATTAAAACTTTAAATGGGGTGGAGAGGCAGATTAGGATATAGGGTTTGGGATTTAGGATTTAGTTTGAAACGAAAAAGAAGATCTGCCCCTGTTACTCACTTAAAAAACAAAAGCAATTCCGAATATATTATAAAAATCGGAGCCTTTCTCAAGCTCCAAGTATTTAGTACGATATGAGATGCCCCATTGACGAGTGAAAAAGAGATTAATCATGGCCGTTGCAGTAGAATAATAATCTTTGGTGTCAAAAGTGCCGTTATATTTAGCTTCAAAATCTATCATGTGAAAAATATTAGCATTGAAATTTAATCCAGCCATAGCTAATAAGTCATCATTATCAATATTTTCTTTTGTTGTTATTGCGGGAGCGGGACCAGGCGGATCCATGACCATAGTTAAGTCTCCTCTTACTCCTTCGTATTCGGCTCCCATCCAGGGTAAAATGGATATGTTGAACTTGCTGTAATTGAATTGAAAACGATACCCGAATCGCGCGTATGGTATGAATAGATTATTAATCATTTCAAAATCTATCAGAGGAGTTATATTACTATCCGCATCCATATTTATTTGCAGGTATTCAATACCACTACCAATTACGAATTTACCTCGTTCTTTGGCAAAGAAGTAATAATCAAATATAAAATGTCCTCCCCATAAGGAACTGTAATTGATATCGGATGCCTGATATACGAAAGCGTTCCATTGATAGTGATCGGGATTAACCCATTGAAAAAAAACACCCTTGAGGAAAGAATTATCTTTTAAATCGAGTTTTCTTTCATCATTCTTATAAACATCAGTAATCGGGCCTACATAGGGGCATACAATTCTGACGTCTTTGGCAAAGGCAGAAAAAGAAAAAACAAGAATCAAGATAATTCTAAACATCGATAAACGATTATTTCTCATGATAACTCCTTTTAATATGGTTTGTGTTTTATTGATTTAATTATACAACCCAACTTTATATGTACTAATATTAATCATAAAAACACTATTGTTAAGCCGTATAAACCGACCCTGTTACTCTCTGTTACTCTTTTATATTGCCGAACGTTATTGCGGAAAGTATTGTCGAACTTTTGCCGAAATCTGGCGGTCCGTCATCTTGTCAACTGTTTCAATGCCTGCGATGCGTCCGCCGAGGTTGTCTCTTTCGAGACGTGCTTTCAGTTCGCCCTTTGCCTCACCAGGACCAAATATCAGAATAGATTCCGCATTACGAATACACGCAATTACAGCATCGTAGTAAATGTTGAGATGTCCCGTAAATGTTCTCTGGCGGCTGCCACTTTCCGGTACTAGCTGTGATTCATAGGAACCCTTAAGAGGTGAACCACCAGAACGGCGGAGTTGTTTTTCAACCTTCGATATTATCAGTCTTATCTCATCCCCTTTGTCCGTAACAGTCACGATAATAGCCTTCTTATGGTCAATCCACAAACCTACTCTTATTTTCATCGATTTCTCCTTTGTTTGTTAGCTCTATCTAACGCTTGAGCGTTCCTCCATCGTGGCCTGTTTAGGAAAGGTGTCCTTGAGCCCATAGCGATCTTGAACCTAACGTAGTTTATACATCTCAATATAAAATACAAAAACATTTATGTCAAGGATTGAATTTGCCACGAAGGCACTAAGTTTTTTTAACAACGAATCACACAAATTACACAAATATGTCCCGGACTAAAATGTGTAGTTAACCAGGAACTACGAACCTATTATTCAAATGAACGATTAAAACTTTGAATGGGGGGGGAGGGGCAGCTACGGAAACTTTCTTGACGGATTAACGAATATAAATATATTTAAAATAAATGATTATTAATAAGGGATAAAATATGAAGAAAATCCAACAATTTCTGGCTCAACCTTATCTGTATGTCCTTATAACATTAATAGGAATATCTTTTAAGTTTTACCACCTGGATTATAAATTATTCTGGATCGATGAAATTTCCACGATTCAGCATACTTCAGGTATTCCGGATAAAGATTATCCGGCAATGGTACCTGTTAATGAAGTAAAAAATATTAACTTTTATAAAAACCTGTATCATCTAAAAAAACGGCCATTAACAATAGCTTCGGAGTTGAAAGGATTATTTAATTCGAGAAATTTGAATCCATTACATTATCCGTTATTAATGGTATGGTACCGGGTAGCAGGTGACGACCCGGCAGATTTTAGATTATTTGGCGTTTTTATCTTTATACTTACCTTGCCTTTTTTGTTTTTGCTTTCCAAAAGTCTCTTTGATTCGAATCTCGCGGGCTGGATTGCGGTCAGCCTTTATGCGGTTTCTCCGTTTATTCATTTATTTGCTCAGGAAGCAAGGTATTATATTCTGTGGTCTTTTATTTTGATTGTACTGCATTATCTTTTCCTGCAGAGTATCGAACGCAACAATCTCAAATGGTGGTCAGCCTATGCCTTCGTGGCAGGTCTATCGCTATATGCTTCACCTGTTTCAGGTATAATTATCTTCGGTCATATGATATTTGTTTTGTTAACCAGAAAAGACCTTATAAAACCCTGTGTTATCAGCATATTGTTTGGCTTTATTCTTTACCTGCTATGGGCGCTTAAGCTATACTTTAATCTTGATGAGATTATTACTTCATTATCATGGCAGTCCAATGCTCAACAACATATTTCTTTTTTCTTTCCTTTGTTGGGGCAAATTTTTTACCTGTTTAGTATTTTTTCTTCTCCGCTGGACTTTCTCTATGTATTTGAGCAAGCATCAAATATCCCACCGGCTACAATGAGCGCTTTTTTCTTAAATTTCGTTGTCCTGGCTCTGATTGTAAAGGCTTTTGTTTTTCTTTTGAAAAAGACCGGGAAAGAAACTAAATATTTTCTATTGCTGATAATACTTCCCGGACTGGTATTCTTTTATTTTCTGGACCTTGTGAGAAACGGAATGACATCATGGTGGTGGCGCTACTTAATTTTTGCAGCCGCCGGAATAATTCTGGTGATGACCAACTTCCTCTGCAAAAAGATAGAAAAAGGGAGTATTACCTATTCATTTATTTTTATAGCTCTCGCCGCAATCGGTATAGGTTCTATGTTCAGCATTTCCGGAGCCAGACATTGGACTCTCGGCAGAAAATGGGATTGTTATATCGAAGATGCACGCCTTTTTTCAAGCGCACGAAAACCTTTACTCATCACCGATTTTGCTTTTAACCACGGTATGATTAATTCTATGGTTACTATACTCGAATGTAAATCCGGGAATATCGATATTCTGCGGGCATCACCCGATATCGGTAATATTGAAGAAATGATAAATGGTAAAGATTACTCTGATATATATGTTTTTCATGCGTCGGATGAATTAATAGGAAATTTAAAATCCCAATTCGGAGAAAAAATGGATTCGCTTCATATCGAAGGCACTTCTTCTATCTGGAAGATAAATCTTTGATAACGAGTCACCAGTCTCGAGTCTTGTGTCTTGGGTTAAGATAAAAAATAAAAGCTCTGTGCTCTCTGTGTGAATTATATTTTCGGGTTGCGGGTTTCGAGTAAAAACAAAAAATCTTGTAAATCCTGTTAATCCTGTCTAAATTCGTTGGTTCGTTGTCGAGTTTAGTATATCGGTAAATCAGTTTACAAATTTTTCACTAATTGACTAATTTACTAATAACTAATTGGCCACCTAACGTCCTAACGATGTAATTTCTCTCGTAGCTCTTCTGCCGCTTCCACCATATTCCTGAGCGATGGAATTGTCTCTTCCCAGTTTCTGGTTTTTAGTCCGCAGTCGGGGTTGACCCAGAGGTTTTCGAGAGGTATTACCTCAATTGCTTTTTCGATTAAGCTTTTTATTTCTTCCTTCGATGGTATGCGGGGGCTGTGGATATCGTAGACACCTGGTCCGATTTCATTGGGATAGTGAAATTCTTCGAAAGCTTTTAAAAGCTCCATTTTCGAACGGCTTGCTTCGATACTGATTACGTCTGCATCCATTTTTGCAATCCATTCGATTATGTCGTTGAATTCACTGTAACACATATGAGTATGTATTTGAGTTTCGTCATTAACACCGGATGTTGCCAGACGGAAACATTCGATTGCCCATTTTAGATAAGATTCCCAGTCCTTTTTTCGTAGTGGCAGTCCTTCTCTTATTGCAGGTTCATCAACCTGTATGATTTTGATTCCGGCTTTTTCAAGTTCCGTCACTTCTTCTCTTAATGCGAGTGCAATCTGTTTGCAGGTTTCGCTACGAGGTTGGTCGTCGCGAACAAAACTCCAGCAGAGGATTGTGACGGGTCCGGTTAACATTCCTTTCATCGGTTTTTTGGTAAGTGATTGGGCGTATTTTGCCCATTCGACAGTCATAGGGTTTGGGCGTATTATATCCCCGAAGAGAACCGGCGGTTTTACACACCTCGTTCCGTAGCTTTGAACCCATCCGTTTTTAGTGAAGCAGTAACCTTTGAGCTGTTCGCCGAAATATTCGACCATATCGTTTCTTTCCGGTTCGCCGTGAACGAGAACGTCTAACTTTAGCTCTTCCTGTTTGGTAACCGTTTCCCTGACAAAGGTTTTTATGCTTTTTTTGTAATCTTCTTCGGTTATTTCTCTTTTTTTGAATTTTGAACGGATTTGACGAATTTCTTTTGTTTGCGGGAAAGATCCGATAGTCGTAGTGGGGAGGAGAGGTAAATTCATATTTTTATTCTGTTTTTGCCTCCGGGCAGCAAAAGGTGTTTTTCTCGTGAGCATTTCTTTCGATATTTTTCGCAGTTTTTCCTGTACGGATTTATTTGTAACTAACGGGCTTTCTTTTCTTGATTGGAGAGCTTCTCTATTTGCTTTTAATTCTTTCGCGACGTTTTTGCCGAGAGCCGTGTCGCGAATTATCCGGAGTTCTTCGCATTTTTGCTTTGCGAAAGCCATCCAGTTTTTTATTTCGGATTGTAGTGTGGTTTCTTCATCGAGGTCTATCGGTACATGCAGGAGTGAACAGGAAGGAGCCAGCATTATACGCTCTTCACCGACTACGTCAGTCGCTTTTTTTACGGTTATTAATGCGGAATCGAGATTCGTTTTCCAGATATTTCTTCCGTTTACCACTCCGAGAGAAAGAATTTTATCCGGACCGATATTTTTTAAGACGGAGTCCAGCTGTTCCGGAGCACGGACGAGGTCGAGATGTATGCCTGAAACGGGTAGAGAAAGTGCAAGGTCTTCGTTTGAACCTAAGCTTCCGAAATAAGTCGCAAGCAATATTTTCATTTGACCGGATGTTTTTGTTAGTCTTTTGTATGCTTCTTCGAAATATTTTTTGATTTTTGTATCGAGGTCAAGAACGAGAATGGGTTCATCGAGCTGTACCCACTCACTATTTTCCGAAAGACGGGTTAAAATTTCCTCGTAGACTTTCAATATCGAATCTAAGTGGTCGAACCGGTCGAATCCTTCTTCAGTTTCTTTTCCCAGAAATATATAGCTAAGAGGTCCCACGAGTACGGGTTTTACCTGATAGCCCTCTTCTGTTGCTTCTTTTACCTCTTTGAATATTTTTCCGCTTGAAAGTTTGAAAGTCTGGTCAGGTTCGAATTCGGGAACGATGTAGTGGTAGTTCGTATCGAACCATTTTGTCATTTCCATAGCGCCGGCATTGCCTTTTCCCCTTGACATGTCGAAGTAAGTTTTGATATCTATTTTTCCATAGTTAAAGCCGAAACGTTTGGGCACGGCTCCCAGGGCTGCAGTCATATCAAGTATGTGGTCGTAAAGAGAAAAATCGCCAGCCGGGATGAGGTCTATACCGTTTTCTTTCTGCAGTTGCCAGTGTTTTTTTCTTAAATCCTTTGCAGTATTAAAGAGTTCCTTTTCGGAAAGAATGCCTTTCCAGTAACTTTCGATTGTCTTTTTTAATTCTCTTTTAATCCCTATTCTAGGGAATCCTAACGTGTGAGTAATCATTTATCTTTAAACTCCTTTTTTCTCGGAATTATTAAGAGCGATATCGGAAAAGTCAACCCTGTATATTCAGAGAGAGAATTTATATCGTTAGGGGTTGGGTCGAATTTTTTAAAACCACCTAACGATCTAACGACCTAACTATCCAACGGTACAAAGTACATTGAACTTTGTACCGATTTGTCCTTGACAATCCGCAAAAGCTAACTATTATACTTCTTGCTGAAAGGAGGCAATTTAAATGTTTAGAGTAGGTTTTGTTGGGTGGAGGGGAATGGTTGGGTCGGTATTAATGCAAAGAATGAAAGAAGAAAATGCTTTTAAAGGTTTCGAACCTTTATTCTTTTCTACTTCTCAGGTAGGTCAAGAAGCCCCTGAAATAGGTATGGATATACCTAAGCTTCAGGATGCTTTTGATTTAAATATCCTTTCCGAATTGGATATTATCGTAAGCTGTCAGGGAAGTGATTATACCGGGAAAGTTTATCCTGAGTTAAGAAAAAACAGCTGGCAAGGATACTGGATAGATTCAGCTTCAAAACTAAGGATGGAAGATGATTCGATTATTATTCTTGACCCCGTAAACAGAGACGTAATTGATGAATCCCTTGCTTCGGGGATACGTTCTTATATCGGCGGTAATTGTACCGTGAGTCTCATGCTTATGGCTCTTTCCGGACTTTTTGCTAATGATTGTATAGAATGGCTTTCATCTATGACTTATCAGGCTGCTTCGGGTGGGGGAGCTAAAAATATGATAGAGCTTGTAAAACAAATGGCTTCACTTAGCGATTCTGTAAGGGATTTACTGGACAAACCTTCTGTTGCGGCTCTTGAGCTGGATTCTGCGATAACGGAAGAATTGCGTAAAGGAACGCTACCTGTCGAGATTTTTAAAGTACCTCTTGCCGTGAGTCTTATCCCGTGGATAGATTCCGCTGTTAGTGGCGGGCAGACCAGAGAGGAATGGAAAGGTATGGCAGAGACCAATAAAATTTTGCAGACTGGTAAGAAAATTCCGGTGGACGGAATCTGCGTCAGGATAGGCGCAATGAGATGTCACAGTCAGGGATTTACCATTAAGTTAAAAAAAGATATTCCTCTCGACGAGATAGAGAGTATGATTGCGGAAGCCCACGAATGGGTAAAAGTAATACCCAATACTTATGAAGATACCATTGCCCAACTTACCCCCGCTGCGGTTTCCGGAAACTTAAATATTCCTGTCGGGCGGATAAGAAAGATGAATATAGGTCCCGAGTATCTTGCTGCGTTCAGCGTGGGAGACCAGCTCCTCTGGGGTGCTGCGGAACCTATATGGCGAATGCTCGAAATAGTTCTTGAATATCTTGGATGATTAATCGTTGGCTCGTTAGTTCGTGGGTTCGTTGGATCGTTTTTTTTAAACTACCTAACGATCTAACGACCTAACTGATAAATAGCACAACATCGTGGACTATTTTTAATTAAAGAAATATAGCACAACATAGTGGACTATTTTCTATAAGAAAGAATATATTTAAACTCTTGAATCAGGTTTATCAAATAGAAATATCCTTAAAGCTTCTTCTTTTATATCAATTGTTGCTGTAATACATCCATCAATTAAAATGAATTATAATAAGTTTACAAAAGTCCTCGATGTTGTGCTACAAGATAAGTATACAAAAGTCCACGATGTACTGCTACTTTTGAGTCCACGATGTTGTGCTATTTGTCACCTAACCATCTAACCTCCAGATTTTAAAGACTTCATATACTCTTCTATTGCTTCTTTGGTTTTTTTTGCCGCCTCGAGGGGTCGGCAACCCAGGATCAATTGTCCGAGAAGATAGGACGAATAAAAACATCCTGAGCCGTGGAAAGAAAAATCGATTTTAGAACCTTTTATCAGTTCTATTCTCTTTCCGTCGTAAAAAAGGTCATTTGCATCCTCTATTCCTGTTATTATGACGTATTTTGTTCCCATCAGGTGGAGTATATTTGCTATTTTTTCTAAATCTTTTTCGCCAGTTAGCTGTTTCGCTTCTTCAAGATTCGGAGTTATGAAAGTAGATATTGGGAATAAAGTGGCTTTCATTTTTTCAAGACCTTTTTTATTGATTAACGGATAACCGGAAGAGGAATTGATTATCGGGTCGAGAACTGTAAAATCAGGATTTCTTTCTTTTAAGAAATCCGCAACAACTTTTACTACATTTTCGTTATAGAGCATCCCTATCTTGACTCCGCGGAAGTCTTCTAATGATTCAAATGCTTCTTTTATAGACCTGATAGGTATTTCCGATGTACTTAATACTTCTTCGGAAGTCTGTACTGTTAGAGCTGTCGGGACAGCGATATATGGAATTCCAAGCGATTTAAATATTGATATATCTCTTAAAATACCGGCTCCGCCGGTCGGGTCAAACCCTGCGATTGTCAAAACACTCATCTTTTCTCCGGACTGATTAAACCGCAGAGCCCACACAATTCCCCACCAAGATATTTAACCACAGAGACCACAGAGATTTTTATTGTTTTACCCCCCACTTCCCATTTTTTAACAACAAATAGCACAAATCTCACAAATGAATTTATAATAGTCATTTTTTGTTTATAAAAAAAAGAAAACTTTTTTGCCTTTATTCGTGCTATTCGTGTGATTTGTTGTTCCTCTTTTTTGGGTTTTAATTTATCATTTCTCATTTTGATATTTAATTTTTTATTTTACTGGCTTTACCGTATCAGACTCTTTGTGTTTAATAATATTTTTGCTCTCTCGTGATAGGAAAACAAAGATAATTCCGCCTATGCTGCTTGTTATAACAGAGATTGCTAAGTAAACGAGAGATATCGAAAAGGCTTCGCTTTCAGCTATGCCGATGGAGGAAAAGAAGTAAACGTAAGCTGTTTCTCTCAATCCGAGTCCGTTGATGGTCAGGGGAATAAGAGATATTATGGTAATGATAGGTATAAATGCCAGTAGTGCAGAGAAAGGTACAGGGATAGCTAATCCTTTGGCTATAAAATAGTTTATCAGGGTTATGACCATCTGAACCAAGACCGAATAGGCAATTCCGATTATTATTGTTTTTCTTTTGCTTTTATATATTTTGACAGCCCTATAAAACTCTCTAATTGATTTACCTAAGTTGAGGAGTTTTATTGAGAGAAGTTTTTCTTTTAACCATTCGACTTTCAGAGAAGTGAAAAAATAATATATCAATATGGTGAGTAAAATCAGTCCGAGGTAAAGAATAGAAAGTTTTATAAATTCCGATTTTCCTGAAAATACCGCAAAAACTCCTATTATCATCATACCTATCATTCCGAGAATTCTCTCCATTATGGAGGCTCCGAAGGCTTTTTCGAAGTTTCCTTCTTCTCCGGCGTATGCGGAGCGTATCACGTCCATTCCGAGCCCGCTTGGAAGAAAATTGTTGAAAAAGAAAGAAACAAGCAGGTATAAATAGCTTCTGATTTCGGAGATTTGTATTCCTTGCGCTTTAAGGAGAAAATTCCAGCGTATCGAAAAAGTCAAGTAAAATAAGAAGAAAAGGATAATGATTGTTACGAAGTACAGCATATTTAAGTTTTTTATGTTTTGTATTACTTCGTGGACGGGGACTTTGGTTTTGAAAAGATAATAAAAAAGCCCGATTGCTATTAAGATTTTCAGGGTTTCTTTAATTATTTTTTTCATTTATTTAAGATACTGTGCCGAATAGAAATGTCAAGAAGATGGGGTGAGCCAGGTATCAAATTTTAATTGAAAGAAACTCATTAATCTTGTTGTTTTTTGCCTTAATATAAATGAAATATTAAAATTTAAAAAGCAAAATGACAGATTAAAATGCAAAATTATTATTCCAACTAACTGCGGAAGCGAAAAATTATTTGTTTTTTAGCATAATTTGATGTATTTTTATTTTTTAGATTCATTTTTGAAATTTGATATGTAATTTTACATTTTGATATTTGATTTTTACATTTCCTTGACTTTCGGATTCTCTCTTTATTGTTGGATATTAAGCTCTTGACAATTAAGGCACTTATTGATAATTTAATGGTACAGAAATATATGGAAGCTAATGATACGGTTAAGGAATACATAGGTAAATTAGAGGATTTATCTAAAGAGACCTCTGTTCTCTGGGATCAGCTCTCTACTAAACAAATGGAATCGGCTGAGGGGTTGACAGAAATAAGGAAAATGCTGAAAAATCTCTATGCTTCTATGTTCGTTATCTACGAAGGGTCCGATTCTTTCAGGACCACTGTAAGAAAAAGCGAAGAGTTATTGTCTTTCGGTCTCAGTCTTATAAACGAGGTAATGAATAAGATTCACTATTTTAATGATAGCACGGTCATTTTAAGTAAAAAATTGGAAGATTTAATAGGCAAAAGAGAAGAAATCAATACAATTGTTTCAAACCTTCAGGAACTCAACGAAGCGTCGGCCAATACCGCCAGGAATGCCGAGATTAAAGCCTACCAGGCAGGAACTCTTGGAAAAGGATTCGAAGTGGTAGCCGAAGAATTGGGACGCCTGATAGGGAAATCATTGGAAATTGTCAAGGAGATGGTGGAAAAACTGGAATCCCTTAAGGAGAAATCGAAAGAAGCAACGGATAAATTCGGAACGATAAGGGAGAGCCTTTCTAATTTTGTTGGAAATGCAGATGAGTTGAAACAGAGTTCCGATGAAGTACGGGATAAAATTTCTCTTATTATGGATACGTCCGACCGTCTGCTGAATCTGCTTGATAGTATAGATATAAAGAGACGCGATGTCGAAGAAGGCGCCAATTTTTTGCTTTCTCTATCGAGAGGTTGTCTGGTAAAATTGGCAGAAATAGATATGTTACTTTCTCAGAAAGAAACCATACGGGAAATTCTGAAAAACCATATAGATATTTTCGGATACCTGGCCGAAAAGGGGTCGAATTTTCTACCTGCAAATATTTCGCAGGTAGATTCCGCATTGAAAAAAATCGGAAAGCTCGACCGTTATAGCCAGCAGCGTATCGCAGAGTTGAGTTCGACGCATATCCATAGCGATGTTAATTTGTCCGATCTCGACAACATTAAAAAAATGCTTGGTATGATTGGGCGGGAAATCGAAGGGGTAAAAGAGGTAATCAAGGAAACGCAGTTTCAGGCGAAGATGTGTCTGGAAAACATAGGTAAGGTGCAGTCTTTTATTGAAAAAGAAGCGAAAGGCATAGAAGAGGTGACGAACATTCAAATAAATTTGTCCCGGATTTCTTCGGGTCTTGGAAGATTGGTCGAGAATGCCGGAGATTTTACCGAGCAGTTAAGAGTCATTTCTCTTTACGGAAAGATAGAAGCATCGAGAATACCAAAAGATATTGTGGGTCTCCCTGCAATTGTGGATGAGATGCGAAAACTCTCCAACGATTACTCCAAATTAGGCGATAGGTTGTGGAAATTCTTCAACCCGGTAAGTGAAAAAATCGAGGATTTGAAGAGAACGACTCTGACACTTGAGAACACAATAATCAGGCTTAAAGATATTGTTAAAGAGAGTGAGATAGCATTTCAAGAGAACAAAGACCAGATCGAGACTTTGGCGGAAGTATCTTCCAGCATTCGTCCTTTTATTGACAAACAGGAAGACGTGGTTTCCGAAATCGGGGTGTCTTTTAAAGACGCAACCGAGGCTTTGAAAAAATACTCTAAAATGGTTGAGGAACTTGAAGGTAATTTGAGTAAAGAAAGAAGTTTGACGGAGAACCTCACACAGGACCAGAATTGGAAAAATCTAAGTCCTGTAGGAGTCGGAGAAAATAGAACTACTCTAAATGTTCACCTGCGGGCGGAACCAAACACTATGGACCCCTACGAGATTGAAGACCCTGCAGCGAATGAGGTTATTTACCTTATTCACAGGGGGCTTTTCGATTGCGGATTTTCGGGTGAAATTTATCCCTTGCTCGTGGATAGATGGGAATTATCTGAAGATAGTAGGAGATTGGATTTTGTAATAAGGGAGGATATCGTAACTCATAAAGGAGTAAGAATCGGTTCCGAAGATGTGAAATTCATGCTTGAAAGATTTAAAGAAAGCAGTAAACCGGATGCATTATTTCCGATTGGCGGAATAGATATCAAAGGGAAGTATTCACTCTCCGTTCAATTGAACGAAATCAATATGTCTTTTCTTTCTAATCTGGCCACGATAGGTTCGTCCGTGATTTCCATGGAATCTTACGAAAGTGGGGTCTCGGGGGTAGGTCCCTTTAAGTTGCAAAATTGGAAAAAGGGAGAAAGGATAGTTTTAGAATCGCATCCCGATTATTTTCTGGGGAGGCCATATTTGTCGAGAATGATTTTTAAAGTCGGTGAGGATCCCATAGAAGAATTCAAAAGCGGAAGAGCAGATATTGCAAGAGTAGATTCGGAAAGCGTTTCCGGCCTTAAAGCCGATGAAGAATTGAGCAAAAACTTATTTTCTTCTTCCTGTCTGAATATAAATTATCTCGGTTTTAACTTTAATATGAAGGAACTTCCGTTTACGAATAAAAAAGTCCGTCAGGCATTGAATTACGCAGTAAACAAACAGGCTTTGATAGAAGAAACCTCCTCGGGTTTTGGCGAAATCTCGCCAGGAATATTCCCCCCGAATATATGTACATACGATTCTAAAATGCAAGTGTATGAATATAATCAGGATATTGCAAAGAGGCTTCTTGAAGAATCGAACTTTCCCGGCGGGCTGCCGGAAACATACACCCTGTCGATTTATGATTCTCCTTTTATGGAAAGGAGAGCGGAGTTTATAAAAGAATCTTTTTCTCGTATCGGAGTCGGGTTGAAGATCGAAAAAAATCCATGGAGTAAATTCGTCAAGAAAGTTCAACAGGGAAAAGCACAATTGTTCTTAAACACATGGATACCCGAGAATGTCGATCCGATTTGTTTTTTGTTCGATCTTTTTCACTCTTCCCAGGCGGGGAGAAAAAATTTGACTTTCTATTCTAACAAAGATCTTGATGGTAAAATAAAAGAAGGACAGAAAGAAATAAATTCGATTAGAAGGAAGAAGTTATGTCAGGAAGCGGAAAGAATGATAGTGGAAGATGCTCCCTGGATTTTTCTTGTCCGTGACCCCGATTTCTTGCTCGTCAGTGACAGAGTCTTCGGGTTCAAGCCCGGTCGGACCAATCGTCTACATTATGAATGGATTGGAGTCGAATAATGGAATTTTTAAGTTTTACTCTGGAAGATAAATTCTTTGGCATACTTCTGGAGAGCGTGAAAGAAATCGTTGAAGAAACGGAAATAACATCCGTACCTTTGTCCAATGAGTATATAGAAGGGGTAATGAACCTTCGTGGAGAACCTGTCACGGTGATAAATTTAAGAAAAAAAATGGGATTCAAGGGGTCATCTACCTCCAGGGAGATTATACTCTGTGTAATTAATGATGTAGTGATAGGTTTAAGACCTGATAGCGTTCTTGATATTCATGAAATTCCGGAATCCGAATTAAAGGGTGTCCCTTCCAGCTTGAAAGGAGAAATGGAATCTAAATATCTGAAGGGAATTGTAAAATTGAAAGAAAAGTATATAATTATTGATATAAAGCAATTAATATGATGTAAGGAGGGAAAATGAGTGCAAGGATTTTAGTAGTAGATGATGCAATATTTATGCGGAAGATGTTGGCGGATATACTTCAAAGAGGAGGATACGAAATCTGCGATGAAGCAGGGAACGGCAGTGAAGCTGTTCAGAAATACGAGAAAGTCCGGCCCGATCTGGTTACGATGGACATAATAATGCCAGATATGAGCGGTATAGATGCTATTAAAAAAATAAAAGAGTTGGACTCCGAAGCCAAGATTGTCGTGGTTAGCGCTATGGGACACCAGAGTCTTGTGGTCGAAGCCATTCAGGCGGGAGCAAAAGACTATGTGGTCAAACCTTTCCAACCTTCGAGAGTTATCGAAGCGGTGCAAAGGGTTTTAAAACTATAAGCGATAATATATGGAAGTACAGTCGAAAGAATATATAAAACTATTTAAAGATGAGAGCAGCGAGTATTTGAACACGCTGAATAGAATAATAGTCGAGCTCGAGAAAGAACCGGACAACAAACAAATAACTGCGGAGGTTTACAGGATTTTTCACACGCTTAAAGGAATGGCTGCTTCGCTCGGTTATACCGAAATAGAAACGATTTCCCATGACCTTGAAGAGAAACTGGAAATTTTCAAGGAAAAAGGAGAGGTCAATGCCGAGATAATAGATGAGGTGTTCAAGGGTATAGATAAGATAGAAGCTCTTCTCGCCAGACTGGAAACCCCTGCGAAAGAAGGTGTAACTGAAAGTGAAGCGGAACGCGAAAAATTTCCGTATGTTGAAATTTTACTTAAAGAGGATATATCTTTACCTGCCGCGAGAGCAGCTGTGATTATTCAGCGTATAGAAGAAAAGACCAAAATCGAAGACCTTGACCCGTCTTACGAAGAGATCAAATCCGGTAATATCGGAAGAATTTTAAAAGTACGCTGCCTGGAACCGGAAAAGATTATAAACATGATGGCTTCCTTTGACGAAGTCGAGGAAGTTAAAATGGAAGACACAAAGAGTAAACGGGCAGCGCTGCCAGGCGGGATAGAAGGAATACGAGTTGACATAAATATGCTGGACAGGATGCAAAACCTTGTGGGTGAATTAGTCATTACAACATCTCAATTATCCGAAATTATAAGAAATTTTGGGGAAGAACAATTTCAAGGAGTTTTAGAACTCCATAATAGAAGTGTAAAAGAATTGCAGGAAGTTATTACAAACGTCAGGCTCGTTCCGCTCTCTCTGATTTTTAATAAATTTACGCGTTATGTAAGGGATTTAAGCAGGAAATTGGAAAAAGAAGTCGATATCGAAATTTTCGGTTCCGACATAGAAGTCGACCGGTCTCTTCTGGAAGGCATCAGTGACCCTTTGATTCATCTTATCAGAAACGCAGTTTCTCATGGACTGGAATCTCCCGGGGAAAGAGAGAACTTAAATAAACACAGAGTGGGTAAAATTACGGTTTCGGCAAAAAGCATAAAAGGAGATATCTTAATACAGATAAGCGATGATGGAAAAGGGATAGATGAAAAGGAGGTTCTGCTTGCCGCATTCAGGAGAGGATTGGTAGAAGAAGAAGAGTTCGAGTCCCTTTCGAGAGCTGAAATCCTCAGATTCTTATTTATGCCGGGATTTACGACAAGAGAAAAAGCAGACAAGGTTTCCGGACGGGGCGTGGGATTGGATGTGGTCAGAAAACTCGTTCGCTCTGTAGGAGGCAGCGTTAACATAACTACCGAAAAAAATCAAGGGACAACTATATCGATGAAATTACCTCTTTCGATGTCTATAATTAAAGTTTATCTTTTAGGTTTGGACAACCAGTTATTCGCTTTGCCAATGACCTTTGTAGATGAAACATTGACTGTGACAGAGGATGTCATGTCTCAGCTTATGGGAAGAGAAGTGATGCTGCTCAGGCGCGAAATTCTTCCGGTTTATCGTCTCTCCGACATTCTCAAACATAATTCTAAAAGTAACGGAAACCAAAATATGCCATGTGTGGTAGTAGAGATTGAAAACGACCGTTTTGCAATTGTTGGTGGTAAGTTTAAAGGAAGTATGGAAGCAGTTGTTAAGCCCCTCCCTTCACCAATAGATAAAATTAAAGGATATATAGGGATTACCATGGTCGGGAACGGGAGACCCTGTCTAATCCTGGACTTACCAGCTCTAAGATATAGGAGGAGTTATGAAAATACAGGATCTTAAAGAATTACAGTTGGATGGAATAAAAGAGGCTGCCAATATAGGTGGCGGTCATGCCGCAACGGCTTTAAGTCAAATGTTAAATAAGGAAGTCGAAGTTAAAGTCCCTGAAATCGAGATATTTCCGATTGAGAAAACGTCGGAAATATTGAATTTGAAAGGAAGTATAGCCGTTGCAGCTCTTACGAAATTTTTCGGTGATGCTACCGGCAGAAATCTTGTGGTGCTGGACGATAAGGATGCAAAACTTCTTGTTGGGATCTTGCTTGACAAAGAGATAACCGACTATTCGGAAATCGACGAAATGGGAGTTTCTTCGCTTAAAGAAGTAGCCAATATACTTTGCAGTTCTTACCTCAGTGCAATCTCCGAATTTCTGGGGCTTATGTTGCTTCCTTCCGTGCCTATAATCGTATGGGATGACTTCATGGCAATAATTTCAAGCGCCTATCTCGAATTTACCGCCGGAGAAGAATTCGTTTTCTGCGTAAAGAGTGTTTTTCATTTTAAAGATACGGATAGTCGTTTGGAAGCTTTTCTTTTGTTGATACCTGATTCCGAAAGTCTTAGTAATATTTTAAAAGCGATGAATCTATTATAAATTTTCAAAATGGAAATATCCGAGCAAGAAAAAAAGCTATTAAAACTATTTTCCAAGAAGATCGAAGCTACGGATTCGGGGTCGCACAATAATCTCGCCGTCGTCTACTACAATAAGGGCCTGGTAAAAGATGCGGTGGAAGAGTTGAAAAAAGCACTTGGAATAGAACCTCACTTTACTCTGGCAAAAAACAACCTTGATTATATTTATAGAAGCACCGGTTACTACGACGAAAAAATCGAATATTTAAAAAACAAAATGGAGGAAGATCCGGATGACTATGATTCGATATTGGAACTGGCGAAAGCTTACAAAAGTATAGGTAACTATTATGAGGCTATAAATCAATATAGCAAATACTTGAGAGAAAAACCTGCCGATGTTCAGGCGCTTCTGGAAATGGGAATTGCCTGTAAAGCCAGCGGCTTCTATGAGCCGTCGGTCGAGCAGTTCAAAAAAGTTATACGCATAGATAAGAACAACGCCGCTGCCCATAAATACCTGGGAGAAGTGTATTATAATCTGGGAATGTTTTCCCTGGCTATCGAAGAGTTAAAAAAATCAATTCAACTTAATCCCAAGGATGCGGAATCTTATTATTTGATATCCTTTACCTATGGAGAGGAGGGGAAGTTCGACGAAGCTACCAAAGCGGCAAAAAAAGCAATAAATTTGAATCCCCGTTTTGCGAAAACAGAAGCCAATTTAAGCCTGGGTATTTATAAGCGTAAAGGTTTTGAGGACTTCCTTTCGGTTTCAAGAGAAAAAATAGAAGCCAATCCTTCATTCGGGTTTTATGCAATGGCGCTTGCCTACAAAAACAAAGGATTATTCAAGGAAGCTCTTGCGGAACTTGAAAAAGCTTTAAAGGCTGACCCCGGGAACTCTCTCGTGAGGGAGCAGATAGGAGAAGTATACCTCTTTATGGGTAATAACGAAGAAGCGATAAAAGCTTACCTTGAAGCGCTTAAACAGGACCCCGATTTGCCCAAACTGGCCAATAATATAGGGATTGCTTACCACCGTCTGGGCAAACTGGAAGATGCCATTTCCTGGTATAAAAGAGCAATCTCGAAAGATCTTAATTATGTTGTTTCGTGGAATAACCTTGGAGTAGCCTATTACCATTCGGGAGCTCCGAAAGAGGCCTTTAATTGTTTAAAAAGAACGAAAGAGATAAATCCGGAATATCCCGATTCGTATTTGAATATAGGACTTATTTACATGACAAGGGGCAATTATGAAACCGCGGAGAAATTTTTTAAGAAAGTAATCGAAATGAAAGGAGAAAATCCGCTTCCTTTCAATTACCTCGGGTCGGTTTACCTGAGTCTTGAACGATTTGAAGATGCAATATACTTTTTCAGAATGGCTATCGAAAGGGACAATGGTTTTGCGGAAGCTCTTTACAATCTGGGGTTCGCTTTATCCAGGATAGGAAAATATGATGAGGCTCTGGAAGCCACGAAGCGAGCCATGGAAATAGACCCTTATTATTCAAGTAATAGATTTAAATTGGGAGTCGATATTTACTCCGAACGCCTTGGAATACTTGTGGCAAGAGAATTGACGAAGGATATGGAAGTAGGAAGAGTTGCCGGAGAAGAAACCGCGGAAGACTTCTTCGAAGATCTGTTCGAGGAACCTGAGGAAGAGCTTAAAGAAAAGATAGATAGTAAGAAGGAAATACAAAAAGCCGCCACTTTGTATACCTCAAACGATTTGAATAAAGCTTTAGAGATGTTGAGTAAAGTGAGAAATGCGGAACCGAAAAACGAAGAAATGTTGCTGCTTTTGGGCAAAATATATGATAAAAAGGAATTGTTTGGCGAAGCAAAAGATGTGCTGCGCGGTTTGGTTCCGCGTAATTTCGAAGCTTCGCAACTATTGACAAAAGTATATCAGAAAAACGAAGAATGGGACAATGCGCTGGCTCTTGCTAAAGAATTGAATAAAAAATATCCGAAGAAGTCTTTTCCTTATGTTGCCTGTGCTCAATACCTGAAAAGAAAGAAAAAATATAAGAAAGCAATCGAACTTCTCAAAGGTTTTTCGAAATGGAAAAAAGAAACTCCGATTTTGCTGGAGCTTGCGTCTCTTAATTTTATTTTAGGTAAAAAGAAGACAGCGCTCTCTTTAGTCGAAAGAAGTCTTTCGATTTCTCCTTCACCTGAAGGATATTACGAGCTTTCGAGACAAAATATTAAAGATGGTGAATTTAAAAATGCCATTAAAAACCTGTTGAAAGCAAAACAATTAGCCCCAACGGATAAGAGAATTTTGAAGATGCTGGTTAAGACTTATTTAAGAATAAAAGATTATAAAGACGTAATAAATAGTGCGAAGGAAGCGAGAGCGGTCATAAAAGCAGACAGTGATCTGGTATTGTGGGAGGGAAAAGCTTTGTATAATGAAGGCAAATTTGATGAAGCCGCAAAAAGTTTGAAACTGGCAATGAGTTTTGATGAGAAAAATTTTGAAGCTTACCATATACTTGCTTCCGTATATTTCAGGCAGGGAAGGTATAAAGAAGCGGAGGCTTTGTGGTATAGTGTAGTGGATAAGGCGAAAGATGAAAAGATACTGCAGAAAGCAAGAGAGGCAATTGAAAGTCTGCTGCGGCTTAGGAAGATTACCGGAGAGATGTAATGCCTATTGAAGGACCAATAAAGGAGCTGGGGCTTTTTGAACTTTTTCAGCTTATCTCTCTGGCTGAAAAGAAAGGGATTTTGGTTATAACCGTAGAAGATGTTGTCAAGTCTTATGTGCTCTATTTCGCGAATGGCGAACTCGTTTTAATCGAATTTCCTGAGCGATTAAAGAGAGAAATTATAAAAAGGGGTTTTTTAAGCGAAGAGGAAACAATCGAAGTGTCTGATGATAAGTTCGTCAGCTATTTAATGGAAAAGGAAATAATCCCTATAAGTACTTTTAAAACCATTTATACGCAGAGTGCAATTGATGTTATTTATTCTCTGTTCTTTATCAAAAGCGGTCATTTCGCTTTCCGGGATACGGATTTCGAAATTCCTGATTACCTTAATTTACACATGAAAATTGAGAATATAATAATGGAAGCCGCAAGGAGGATAGACGAAATCTCCAAGATGGAGGAAGTTTTGCCGAACACCGATATCGTTCTTGAAGTGTCGACGGATCTGATAGAAAAGGAACAAATAGATCTATCTCCTATGGACTGGAGTCTTCTTTCACTTATTGACGGCAACCTCACTATTGGTGATATTATTAATAAAATAGGAGATAAATTTGCCGTTATGAAATCTCTGTACGGGATGACCATGGCCGGCATCATAACGGAAAAGAAAATACCTGTGGACGATATAATTAAAGAAACCGAAAAATACGTGGAAAAAATTACCGGCAAGATGAAAGAATTAACCAGGTTGCGGAACAAAGGCAAGTACACCGAGGGTCTCAAAGAACTATTCAAACTTAAAGAAATTTATCCTGAAGACCCGCGAATTACCTACAATATGGGTTATTTTTACCTTGCCGAGGGAAGATACAAAGAGGCTATCTCCGAATGGAATTCTTTTCTGTTGTTGTCTGCCGACGAAAATAAAAAAACGGAAGTTAGAGAAACTCTTGATTTGATTGAAAGGATTAACAAAAAGATTATAAACTGGGAGGTTTTAATTGAATGAAGAAGGACTTCAACCTGATGTTAATTCCTTAGATGTTCTCATTTCTTTGGCAGATCTCTACGTCGAGAATGGTTTGTTTGACGAAGCTAAAGATCTTTTGAAAACCGCTATTAAGGAAAGTGGCGAAGTGGCAAAACCTTATTTAAGCTTGAGTAAAATTTATATAAGCCAGGGGGAAGAAAGGGAAGCTGCGGAGATTTTAAGGAGAGCTTTGGAGATAGAACCTGAAAATGTTGAGATAAAACAGTTACTCGGTTCCTTGAAAATCGAAAAAGAAGAAAAAGTAAAAATAAAAGAAAAAGCAAAAGAAGAAACAAAAGAAAAAAAACCAGTCAAAATGAAAAGTAGTGACTCGCTTAGTGGGATATTGAATAATCTACTTAAGATAAAGGGCATCATGGGAGCTCTGGTTGTTGACGACATAGGAGCCCTGATAGAGGCACATATGGAATTACCGATGGAGCAAGAATCCACCGGGGCGATAATTTCTTCGATCTACGATAGAATCTGTTTTTCGGCTTCGGATCTTGAATTGGGAACGGTCAGTAAAGTCCTTTTCGAATTGCCGGGAGGTAATATTGTCGTATTGGGTTCTAAGTCCTTAAGATTTATTATTCTGACAAACAGGAACGTTTTGCTTGGAGAACTTGAAAGTGTTCTTATAGATGCTTTCGATAGAACAATTGCACTTTTAGGGGTTGAGTGATGAAAGAAGTAATGGAAAAGATCGTTGCGATAGATGGAGTACTATCATGTTATCTGGTAGATAGAGAGGGTGAAATTGTTGGATTTGCCGGTAAGAGTAAGCTTGATAAATCGCTGGCCTCCGCTTTAATTGCCAGCATGTCTAAAGAACTTACCACGCAGATGGATATACAGGATAATTTTTCGATAACAATCCTGGCTGCAGGAAAAAACCTTTTCATTGTTACTCAGAGAAACTTTATTTTAGCTGTTTTTACCAGCCCGAACGTTGATACGGGGAAAGTCCGGTTTGAGCTAAGAAAAAGTATAAAAGAAATTTCCGAAAAATTATAAGTGTCGAACATTATACTTTTATACGAAAATCAAAAAAAAATCGAGAGCTTTCTTGAAAACTTTCTTATAAAAACCGGAGCGCAGCACATTTTTTTCGCCGCAAAGAGCGGAGAGGTGCTTGTTTATTCGGGTTCCAGCCCGGGAAAGAAAATTTATTCAATAACGGCTCTTCTGACAAGTATTTTTAATGTTACGGAGGAATTGGCTCAACTTGTCGATGAAAATCATTTTAAGCAATTTTTTCTTAAAGGTAAAGCCTGGAATTTGTTTTATCAAAATATAAGTTCTAGTTTTCTGGTGGTCGTTATATTCAAGGAGGAAGCATTATTGGGTTCGGTCAGAGTGCTGACGGAAAAACTTGTAACGAGATTAAAAAAAGAGCTGAGCCACTCCACCGGGAAAAAAATCCCGCCTATCGGAAAGATCAATGGTAAGAAACTCATGGAAGATCTCTTCATACAATGAAAAGAAAGCTCATCTTTATAGTTTCTCTATTGTTATTACTTTTTCTTCTCAGCTTTCTCTCGGATTTTGTAGCTGTCAGAATTCAAAACTTTTTAGAGAGACGTGTACTATCCATGTTACCCGAGGGGAGTTATATAAAAGAAATAAAACTTGAAGGCTTAACCGGGGTATCTGCGGATTCTATATATATAAAAGATATTGGGCTTATACCTAAATTGGAAGTATCGTATTCTCCTTTCGGTATTCTGCGTCGCAGAGTGAAAAAAGTGTCTATTTATTCTCCTTATTTTTCGATAGGAGAACAGAAAAAGGGTAGGGGAGGGGGTGTTGTTGTAGGTCTCTTTTATATTGAAGAAATCGAGATTTCGGATGCCTACATACCCTGGAAAGACCATGAGTTTCGGATAAATGGTAATGGTAGGATTTTTTCTACGGGCAGAGGAGAAGTTGTATTCGATATTAGAAAACTCTGGGGTAAAATAGATGGTATTGCTTTTGATGTTGCCGAAATCCATTTGTCAATATCGGACAGAATATCGAGTCTGGATATTCAAAATCTCAGAGTTGGCGATTCCGAGTTCAAGATAAGAAGCGATATAGATGGTATCATAAAGGGCACTGGCAGGGTATATATGTCCGATCTGGGACAAATATTTAATATTGAAGGTGAAGGATTTCTGGATGTAAATTTTGCTTATGATTCCATTATTACTTTTGAAGGTAAAAGTAAAGTAACCTGCTTAAAAGGATTCTATTTGCCGGAATTTACTTTTGCGGGTGAAAAAGACTCTGTTAACTTAGAATGCAAGACGATTTCCGGGTTCGTTAATTTCGGGAAGGGAATTTACGGGCAGATCAAACTGGTCGATTTTAATGCCGGAGAAATAAGTAAAGAATATCCTGATTCGAAATTGACGGGATTGATTGATTTTTCTTATATGGGTAAGGACACTCTGATGGTTGTTTCGAGGCTCGGAGGAGAAGTGTTCGAACATCCTCTTGTGGATTTTAATCTCAAGATGACGGAAATAGGGGAAGATATTTTTGTGGATAGCTGCGAGGGAAAGTTCAATGGCGGAGATTTTTTTTTCAGAGGGAAATACGGAGAGAAAATAGACGGAGATTTGCGAATCAAAAGTTTGGACGTTTCTCCTATTGCGGAATTCTTTGGAATTAAAACTTCCGCGATATTAAATATGGAATTATCCATACACGACAAAATATATGGAGCTTTTTCGCTAGTTGACCTTACTTATGGAGGTATGAATTTTGAATCCGTGGAGGGAAATATGAATCTGACTCAGGACAAAGGAAGGTTTCCCGGTATAATTACTTTTGTGTCAAGGGGTATCTCCTTTAAAGATAGAAAAGTCTTTGAGCTTGGAGAAACGAATCTGAATATAGGAAGTAAAAAATTGAACGTAAAGGGACTCTTCAAAAGCCAGGAGAAAAAAGTTAGGTATGATTTTGCTCTGAATGCCGATACGGTAGAAGTTAAAGATATGAAATTCGAATATGCCGGGGGATGGCTTTCTCTTATAAATTCTTTTTCTTTTACGTATAAACATGCTTTCAGATTGCAGAATATTAGATTTATAGGTAATAGAGGAGAGGATTTTCAGATCAGCGATATATCGTTGTCTGCAATGGGAATAAAAGGAGATATAAATTTAACGGGGTTTAGACCGGAGATTCTGAGTGAATTCGGCATTATTTCGCATCCTTTTTCCGGAAGTGTGTCTGGCAGAGTTACTATTTCGGGTATGCCGAAAGCTCCTCTTTTTTACTTCAAAGGCGGAGGAAAAATAAAAGCCGGTGAAGAAAATATAGGAGATTCTCTAAAATTCGATATCGGGTTTGAAGGTAACAGTCTTTCTCTTAAGAGCCTATCAATAATTGAGAATGAAAAGCTCTCGAATTTTGAAGGAATTATTAATCCGGGGAAACGCTTTATAGATCTGAACATGGAATTGAGGGAAGTCGGGAAATGGGTGTTTTATCCTTTAATGAGATATCTGACCGCCAACAGCGCTAAAGTAAGCGGGGACCTGAAAGTCAGAGGGAGTTTTGAGAAGCCGTCCGTTTATGGTAAAGTGGAACTCAGTGAAGTGGATTTGCTGGTGAAAAATTCCGGAATAACGATAAGCGGATTAAAAGCTGGTGCTTCGTTTGACGGAGAATCGGGAGAGCTGGAAAGTCTTTCTGCCTCTTTAGGGGAGGGAAATTTAGAGGCTAAAGGACAATTTGGATTGAGTGCTAAGGGATTTGATATAAGATTGAAGTTAAAAGATACTCCGGTTAATTGGCAATACGTCAACTCAATAATAAACGGGAATTTACAGGTGAAAAAAGACAGGGAAAATATTCGAATCGAAGGGGACGTTGAGCTTAACAGGGCTACTATTACTATGGAATTCAAACAGGGAGGAGAAAAAGGGAGACGTCCCTCAAATCTTTTTCTGGATTTGAATTTCGACGCAAGCCAGGGAAATGTCTGGATACGGAACAACATGGCTAACGTCGAACTGACCGGAAAGGTAGGAGTAAGTTATGAAGGCGGTCCATTGTTGCTTTCAGGGAATCTGGAAGTCAGGCAGGGAACGTTCTACTATCTTTACAAGAATTTCGAGGTCACGGAAGGAAAATTTAATTTCAATGAATCTCCGGAAATCAACCCTAACATAGATGTCAAAGCGATAACTCTGATTTCTTCCAGGTTGGCTGAAAATCATGAACAGGATACCGTGTTTCTTGCGGTTTCGGGAACGATGAAAAGCCCTGAGTTTGACCTTTATTCCAAGTCTTCTTTGTCCAAAGCGGAGATAATGACGCTTCTTTCTTTGAATCTTGGATGGGAAGACCTTACTTCCGTTAAGTCTATCGAACAATCGGTTACCGAGACTGCTTTCAATTACTGGGTAAGGCAAACTTTGAACCGCCGCCTGAAAGACGAATTCGGTATAGACGTTCTGGAAATGCAGGGGGGCAGCGGACACTATGAATTTGTTGTGGGGAAATACGTAACGGATAAACTTTTCGTAAAAGCGAGAACTGACATTCAATCTTACGGAATATCGGAAGTACAGGCCGAATATAAGCTGAAGAAATGGGGGTATATAACGGCAGAAAAGGATTTCCTCGGCAAAACCAGATTCCTTTTTAATCTTGAGTGGCGGTATTAGTTTAAAAAAAATCAAATATTAAAAAGCAAAAAGCAAAATGACAAATAAAAATGTGAAAACTAAAAAGGATAACACGCAGCTTTATGAGATCTCAAAGGATTTTTTTCTCTTTTTAAATTTATTTTTGAATTTTGATTTGTAATTTTACATTTTGATATTTGATTTTTGAATTTTATTGGCATTGACAAATACATTTTTTTTGATACAAATATATAAATGCCCCTGTAGCTCAGTGGATAGAGCGCCGGTTTCCTAAACCGGAAGTCGTAAGTTCGAGTCTTACCAGGGGTATGTAATAATAAGTTGAATTGTTGAAGGGTTGAATGGTTGATTGATGTTGAATTGTTGAAAGGTTGAAGAGTTGATTGCTAAGAGGAATTAACGGCGAATGGTGGTAATAATCAGGTTATAATAATATATTTAAAGGGGGGCTGATGGCGAAACACAGTAAAAAAGATTTGAAACACGATGAGTTTAAAGAAACCATCGAAAATATAATAATTTTTTATGAGCATCACAAAAAGAACGTCGTATGGATAGCTATAGGAATATTGGCTTTGTTGATACTTTTCTTTGCTTACAGAAATAACAAAATAACAAGATTCGAAAAATCGAAAGAGACATATAATATAGGTGTAATTTTATACAATAATGGTAATTTCGAGCAGGCGCAAGAAAAATTTAAAATGGTGGTGGATAATTACTGGGGTACCATTTTTGCGAACCGCTCGACATATATGCTTGCCGGCATAAGCTATAAGCAGGGTAATTTGGATGAAGCTCTCGAAAAATTCCAGTCTTTCGTTAACGGAAAATACGATGAATTTTTTACTCCCAGCGCATACGAAGGGATAGGCCAATGCTACGATCAGAAGGGTAACTTGGAAAAGGCTATAGAAAATTATGAGATTGCCGCAAGTAAGTTCAAGGACAATATCGGTAAAGCAAACTGTTTGATGAGTCTTGCTCGACTGTATCTTGCTATGCAAAGAATCGATGAGGCGGAAAAGATTCTTCAGGAAATTCTAGATATATCCGAAGATTTAGAGATTCGGAGAGAAGCGAAACAAAAATTAAAATTGATGCAGGTCCAAAAAGAATTTGATGAATGAGACCTTAATCAAAGAAATAAGAAAAAATATCAGTGAAAAAAAACTCGATGCAGTTATTGTAACTGATATTTATAAGGTTCTTTACTTGCTTGGCATCAGTTCTTCCTTCAATATAATCGAAATAGGCTTCTATCTTCTTCTCACCGCAAAAGAGATATTTTTGATAGGAGACCCTTTTTCTTTTTCCTTGGTTAAAATTCCCGACGGGATTAAAGTAAAAAAAACGGATATAATGAGTGTGCGAGAGGAAGGTTTTTCGCCTGTAGGAGAGCTGAATAGACTTCTCGAAAAATTAAAAATAAAGAAAATTGGTTTCTTCGATAATTTAAGATTGTCGAAATGCAGAACGACAAAAATACCGGATCCTTTTGTTGAGATTTTCCTGGTGCCTGATGAGAAAAGAATTTCAATTCTTAAAGAAAACGCTCTGATTTGCGAAAGGATTTTGCGGGAGTTTCTCCGGGAATTAAAAGATGATTGTGTGGAGATTTCTTTAAGAAATATAATCGACGAAAAAATTTATGAGTTTGGTGCGGAAAGAAGAGCTTTCCCGACGAAAGTAATTTTTGGTAAAAATACTTCCAATCCTTTCGCGTTGAGCAACAACGGAAGATTAAAAGAAGGCGACCCGATATTCGTCAATTTTGGTATCATACGTTCGGGTGTTGGGATAGAAATCGCAAGAACTTATATCTGGAAAACTCCGGATAAATTCTTGGAAAAAACTTACGATGACATAACCGATATCTATGAAAAATTTTTATCTTTTATATCGTATGGTAAAATGGCCAAGGAACTTTATAATTACGTTATGGAAATCATAAAAGGTAAAGGGTATGACAAAAACTTTGTTCCGCCTATTAACGCTCCGCTGACACTTTGCAGAAAAGGAATAAATATTTCAAAAACAAGTAATTTCCTGATAAAGCCGGGAACGATTCTTAATCCTCAATTGAGCTTTTATTTTCCGGGAAAATTCGGGATAAAGTTCCAGGATGTTTTTTTTCTTGGCGGGAAAAATTTTAATCTTACCGATTTCTTGAATAAGGGAAAAGTAAATGTTCTTCTTTTTTCCAGTAAGATCTGAAAGTCAGGTCCGGCGTTTTCCTATTGTAACTGTTTCTCTAATTGGATTAAACATCCTTGTTTTTCTATTCAGCTATCCTGCTATGAAGAGACAAAACAATATTATAATAGAGAAAGCAGTAAAACTTCAGGAAATCGAGATAAAAACTTTATCTCCGGAAGACCCTTCCGCGATAATCGAGTACGCAAAAGACCCGGAAACCCTAAGAGAAAAAATCAAAAATAAGGAAATAGCAATATCCGATAAATTATGGGCGGAATGGAAGAAAGTCTATGATGAACTTCAAGAAGCTATAGATGGGAGCCTATCAAAAAAATATGGTTTTGTTTCAAATGATATGGATGTTGCTACATTGATGACTTATATATTTGTCCATGCGAATTTTATACATCTTATCGGAAATCTCTGGTTTCTGTGGTTGGTTGGAGTGAACGTCGAAGATGATTGGGGGAGACCTTTCTTTCTTGGTTTTTATTTTGTATCAGGAATCTTTGCGGCTCTTCTCTTTGCGGTAATGACCCATTCGGATTTGCCTTTGATTGGAGCTTCCGGAGCGATTGCGGGAGTTATGGGTGCTTTTGCGGTTCAATATTACAAATCCAAGATATACTTTATGTTCGTATGTCTTATTCCCTTTATTTTTAAAATATTTCCACTTTACGCCTGGTTTTACCTGCCCTTGTGGTTTGTTACTCAATTATTTTATGCCATATATTTGACCGGTTATTCAAATGTGGCTTTCTGGGCTCATATAGGAGGTTTTGGTTTTGGTGTTTTCGTTGTGCTTCTTTTAAGGTACAGCGGTCTTGAGCGCAAATACTTAAAACCGCTTGTTGAGGAAACCCTGAATCTGATGGACACGGATTTCGGCAAAGCGGTTGAAGCAAGAAGTGCAGGCAATACGGAAGTAGCCGAGAAGCACCTCAAGGATATTTTGCAAAAGGATTCCTCCAATATTGACGCATCCGAAGAATTGATAGATATATACATTAAAGCAGGTAAGAAAAAAGAAGCGGCTTCTCTTGCGAAAGAAACATTTAGAGTACTTAGAATGGTTAAAAAAGACCCTTCGACTATTTTAGACTTTTATGAAAATGTCCTTGAAGAAAGAGGACTCATTTCTAATATGAGCCCTTATGATTTTTACTTCGTTTCACAGCTATATCAGAAGAAGGAAGAACACAAGGAGGCTGCAAAAGTTCTGGCAATCGCCTACAAGGAAAACAGGGAAACCAATGATGCTCCCTATATATTGCTTCGTCTGATTAGAGCACTGGCATTGAGTGAGAGTAAAAAATTTCTAAAGGAAGCTCTTCTTGAACTGCAAAAGAAATTTCCGGAGATGAAAAGTAGAGCGATTGCGATATTGAGAGAAGTGAAAAACGGACAGAAAACAAGCCCGAATGACGACTAAGAGCGGTAAAGCCGCCGAAATGTAAGAATCAAATATCAAAATGGAAAGTCAAAAATCGCTCTCGGCTCACCGCTTACGGCTAACCGCAGAAAAAACAAAAAAATTGCACATGTAGGACATGTAGTCAATATAGGAATGTAAAAAAAAATAAAAACTACAAGTTCTACATTTTCTACATGTTAAAAAATGGTGTGTGGAGTTGGGTTTAGCGGAAAGCGGATGGCTGATGGCGGATAGCGTAATAAGTCATTTTGCTTTTTAAATTTTAATATTTTGTTTTACGGGGAGACGAAATTAAATGGGATTTTTTTGCAAGAAAATTGGGAAAATTAGCCACCAAGACATAAAGGATAGGAGGGTTTAGCCAATGTTCTTAATATTTAGTGTTTTAATAGGATTTTATCCCGAAGCGAAATTGGATTCGATGATGATTCCGAAGAATGACCCCTGGTTTTCGGAAGATAAATTTCATCACTTTGTACATTCCGCAGCGATTTCCTCATCTATATACCTTATTGCAAACAATATGGCTAAGACCGATGATAATAATTCTTTTTACATCTCGTTTTCGATTTCTACGTTGATTGGTGTATCAAAAGAGATAAAAGACAGTAAAACCGTTGGAGCGACGGCTTCTTCAAAGGACCTCATTTTCGATATAGCCGGTGTTCTATTTGGAATACTACTGGTGTCAATAGGAGGCCCGTAATCTTCAAGTTGGATATTGATTACCATTTAATTAAATAAACAAGATTTTCTAACTTTGCACAGCGTCCGAAATGCAAAAATTAAATATCAAAATGGAAAAATACAAATCGAAGTTCAAAAATGAATAAAAAAAAAGAAACAACGAATCACACAAATAACACGAATATTAAAAAAAGACTTTGTTTTTTACATCAATAGAAAATACTATTCTTAATTTATTTATTTGTGTAATTTGTGCAATTTGTTGTTAAAAAAACGGGTTGTTGGGGGCAATAGAAAATCCGTATTTTTTTCGGTTAAACATTTTGTTGTAAGAAAGAGTTTATTTTGCATTTTTATTTGTCATTTTGCTTTTTGAATTTTGATATTTGATTTACTATAAAAAGACAGTAAGTTTGAATTTAGATGTTTTTTTGTAAAAAAAGAGGTTTGTTGATAATACTATGAAATTATTTGACTTTCCTGATTATCTGAAATTATCAGATAAAGAATGGAATAGTAAAATAGAAGAGTTATATAGTGTTTTGAATTCCTGTACTCTCTGCGGTCATAAGTGCCAAGTTAACCGCAACTATGATAAGGGAATTTGTAATGCAGGCATAGTTGCTAAAATTTCTTCGGCTTTTCCTCACTTTGGAGAGGAGAGACCTCTGGTAGGTACTCATGGCTCGGGAACTATCTTCCTCAGTAACTGCAATTGCAAGTGTGTATATTGTCAGAACTTCGATATATCTCATTTTGGCAAAGGAGAAGAAATTTCGGAAGAGGGGATTGCTGGCAAAATGCTTAAACTGCAGGAAATCGGTTGTCATAATATAAACTGGGTTAGCCCGACCCATTTTGCACCTCAGCTGGTAAAAGCTCTTTTTATTGCCAGAGGAAATGGTCTTTGTCTTCCTGTAGTGTACAACACGGGCGGATACGATTCACCGGAATTGATAAAAATGCTCTCCGGGATAGTGGACATATATATGCCGGATATAAAATACGGTAGTAACGAAAACGCAAGTAAGTATTCCGGCGCAAAACATTACTGGGATACAGTAAAGCTCTCAGTCAAAGAAATGCATTCTCAGGTGGGAGACTTGGTGACCGATAATTTTGGTGTAGCAAGAAGAGGTCTGATAATTCGTCATCTTGTTTTACCAAACGATATTACGGGGTCGGATGAGGTATTAAATTTCATCGCAGAGGAAATATCCAGAGATTCGTATGTAAATATTATGAGGCAATACACTCCGTACTTTAAGGCTTCGGAATATAAGGAACTCGCAAGAGGAATAATGGAGGAAGAATATAGGAAAGTTTTGAATAAGGCAAAAGAACTGGGATTGCGAAGAGCCACAGCCCAGCTTTAGAAAAAATTTACTACTGAGTACATAGAGAAAAAATATTAAACCACGAAATACACTAAAAACACGAAACCCGGCAACCTTTTTGAATTTGTTTTCAAAAAACACACGGAAAAAATAAATTCGCAGCGGCTTAACGTTGATAAAAAGGGATTAAAAAAATATTTTGTTATTTAAAACCCACCCCACAACTTAATTTTTTATATGTGAAAAATGAGGTGTAGGGTTGGGTTTTAAAAACTGGAATATAATTTTTTTGTTTTTTCTCTGTGTTCTATGTGTCTATGTTTGGAATTGATTTATTGCTGGGGAGAGGATGGTGGTAAAAAACTAACTTAGTAATTTACTTATAGCTTTGGATAGTTCTTCTTCGCTGTATGGTTTAATTAAATACCCTTTAAATCCATGATTGCGATAGTTTGATATAACTGGATCGTTAGGATAGCCGCTGGATACCAATGCCTTGACTTCGGGATCCAGCTCCAGCAGTTTCTTGATAGTTTCTTTGGCACCCAGACCTCCGGGGACTGTTAAATCCAGAATAACGACATCGAAAGGAGTTTTGGATTCTAATGCTTCTTGATATTTTTTCAATGCTTCTTCTCCGTTTTCCGCAAGCTCTGTCCTGTAACACATTTTTCCCAACATTTTTCCTAACGTACGCCTGATGATATTTTCATCGTCCATGAGAAGTATTTTTAAATCTGTTTTGTTCGGTTGTTCTTCTTCAAATTCTTCTTTGGGCCTTTCTTCTTGTGTTATAGCCGGAAGATAGATATAAAAGGTGGTTCCGCTTCCGAGCTTCGAATCAACCGTTATATATCCATTGTGTTTTTGGATGATTGAGTAAGTCGTAGCCAGCCCAAGACCGCTTCCTTTCTGCTTGGTTGTGAAATACGGGTCGAAAATCCTCGGCAAATGTTTTTCTGCGATGCCCATGCCTTTGTCCTCCACAGTGATTTTAACATATTTGCCTTCCTCGAGTGGTAATGTCGTTTCCTTATTTATGACCATATTTTCAAGACTGATTCTTATTGTTCCGCCTTCCGGCATAGCCTGAGCTGCGTTAATTATCAGGTTACTTATTACCTGGCTGAGCTGACTTTTATCAACCTGGACTTTCCAGATGTTTTTTGGGAAGGTGTAAAAACATTTAACGCTGGAACCTCTCAGGTTAAACTCTGCGGTTTCTTCTATTATGTTCGAAATAGAGGTTGTTTCTTTAACAGGAATACCTCCGGTTGAAAATGTAAGTAATTGTCTGGTTAAATTTTTTGCCAGATCCGTTGCCTCTTTGGCTTCATTTAAAATGTCGATTATCTCACCGTTGCCTCTTGCTTCGAGTATCGCAAGAGAAATGTTTCCTATAATACCACTCAAGAAGTTATTGAAATCATGAGCTATACCTCCAGCAAGGATAGCGATAGATTCAAGTTTCTGGATCTTTTGTCTTTCTTCTTCTGTCTTTTTTTGTTCTGTAATATCGTGTGAAAACACAAAGATATATTCCTTTTTGCCGAAAATCTGATAATTGGCGAGGATATTTACGGGATAAGAGCTTCCGTCTTTTCTGCGATAAGAAGACTCAAACATGACAGAACTGTTCTCCCTTATCTTTGTAGCGAGGTCCTTGATCTTTTTCCGGGTCATTTCCGGACAAATGCTGCTCCAATTTATAGTCGATAAATCTTCTTCGGTATAATTTAAGTTTTTGAAAAATGATTGATTCGCAAAGAGAATTTCGCCGGAGGTAGAAAGTAGCATGGTAGATTCCGATGCGTTGTCAATAGAATATCGGATAAGTTTGAGTTGTTCTTCAGTTCTTTTTCTTTTGATTACGTTATCTATCGTTGAAGGCAAGAGTTTCAGATAATTACCTTCAGTGTCTTTTATTATATAATCATAAGCATTTTCCTTCATCGATTTAACAGCAATTTCTTCGTTTCCCAGACCAGTAATGATAACTACGGGTTCATCCGTGTTTAATTTAAGAATGTCAAAAGCGTCTCCGTCTTTAAGTTTAAAATCCTGGAGTATTATATCAAATGAGTTCGAATCTAATATATCTTTGCACTGGGCGATTGAACTGGCTATCTTGACATCGTAAGGAAGTTTATTTTTGTCTGCAAAACGTTCAAATGCCTTTTGGTCAAATTTGTTATCTTCTACTAGAAGAATACGGTATCTTTTTTCTTCCATTATGGCGACTCCGATAAAGTCCAGTACATCTTGATCGTTCTGATCACTTCGACGAAATCTTTGTAATTAACTGGTTTCATCATATAGCCGGAAACCCCGAGGTTGAAACTCTCTATTTTGTCTTCATCCTCTTTCGAAGTCGTCAATACGACAACAGGAATAATTTTCAATTTATAGTTATTCTTCATAATCTTTAGAAATTCTATACCGTCCATTCTGGGCATCCTTAAGTCTAAAAGAATTAGCCCCGGTCGTTTATTTTTTCCATTCTTTAAATACTCCAGAGCCTCTTCGCCATTGTGGCTGACAGCCATCGGATTTGTGATAAGAAGGTCTTGAAAAGCTCTCTTTACGCTTTTTATATCTATTTCATCATCTTCAATCAGTAGTATGGTTTGTTTGCAATTCATATTTAATCCTCCTTTTTATTGTTTTGGCAGGGTGAAATAGAATGTAGTGCCTTTGTTAATTTCGGATTCAAGCCATATTCTCCCTTTGTATAAGTCTATTATTTTTTTTACTATGGTAAGACCGATGCCAGTACTTTTGTCTGATTCTCTTGATTCTAAAGTCTGGAATATGTCGAATATTTTCTCGAAGTACTTTTCCTCGATACCGGGTCCGTTATCGGATACGCTGAATTTCCATTCGCTTTTTTCTTCCGTGCAGCCTACCTTGATGATTCCTTTGGGTTTGTCTATGTACTTTATTGCATTGCTTAACAAGTTCTGAAAAACCTGGCTTAAACGGGTTCTATCTGCTTTATATTTTGGTAGTTTATTCTCTACCTTAATTTTTATATTGTCAGGAGGGGATAACAAATCAATTACATCTTTTAGTAACTTATTTAAATCGATTTTTTCTGCTTTTTCTTCGGTTCTTCCCACTCTTGAGTATTCAAGTATGCCTTCTATCATGTTGTTCATACGTTTGGTTCTGTTTCTAATCATTCTTAAGCTTTCCTTGCCTTTTTTGTCAAGTACTTTGGTATAATCTTCCGATATCCATTCTGCTAATTGGTTGATACCGCGAAGAGGTGCTTTTAAATCATGGGACGCGATGTATGCGAAACCTTCCAAGTCCTTTGTTCTTTCGGCAACCTTAAACTCGAGTTCACGGCCATAAGCTACTATATTTCTGACTCGGATTTCGTAAATTGAATAAGCGAACAAAATTACAAATATAATCATGGAAAACCTGAACCATATGGTTTTCCAGAAAGGAGGGGTAATAATGATTTTAAGTGAGACTCCTTTTTCGTTCCATACCCCATCGTTGTTGGAGCCTTTTACCCTGAAAGTGTATGTTCCCGGGTTTAAATTTGTATAGGTTGCCTCTCTTTTATTTTCCACATAATTCCAGTCCCTATCGAATCCTTCTAACATATACGCGTATTGGTTTTTTCCCGGAACCACGAAATTTAATGCCGCGTATTCAAAGGTAATTACCGAATGTTTGTAGGATAAAATGATTTCTTTAGTTAAGTTAATATGTCTTTTTAGGGGCGAGTCTTTTGTCCCGATTTTAACACTCTTATTGAAGAGAAGAAATTTAGTAATTATTACTGGTGGTATGTATGGATTTTCCGGTAGACTGTCCGGATGAAAAATATTGAATCCGTTTCTGCCTCCAAAATACATTCTACCTTTCTTGTCTTTACAAAATGAACGTGGTCTAAATTCATCTCCCTGGAGCCCATCACTGATGTCGTAATTCTTGAAAACCAGATTTTTAGGACGATTTATTCCGTTTACGAATTTTGATATCCCCTTGTTAGTACTTATCCACAGATTTCCATGATCGTCTTCCAATATTCCATTGATTTGATTGTTTGGTAGGCCATGTTCCTGATTGTAATGGCTAAAAGTGCTGTCTTCCCGGTTAAATACATTCAGTCCCCCAATTGTGCCTATCCATAAGTTTTTCTTACTGTCTTCGAAAAACATATTGGCGCCGTCGTAACTAATACTTTTAATATCGTTTCTATCATGCGAAAAATGTATAAATCTTTCTGCCTTTTTATCGAACAACTCGACTGTCATACTTGAAGACAACCAGATTTCACCGTAGCTGCTTTCTAATAGCGTTCTTACCCAGTCATCTGTTATGGTATTTTTGTCGTTATCGATATTTATGTACCTTTTGAAAGTTTTGTTTTTATAATCAAATAAATTTAATCCTCCACCCATGGTGCCTATCCATAAATCGCCATCATGATCCTTAAGTATGGCGAACATATTGTCGCTTCCAATGCTTTTGTTGTTATTTGGATCATATTTAAAACGGGTAAATGTATTGGTTTTTCTATTGAATAAATTTAATCCTCCGGCCCAGGTTCCGATCCAGAGGTTGCCTCTGCTGTCTTTTTCAATAGCGCATACATAATTGGACCCAATGCTTTTATTGTCGTGCGGATTATGAACGAAACGTTTAAATGTTTTATTCTTTTTGTCGAACAAATTCAAGCCGTTGTCGGTGCCAATCCATAAATAGTCGTCTTCATCAAGGAGTGCATTAACGAAATTGTTGCTTAGGCTGTTGATGCTGTTTTGTTCTTGTTTGTAATGTTTGAATTTTTTTGTTAATTTATTATACATATTTACGCCATCTCCATAAGAGCCTACCCATATAGTGCCATTGCAGTCTTCATAAAGAGAATATATAGAATTATATGAAAGGCTGGTATTATCATCGGGATTATTTACATAATGGTGAAAAACACAATTATTTTCTTCGAAAGTATTTAAATCGATAATGTTCAGTCCTCCGTTTTGGATGCCGATCCATAAACGGTCTTCTTTATCCCCCTTAAGAGCTAAAACAAAGCCGCTGCTTATACTTGCTTCGTTGTTAGGGTTGTGCTTATAATTGATAAAAGTGCTTTTTTCGGGCGCATCTTTGTTATATTTCAATAAACTTAAACCGGATTGAGTTCCTACCCATATTCTATTTTTACTGTCTAGACATAACGCTTGGATATTACTGTGGGCTATGCTGTTTCTGTCGTTTTCGTTATTTTTGAAATGGGTAAATTTGTAGGTTAGCGTATCCAGCAGATTTAATCCGTCTGAGGATCCGATCCAAATATTACCGCTACTGTCCATTAAAATACTGGTTAGGTCGTCACTGCTTATTCTGTCGGGATTGGTTTCCTCGGGTAGAAAAGAAATAATACTATCATTTTCAGGATTATATAAAAATAGTCCGCTGTTACGACTGGTCATGAAAATGCTTCCGTCTTCAAGTTCCAGGAAATCGGCGATTCTTTTTCGTGAAAGTTTAGTATTATAGATAAAACGGTCATTTTCCCGGTCGTAAAGATTTAATCCGTTTTCCGTCCCTACCCATAAATTTCCGCTTTTGTCTTCATATATAGATTCGATGGCATTATTACTGATACTATTTTTGTCTTCGGGGTTGTTTTTATAAACTGTAAAGCTATAACCATCATATTTGTTTAATCCTTCATTTGTACCGAACCACATAAACCCGTATTTATCCTGGCATATAGATTTTACCCAGCTTTGCGACAGTCCGTCCTGCGCTTTCAGGTGCGTAAACTCAATTTGAGGTCGGCGCGCGTATGTGCTGATGCATTGTAATAATATAATTATTGAAAATAACCTTTTAAGTATATTTGACATCATTTTTGTTTGGGCAGGGTGAAATAGAAAGTGGTTCCCTTGCCGATTTCCGATTCAACCCATATCCTCCCTTTGTATAAATCTATTATCTTTTTTACTATAGTAAGACCAATGCCTGTGCTTTTCTCCGATGGTACCGAGTCTAAAGTCTGGAATATTTTGAATATTTTCTCGAAGTGCTTTTCTTCTATTCCAGGTCCGTTATCGGATACGCTGAATTTCCATTTGCTTTTTTCTTCCGTGCAGCCTATCTTGATGATTCCTTTGGGTTTGTCTATGTACTTTATTGCATTGCTTAACAGATTTTGAAAGAGCTGGGTTAAACGTATTCTATCTGCTTTATATTTTGGTAGTTTATTCTCTACCTTAATTTTTATATTGTCAGGAGGGGATAACAAATCAATTACATCTTTTAGTAACTTATTTAAATCAACTTTTTCCGGTTTTTCTTCGGTTCTTCCCACTCTTGAGTATTCTAATATACCTTGAATCATATTGTTCATCTTCACGCTTCTTTCTATAAGCATCGTGAGATTTTCTTTGCCTTCTTTATCAAGCACGTTAGAGTAATCTTCAAATATCCAATTTGATAATTCGTTTATACCTCGAAGTGGTGCTTTTAAATCATGGGATACTATATATGCGAAGTCCTCCAATTCCTTGTTGGATTTATTTAATTCATTTGCCTTCTCGGCTATTTGCTTATTTGCATTTTCTAAATCTTGTGTTCTCTCTGCAACTTTGATTTCAAGTTCACGTCCGTATGCTACGATATTCTTTACTCGAATGAGGTGAATTGCATAAACGGCTAAGATTGTCAAAACCATTATAAAAAACCTGAACCACAGGGTTTTCCAGAAAGGAGGGGTGATAATAATTTTAAGCGAAGCTCCTTTTTCATTCCATATACCATCGTTATTGGAACCTCTTACCCTGAGTATATATGTTCCCGGGTCTAAATTTGTGTAGGTTACCTCTCTTTTGTTTCCGATATAATTCCATTCTTTATCAAATCCTTCCATTTTATAAGCATAGCTGTTCTTATCGGGTTGGGTATAATGCAAAGCGGCAAACTCTATTGTAAGTACATTGTTCTTATGTGAGAGAGTAATTTCTGATGTATGGTTTATCGATTTTGGAATTATTACATCCCCGTTTATTTTTTCGCCAATTTCAACTGATTTATTAAATAATTTTATATTGGTAATAACTACATTAGGAAGTAAGGAGTCTGCTTTTATGCTATCAGGGTAAAAGGCATTAAAACCGTTTTGACCTCCAAAATATATTCTTCCATTTTGATCTTTAAAATAAGCATTGTGCCAGAATTCATTGCTTTGTAAGCCGTCACTTTCATCATAATTGGTAAATGAACCTTCTGAGATATTAAATTTCGAAATACCATTTGTGGTGCTAAGCCATAAGTTACTATTATCATCTTCAACAATACCTGTAATACCTTCACTTGGTAATCCGTCATTCATGTGGTAGGAATAAAATTCCAATTCGCTATCCTTACCTATGTTACTAAAATTGTTATCTTTTTTTATGACTTTGTTTAAACCACCGGCTGTACCAATCCACATTGTTCCTGACTTATCCTGACAAAAAACATTAATAGTGCTATTGCTTAAGCTACTTTTATTTCCTTCTTCATAATTATAATTAATAAATTCAGGATTTAATTTGTTTTTTTCTTTTGCTGACAAAATACTTAATCCCTCACCGTGTCCCCCTATCCAGATGTTTCCGTAATTATCTTCTGAAATTGCCCAAATAATATTGTCACATAAACTTAACGGATTGTCCGGATTATTTTGGAAATATGTAAACTTGTTAGTTTTATCACTATACCTCCAAAGACCTCTGCCCCATGTACCGCCCCAGATTGTTTCCTCGCTATCTTCATAAATAGAAAAGGTCCAGGGGGCAGTTTTGAATCTTTTTATAGTAGGTATTTCATTTGTTCCAAATTCTTCAGGAATAATCTTTGAAATCGGAGTGTTAGAGCTTCCCAGCCAAACCTCTCCATTTTTTCTTTGTACCAGGCAAAGAACACTATTGCCGGCGATTGTGTTATTATCTTTGGGATCATGTTTATAATGTATAACTTGTGGTTCTTTATTATCCCGGAAAATGAACCTGTTTACTCCCCCGTTCAAATCAACACCAATCCATAATTCATCAGGTTTCCTGCTGTGTATTGAGGATATAACATTCCCGCTCAGTGTATTTTTCTTTCCGAGTATAGATTTAAAGTGGTGGAATTGTTTTCTATGTAGATTATATTTACATAAACCCTGGCTAAAAGTACCGATCCATAATATACCCGAACGGTCAATGAAGAGAGAATAAGTAGTATTATCGCTTATTGAGTTTAAATCGATTTGGTTATTTGTAAAATTGATTAGGCGGTTTTCCTTTTTATCATATTGGAATAGACCTTTTGATTCAGTGGTTATCCAGATTTGATTTTTATTATCAATTAGTACATGATTTCTATTATTGGGAGTTACATTTATTTTACCTAATGCAGCTCTTTTGTAGCTTTTAGTTTTATCATCATAAACGAGTTTTATTATCCCGTTTTCAGTTGTTCCCAACCAAAGATTTCCGTCCTGATCTTCACTAATTGAGATTTTAGGACATGTACTAAGTACTGTATTGGTTTTACGGAATTTGTTACTTTCTCTGTCAAAATAATATAAGTAATCTGCAAATAATAATAATTTCCCATTTCTATCTTCGTATGCTCTTGAGAAAGGAGTGGTGTTCGATGGAAAATAAAACCGTTTGAAACTGATAGTCTTTTTATCTCCTACTTTTTTTTCAACAACTAAATTAAGGGCATTACTTGTGCAAATCCAGATATCACCGGATCTGTCCTGCATAACATGATGCACTTCATTACTGCTAATGCTTGTTGGATCATCCGGATTATGCACATATCTTATGAATTTTTCGGTTTCGGGATTAAATCTATTAAGACCGGCATTTCCATTGTTAACCACCCAGATATATCCTTCATTATCTTCGTATAAATAAATTGCTCCATTATAGCTTAAACTGGTGCTGTCATCATTGATTTTTTTGTATACCTTAAAATTATAACCATCGTATTTATTAAGGCCATCATATGTAGCAAACCACATAAATCCTTTTTTATCCTGGATTATATAATTTACGGTTGATTGGGATAAACCATTTTTGATTGTAATTCTTTCAAAAGTTGCAGAGGTCGTTTGCGAATAAATGGTTACGTTTAAAAAAAATAAAGAATAAACCGCAACAACGAAAATTATCTTAATTAAATGATTGATTTCTTTGATATTATTGTTTATTCTTTTCGTTAAATAATTCGGCATTTTAAATTCTCTTTATTGTTTTGGAAGCGTAAAATAGAATATGGTGCCCTTGCCTAATTCACTTTCGAGCCAAATCTTGCCTTCATATAAGTCTATTATTTTCTTAACTATGGTGAGGCCTATACCTGTACTTTTACCCGTAGGATCCGGTTGTAAAGTCTGAAATATTTTAAATATTTTTTCGAAATATTGTTCTTCTATACCGGGACCATTATCGGATATACTAAATTCCCATTCTCCTGCTTTTGACGCGCATCCTACTTTTATAATACCCTGGGGTTTGTCTAAGTGTTTTATTGGGTTACTTAGAAGATTTTCAAAAAGTTGGGTCAAGCGGGTACTGTCTGCAGTATATTCAGGTAGTTTATTCTCTACCGTAATTTTTATATTGTTAGGAGGGGATAACAAATCAATTACATCTTTCAGTAACTTATTTAAATCAACTTTTTCTACTTTTTCTTCGGTTCTTCCCACTCTTGAGTATTCTAATATACCCTGAATCATATCATTCATCGGGGTTTCAATAGAAAACAAACCTTCAGGGGTACCTATTAGAAATTTATTGTTAGTATATTTAAGCATCTCGTTTTCAATAAAAGTGTATGGCAAGTTGTCGCTCTCTTTAATTATAAAATCGACGGATTTGTTCTCATGGTCTAAAATTATTAGATCGTGTACAGTCGTTACGTAGAATTTTCCGTCGTCCATTTCCAGCATATCGTGTACATATCGATCATGAAGATGAACATAAGGTGTGAATTTATCAAGCTCGCGGTTGTAAATATTAAGTCCATAATGTGTTCCGACCCATAGATTTCTTTTTTTGTCTTCATATATAAAAGTGACTAAATTGTTGGTGAGGCTTTTTTTGTCTTTAGGATTATTTTTGTATACGGTAAAATTATAGCCGTCGTATTTATTTATTCCGTTATTTTCTGTCACAAACCACATATAGCCATAACTGTCTTTGTATATTTGTTTCACCCAGTTGTGCGATAGTCCGTCCTGCGCTGTTAAATGCCTGAATTCAATCTGTGGTCGCCGAGCATGTATGCTGGCGTATTGGAATAATATAATTACAAATAATAACCTTTTAAACATATTTAGCATCTTTTTCTTTCCTTATATTCATAAAAAAATCATTCCAAAATGTAAGTGACTGATTATCAGAACTTTAACTTTTAAAAATAAGGAAATCTGCGAATATTAGTAAAAATTATTTTACAAAATTCCCTTTTTATTGTTTTGGTAGGGTAAAATTAATTTAGGGTGACCGGTTTATCAACAGGTGGATTTCGTGTTTGTCTGTACTCCAGAGCTGCTAAAATGTAAAAATCAAATATCGAAATGGAAAATGACAAATCAAAGTTCAAAAAAAAATTAGCCACAGAGACACAGAGAACACAGAGCCTCACCACACCCAGTTTTTTCTTTTCTGTTTTAAACATCCAACCGCCTAACGACCCATTGAACTAATTAAAAAAGAAACAACAAATTACCATAATAACACAAATGCTTTTTTTGTTATTGTTAGAGTGTGGGTGTGTTGGTGGGTTGAAAAAACAGGTCAACGAACTAACCGAACAACGGATCAACTTTGTTAGTCATTTTGCTTTTTAATTTTTGATATTTGATTTATTGTAGGGGCTTGACAAAGAAAGGTATTATATTATATTAACGGACGGGCAGTAGCTCAATTGGGAGAGCGCCTCCCTCGCACGGAGGAGGTCGGCGGTTCAAATCCGCTCTGCTCCAATATAGAGTTTAAGAACATTAGATAGTTGGTAGATTGAATAAGGAAATCCTCTTAAGAGGGTTGGTAAGGGGGGATTTTACTTTATATTGATTATATTTTTTTGTGCTGGTGTAACTCAGGGGTAGAGTAGCTGATTTGTAATCAGTTTGTCGGGGGTTCAATTCCCTCCACCAGCTATTTGAAAAGTGAAATTTATGGGGAGGTTCCCGAGTGGCCAAAGGGGACGGACTGTAAATCCGTTGGCAATGCCTTCGGTGGTTCGAATCCGCCCCTCCCCATATGCGGGAGTAACTCAGTTGGAAGAGTAACGGCCTTCCAAGCCGTTTGTCGCGGGTTCGAACCCCGTCTCCCGCTCGTGCCCATGTAGCTCAGTCGGTAGAGCACATCCTTGGTAAGGATGAGGTCACCGGTTCAAATCCGGTCGTGGGCTATTATGAATTACAAGATAGAGTTAGAAAATAATTTTGGTAAAGTTAAAAAATCTTAGGAGGTAAAAAATGGCAAAGGGAAAATTTGAGAGGACGAAGCCACATTTAAATGTAGGGACGATTGGTCACGTTGATCATGGTAAATCTACATTAACGTCAGCGATTACGAAAGTATTAGCGACGA
>Ga0315548_1000157_pt1 | contig 61641 bp, 51 predicted proteins | sample SalMarSW160110MG_2_FD_202540 | JGI IMG/M metagenome (GOLD analysis project Ga0315548, IMG submission 202540) | Salt marsh sediment microbial communities from the Plum Island Ecosystem LTER, Massachusetts, United States - Salt Marsh Sediment SW1601-110 ... | reverse complement strand
AAAAACGTATGCCTGACAGAGACGTAAAGACAATTCGGGATTTGATTTGGTATCAGTACGCAAAGATTATGGCGCGGCGGGCGTTTGGAGCAGCGGATGGGAAAGAGGCGAAAAAATACAATTACAGGTTTGTGAAAGAGACGTTTCGGGATTTGAAAAGTGGGGCCAAGTCGTAGTCGGAGATAACGCGCGAGGACTGGCAGTTTGTAGAGGCCGAGAAGAAGTGCATATACTGTGGAAGTGAGAGCGATTTACATAAAGAGCATATCGTTCCGAGGTCGTTAGCGATTCTGGAGAAGTGCGTGGTTTGTGATACGATTCAGGGGATTGAAACCGGCTATGGGCGTGCGGGCAGTGCAATTCAATAAAGGGGAGAAAAGGATTGTATCAATTCTTCAAAGGCAAATTTCCAACGGAACGGAAATACTATGACCTTAACCGGCATTATTGGAGAAGAAGTATCTTTCCGGCTACGGCGCTGCGCCTACGCCGAGACGAGAAGACGATTTACAATGGCGTAAGCCATCCCTGACGGGACTGCCATTTGTGTGCGGGGACGATAGACAGAGGGGATATAGACGGCGATGAGGAACTGACGGTATTAGATATCGACCATATTATCATATAAAGACTAATATAAGCAAAGTTGATGAATTGCCCTAATGGGATATCGAAATAGAATTTAGAATGTAGAATTTCGGCAAGCGGGAAAGACAGGATAAAATGGTCGTTAGTCGATAGTGGATTCCTGCTTTAGCAAGGCTTCAGTCGGGATAACATGAAAAAAGGAAGCGGCACAAGCAAATTCGCAAACCGAGGGAACAAATCATATCGCAGGGTAACCCACTAGCTTGAGCCATTATCTGCACCGGTAGCATTGACATCAACGCAAAATTGTTCTTGCTTGACAAGGAACAGCTAAAAACAGGCAAAAAGAAACGAAAATCAGCTTTTTCATAAGGCTCGCCTCCTAATATTGGTTATAAACCAAATTATATGATTTAAGCCGAAATGTTAAGGAAAAAGGCGGATGCAACGGACCAGGGCAAAAAGAAACGGGGTCGGCCTCCTCCGGTACGACCCCGCGATATACAACAGAACCGGCGAGTTTTCTAAGAAGCCGATTCTGAGAATTTCTGAATCGGGCGGGTTCATCCTCCTCCTTCGTTTTAATATTGGTTTACGAGGGCCCCGCCCAATATCATTAACGAAACTAAAATAACTGCAAAAAATATGCCAATAACAAAAAATAAAAACACAGAACTGTTCGGCCTTGTTTAACAATCTGCAAAATAAATAGTTATACTCAACTATAACGTTTTTCGCAGTAAAACAGCGATGTCAAGATTGGTTAGCGTGTTGTTTTTTGTAAACGCCAACTTTGCGCATTTAATCCATCTTTACATTCACGAACTATGCAGCATAAGCTATCTTGACAATAAAACCTTAAAAAACACAGGTCTTTGTCCGATGTTGAAAAAAAACAACGTAAATGCGTGCAAAATGAACAGCAGCTACTCGATGCCAGATACTCGATGCTCGATGCTGGATGCTCGATGCCAGATGCTCGATACCGGATGCTCGATAGTATATACGGAAGGTTAGTTTTTAGGTTTGTTTGGGCGATGTTTTACAGAGGCAATGCGGTTGTTCCAGCGGCAAAGCCAGGTGTCGAAAAGGGTCTTTTTTCCTACTCGCTGCTGGTCGATTATAAAAATAGTATTTTCCCGCCAATTGATAATATCATCGGCAATTTCGCGTATCTGCTGTTCAGGCATCTCTGTCGGAGATAATTCAAGGGGGTCGGCGCTCAGGTCATAGACGGAGACCATTTTGTTCGCCGGATAGTATATGAACTTTCGATTCGCTTTTACAAACCCGGCAGGACTCTGGTTGAGCCAGCCGGAGAAATATACCCTACGGTCATCAGGTATAGGCACGAGGGCATTGACGCCATCAAAACCAGCGGCTTGTGTATCGAAACCCAACAAAGCCAGTAATGTCGGGGCTAAATCAACGGAACTTACGGCTTGGGTAACTTTGGTTCCCGGCTGAATCACAAACGGGGCCCGTAAACAAAATGGTATTCGAATTGTCTCATCAAAAGGGATTCTTTCATGGCCGAGCAGGCCGTGCTCACCAAAGGCCTCACCGTGGTCAGATATAACACAAAAAACAGTTTTGTCGGTGAGATTGAGCTTTGCAAGCTCGACGTCAAGGGCAGCGAGGAATTTGTCCGTGTAAGAGACGGCCTGGCGGTACCTGGCGAGCGGCTCCCTGGCTGGTTCGGCAAACCATCGCGGGGCCTCGTAAGGGTCGTGTGTAACAGAGAGCATAAGCGTCAGGAAAAAAGGCCTGCCGTCATCGGTCTTCGTCTGCGCTACGCCGGACGAGTCGGTTTTTATCCATTCGATTATCGGCTGCAACATAGCAAATTCATCACAGGCCAGATAACCAAGATAGGCATCTGTATTATTCAAATCATCCCTTGCCCAAAACTTGTCAAAGCCGAGGTTGTGAACCAAAGCGGGACGCGCCTCGAAGTTACCCTTGGCAGACTGGAAAAAGGCGGTCCGGAAATTCAAATGCTGCTTGAGAATCGAGGCAATGGAGGCGTATGGCTTTTCGAGCGGGATAGTCTCAGCAAGGTCCTGCGAGACAGAAGGGAACCGTCCGGTCAAGAGACTGAACAGAACCTTCGTTGTATGTGAAAGCGAGCAACGGGCGTTTGTAAATTCGGCGCCCTGCTGTGCTAAAGCTGCGAGATATGGCGTTAAGCTTCTTTGTGTGTCCTTTTGCAAGTCACCCGGACGATAAAGTGAGGTGTATCTGTATTGTACACCCTCGAGGACAACAAGGACGACATTTTGGTTTAAGCGGTGATGTTTCTGCGAGATTGCAATCTGTATCTCATCAAAGGCGGGTATTTTTCGTGTGGCGCCGGCTAAACTGGTTTTTGTCATGCGGGCAGAACCTGGGAAAAGAAGAGATGTTACAGCCCTTAACTGACTATTATAACACAGGCCTTCAGAGATAATCTGCTCAGAGCCCCGTTCGGAAGTGAGTGTGCCGCGAACAAGAACGGCGATAAAGACAAGAAGAACAGAAACAGTAATTCTTTCTGCAAAGCGTTTTTGGTTGTAATGGGGCGGCAGCGGTTTTGCCAAAACGGAAAAGAAAAAAGCAAGAGCAACAGCACTGGGGCCAAGCAGGATTACGGCAGCGATGGGTGTCTTTGAAAGATTGACACCGATAATACATAGAGCGTTTATCGGGTCTCGAAACAACGGCAGGAGAACCGTAGGCAAGATTTGCGTTCCAGTTCTTATCAGCCAGCCGGCACTCATAACCGACCAGGTGCATATAACAGCGGCACAAATGCAAGCCGCCCGGATGAGCCATCTGTAAGGCCAGCGAAAACAAAGCAGGGCCAGAATAACTTCGATGCCCAGCAGGACAGCTACATCATCGAATATCCAGCTAAAGTATTCGCTGAGCAAGTCGATACGCCGAGCATGAAAAAACTTTACCGCCAAAGTACAAAACAGAGCAGCAAACATAATAACGCTATAGGCGCGGGGAGCCAAAAGGCCGTATAAACGGCGAATCGATAAAACTGATTTAGCCTTGCAGACAGATTGTGAAAGCTCAACACCCATCGCGCGTCAAAATACTAAAAGAGCTAACAAATAGCAAGCAGATAAAGAACAGGGTATGGAAAAAGAAAAACTACAAACCAAAAAGCCGGTACTACAAATTCAAATTCTCAAGAACATCCTGCAAAGGCACCTCTGCGAAACAGACAGCAGTATCAGCGACGCCATAATAAATCTTCATTTTTCCATCTTCGTGGAGCAGGCCGCAGCTGAATACGACGTTTCCGAAGAAGCCCTCAATTTCATAATCGGCCTTGGGCTGGAGGACCGGCTTTTCCAGCCTTGCAATTACCTTCCAGGGCTGGTGACTGTCCAGCAGGACGGCACCAAGACAATAACGGTTGTTTCGGTCGGCGCCGTGATAGATTTCGAGCCAGCCTTGTTCGGTTTTAAAAGGGACGGCACCGGCGCCGATTTTTATGCTGTCCCAAAAGTTCGGCTGAGGTCCCATCAGGCAGCGGTGGCCACCCCAGCAGAGAAGGTCGGGTGATTGTGCAAGCCAGATGTCATGTTTTTCAAATAAAGTGGAAACGGGCCGGTGAAGAGCATAGAAACTGTCGTTGATTTTTTCGGGGAAAAGTGCAACATCCTTGTTCTCGGGACAGAAGATGACGCCGTGACGCTCGAAAGACTTAAAGTCCCTTGTCGATATCAGGCAGGTTGTTACCCCGAGAGCAGAGACCGCAACATAACTGATATAATATGTACCGTCAATGAAGGTAATTCTGGGGTCTTCAAGGCCAAAGGCTTCATAATCATTTGCAGGGGTGATTGCGGGGGTATCGTCAACCTTAAAGTTTATGCCATCGGTGCTTCGTGCTAATCTCAGATGCGAGAGCGATGTCAAGAAAGTTTGCGTCGGCGTTATTATTAACCTTGGGTCTGAAAAGTCGTTTTCGGGGTCATCTTTTGAAAAATTCCTTAAGATAATGTCGGCCTGAGTAACATCATAAACAGCGGCTAACGTTATATCCGGATGCGGGCTAATCGGTCGTTCAGCGACTCGAAGCATCAGAATAATTTCATCTTTGAAGCGAGCAACACCAGGATTAAATACACCAATAACTTCGAAGTCCGGCCTCGAAGGCTTTACGTCTTCGGGCTTGATTACAGGATTGTTCGGGGAACGAAATACCGGCATTGGCCAGCTCCTTTGCTGTGACAGAGTTCACTATATATTATATTCCAATTGATAATAGCCGCCGATAACACGAGATGCAAGAGCTATTGGTCTATATAAATAAATAGCGGTTTGAGGGTTGTAATTGCCTGAGAAAAAACGTGACTGAGAGGCCGGTTTTTATTATCATCTATTTAAACGCCAACGTAGCTCAACGGCAGAGCTCCGGTTTTGTAAACCGGTGGTTGTCGGTTCGAATCCGACCGTTGGCTTTTTCTCTACCGGCTTTGACAGATTTTGGCAGCCCAGTCAACAGATGACGGGTTTTGGCCATTCCCTCGGCTTCGCTCGGGACAGGCGGGGAATCCGGGCAAGGTCAGTATTCCTTTCTCGTCTGCTTTAATAACAATACTTTCCTGCCACTTGCCATTTCCGGGGTTAAACCATTGCAAGAGATACGAGGTATCAGGCTGAAAACCGCTTAATGTGGGCAAGACAGCCTTGTTCTCAAAGTAAAGCAGAGCGAGGTCCTTATCAGCGGTTCTCATCATAAACGACCAGCCATCCAGACCTCTGTCCGGGCTGTTCGGGGCCTTCTGCGGGTGTATGTCTTGCGAGCAGGGCTGCAACTGCTGGTACCTGTCACCTTCGGACAATATAAAGGCCGAAAGATGCTGCATATAAAGGCCCGATTCGAACTTTAACGCATCCCAAAAGTGGGGACGGGCACCGGCGGGTTCTCCAGTTGTGGTAATATCGTAGGCGGCGGTGCCGTGGACGTGGCCGGACAAGCCGCCCGAAAGGACGGAGCCATACATCTGCGCGCGTGAGAAATAATTATCTCGCGGCGAATCGGCTAGCGGACGTTCACCGTTCGGCATATTTATCTCGTGGTTCCAGCCGGTGTAATACGGCTCAAAATTTATAGCAGGGTAAGGAGGGACAAGATTAAAAAGTGTTTCAATGGCTGCGGAAACACTATGGTCGCGCGGCTTGTTGCCGACACTGTGCATAGTCAGCCAGGGACAATTCTGGTCGTGGGCGAACTGCTTATAGGTGGAGTTGTTGATTAGAGTCGTGTGTGGCTGGCCGAACGGGAGTGGGCCGTATTTTTTTAAATGATAAGTAAGGGCCTCGTTAAATTCGTCGGCTGTGAGACTATATTCTTTTGGAATCCAATCGAGATGAATACCGCTGAAGATTATATTATAGGCACCATATCTTGATACGAGATATTGAACGTATCGTGAGAACGATTCATTAAAGTCATAATAGGCCTTCCAGGCGGGACAACTGTCCCTTCGGACGGTTTCTATCAAAGGGACAAAGCCCTGCTCGGACAAATACTGCATTTTTTTGTCCAGGCTTTGAAAATATTCGGGGACTATATTATCGAAATCAGCAACACCCTCGTGCTTAGCTGACATTTTAAAGGGCCTGTTGCCATATTCATCTCGCATATCTTTTGCGGTCACCTGGCCGTTTCCAACAGGGTAATCGAATTTTTCCCAAGCGTTTCTCAGGTATATACCGCTGGAATCGGCGTAAGTAGCGGGGTGGCAATCAGATTCCCAGTTTGGGAAGCAGGCAATCATACTAACGGAGTTGTAGCCCTGGGCTTTTCGGTAGGCGACGGCATCTTCAAAGCCGATGCCGGGACTGGGTATGTAATTCTTCGCAGGGGCAACACCTCTGAAAGGCAGACGCCACGTGGCTGCCGCAAGCCAGGTGTCGCCGACCATAAAGAACGGAGTGCCGTCGGCGTATTGTAAAGCGTGGCCGTTAGGAGTTGGTCGAACGAAGCCGCGGCGATTTGGATTTTGCAATTTCTCCTCTTGCGTCCAGTTGACGGCGTTAAATTCGCCGCTTTTATTATTAAGCCCTTTATCATCGGGCTGATTCGAGCCGCTGGTCCATTGCCATTTGCCCGGCTCTGTCGTCACCATACGAACAAGAAAACGATTGCCGCCATCCCAGAAGCCATAAATTCGTTTCGAGAAATTCGGGCCTTTTAAGTCTATCCAGCAGGTTACATCCGTATAATAGTTTTTATACTGCCTTTCCGCACTGAGTACGATCTCCTTCATTTCCCATACGTGGATATCCGAAGAAAAAGCATCGCTTACAAACAGAAAAGCAATAAAAAAGGACAACAGGTTCTTAAGTTTAGTATTCATAACAGGAAAGGTTCCTCGAATAAAAATTGATTTTCATTAACGGCCGGATTGTAGCACAACAGGACACATACTTCAATGGTTTCAGCCCTTAAACAGGCCTGTCAGCAGCGGAAGCCTTGAAACCAAATGGCCGCGGTAAAACCAGTCCGTAGTCATATCAGCAGAACCTGCGGCGGGGGTAAGTGAGCCCGAATATTTTTGGTGCACCGGCGGCTTGGCGGTTACTAAATTCAAAGGTATGGCTGAGTTTTCATTTACTACGGCTAAGTTGGAGTTGTCACCGTGGATATTGCTCCAGCCGTGTGCGCAGGGACGAAAATCGGTTGTGGCGACATACAATTTTTCGCCACGGTTCAGTATCACCGGCACCAAATCATCGAACTCGTCACTTATAGCCTCAGGGATGCGAAATTCGGCGGCGTGCTTTTGGCCGCGTGTCCTTGCGGCTTTGAGGTATTCGCGGGACTTGTTGACCGGATGTTCGAAAGCTTTGGCGTCGATAAAAATGCATAACCTGCTTTTCGACAAATCTGTCAGCATAGTAAAATCTTCGAGCTTGGCTGGAATCATATCTATGTAGCCCTTCTCCGCCCAGAGACTTTCAAAGCTGCGAGATGGGTCCTTAATCATTACGTAGGTCCAGCTTCTATCCCAGGTTTCATTGGGAGGAACAAAACCTGCAAGAACCTTCTGCGCATCGATTGTTCCGGCTGGGACATTTTCGCCGCCGGAGTAAACCTGCGGGTCAAAAACAAACACATTGTTGTGGCCGTGCCGAGGCAGCAATGGCAATACCAAGCCTTTATTGCAAACGGCATCGTTTATACTTAAGTAAATTGCCAACACTGTTTCCGGGACCGAAGGAATCAAATGAGCCAGCTCGAGACAATTTATATCTTCTGCAGGTGCAAGGTATGATGGAATTTCCTTTATCAGGTTATACGCTTTGATTAGGAAATCAACGTATTGCTGCCTGTTCATAGTAGAGCCAGCAGGGATACGCAAATCCTGTTTGAGTTCGACCTTCATAGCAAATATCAGAACACAATTGCTGCGTAGCCAACGACCTCGGCGATTGAGGTGCCTAAGCTTAATACCAACATTACTATACCTTGGGCTTTATTAAGTTAACTGGCGCTTTTGTGCCCAGCAAAACGAGTTGCTGGCCCTCTACATCCACTTCTTTAATCAATAATAATTGTCCCCAAGCAGTTGTCTTTTTCAGCTTTTCCATGTCTTTATACGAGATAAGGAAATACGAATCCTTCATCTGAGCACGGTCTGTACAAATCTTTTCTTGGGCTTTAGCAATATCAATAATGATAGAAAGATTCCTTCCGGTATGTAGGTCCTCGAGACGCGAACTGGCACTGACATAGAAATTGTTGTTACCATCCTGATACACCTTTGCAATCCTTTCAACTTCATACTCGTGCGGATCAAAAATCGCTCTATCGTAAGGTGATATTAAAAATCCTATAAGTATTACTGCTGCTGCAGCAACAGTATTAATAGCCCATTTTAGTCCATTTCGGAATTTTATCAACCTTTCAAGCTTTTCTATCTTATGATTGAGGTCTTTTAATTGTTCACCTAATTTAGGTAACCGCTTTGTTAAACCAATTAATCTAAATGCCTCGTTTTTTTCCATTGCAGGCATACCGAATAACTGCTGTCTTGCAGCTACACTGTGTGTAACACCTGAGCCTCCGCCGACCGTCACTCCATTGCCTATTTCTATGTTGTCTGCCACGCCGACCTGGCCTGCCAAGACAACACCATCTCCAAGCTTGGTGCTACCAGCGATACCAACCTGGCTTGCTATAAGACAACATTTGCCAATTACTACGCCATGTGCAATCTGTACAAGATTATCAATCTTCGTCCCAGCCCCAATTCTGGTGTTTCCGAACTTAGCCCTGTCAATACAGCAGTTAGCCCCGATGTCAACGAAATCTTCAATTATCACCGAACCATTATGCGGGATAAGACAATGAGCACAATTGATGAAAGTATAGCCAAAACCTACAGAGCCAATTGTTGTATTTGCCTGAATAACAACGTTGCTTCCAATTGTGCACTTGTGATAAACAACAACATTATTGTCCAGGTGACAACTTGCTCCGATTGTAGAACTCTGTCCTATTTTGCAGCCGGCAGCAATTACGCTGCCAGCTCCAATTTCGGCTCCATCATCAATTACCACACAAGGTCCAATAGAAACTTCTTTGGAGATTTTTACACCATTACCCACCTTCGCAGAGGGGTCAATCCCCTCAACTGGCGGTTTCAAGACCGGAGCGAAAAGCTTAAGAGCTTCTATCAAAGCAACGTTAACGTCCTTAACTATCAATTGTGGTATTTGGAGTTCCTCAAGATATTCACCCGTTATTACCGCTGCTGCTTTTGAATTTACAGAGAGATGTTTGTGTTTCTCATTTGTAATAAAGGTTAGTGTATTTACATCAGCGGTTTTGATAGGTCCTACAGAATTTACCTCACCAGAGCCATTACCAAACAACGTTGCCCCAAGCCGCTTTGCTAATTCTGCAATTGTCAATTTCATTTTTATTGCTCATATTACGTTTTCTTAGTTTTAAATCAGACATCACATAAAAACCACATTAGAACACAATAGCCGCATAGCCGACGGCCTCGGCACTTGAGGTGCCCATCTTTTCGAGCATTACCTCATTGCTGTTGGTATGTGCAAGCAGCAGGCCTTTCGTTTTGCCGAGCTCTTTCGCAGCAGCGACTACTGCGGCGGCGGCACCGGGGCCGCAGGCGTTTAGGTTCTCGGCAGCGCTTGTCAGTATCTTCTGCGGCTGGAGCTTGACGGCAAAATCAATAAATTCTTTATCATTGACATCGCTTGCCCATTGCAGGGCATCGGCACCTGTACCCATAGGCGTAAAGCCGTAGCGAGGGCCATAATGGGTCAGGTCGGTTGAACCGATGCAAACAATTTTCTTCTGCTGCTGCTTGATAATATCGCCTACAGCCTCACCGAGCGAAATCGCCTGCTCGTTAGGCGGGGTCAGAATCGGCAGGATTTTTGCGTCGGCGAACAAATGCTGGATAAACGGCACCTGAACCTCGATACTATGCTCGTCCTGATGTGCGGAGGTGTCACTAATGGCGGCATCGCTTTTCAGCACGGTATCAGCCAGCTCTTCATCGATGGGTGCTTCGCCCAACGGCATTAACCAGCTTCCCTTGTCATAAACAGCCGGCGAAGAACCGTAATAGCCGTGAGCCGCACCAAATATAATAAAGGTATCAACTTTATTGTGACGCTTCTTTATTGCTGAAAAGACCATCACCGCCAAAGCGCCGCTAAAGGTCCAGCCGGCGTGCGGAACAATGCCGGCGACTATTGTCTCAGGCAACGGCTCAGTAAATTCGGCCTGCAGGAGACATTCATCGATTTCAGCAATACAGGAATTACGCTGTCCGGGATAGAATTGACCTGCAACAATGGGTTTTCTTGTTTGCATCTTAGGCACCTGGCTGTTATAATTTTACAATAAATTCAGAGGAATATTGTAACCTTAAGGCCGAGAGAAAACAATGGCATCTGAAAAGAAAAGTACAGTGGCGGTAGTGATGGGTTCCGACAGCGATATGGACGAAATGCAAAGCTGCATCGAGCAACTCGACAGCTTTGGCATCAAGCCGGTGGTGCGGATAATTTCAGCACATCGAACACCGCAAATAGCAGCTGAGTTTGCGGAAAATGCCGCTAAAGACGGATTAAAGGTGATAATTGCAGCGGCAGGTATGGCAGCACATTTGGCCGGGGCATTGGCAAGCCGAACGATACTGCCTGTTATCGGCGTGCCGCTGATTTCAAGCTCTGGATTAGAGGGGATTGACGCCTTTTTCAGCACGGTGCAGATGCCGCAGGGAGTGCCGGTAGCAACGGTGGCGGTTGGGGAGGCCGGCGTAAAAAACGCTGCGATACTGGCTGTGCAAATCCTGGCCCTGTCTGATGAGGGCCTTGCCAACAAACTTGTTGAGTTCAGAAAACTGCAGGCGAAAAAGATAATCGAGAAAGACTCAAACCTACAAAAAAATCAATAACTTCGGCGAGGTTTGAATAACCTGAACAATCCTATACCGAAGGTCAAGAGCACGGCGGTGGTCGGTTCGGGGGTAGTAATTGTAAGCTCAGGGTGATTAAAAGTGCCGCTGTCCCACCAATATGCATCGTAACCCCGCAGGCGCCAAGAGCCGTAGGCATCCTTGCCATCGAATTTAGAAAGTTTGTAAGGTTCGAGAGGTCTGAATCGGCCGGTAAAAGGCGGCACACCATCCTTTATAGAAAATGGTGCCTCGTCATCAAATATGGTATCTTTATAATTTTCGCCAATGAAGAATTTATCGTAATTATACATATTCAAGCAAATTTCACTACCATCAGGGCTCTGCAAAAAGATTTGTAAATCGAATACGTTTGTGTGTTCCAAACTGATACCAACATCAAGGTCTGAGATAACAAAATGGTCCGGGATTTCTATAACTGCATCGGCCATCCAGCCCTTACTGCTGTTCAAATCAGCGGGGATTGGCAGATTAAAGTCGCCGCTGTAGATATGAACCGGGTCGGAAAAACCAATAGAAGGAAAAACCATCACAAGGAAAAAGGCCGCGAACATCCTTACTGCGGAGCCTCGATTATCCATACTTAGACCTTGAAAAGTTAATAATGGAAACCGAATCTCTCGCCTCTTCCTGAAAAAATTGTATCTTTTCGAATGAAAATGTCAAGAAGAAAGTGAATTTTTAGGCAGGTATTTTAGCTTTGAGGGCGTATTAATAAATGGCCGGCGGGTTTGCCAATCTCGGTAAGGCCAGCGTTGACGGAGTGGATTTATTTTACCTCAATGACGGAGTTAAATCCACCGAAGGGATTAGATTCCGTTACCTCATTGTAAGGGTCCTGCTGCCACTGGCCGTCCACAACCAGTCGGTAGCGATATTTCCCGGCGGGCAGTTTCATCTTTGTCTGCCATACGCCGCTACTGCCCACTTTCTGCAGAGGTGTCTTCGCTGGCTGCCAGTTATTAAAATCACCGGCTATCTGCACGCTGTCGGCACGCGGATAAAGCGTTACAAATACCACAGCATCATTTACCTGGCTGACCCCGTAATAGTCAGAAAGCCTGGCGTTGGTATCTGCTGCCGGCTGCGGTTTTTCGTTCGGTGAGGCCTGCAGAGCCCCCGCCGTTTTGCCTCGCAAAATCGCCGCCGCGGGGATCGGCTTTACAGACCGCATTAACTCATCGGCTGTGGTGCTAATCGTATCGAGCCGATCAGTCAAGGATCCGACAAGCTCGCTGCGCTGCTGGCTTGCCTGCCCGTCAAGGCTCGGCCTTGCCGAGACTGTTGAGCCAATAATTTCCTCGGCCAGTGCGTGAAAATCCCTCTGGCCCCTGCTGGAAGAGTCGTATTCACAGATGGGCTGGCCGAAACTGGAGGCTTCCTTAATCTTGGTGTTGAAATTAACGACTGTTTTGAATATTTTGTCGGCGAAGTGGGTCCGTAATTCAGCGAGGATTTCTCTGGCCATCTTCGTCCTTAAGTCATACATACTGGCCAAGACCCTGACAGTTATCTGCTGATTGAATCGTTTGCAGAGTATGCTAAGGGTCTCAAGCTGCTTACTGAGGCCGTGCAGTGCAAAATATCCGGTCTCAACAGGGATAATAGCATCGGTAGCCGTCCTTAGTGCATTGAAGGTCAATAACCCCACTGCCGGCGGACAATCGACTATTACGTAGTCATATTCGTCCTTCGTTCCGGACAGGACATTTTTCAAGCAGGATTCTCGCTCGGTAATTCCAGCCATCTGCGGCTCGAAGGCTGATAAATCTATACTGGCCGGTGCTAACTCCAGCTTGTCACTAATCTGCCAGAGAATCTCGGCCAGCCTTATAGGCTCGTTTCTGCTCGTGCTTATCAGAACATCATAAATGCTTTGCTCAATCTGCTCCTCCGGCACGGCAAGTCCGACGGCGCAATGCGACTGGGGGTCCATATCGACAAGTAATGTTCTTTGTCCAATCTCGGCAAGCGCACTGGCGAGATTTATCGACACCGTTGTCTTTCCACATCCACCTTTTTGATTTACAACCGCTATTGTCCTCATAGGTCGTCTCCATTGCTACTGAGCGTGTAGCTCGCTTACGGCGAACACTACGCAGCATTAATTGCCCAAAAGCCCATTTTACTACTGAAAAGAGGGTAAACGCCCATTTATGTATTCGGCAAAGAAATATGAAAAACTTTATCTTTTTTATTGGACCTGCCGATAAAAATGTCGAAATAACAGTATAGATAAGGGGTATTTTCCCCTGTCCCCTGCTGCTAAACAAAAAAAGTGTGTTACCCTGTTAGTAACAGCCAAGTAACACACTTTTAACATCCTTTTTAGCCTGGCTTATTGCCCCTTAACTTTAATCTTCACTGCTTTTGCCTTTTCGGATTTCGGCAGAGTTACAGTCAGCACACCGTTTTTACACGAGGCCTCTATCTTGTCTGAGTCTACGTCATTGGGCAAGCCAATCTCCCGTCTGAAGCTGCCGTAGGAACGTTCGAGATGGTAGTAACCTTTTTCCTTTTTCTCTTCCTCGGCTTTCTTTTCACCGCTGATGGTCAGGGTATTACCGTGAACAGAAATGTTGATATCGTCAGCTTTACAGCCCGGCACCTCGGCTTTTACAACAATTTCGTTCTCACCGTCGGCGACGTCGATGGCAGGCCAGACTGTGCGCTCCGAAAGCACGGGCCAATCTCCGAAAAACGTTCCGAATAAATCGTCCATATCACGGTGAAGTCTTGCCAAATCGCCTCTGCCTCTTTTTTGTACGGGTAATAGTGCCATAGTAAACACCTCCTTTCTTAATCTTCAAATCATCACGATTAAGTTTTTTTACTGTCTAACCTTCGTTCTTCTAAAGAAAGCAAAATTCGTGCCAAACTATAAACCAGCTTTTAAGTGCTGAAAATCGACGTGTAGCCCCCTTTTTGGATATACCACTGGCCGAGTGAGGCTGCCAATTTGGCATTTTTTTCTGCCGGAAATCAATGTATTAACTCCGTTAAATATTTTACATAATTTCTGAAAATTTTTATTGACATATAATGTTTTTGGTCTTATTATTCAGTTTTTATGCTTAAAATAAGCCACGTATCGCGGGTTATCATCGATATGGCTTCGTGCAAATAGTTTAGACGTAATCAACTATGTGATTATTAACATTATTAAAAAGGAGGAGTCTATGGGAAAATTCATCTCAATCTTAACCCCGACTATTGTATTACTGGTATGTACAACCGCCTTTTCTGCGCCAACTCTTGATCAATATCAAGAGGCATTCAATGAATCGCGGGGAGGCAGCTATGGCTCGTCTCAAACTTTCACAGCGGGTATTTCAGGAATACTGGACCACGTTGAGATAGGTATGACCATTAATGAAGAAACCAGTTGGCCAGCGACTGTGTCGATCAGAACAACAGTTGGAATACCTGGAGAGGAGGTACCATCCGATACTATACTTGGCAGTATTCCCCTAGCAGAAGGCACCTTAAACGATGGTTGGAACAGCTTTGATTTCTCGTCGGAGAACATATCTATTACCGCCGGCAACAAGTATGCCATAGTATTATGGAACGAGCCTCCTCAAGGTTCTCCGCTAGAAAATGTAATCAATTTGCTCAACATCGAGCAGATCAGAAAACCTGATGATCCCTACTCAGGCGGCGAATTCTTCTGGTACAACTGGGACTGGCCCGCTTGGAGTACCCCCTCCGGTGCTCTTGACCATCTCGACAGCCAGTTCCGTACCTACGTCAATACCGACGTCAACGTGATTCCTGCGCCTGGTGCGGTTTTGCTTGGGAGCATCGGAATCGGCCTTGTCGCTGGGCTGCGAAGAAACAGGAAGTTATAGTAGAATGTGCGAAGTACGAGCTTGAAAGGGCTGCAACAGTATTGTATGCAGCCCTTTTCTCATTTGTTGGCGTGCATGTTGAGGTATTTGACAGAAACAGGTTCGGCAACGATACCCTGATGGTTAAGCACGTCACACTGTCCGTAAGCCGCAAGTATTCTCAATCGACTAAGCTTCTTCTTTCTGCAGCAACTCAATAATCTCGGCCTTTGAGGGCAGTGCCTCAATCGAGCCGAACTTTGTGCAGGTCAAGGCCCCCGCCGCTGAAGCAAACTTAACCGCTTCTCTTAAACCGTCACCTACGGCGCAGCAGGCAGCCAGCGCTCCTGCAAAGGCATCGCCTCTGCCGGTCTGGTCAACAAGCTCGACTTCAAAAGCCGGGATGTGGTCGGCGCCGTTTCTGTCAATAACCATACAGCCTCGCTTGCCCATTGTTATGACGGCGGAATCGGCGCCGCGTGCGACCAAATCAGAGCCGATGAGTTTGGCGGTGCGGATATTAGCGTCGGACTGATCGGTGATATCAGCGGCTTCGTAAAGATTCGGTATCAGAATATCAGCCGCAAAATAGTCGATAGGTAAAGCATTGTTCTCCTGGCCGGGCTGTGCCATCGGCCTTGCAGGGTTGAGAATAACCTTAACGCCATGAACCTTAGCGCATCGAATAGCCGCTGCGACAGTATCCTGCGGCAATTGACCGTGAATCAAACAAACATCAGCCTCTGATATAATTTGCTCGGCGTTATTGATATCCTGCGGCTGCAGAGCGCTGTTGGCACCGGCGTATGTAAGGCTGGCATTTTCGCCTTCGGCGTTAACCAGGGTTGCAACAATGCCTGTATTCTTGGCTTCAGCGGTGTGAACGAAGTCGGTATTAATATTAAACTCAGCCAGACTTGCCTTGACCATCTGGGCGAATGGGTCACCGCCAACCTTGCTTATAAGGTGCACCTGGCAATCGCATAAAGCAGCCTCGGCTGCCTGATTCGGCGCCGGGCCGGTGACGGTGTATGATAACCCAGAGCCGGCAACAGATTGGCCGGGAGATGGGACCTGGTCGCACCTTATCACTATATCCACATAGGTGCCACCCACCACAACTACCTTAGGAATCCTTCCTGGCATTTTATTCCCACAAATCCTTTTGAGAATTTAGTATAGCCGGTCACGGGATAAATGCAAATTTTTTTCATAGTAATCTCGGGGTCGATTTCACTTGGGCAAAAAGCCAGCCGGTAAACGTCCCGGGAGAGTATAAATGGGGCTAAGCGATGGAGAAGACGGAGAAAACTCCTAAACCTTTCGCTTTAGCCCCACTTTTTCTGCGGGCAGCTTATCAAAACACCCCAAGGGGGCGATTGTTTTCATTTGGGCCCAACAAGTGATTTATTACCAATCGTCAGGCCCAAATCATAGGAGGAAAATGCATCAATCTATAATGTATCTTTTTATACGCTGCTAAGTCAATCGTGGTAACTACGGGATTTTTCAATTTTTTTGTGGATTTGGAGGCTGAAAATCAGGATTGCAGGAAAACACCTCAGGATGGCTTTATTGCGCTACTGGCTTTTTGGGAATTCGGCCAAGCCCATAACAGCAGCTCTTTTGGCCAGGTCAATCATATTTTCCACATCAAGCTTACGCATAATGTGCCGGCGATGGTCTTCAACCGTCCGGATAGAACGGTGCAGTATCTGAGCTATTTCCTTATTGCTGCTGCCCTGTAAGATTAAACGCAAAACAGCTATTTCTTTTTTGGACAGCGACTTGCCTTTAAGAAGATTTCCCAGGTCCTGCTTCATTAGAGCTTCCTTAACAACCGCTAATAAACTTTGCTTTTCCAGAGGTTTTTCGATGAATTCCATCGCCCCTGCCTTTACAGCCCTGACGGCCATCGGGATATCACCATAGCCTGTTATCACGAGAATCGGCAACCACGGAGCAATGCACTTGGTTCTTCGAACCAGCTCTATGCCGTCTGTCCCAGGCATTCTCACATCAGTAATAAGCAAATCGCAATCTCGCATCTGCAATCGCCGGAGGCAGCTCTCGGCATCTTCAAAACAGCTAATCTTGTATCCTGAGCGGTGGAGCGTCTGATATACAGACTTGCGCACGGCAGGCTCGTCATCGACAAAAAATATATGCTGGTTGTCAGCAGTCATAAAAATTCCTTACTTGCCATGCTTGCTACCTCGCCTTCGGCTCGCCGAAGCGGACTTGATTACTTCAGAATGAATTGGCAAAGTAACATAAAAAGTTGTTCCTTTTCCAGGCTTGCTCTGCGCTCTAATTTTGCCTCCACACTCTGATAAGATTCGCTGGACAATGGGAAGCCCCAGGCCTGTTCTTCCATCATCGGAGCCGGTGGTGAAAAACGGGTCAAAAATCTTGTCGAGGTTCTCTGGGGCTATACCGGAGCAGTTGTCTATAAATCGCAACTCGACATATTCACCTTCTACAGTCCCGCTTATAGTAAGCCGATTGCTTTTTTTGCCATCAGCGGCCTGTATTGCGTTCTCAGTCAATGCGAAGAATAATTGCTCGAGGTCTTTCTCATTTGAATATACAGGCGGCAGCTTGTCCAAACCTTTCAACTGCAGGGTCATATTTGCATGCTGGGCAGTTTTATTCAACAACTGGAAAATCCTGCCGGCGACTGTGCCAAGTTTTATTTCGCAGGGAATCTTCCTTGCAGACTGCCGCGCATAATTACGAAACCTGTCAACCACTGAAGTCGCATTTGTAACCTCGGTCAGGGCATCCCTGAGCCCATCTATGACAGTCTTACAACAAGATGTATCCTCAAGGTCCTCCAATGAGTTCTCAATCGAGAGACGAATAACCGTCAGCGGCTGGGTCAGTTCATGAGCTACTGTTGCGCTTAGGGTTCCCAGCGAGGCGAGCCGTTCAGCCCGAACCATTTTTTCGCGATATATATTAAGCTCCTCCTCTATTTTTTTGTGCTCGGTGATATCTCTAAAAATACCTAATAGCCCAATGACATTGCCTTGCTCGTTCCTAATTGGCGTTTTAATAGTATGAACAAACAGTTCCTGGCCTTTTTGGATATATTTCTCTTCAATATCCTCTGTTTTTCCTGAATCCATAATTCTTTTGTCGTCTGCTATGTATTTTTCGGCTAGTTCCTTTGGGTAGAAATCATAATCTGTTTTCCCAACAATTTCGTCTGGTTCAATGTTCAAATCGTCAGCGTAATTTACATTGCAGGAAACATAAGCCAAACTTCTGTCTTTAAGGAATATCTTTTGAGGGAGATTCTCCAGAAGTATTCTATACTTATCCTCACTCTCCCGCAACTTTTCCTTTGCTTTTCTGTGTTCGGTAACGTCTTCTGCAACCTCAACGAAGCCCTTTAAGGCATTATCGGCTTCGAAAATCGGAAAGGCTTGAAGTCGAACTGAAAAACGGCTGCCATCATCCCGTACACCCTCGGTTTCGACCACCGCAGGTCGCCCTGTAGCCATAGCCCGCGTCCCAGGACAATGCGAACAAACAGCGTTGCGCTTCTCGAACTCCTTGAAACAATATTTACCAATAATCTCGCTGAGCGGCTTCCTGAAAAACTTACCCAAACCAGCATTCGTCATAACTATCCTGTAGTCATTATCTATGAAGTTAATCGCAAGGTGAATATTTTCCATAAGTGTTCGATAGAGTAGTTCGCTCTTTTGCAGCGCATCCTCGGCCTTTCTATGTTTGGTGATGTTATGAAACACTGATCTACTTCCTGCATATTTACCCTCACTATCATAAACAGCAATAGCCTTTAGTTCTCCATAAAGTTTTTCCCCATCCCTTGTCACCCAAATAGCTTCAAAATCAATTTCTCCCTTTGTGATTAATTCTTCCTTCTTTAATTTAAACTTTTTCTCCAAATCACCCTTACTTAAAACCTGAGTAACATTCATCCCGACCATTTCTTCTTTAGAATATCCTAAGGTCCTGGCCATTGATTCATTCACATAAGTAAAATTTCTATCTCTATCTATAATAGCCATGAAATCATCTGCAGATTCCATAAAAGGCCGAAACTTTTCCTCACTCTCACGTAGTGCCTCTTCCGCTCGTTTTTGCTGAGTCTTGCCCCTCTCAATTTCCCCTATACGAAGACGCAATGATTTGATCTCCTTTTGTAATTCTGCGTATTTTTTACTCTCATCAGGCATTGTTTTCTTCCTTAAGCCTATTATTATCAATGGTTTAAAGCTTTTCCAGCGATTTGTATGGCTGGCTTTAAGTTTATTCTTTCTCTCTATAACTGATTAATTATGCCTTAGTGGTAGGTCTAAATCAACGCGATTTTGCCGTTATTTTAACAATAATACGGCCTAAAAGCAACAATAAAAGACAAAACGTTAGATAATTAATAAACATTAAAAAAAATTTACAAAAAACACTACAAAATGCTTGACAAATGTTGTGCGATCTGTTAAAATATTGCTATTGTTATATGAATATATAAATAACATGGTATTAAACAATGATAAACCGACAATAAGCCCTGAAAAAACGGTTTCGGCTAAAGGTTAATCGGCCTCGATGCGGAAACCCGACTGGAGAGCCAAAACAGGTTTCAAAAAATGCCTTAGCGGCGAGCAAAATAATAAGCAGACAAAGACAAAACCACTAAACAGGGAATGGGGTGGTTAATTAACCAGAATTAGCCAAGGACGGGGGCAATTAACCAAGGAAAGAGGGATTCGATGAAAAGAATCCACGCAAACATCCCGGAGAGCAGTACGGAGGCCAGGATAGAGTTTCGCGACAGGTTAGAACTGCTGCGCCATAAGGTCAGCATGCTTAGCGGAGAAGACAGGCTTCTAATGACTATGTATATAGAAAACGGCAACAGCTTTCGACAGATGGCCCGGCTGATTGGCATCAAAGATGACCGCATCTCTCGAAGAATACATAAAGTGACAAAAAGACTTATGAAAAACGAATACATAATATGCAGGCGAAACCATTTCAGATTCAGCCGGGAAGAACGCAATATCGCAAAGGAATATTTCATGGAAGGGCTATCAATAAAAAAAATCGCAGATAAAAAAGACTGTACATACTACAGCGTTCGTAAAACCTTAAAGAAGATACAAAAGATTTTAGCTCAGCTACAGGCAAAATAATGAACAACAAACAGGAAACAGGAAACTATGCCGACATACAATGTTTCAAAAACATTCGGGCCTGAATCAGAACGGTTCAGGTGCGGTCATATCAGCGAAAGAAATACATCCGTAATGAGGATGTTCGGGCTGACAACACACAGGCTCGCCGAGGATATTTTTGCCGTCAACTGCCAGATAAAAATCAACAAGGGGGACATCGTGTATGTCACAGGGCCATCAGGGGCGGGTAAAAGCGTGCTGCTGAGAGAACTGGAAAAAGCCGTTCCGGCGACGGAGAAGGTGAACCTTAATAAAATAGAGCTTGCGGCCGACAAATCAGTAATCGACTGCATCGACGGCGATTTTATAGAAGGGTTGAGACTGCTAAGTATAGCAGGGCTGAACGATGCATTCTGCGTTCTCAATCAGCCGAGGCATTTAAGCGACGGACAAAAGTACCGGTTTCGCCTGGCAGCGGCGCTGCGAACGGGGGCAAAATATATCTTTGCAGATGAATTCTGCTCGGAACTTGACCGCATTACAGCCGCGGTGATTTCATATAATATACACAAATACGCAAAACGAACGGGAATTACATTTATATTAGCATCAAGTCACGAAGATATACTGCTCGATTTGTCACCCGATGTGCTGGTCGTACAAGAATTATCCGGAACGACTCAGGTTATCTATAAGAATAAAAACGAAAAATTGAACCGCTGTGGTTAGAAGCGGAAAGAAAAATATGCGAAGCTGTAGTGTGATTAAAAAACTGCAAATCGTTCCAGGTGGTCTCGATGACTACAAGAGGCTTGCGATGTTTCACTATCGGGACAGCCGTATGGGGCCATTCGCTGCGATTTTCGCCATCAAGCCAGTTGAAGCTATCACTGCAGAAACCATCGGAGTTATTGTTTATAAAACGCCATTCATAGGAGTGGAGCTTCGAGACATAGCTACGGACAATTTATTTGCCGGCTTTGACAGAAAGACGAGACTGGCCCTTATCAACAAAAATATCCGCTGTATCAGCAGGGTCATTATCGAGCCGAGATTCCGCGGGCTGGGACTGGCAAGCCGATTAGTGCGGGAGACGATGCCGAAAATGGAAGTGCCCATAATCGAGGCACTGGCGGTGATGGGACTGGTCAATCCGTTCTTCGAAAAAGCAGGGATGCAAGCCTTTACAGCGAAGATGCCGAGTCGATGCGCACAGCTTGTCGAGGCGCTTAGCCTTGTCGGAATAGAAAAAGAAGAACTCATCGACCCCGAAACAGTGCAACAAAAAATCGACCGTCTTGGGCGGATGCAAGGCGAATTTATCGAGGGCCAAATCAAGCACTTTCTGCAATACTACGGTAAAAGACGATACGAAAAGGCCGGCCTGGAACGAACAAGGCTCGTATTGAGCAAGCTAACGTTACGACCGAATTATTATATCTGGTTTAATGAAAAAATGAGGATTAAGGTATGACAAATTTAGTTCAATCAATAGCATTAGATAAACTCGCTGCACATCCTGATAATCCGAACAAAATGAGCAAAGCAACGTTCGGTAAGCTGGTGCGAAACATCGAGCGAACAGGGCGATACGAGCCGATAGTAGTTCGACCACATCCAAAGAGAGAAAACCACTTTCAGATAATCAACGGCGAACATCGCTGCCGGGCCTTAGCCAAACTCGGCTACAAGTCCGCCGACTGCCTCATATGGGACGTCAACAACAAGCAGGTTGATATCCTGCTGGCTACACTGAATCGGCTGGCCGGCTCAGATGTACTCGGCAAAAAGTTAAGCCTGTTAAGCCGCCTAAACAAAAGGATGGAATCAAATGAGCTTGGAAAACTTCTGCCGCAAACAGCGAAACAGATTGAGCGTCTTATCAATCTGAAAATACCGAGCAGGCCGAGGGAAACAAATGCAAAGTGTTTTTCAAACCCGATGGTGTTTTTCGTAAGCGATACGCAACAGGAAGTGATAGAAAAGGCACTATCATCAGCCCAAGGGCCATCAAGTAAAAAAATCAAGACTGCTACGAAAGCTGCGAAACGAGCGTCGGCCCTGGTACATATAGCAGAAGAGTTTCTATCCGCTACAGGCGGATGAGAACCTTTTACAATTAAATGCGGATAAATTCGGGGGGTAAAAGATTATGGCAAAACAAAGGTATCTCAACCAGAGACAATTGACAGTATTGGACGATTTGTTTAACAGCGACCTCGATGAGCAGGCGGTCTTAGACAAGCACAAGGTCCGCCGGAGCACATACGAGAGGTGGCTGGCAGATAAACTCTTCGCAGAGCGGTTCAATAGATATGTCAACAGCGTAAGGCAGCGAAGTGAGCTTTTTTTGGCGAAATATAGCTGCCTTGCGGCAGCGAAACTGGTCGGGCTGACCGCATCCGAGAAGGCAGAGACGGCCCGTCGGGCATGTTTAGATATTATCAATCAGCCGAAAGTTGCAACCGAGGTAGAAAGAGTCGAAAAGGACAGTGATAAACAGGCGGAGCTACTCTCGAGCACAACGGCCAGCAGATTATTGGCAGCTATGGCGGAGGAAAGAGCTATGAAGTGACATAAAAAAAATTTAAAAAAGAGTCTGCGCAAAAGGGAGACGCAGACCGCTTTTTATTTTTATTTTGTCTGGTCGGTCTCCCTTGTACGATAACGCTCTTTCACATTCAACATCACATCCGACCTCGCGAAGTCATATTCATTTTTGAAAGCTCTCTACTTAAAATATACTCCATTTATTGGGTGGGGCAAAAAAATCTGAAAAAAAAATTTGATATTTTTTTTGCATACTGTCCCCACCATTGTAAGTCGATTAAGGAGCAAGGGTAATGGCAAAAACAGCATTAGTTAAGTCGAAAAATGACGTAAGGCGTCCCTCACAAAATTCAGAAACAAAAGAAAAGGCGGCAGAGGTCTATTCGAGTCTGCGACGGAGAGCACCGGTGACAAGGAAAGACCTCAAAAACTACCTCAAGGTCTTTTTAGGCATCGATATTCCCGATAAACGAATCTGCCCTGAACATAACAGCCCAATGGATTATCTCTGGTACAGCTTTTTCTCGGACTTTACCGTAGAAAGAGCAGGAAACGGCGATGCAATAGTCTGGGCGAACCGCTCCGGCGGTAAAACGGAATTAGCTGCAATTGCTACTCTTTTAGACTGTGTTTTTAAGCCGAAGTGTCAGGTGCGAATCCTCAGCGGCTCCGGTGAGCAGGCTGGCAGGATGTATGAATATTTAACCGGTTTTCTGCGCGACGGTTTCGAAGAGTTTTTGGCGGGGCCTGTACACAAAAGCAAGTGCCGGTTCGTTAACGGCTCGGGAGTCGAGGTGCTGACGCAATCGGCCAAAAGTATCCGGGGACAACATATTCAGAAACTTCGCTGCGACGAGATAGAGCTATTCGATGAAGATGTCTTTGCGGCGGCGAAGTTCACCACGCAAAGCAAGGCGGACTTACTGGCGGCGATGGAGATGATAAGCACAATGCACCGGCCATACGGCCTGATGCATAGAATAGTTACCTCGGCGGAGGAACTTCATACGCCGGTCTTTAAATGGTGTTTGTGGGAAGTGATTGAAAAGTGCACCGATAGAAACTGCTCGCAGTGTCCGCTATGGAGCGACTGCGAGGGCAAGGCCAAGGTGGGTGACGGCTATTTAAAGATTGACGATTGTATAACCGCGATGCGTCGTGCCAGTAGGGCCGGCTGGGAGACGGAAATGCTCTGTAAGAGACCCAGCAGAGAAAATGTGGTCTTCAGTGAGTTCGAGCCGACCATACACGTCCGGCAACTCGACTACAACCCTAACCTGCCATTATACAGGGCACTTGATTTCGGCTTTGTTAATCCTTTTGTGTGCCTGTGGGTCCAGGTCGATGAAAACAACATTGTGCGCGTGGTAGATGAGTACGTTCGCAGCAGAGCAACGATAGATGTGCATGCGGACGAAATAAAAAACCGAACGCCTGTCGATGAGGGATGCGTAGCCGCTACCTTCTGCGACCCGGCCGGTAAAAGTATAAACGATGTTACCGGCACAAGTGTGGTTCGAGAACTACGAACGCTGGGGATAACCACGCGCTTCAAGCGAAGTGGAATCCTCGAAGGCATTGAGCTTATCCGCCGCAGCTTAAGGGCTGGTGACGGCAAGAGCAGACTGCTAATTTCACCGAAGTGCCAACGGCTGATAGAGGCACTGCAGTGCTATCATTACCCTGAGGGCAACAGGGCCGGGGGCGGTGAGCTGCCACTTAAGGACGGATTATACGACCACCCGATAGATGCGCTGCGGTATTTCTTCGTCAACTATAAATACACCGGTAAGACCACCTCACGCCGGTATTAGGCCAAAAAAACGCTATGTTATAGAAAAACAAAATAAAATTTCTGTTTTTCAGAAAAATTTGTGTGTGTTCTGCCGAAATATATAGTATAATATTCTGATAGACAGAAGGAGGTAAGAAATGGACATCGGGAACCGATTAAGCAAAGCCCGGGAGGCAGTAGGATATACACAGAAAGCTGTCTCTGAAAAAACCGGTATTGGGGAATCATCTCTTAGTGACTATGAGAACAACAAGAGAGAGCCTCGATTTTCCGAACTTAGCAGGTTGGCTGAACTATACAAACGATCTATCGATTTTTTCTTGACCGATAAACCCATAGTGGAGAACGTTATGCTTTGGCGCAGAAATCCCGATACCAAGAAGAAAAAGGACACTGAAGCCGAGTTTCGCCAATTCTGTCAGCAATATCAACGGCTTGAAGTAATTATGAACGAAGTCAAGGAGACGGAACTGCCATACGCAAAGGGTAAAGCTGAAGATTTCAGCTTCACCCAAGCCGACCATCTTGCAGAAAAAGCCAGGAACGAGTTTCAGTTAGGAGATATACCAAGCGCGTCCTTAAAGCAGACTTTGGAGGAGAAATACTACGTCAAGATTTTCCATCTCTCTTTTACGGGCGGCGCGGTATCTACCATTTCCGAAGAATTTGGCCCGGCTACTTTGTTGAACAAAGACAGTAAGCCATGGGTACGTAACTACGATCTTGCACACGAACTCTTTCATTTATTGACATGGAACATTTTTGATCATAACGACTTTAAACATGCAGAACCGAGTAATTTTGAAGAGCAGCTTGCCAATGCATTTGCCAGCAAATTATTGCTACCAACAGATCCTGTTAAGGAAAGGATAGAAAGTACTGCGACAACAGACCGCCGAATAAAAACCGAAAACCTCGATGAAATAGCCAGAGAGTTCGGAGTGTCCTTGGAAGCATTGATGTGGCGATTGGTATCTCTCTACGGTAAGCAACCAACAGATATTGAAAAGTGGATTGAGCAAACAAAAAATATGCCTTCGATTAGAGTAAAACGAATACCAGATAAGCCAAACGAACTGCCTGAAAGGTACTGCAGCTTAGCAATAAGAGCACTTCGAGATGGCAGATTGTCTTTGATTAAGTTTGCCAAGTACATGCTGATGAGCTATAAGCAGGCCCAGGATTATCTCACGGAAGACAAGGATTTAACGGATGAAGAAGTTTCCATTATTGTTGCTTGATGCCGGGCCGATTATAAAACTTTTCGAATTGAATCTCTGGAATAAACTTCTTCAAGCTTGTGACGTGACTGTGTCGAGAACGGTCATCCCAGAACTAAAGTGGGCAAGCCAAGAATTGGAGGATGTTCGCATAGATATAGAATTCTACGAGGGGAAAGGGCTCAGAATCATCGACCATGAGACTGCTACTGTTGCATCTTTTTACTCGAAGCTCAGTTCATTATATAAGAACCTAATCGAACCAGACGATGGAGAAGTTGCAACATTAGAATATCTGCTCTCTTCTTCTGAAAAATGGATTTTGTGTACAGCAGATGGTCCTGTGTTCAGATTAATGGGTTCGCTTGGACGTGGCGAACAAGGTATTTCTCTCCAAGAACTTACAGACAAGGTTGGGCTTCAAGTCGGAATAAACTGGGCTAAGATCAGCCCAAGAAATGCCAATTGGTGGAAGTTCACCAAGAAGTTTCGTGAAGTATATACAAAGAAAGGCCAAATAGACGCTACGCAAGGTCAAGGACTATTATAAATTTTATGAAAACCGTAAGCAGGCGGTACTAAAAAAATCCAGAGTGGAAAAAAGTCCACTAAATCCTACTTGGGATCAGGTCTTTTTTTCATCAGGAAAAACAGCTAAAAAACATTAAAGTTCCTCGGGATAATGCCGATAACAACGGTAAGATGCAGCAACTCGAATGAGCGCATAAAAAACAGGGCTGAGTGCGGAGGGAGAGGAAAAAGCGATATATTCTCAGCCCTGTTAAAATGCTACAAAATCATGTTATGTCAAAAATTATATCCGCAGTAAAAAACCTCTATCGTTAAAATCATTTTATAAACTCCGTTATTAAAAGTAAAGCAATTTTTTAGCCTATATTCAAAAATTTAACACGCATCCCGCGGACAATTTTGCTAATCTATTTATATAAAAGCACTTACAATTCGATAAAAATATGTAAAAAATTATATTATCCTAATATTTTGGCGTTTTCGAACTCATTGATAACTACTCTTTGGGCAGCGGATTTAATCATAAAAAAATGGGCTGAGGTCGGAGGGAGGAAAAAGAGGAGTTAAAACCCCAGCCCATCGTACTTATACTATAATCATTACGCCTTCAACAAGAAAAAAGTTCGGCCTTAGAAAAATAATAACAAAATTATTCCAATACTCGTAATTTTCCAAGATTTTCCTAATTTTACACATAGTTAAGCACAAAAAGCCATTTCAGCAGATATTTATACTATCTGGAAACAAATAATCCGGAATACTTTAATGAAAGGAGTAGAACGATGAGAAATACAATTTTAACAATTATTACAATACTGGCGATATTGAGCGTTTTGCCTGCGGTGGAAGGCGAAGCGGGCTCACCTCGCTTACGAGTCGAAGCGGGCAACAAAGCACCGGAATTCACACTGACCAGCTACGACGGCACAACAATAAGTCTATCCGACTACAAGGGCAAAATCGTGGTGTTGGAATGGTTCAATTACGAATGCCCGTTTGTCAAATACCATTACGAGAAGGTCAATACAATGATCGAGCTTGCCAACAAGTACAAGGATAAGAACGTTGTCTGGCTGGCGATAAACAGCACAGGTCATTTAACTACAGAGAAGAATAAGGAATTCGCAGAGCAACACAATCTTGGTTATCCTGTACTCGACGACAGTTCAGGCAAGGTCGGCCGAGCCTACGGCGCTAAAACAACGCCGCATATGTTCATCATAGATGCCAAAGGCAACTTCGCTTACAACGGCGCAATTGATAATCCGCCTCTGGGCAAAGAGGAAAACGCAATCAACTATGTCGATAAGGCACTGGCGGAGTTGACAGCGGGCAAAGAAGTAAGCACTGCGAATACAGAGCCATACGGCTGCTCCGTAAAATACGCCGATTGAATTTAACCGAACGATTGCGCAACAAGAACCTGAGACAGTTCAAGAGGTAGTGGGAAGAAGTAGTTTCTCATCATTAGTAACGCCGAGCGTTTTAGGAAGCGTGAAAAAGAAAGTTGAGCCCCTGCCGAGTTCAGAAGTCAGCCAAATCTCCCCGCCGTAAAGCTCGACGATTTTCCTGGTAAAAGTAAGGCCGACCCCAACACTCTCGTTCCGGTCATGTTCGATAAGCGTCTGGAAAAGCTGGAAGATTCTTTCATAATGCTGTCGTTCGATACCCGGACCGTTGTCAGAAACGCTAAACTCAAAGAAGCCGTTTTTATCAGTGCAGTCGACCGTAATTTGCCCCTGAGTTTTGTCCATAAATTTGACGGCGTTGGTCAGGAGATGGTAAAAAAGCTGCCGAAAGTGTGTTTCTTTACCAATCAAAATTGGCAGGTCTTTGTTGATGGTTACTTTTATGTTCGCAGGCGGATTGACTTCGACAAGTATTGTCTCAATTAGCATGTTAATGTCAGTAGGACGTTCCCTATGTATCTCTCTGGTAATTGTTGAGTATTGCAGGATTGCATTTATTAGTTCATTAATCCGCTTTACTCTTTTTACAAGCAGTTCTACCTGCTGGTGACCTTTATCGTCAAATTTCTCGCGGTAATCATTAACCAACCACTGTGCCAATGTGCCGATACCCCGCAGAGGCGTTTTAAGGTCATGTGCAACCAAATGGGCAAATTCCTGCAGCTGTCTGTTTGACTGCGTTAACATAACTACAGTAGACTCCAGGTCTTTATTGAGCTTTTCAAGCGATTTCTCTATCTTTTTGCGTTCAGTGATATCTCGCGAGACAGCCAACAAACGGTTAATATTACCATCAGCGTCTTTGATCGGGGTAATGACAACATCCCACCATTTCGGTTTGCCTTTAGCTGTTTCGTGATACCCATAGAAAATCCCTACATTACCCTGCCTGGCTTTCGCAATAGCTTCAAGGCAATCCTCTCTCTCCTTACCGCTCCAAAAATCAACAAATGAACGATTCAAATAAGGCGTTATATCACTAATCTCCAGCAATCTCTGCCCTCCTCCACTCATCGACAATAAATGCCCCTGCAAATCCAAAACTTTAATACAGTCGTTACTGCTCTCAATTACACGCCTGGTAAACTCCTCATTTTTCCGCAGCGCCTCTCCAGTCTTCTTGCGCTCAGCTATCTCCCGGTTGAGATTATCCACCATTTTCTTCAAGTGCTGAGCCATTTTATTGAAGGTATCCGCCAGCTCTCCAATCTCATTCTCTGAATCAACCTTTATTGTAGTGTCAAATTTACCTTTGCTTATTTCAATCGCTACATCTCTAAGTTTTCTTACAGGTTTTGAAACGTTACGAGAGACGTATAAGCCAATGAGAAGGGCGACCGCTATCACAACGGGGACAATTAACATTATCTTTTTCAACTCGACAACAGGAGCAAATATTTCTTCTGTCTGGTACTCTATCGCTAATATCCATCCTAAAGTTTTATAATCTTTATATCCTTTCGAAAAAGCGTATGCAAACAGTTCCTCACCCTCACCACTTTCACCACTTTTTAAGAAATGTCCCCTACTGCTTTTTATATGGCTATACGTTTCATCATAAGTTATATCTTTGAGAGATTTATACTCTCCCGGTCCGCCGAAAATCAGTTTGCCGTTCCTATCGAACAACTTAAACTGTGCAGTTTTATATGGTGAAGCCTCCTTTGCTTTCTGCAATATCTCGATCACATTTTCAATATTTAAAACGGTCTTTATGACGCCCAAAAAAATTCCATCTTTATCATCAACTCTTATTCCGATATTGGTAGAATAAACATCGGAGCTTTCGTCATACTCAATATCAGTTACGTGTAAGCCCTTTTCTCTTACTACCTGCCACCACTGTTCATCCGCCTGATAGTAGTCAGTGGTTTTTCCTGTTTGGGCGATATTTGCACCATACTTGTTTGTTACAAAGATTTCACCCAAAACCCTGTAGCCATATTTTTCTTCATAAAATTTAAGCTTCTGTTTTAACTCTTCAGCAGGCTCATTGCTCGCCAATTCCTGCATAAAGACAGTCACAGTTTCTTTTGGTACAGAAGTCCACTGTCTGTCCTTTAGAGCAATATGACCACGAAGGTCACTTAATTTTTCGAATTCTTCGTTTGACTCTCTAATAATTTTCTGCAGTTTTAAAGAGGTAGCGTAAGCTTGAAATTCTTCAATCTTATCGTAAATAGTTCTATCGATAGTATCCAAAATACCGGCAGCCAAAAAGACTGAGTTTTCACCGATAGCTTCCTGCAATGCATCCTGGCTTGCGTGAATAGAAATATACCCTGCAACTCCAAACAGTAGAGCAATGCCCCCGAATGCCAGAATCAACTTTTGTCCGATTTTCATACCCGACCATTGGCCTCTTTAAATTTTTTTTACAAACGTATTCAGCTCAATCAAGTTCAGGTTCGTAAGGCACTCAACAGTAAGATTACCGTGGATGTAATTCGAGGTTTGATCGACCATGAAGTTCCGCATATCATCACAAGGCGCCAAGCCTCTGCATGTCAAAACCAAATTCTTTAATTTCGCCTCGATACTCTGGCGAGCGCTTTCGATATTAATTCGCTGATCGACATCTTAAATTTCACTTTTTGCGTACCCCGGTCCATAACTATTTATCAAACCAGGGACTTAACGATATATACCATCATTTTTCGTCTAAATTCTGTTGCTAATTAACCGACTTTATACGGTAAATGAATACAAAAGGCAGAACGCTATGCCTGAACGCGTTTAATAAAAGGGGCCAAAACGAAAAAATATCGCTGTATTTATTAAATATAGGACCAATTTTTGTGGTAGGTCCCGTATCTGTTGAAGATAACGAACTGAAACAAAAAGCCGAAGTGGGGATACAATTCGACGCAATTTGTGTCCGTAGATATTTCCGGTGAAGGCAAGATTTATATGACGACCACGTGGTATTTCAGCCAAGTATCTGCTTTGATTTATTTGGAATAAATTCAGCACCGGCATTTGTTCATCTTCAGTATGCAGCAGCAGTTTTGTAAACAGCAATGAGTTTGATTATTGGGCGGCTTACGCAACCAGATTTGTTTGGGGATACCTGATTTAAAACTGACTATGAAGTGAAATGGCTATATCACGACTATTGTCGCTAGTCATCAACACCGACTCACAGGAATTTGACTTTCCCTGGTCTGATATTCTTGCCTTCGGGATAGTACTGAATTAAATGATTATACACCTTTACGCCGCCCGGTAGCCTGATAACAACAGAGTCTCAATCCCCGGCCTCGGCAGTTAAATCTTAAGAGCGGTTATTGACGAAACCCGCCTGTGGGGATAGACTATCCCAACTGTTCCGTATTAACGTAAAGGAGGTAGTGCCGTAAGGCATCCCTTACGGGATTTGGGCGTTTTTTTAGAAAGATATTGCGATGCTTAAAAGAACACATAACTGCGGTCAGCTTCGACTCGAAGACGCAGGCAAAAAAGTGACTTTGGCCGGCTGGGTGCATTCCTACCGCGACCACGGCAATCTGGTATTTATCGACCTGCGTGATAAAGAAGGACTGACGCAATTAGTTTTCAATCCTGAAAAACAGCCTGAAGTCCACAAGCAGGCACGAACAGCCCGCTGCGAATGGGTAATAGCAGCTAAAGGCATAGTCCAGCCGCGAGGCGAAGGACTAGAAAATCTGAAACTACCTACTGGTCAAATCGAAGTAGCTGTGCAGCAAATGGAAATCCTCAATACTTCGAAGACTCCACCTTTTGAAATCGAGGATGCCAAAAAGAGCAGTGAAGAGCTTCGTCTGGCGTGGCGGTATATCGACCTGCGCCGGGGGAAAATGCAAAAGATGCTGCGTATACGCCATCGGGCCACCAAAATTACGCGTGATTACTTCGACCGGCTGGGCTTTCTGGAGATTGAAACACCGATGCTGGCCAAGAGCACACCGGAAGGTGCAAGAGATTTCCTGGTACCCAGCAGACTATACAAGAACTGCTTCTATGCACTGCCGCAATCTCCACAATTATTCAAACAGATTCTAATGGTGGGCGGCGTTGACAAATACTTCCAGATAGTGCGGTGTTTCCGTGATGAAGACCCGCGGGCTGACCGACAGGCGGAATTTACACAAATCGACGCCGAGATGAGCTTTGTTGACAGCAACGACATTATCGGCGTTCACGAAAACCTGATAGCAAAAATATGGAAACAGATTCTGGGTGTGGATGTTAAGGCGCCGATGAGGCGAATGTCTTACAAAGAAGCAAAGGACAATTACGGCACTGACAGGCCGGATTTGCGATTCGATATGAAATTAGGCGACATCTCAGATATTGCCAAGGCAAGCACATTCAAGGTATTTACCTCGACTATTGAAAAAGGCGGAATTGTAAAAGGGCTATGTGTCCCGGGCGGCGGCGAAAAATATTCCAGAAGCGATATTGAAAAGACGCTAACCGAATTTGTCGGCGACTACGGAGCAAAAGGTCTTGCCTGGTTCAAGACAAAAAAAGAAAACGGCAAGATAACACTGGCCAGCCAGATAGCCAAGTTTTTCAGCGCCGAACAACTCCAGCAGATAATCGAACGCTTCAGCGCCAAAGACGGAGACCTGCTTTTGTTTGTTGCCGGCAGAGAAAAGGACACCAATAAAGCGCTGGCTCCATTGCGGTGCAAAATGGCAAGGGACCTGAAGCTCTACGAGGAAAAAACCTTTAAGTTTGTCTGGATAGTGGATTTCCCTCTTTTCGAATGGAACGAAGGAGAAAACCGCTACGACTCGCTGCATCATCCGTTCACAGCTCCTGTACCGGAGGAACTGCATAAGCTCGACAGCGACCCCGGCAATATCCGCTCGCAGGCATACGACGTTGTCGTCAACGGTTATGAGATTGGCGGCGGCAGTATTCGTATCCACGAGCCAAAAGTTCAACAAAAGGTCTTTGAACTGCTAAAAATCTCCAAGAATCAGGCGCAGCAACGTTTCGGCTTTTTCCTGCGGGCCCTGGAATACGGCGCTCCGCCGCACGGAGGAATAGCGCTGGGTCTGGACAGAATAATTATGCTGCTTACCGGCACAGAAAATATTAGAGACGTCATTGCATTTCCGAAGACTCAACGAGGCCAGTGCCTCCTGACCAATGCGCCGAGCGAGGTTGACCAGAAACAATTAGATGAGCTAAATCTGCGAACACAAAAACACTCGCATATAATTGAGCAGAAAACCGATGAGTAAAAGCAGTAGCTGCGCTCGAAACTAAAGCGATAAATAACGAAAAGGCCGGATAGCCGGCTGCAGGTTTTGAGTTTATGTGGAAACTTATACACCGAATTTATCATAAGATTTTAACGGTTTTGCATTTGTCGCCGCTTTCGCTGGCGGAAAAGTGCAGAGTGGCGTTCGGGGCTGCGGTGATACTGGTACTTATACTGGCGCTGCTTATTCCGTATATCTGGATGGGTCAATTGACAAAAAATGCCGCCCTCGATGCGGGGCGGGCAAAAACCGAGATGCTGTTAGCCCGGCACTTCCAGGAAAAACACGCCGGCGAAACAGCACTTCCGGCATTAGACAGCAGAGGAACGGTGCTGGATGTAAACAATCCCGAGATACGCTGGATTCGGTTTGCGAAAGAAGGAGAAAGCCAATTAACAACATTGACCAACGAGCAGAAAGAGATGATTAAATCTCTAAAAGCTGATAAGGAAAGAAGCGACAGTATTCTGCTGGCCAAATATAACGGCATCCTTCACAGCAATTATATAAAGGTCTTCCATGCGACCGAGAGCTGCATAAGCTGCCACAATCCGCAGGGCTCGGCGAGGCCGTTCAGTCAAAACGAACTGATAGGCGCTGTGGTAATTCAAAGACCTGCCGCTGAAATCACCAGAACAATCTGGTTAAACAGGGTCTGGATATTCATTGCAGGACTGATTGCGGGTACGGGGGCAATCGTCGCCTTTTATATGATAACCCAGCGAGTAATCCTTCGGCCAATTCGACAACTACGGGCACTTGCAAATAACGTCGCCGAGGGCAATCTCGATATCAGAAGCGCAATAAAAACAGGCGATGAATATGAGAAACTTTCCGAGGCGTTTAATCACATGCTCGACGGGCTGCAGGCCGCACAGGAGAAACTTCGCCAAGCAAACAAGCAGCTCGATACAAAAATTGCAGAGCTTTCCGAGCGGAATATCGATCTGTTCAAGGCCAACAAAATAAAGAGCGAATTTCTGGCCAATATCTCACACGAGTTCAGAACGCCATTAAACGCAATATTAGGCTTTGCAGAGATACTACGAGAAAAACCGGAACTGCTAAAAAAAGACAAAGGGCAAAGATACGCTGAGAACATCATCGAGGGTGGGAAAAATCTTATGAATATGATTAACGACCTGCTGAACCTGGCAAAAGCTGAAGCAGGCAAAATGGAGCTGCACATAGAAAAAACCTCGATACCTCAACTGTGCAAGTTAGTGGTAGGCTCTTTCTCGGCACTCACAAAAAAGAAAAAAATCAAAATCAAATTAGTAGTCGATGACAACATTCCGGTCCTCTCAACGGACGCCGGCAAGGTCCAGCAGATACTATACAACTTTCTAAGTAACGCCGTAAAGTTTACAGATGAGAGTGGTAGGATTGAGATTCGAGCCAGTATGCAGGGCGAGCAAATGGTCCGGATTGCAGTTTCCGATACCGGCTGCGGCATTGCCGCGGCGGACAAGGAAAAGATATTCGATAAGTTCCGCCAAGTCGATGGTTCCATAACCCGTCAATCGGCCGGCAGCGGGCTGGGCCTTGCCATCAGCAAGGAATTGGCCGCTATGCTCGCAGGAAATATCGGAATGGAAAGTGAAGCAGACAGCGGCTCAACCTTCTGGCTCGATATCCCGATTACGCTCGCCAAAGAAAAAGGCCAAGTCGTATAGAAGCCTTATATTGTTATTTCGTTCAAAAATACACTTGATAGTTCACATTTTGCGGTTTATTACGAAATGGGTCTGAATCAAGAGATACGAACTATTTGACCCCTATGGCGATTAAGGTATAATAGCTGCCCAAAAGAAAGGCTGAGCTAATGGCTAAAAAATTTGTAAGAGCAATTTTCCCCGGGTCGTTCGACCCGATTACTAACGGGCATTTAGACGTTATCAACCGCGGCATAAAACTCTTCGACGAGCTTATCGTTGCGGTCGGCCGAAGCCCTATAAAGAATCCACTGTTTACCCCCGAAGAACGGGTGGAAATAATAGCTGAACTGATAGCCGAGATACCCGGTGTATCGGTAGAAAGCTTCGATGGGCTGACAGTTGAATACGCCGCCGAGAGAAAAGCTGACGTCATCCTGCGAGGCCTGCGAAGTCTTACCGACGTCCAGTACGAGTTTCAGCTTGCAATGACCAATCGTGCTGTGGCCGGCATTGAAACCATATTTGTTATGACCGGCGAACAGTATAGCTTCACAAGCTCGACACTAATCCGACAGATAGCTTCAATGGGTGGAGACTTGTCAAATCTCATCCCTGAAAATGTACATAACCGGTTGAAAAAACGGCTTAAAAAGTAAAGCACGAAATTCGACATTTGGATTTAAAATGTTTTCAGTCAGTATCGAAACACACTTTGATGCATCGCATCAGTTGACCCTGACGGACGGCTCAAAAGAGCCGCTGCACCACCATAACTGGGTGGTTACCGCTAACATCAGCAGTGACAAGCTCGATAGCATGGGACTTGTTATGGACTTTTGCCGCCTCAAGGCAATGGTCAATGCAATCATAGCTGAGATGGATAATGCTCCGCTGGACAGTATCGACTATTTTCAGAGGAACAATTCATCAGCGGAGAACGTAGCAAAATATATATTCGATAAACTCGAGCCGAAACTGCAGGGCGGCGTGAAACTGCGAAGTATCAGGGTTGTTGAGGAACCGGGCTGTTCGGCAAAATTCAGCAAATAGACGATTCTGCCTACAGAGGCCTTCTAAATTTGACGATTATCTAATAAGATGACGGTATAATATACGCAACAGCTTATACCAAATCAACTTGCAGGATAGTCTTACGAATTTAATGGTTATCGAGATGTATTTTTGGTATAATATCTGAAAAGGATTTATTGGTATGCGGTGTCAGGTTTGTAAAAAAAAAGAAGCCACCATTCATTTGACAGAGATAACCGATGGAGTGCGCAGTGAGATGCACCTTTGCGAGCATTGTGCGCAGGAAGAGGGTATAGCAATCAAGAGCCAGCTTTCTATAAATGAATTGCTCAGCGGCCTGCTCGCCACTCAGCCGTCAGACGACGAGCTGTTTGGCGACACCAAGCAGGAGCTTTCGTGCCCACACTGCGGGTTTACGTTAACGCAATTCACCAAGGAGGCGGTGCTGGGTTGTCCCTATGACTATGAGGTCTTCGAGAAATCGCTTCTACCACTAATCGAAAAGGCTCACAACGGCAAAACAGTTCACCAAGGCAAGGTCCCCTCAAAAATGCCGACAGATACAAAAAAGCAAATAAAACTTACGGCCCTGCGCCAACAATTAAATGCAGCAGTGCTAAGCGAAGATTACGAACTGGCCGCTAAATTGCGAGACGAAATAAACCAACTGGAGTAAAAAATTCGGTAACTGATAATTAGTAACTTACCCTTTAACCGGATAAATATGAAGCTGACCGATATAAGTAGTGATATAAACGAATGGTTTGACGGTTCGGGACCGCTGGCGGATATTGTCATATCCTCACGGATTCGTTTGGCCAGGAACATAGCAGGTTACAAATTCTTGAGCCGTTGCTCCGTTGCTGAAAAATCCGAGATACTCAAAAAGCTAAGAGATATCCTGATGTCACTGGAGCTCGGTGATAAAATCTTTTATCTCAGCGTGGACAAGACCCCCGTCTTAGACAGACATCTGCTGGTGGAAAGACATCTAATCAGCCGGAATCACGCTTTCGGCAAGGGTCCCCGTGGGGTAGTTATCGCCCAGCGGGAATTTTTCACCGCTATGATTAACGAAGAGGACCATCTGCGAATTCAGATGCTAAAGGGCGGGCTGCAGCTAACCCAGTGTGCTGAGCAGATAAACCGTATCGACGATATGATAGAGCAAAGGATAGGTTATGCCTTTAGCCCTCGATTCGGGTACCTGACGGCCTGTCCGACCAATATGGGCACGGGTATAAGGGTTTCGGTTATGCTGCATCTGCCAGCACTGAAGATGACAGACCAAATAGAAAAATTCCTGAACGCCTCAAGGGATATGGGATTAGCCGTGCGAGGTCTGTTCGGCGAAGGCACCGAGGCGGCAGGCGATTTCTATCAACTCTCAAATCAGGTAACGCTTGGCGTCTCAGAGGCCGATATCGTCGCCCAATTTGAAAATGTTATCATCCCTGAAATTGTCGAATACGAAAATGCAGCGAGGAGCCAACTGCTCTCGAGGGAGCCTGACGTCCTCGACGACAAAATCTCACGTGCGATGGCGCTGTTGCGAAACGCCCATTTAATAAGCTCGCAGGAGGCGTTATTTCTGCTAAGCCATCTGCGGATGGGCATCAATATGCATGAGCGTATGGGCGCTTCAACACCGGCGATAGAGAAGCTCTGCAAAACTACCGCCAGCGGCGACTCTAATAAGCTTGGGGGTCTGTCTATCACAACCATAAACCGGCTGTTTATGCTCACTCAGCCGGCACATTTGCAATTAAACTGCGGAAAAACGCTGGACGCCGCCCACAGAGACATCCTCAGGGCCAAAATCATCCGCTCAGCACTGAACGGATAGCGTATCGTTGTGCGTTATGGGTGATTCGTATTGCGTTTAGGTTTTCCACGCAATACGATATTCATCTGCCAAAATGGCACAATATGCCGATAATTAAAATCCAAAAACCACCTGGGGCAAAATATAATCCCTTGCAATCAAACAACTTAAGCAATATAAACGAAATCGACACCGGAAATGGCACGACTTTTGCACATTTTAATTGCAGTGATGTGTTGACACGCTAATATAACAGGCATAGAAAAACGAAAGGAATTTCGATATGGCTACTAATAAAATCATCGGAATAGATTTGGGAACAACATTTTCGGTAGTTGCCGTGATGGAAGGCTCTTCGCCGAAGGTTTTGATTAACTCTTCCGGCTCTCGGCTGACGCCTTCGGTGGTAGGCTTTACCGACAAGGGCGAGCGGCTGGTCGGACAAATCGCAAAACACCAGCAGGTAACCAATCCGGAAAACACGGTATTCTCCATAAAGCGTTTTATGGGCCGGCGGCATAATGAGGTTTCGTCGGAAGAAAAGATCGTCCCTTACAAAATCACCGGCGGGCCGGAAGAACTGGTCAAGGTCGGTGTCCGCGGCAAGGAATACACACCACCCGAAATCTCAGCGATGATTTTGCAGGATTTGAAGAAGACCGCTGAAGATTATCTCGGCGAAAAGATTGAAAATGCCGTTATCACGGTTCCGGCATATTTTAACGACTCACAGCGCCAAGCAACAAAAGACGCCGGCAAAATAGCAGGGCTGAAGGTCGAGCGGATTATCAACGAGCCAACGGCGGCGGCACTCGCCTATGGCATTGACAAGAAGAAGGACGAGAAAGTGGCTGTTTTTGACTTTGGCGGCGGAACATTCGACATCTCTATCCTTGATATTGGTGGCTTCCAAGAACAGACCGGCGTAATTGACGTGATCTCAACCAACGGTGATGGGCACCTGGGCGGTGATGACCTCGATGCTGTGTTGATAAATTATCTGGCTGATGAATTCAAAAAGACCGAAGGCATCGACCTTCGCAAGGACCCGATGGCCCATCAGCGACTCAAAGAGGCTGCCGAGAAGGCAAAATGCGAACTTAGCACACAATTAGAGGCCACCGTGAACCTCCCGTTCATCACAGCGGATTCTTCCGGTCCAAAGCATATGCAGATTACAATCACCCGTAGCAAGTTCGAATCTCTGGTTGAGCCGGTCCTAGAAAAACTGAAAGGCCCATGCTACAAGGCGATGGAGGACGCCAAGCTCACTCCTAAAGATATCGCCGAGGTACTGTTTGTCGGCGGTTCTACAAGGATTCCGAAGGTTTATGAAATTGCTAAAATCATCTTTGAGAAAGAACCCAACAAGAGCCTTAATCCCGACGAGGTTGTGGCGCTCGGTGCCGCTGTTCAAGGGGCGGTTTTGGCCGGCGATGCAGGTGTGAAGGATATTCTGCTTCTGGATGTAACGCCGCTTTCGCTGGGAGTTGAAACATTAGGCGGTGTTATGACAAAATTGATTGAACGTAATACGACAATACCCACCAGTAAAAAAGAGATTTTCTCGACAGCGGCTGACAGCCAGACAACCGTAGATATTCACGTCCTGCAGGGCGAGAGGGAATTTGCCAGGGACAACCGCACACTCGGCAGATTTCAACTGACCGACATTCCGCCTGCTCCGCGCGGCATTCCGCAGATTGAGGTCGCATTTGATATCGATGCCAACGGAATATTAAACGTCTCCGCTAAAGATATGGGCACAGGTAAACAGCAGTCGATTGAGATTAAATCCAGCTCGGGGCTGAGTGAAGAGGAGATTCAAAAGATGACTAAAGAGGCCGAATCACACGCTGCCGAAGATAAGCAGAAAAGAGAGGTTGTCGATTTGAAGAACCAGGCCGACCAGTTGATTTATTCAACAGAAAAAACCCTAAAAGAGCACGGCGACAAGGTCTCCGCAGAAACTCGCGGCGGAATCGAAAACGCAGTCAATAACCTGAAAGAAGCCATAAAAGGCGAAGACGCCAATGCCATAAAAAAAGCCATTGAAAACCTCGGCACCGCCGGCCAGGAACTGGGCAAGGTGCTTTATGAAGAGGCGGCCAAAAAACAGGCAGCTTCCGCAGAGGGTAAAACAGGCAGCGCCAAAAGTGAACCGCCACCGGAAGGTGATGTCAAAAGAAAAGGCGGAGACGACGTAATCGACGCCGAATTTGAGGCCAAAGACAAATAACCTGTTCTAACTGCCCGTATTCCGGCGCTGTATGCTGTGCAACACACGAGCAAATCAACTCTTGTCTAATCGGACCGGACAAATTATCATACTCGTCAAGGCGAAGGCCTTGCCGTAGCTCTGGTCGTTCGTAAAATCTGCCTGAAACGCTGACAATAACCTTGAAGCTGAAGTAACGGAATATGAAGCTGAGACAGGAATTGAGTTTGCTCGACCTCTTCTGTATAGCCTCCGGTGCGATGATTAGCTCCGGGCTGTTCATTTTGCCGGGCCTTGCTTATGCCAAAGCCGGACCTTCGGTGATTGTCTGTTATTTCCTTGCGGGTCTGTTATCGCTGCCGGGGATGCTGAGCATCGCGGAGATGACAACGGCTATGCCCAAGGCCGGCGGTGACTGCTTCACTATAATTCGCAGCCTGGGCCCCGGCGTTGGCACGGTCGCAGGACTTCTCAGCTGGTTTGCGCTGGCGATGAAAAGCGCATTTGCCCTTGTGGGTATGTCGATTTTCACCCGGCTGATTGTGGACATCGATATACACATAATCGCCCTGTTTTTTTGCTTGCTGTTTCTGGGAATAAACCTTGTCGGCATCAAACAGGCAGGCAGAACTCAGGTAGCACTTGTCGTCGGCCTGATTGCTATTATGCTCGTGTATATTGTGGCAGGCCTGCCGAAGGTGAAGGTCGACAACCTCGTTCCGTTTGTCCCGCACGGATTAACAGGTATGTTCTTCACGACCGGTTTTGTGTTTGTATCGTATACCGGGCTTTTGAAAATCGCCAGCGTTGCAGAGGAGATAAAAAATCCAGCACGTGATATCCCTCTTGGTATGATAATTTCCCTGCTTGTCGTCAGCGTCTTCTATGCCTTTATGGTTTTCATCACAGTCGGCGTTCTCAATGGTGGCGAACTTAGCCGTTCCCTTATGCCCATCTCCGATGGGGCGGAGGCATTTATGGGCCGAGGGGGTAAGATTGCACTGGCAATTGCGGCCATCCTTGCCTTTCTTTCTACTGCAAACGCCGGTATTATGACAGCCGCCAGGAGCCTGGTGCCGCTCAGCAATGATGGCCTGCTGCCCGAAATGCTCGGCAGAATCAATGCACGTTTCAGAACCCCTCAAAATGCTTTGCTCGTCACCGTCGTTTTCATAATCATTTCGCTGTTTTTGAAGCTGGAATTTCTCGTCGAAGCAGCTTCTGTTGTCCTCATCCTGACGAACATCCTCGCGTGTCTATCCGTCATAATCCTGCGTGAAAGTCACATTCAGAATTACCGCCCCGTTTTCCGTGCCCCTCTGTATCCCTGGATGCAGGCAGCGGGAATCATCGGCTTCTGCTTTCTCATCCTCGAGATGGGAAAAGAAGCCCTGTTTGTCAGCTTCCTGCTAATCGTTGCCGGATTTTTCGTATACTGGTTCTACGGACGAATCAGAACAAGCAGAGAATACGCCCTGCTTCACCTCATTGAGCGAATCACTGCAAAAGAGCTTACCAGCTACTCGCTCGAAGAAGAGCTAAGAGAAATCATCAGGCATCGTGATGAAATTGTCAAAGACAGGTTCGACCACATAGTCGAACAATGCGCCGTTATCGATATAGACGGGGCCGTAAGCACCGATGAGTTTTTCCGCCTCATATCTGAAGAGTTGTCTGGTCGGCTCGGTGTGCAAGCGGAAGTTGTGTATCGGCGGCTCGTAGCCAGAGAAAAGGAAAGCAGCACTGTGCTGAGTGATAATCTGGCGATACCTCATATAGTAATCGAAGGCGAACATACATTCGATGTCCTTATTGCCCGCTGCAAAGATGGTGTCACCTTTTCGGATACGCACAGGCGGGTGCAGGCGGTTTTTGTGATTGCGGGCAGCAAAGACGAGCGGAACTTTCATCTTTATTCGCTATCCGCCATTGCACAGATAGTACAGGACCCGAACTTTGAGAAGAGATGGACAGCCGCAAGGAGCGCCAAAGCACTTCGAGACATTGTCCTGCTGGGCCAGCGCAAACGCCCGACTGCATAATAGCCACAAGGCGCTGCATTATGGAGGTGTGTTCGGTGTATGGAGATGGTAACTGATTATTTACCTATACAGAAGCGGGAGAATATTCTTTCCAGAATCTCTTCGTCTACGTCCTGCCGCCCAATATCGGAGATGCTCTGGTAAGCAGCTCGCAGCATCATTGCGGTAACTTCGTCGTTGCCGGCTTTTAATTCATTTATAGCTTCGCCGACATCCTCGATTGCCTTGGTGACCGCCTGCCTGTGACGGGCGGTTAGCGCGACGCCTGTTGCCCGCTCCGCAAGCCCATCACGACTACCGCCAAGTATCTGCTCGATTAGTTTCTCATCAATTGTATTACGCAACTGTTCTATGCCGGTGCCGGTTTCTGCGGAAGTCGGTAAAAATTCAACGTTAAATAACTTATTCAGCTCGGCAATGCGATGAGTCGACATTTCCTCTGGGAGCAAATCACACTTTGTTATCACCGGTATCAACAATTTAGGTTCTATTAGTTCGCGAATTGAAATATCTTCAGTCCAGTCTTCTTTCGATACGTCCACGCAAAATACAACCACAGAACTGTTTCGCAACGCCTCGATTGCCGCCCGCTGTGCCAGCTCATCAAGTATATTCCCGGCTGTGATTATTAATCCTGCACAATCGAACATCACGCACCGGCAGTGCCTCAGTGTCAGCAGACTGGTTAAGACATCTCTGGTGGTTTTGTAACGCGCCGATACGATGCTTCTTTCGGCTCCTGCCAGTTTGTTGAGCAGGCTGCTTTTGCCGGCACCAGAAGCACCTGCGATGCCCACAGCCGGCAAATCAAGCGTCGATTCACAACTGATACTGCCGGACAGCAGCCGCTCAAGCTCTTCTTTTACACAGGTTAGTCTCTGTTCCGCCTCTGGGCCGGTGATAAATTCGATATCTTCGCCGCTGAAATCCAATCCCGCTTCGATGAGACTGAGACAATCCATCAGTTCCGAACGGATTTTTTCCGTTGTTTCAGCTAACTTGCCGCTGAGAAGCTTCTCGGCCGCGGCTAATTGAAATCTATTGGAACTGACGATTATTTCATTGACCGCTTCGGCCTGAGCTAAGTCGATTTTACCGTTCAGATACGCCCTTGCAGTAAATTCGCCGGGCCCGGCCATTCGTAGGCCTTTACTCAACAGGCCCTCCAGCAGGGCCCCGGTAACAGAGGGATTGGCATAGATGTGAATTTCTGCGACCGTCTCGCCGGTGTAGGAATGTGGAGCCGGAAAAAGATATAATTGTGCATCGATTCTCAGCCCAACATCGACGGCTACACTGCCCGCTGTCACGCCGCCTCTTTCTTCTCTGGCGATTGGAACATCGAAAATCTGCTGTAATATGCCAAACGTATCCGGGCCGGATATGCGAACAATAGCCCTTTGCCCCAAAGCCGGAGAACTGACAGCTACAATAGTGTCATTAAGCCCATACATAAGAAACGTAAAACTGAAAGTGTAAAACTCAAAATCATAACTCAAAATTCAAAATGTCTTTATACCTTTTTGCAGGTTTAGTTTTCAATTTTAAGTTTTGTAAAATGGTTTGGGCTTTTTCTTTTTGACTTTGCCGCCAGTTTTGCTCGTTACAGCAACTAAGCCCGCCGATTCCCGTTCTTCTTTCTCACGGATGTGCTTGCGAATAAAGTACTGCTCAAAAACCCCGGCAAAAGTGCTGGCCATTATATACAGGTTGACTCCAGATGGCGCCTTATACAGCATCAGCGGGAAAAGCAGCGGCATCATAATCATCATCATTTTCTGCTGCTGGGCGGCCTCCGGCGTGGGCGCCGTCTTCTGCGAAGGCATCAACTTCTGCTGCAGGTAAAATGCTATACCCATCAAAATCGGCAGCAGGTTCAGCGAATTGATCTTCCAGCCCAGCAGCGGTATTGTTAACGTTGAAAACCTGACCAGAGCGTCCGGCACCGAAAGGTCGGTAATCCAGAACGGCAAAAACGCCGCTCCTCGCAGGTCAATAGCTGTATATACCGCACTCCACAATGCAATCCAAATCGGCATCTGCACAAACATCGGCAGCATACCCTTAATCGGCGAGGCGCCATGCTCTCTGTAAAGGGTCATCAACTGTTTGTTCAACTCAGCCTTGTTGTTGGCGTATTTCTTCTTTATCTCCTCGACCTTCGGTGCAAGCGTGCTCATTTTGCTCATCGAAATCTGGCTTTTCTTGGTAATCGGATGCATAACGAGCCGCATCAGGAACACCAATATGATAATAACAACACCGTAATTCCCAATAAAGCCATACATCCATTTCATAATTGCTAATATCCCAAAGGCCAGAGGTTGTATAATAGCCGCAGGGCAGCAGCAGCTCATAAAATCTATCGTCTGGAAAAAGCCCAGCTTGCGATACATCTCGTTCTTATCAAAAAGACTTTTATCCTTCGGCCCCAGATAAAGCTGGAAATTATATGTCTTTGTGCTGTCGGCCTGACCTGCTGCTGCCAATTCGCTTGGTGCAATTTTCAAATTAACGCCCACCGTCTCATCACCGGTATCGCCGCGCTCATCCCCATCGGGATTGTAGAATCGCCCTGCCTTGTCTGTTATCCAGTTGCAGAAATCCATGCCCTTATCCGGCACAGGTCTCAATATGGCGGCGAAATATTTATTTGTTATTGCCGCCCATAAAAAACGCACGCCCCCCTGCTTGTATGCTATTCGCAGAAATTCTTCCGCCTGCTCTCTGTCCTGTCTGTTTTTGGCCTGGAGATATTTGTCAGTAGCGTCTTTAAGCCCCGGCTTTCTACTTAGAAAAGGGGTACCTATGCCCTTTCGGGATGAAACTACCCCTGCCTCATCGGATATAATGAAACCTCCAACAACTTTTCTATTGTCGGTTCTGGAATCTTCCTTACCGATTCCAACGGGACCAATGAGATTAAAACGCACCTTTTGTTCGCTGTCTGACAAATTTTCAATAGCCAAATTGCAGTCTAACAGGTAACTACCGGTAGTAACTTCATAAGTTTTTGTCAGTTTGACAAAAGGCTTACCGAGCTGGTCTTTGATACTCGCCTCGAAACGAACTCTTTGTGAACAATCGGCTGCTTTTTCAACATAGCCGGTTTTCCAGCTTAGTTTGCCCAGAGACAGTTGCAGTTGCTGCTGAACGAATACAAATTCTTTATTCGCCATCGACAAAACTTCGCCGCCATCAGGTAGTTTTACAGGGGAAAGAATCACCAACGGTTTCGGGTTTTTATAATCGCGGTCGTCGAATTCGCTAAAGATGGCCTTGTTGATGGCCGCTCCTTTGCTGGTCAATTCCACCTCGAACTTAAAGCCGCTTCTGGGGTCAGTCGAGCCGAGAGTAATATTTTTTGTCGGTGCGTTGGTGGCGACGAGCTGTATTGTCTCAGCCGCCTTTAGCACAGGCTGTTCTGGTGTGGCTGTTTCCTCCTCCGCTATTACTACACTGCTCGTAGTAAATAAAAAATAGCAAATAATAAATAATAAATAGTAAATTCTTCTCACCTTCCCTCCCGCAGCCGTTCGGCGTGAAACCTGTCCAATTGCTCGATCGCAAATATCTTCTTCATCGTGGTTTCGAAATCGTATTCCAGCCGGACAAAGTTCACCTCATTATTCTCAACATACACGTAGCTCGCACGATTGTCTCCATCCCTCGGCTGGCCGACTGAGCCGATATTTATAATCGCTTTTTCCTTATCGATAATCGGATAGACATTGCCCAGCTCGTCAGGCAGATAGAAATCCGGCTCATCGAGAAACACCCCGGGCAAATGTGTATGTCCCACAAAGCCGATATGCTCGACACGCTCAAAAAGGACACGGACCTTTATTGGATTGGTATAAACATCATCCGGAAAAATGTATTCATTAATCGGTTTTCTGGGGCTTGCGTGAATGAAATCTATTACCGCCGAGCTTTCCCCCAGGTCTGCTTCGAGGCTTTGCCGCATCGGCAGCTCACCCAAAAAGCTCCATCGCCTCTTACGCTTGTCCGCCTGCTGCTCATCCTCCAGGCTAAACCGGGTCCAGAAGCTTGCCTGCTCCGCCGCGTAATTGAAGTTTGTCGGCTCGTAAAAGACCGCATAATCGTGGTTGCCAAGAACAGTCCATTTGGTCTTTTCGATAATCAGATCCAGACATTCCCCCGGGTTCGGCCCGTAGCCGACAACATCGCCCAGACAATAAATCGTCTCAATACCGCGTTTTTCGATGTCAGCCAGAACTGTGGTCAGGGCCTCTAAGTTTGAATGTACATCACTTATAACCGCAAACATACGCTACTCTAATAGACAAAAAACAAATGCTATATTACACAGAAAAAAACCTGTATAGCAAAAATGTTTCGGAAAAGCCAGAATATTTCTATAAGCAGCGTCCCTCATTACACCGCTATTTGTTTGCTTTGGTCGCCGGTATTGCTATAATACCGCATACGATACCTGTAACAGAGCTATACGAGGCACAAAAAATGGCAGATACCTATGGCAAAGATATGACCCTTCTGGAAACTCATGAGCTTGTAAAGGAATATTCCAGCCGGGCTGTTGTCAACAAAATATCCGTTACCATTGCCCGGCGCAGCATTGTCGGGCTTCTTGGCCGAAACGGCGCCGGTAAAACCACCACCTTTAGAATGATTATGGGTATGATTGTCCCCAAAAGCGGTACGGTGGTCTTTGAAGGTATGGATATCACGAAACTGCCGATGTACAAACGGGCCAGGCTTGGCATCGGTTATCTTTCGCAGGAGCCGAGCATCTTTCAGCGCCTCAGCGTCCGCGATAATCTCAATGCAATTCTGGAAACTATGTCCATCACCAGGGCCGAACGCGACCGCAAAGCCGATACACTCATTGAGCATTTTGCGCTTAACGAGGTCGCCGAAAGTCAGGGCAGATTCTTGTCCGGCGGAGAACGCAGAAAACTCGAAATCGCCCGCGCTATGATAACAGACCCTTCGCTGATTCTTCTGGATGAGCCGTTCAGCGGTGTTGACCCTATTGCCGTTGAGGAATTGCAGCAAGAAATCCACCGGCTTGTTGAATCCGGGGTAAGCTTGCTTATTACAGACCATAATGTTGAAAGGACACTCGAGGTTGTCGATAAGGCATACATAATCGACCACGGAAAGGTAATCGGCGCCGGAACTCCCGCTGAAATCGTCAAAAACGAAACCGTCAAAAAACACTACCTCGGCAGCATATTCGAAGGTGACGAATTCGACGATAACAAGCGCGGAGTGTAAGCAAGTTCCGAACAACGAGCCGAAGTAAAAGCTGCGAAGCAGAATAGAAAAGTGAGAAATGGCAGACGCTGAGAATTGTCAACTAACACATTACCCTGCCGACGTTTTGGGCGGGCGGGCACAGCCGGTTGAAAAAATCGACGACAATATCCACCAGCTCGTGCAAAAGATGACGGATATTATGCTGGAAAATAAAGGCGTTGGCCTGGCGGCGCCGCAGGTAGGTGTGCCGTTGCGGCTGTTTATCATTTCACTCAGCGGAACAAGGGAGGACATAAAGGTCTATATAAATCCTACAATTACCCCGGCCGGCCAGCTTGATGTAATGGAGGAAGGGTGCCTGTCGGTGCCGGGCATCTATACTAAAATTCGAAGATACAAAAAATGCGCCGTTACCGCTACCAACCTGGATGGTAATGAATTTACCGAAGAAGCAGAGGGTCTTTATGCAAGGGCTTTGCAGCATGAGCTCGACCATCTTGAGGGAATGACCATCGCCGACCGTATGGGCTCAGCAGCAAAAATCGTACATCGAAAACAGCTAAAGAAACTTGCAGATAAACATAAGAGACAATAAATGAAAAAAAGGAGCATTCATTATGAAATTGGACATGAAATCTATATTATTGGGCATAGTGGTTGGTTTTTTCCTAACGATGGCTATTGGCTGGGGTGAAAGCAAGCCGGTAGTAACAATCCGTGAAGCTGCCCATTTAGCTTTGGTCAAAGATACTAACGATAATGCCTTGGTAATAGATATGAAAACCAGCAAAGCTACATGGGTCACTTATCCTACTGTTAATCCCCCTAAACATACGGTGAAGCTACAATAAGATTAAAGGTATATTTCCCAAGCGTGAAAAAACAGTCAAACGGATTAAACTTGATATATCTCCAGACATTACTTCAAGGATAAGCAATGAAAATAGTCTATCTAGGCGGCGGCGAATTTGGCATCCAGAGCCTCGACGCTTTGGCGCAATCAAGTCATAGCCTGGATTTCATTGCCACACAGCCGCCTCGACAGGCCGGAAGAGGAAGGAAACCAACACCCACGCCGGTTGCCGACTGGGCAAATACCCATTCAGTGCCCTTTATAGAAACAGAAAACGTAAACGCTCCGGAAATGCTCCAAAAGATAGCCGGCTATAAGCCGGACTTGATTGTGGTTGCTGCGTTCGGCCAGAAAATCGGCAATGAGATGATAAAAATGCCCCCTAAAGGCACTATAAACGTTCACGCTTCTCTGCTTCCGAAATACCGCGGAGCTGCACCGATAAACTGGGCGATAATCAAAGATGAAACGGAAACCGGCATCTGCATAATCACAGTCGCCGAAAAAATGGACGCGGGCGAAATCCTCGGCCGAGTCGCAACAAAAATAGAACCCGACGAGACAGCAGGCCAGCTGCACGACAGATTGGCCCGTTTGGCCGCGCCGTTGTTGCTGGAAACGCTCGATAAAATAGCAAATGGTACCGCAATTTACACAAAACAGGACCATTCAAAAGCAACGCTTGCACCAAAATTAAAAAAATCTGACGGCTTTCTGGATTTTGCCGAACCGGCCGATGTTCTTCAAAGAAAAATTCGCGGCCTTTGGCCCTGGCCGGGCGCCTCGGCGATTTATGTCTCCCAAAAAACCGCAAAGTCTCTGCGGGTAACCATAGCGCTTGCCCGAGTAGTCCGGGGCCCAGGCCCCGCTCACCTGCAGCCGGGAACGTTCGACGAAAACTTAAATGTTCTCTGCAGCGAAGACGCCTTGAAGATTGTAAAAATCAAGCCGGATGGTTCCGGCCTTATGGACTTCAAAGATTTCGTTAACGGCCGACAAACCCGCCCAGGCGATAGATTTGTCGCAATCAAAAGCTAAAATAGCTGCAATAAACCACGCTACATCCAATTCGGTATACGCAATACAAAAAAAGAAAACCCAATCCACAGCTTTTCCACAAATTGAAGTTATGATGTGCAAAACCTGTTCAAAAATAAATTTTTTTGTGCGCAAAATCAATTCCGACAATAACCTCTATTAAGTGGAAAAGAAATTCCTGAAAATGGGGTTGATTTGTTTTTCCATCGCTCAATAATAACTGTTGACGGATTCGGAAGGGACCCCGCTTTGCGGGAGCCCGTTGCAGCTAAAGAAAAAGATGCCATTGATGAGGAGGTTATCATGCAAGGCACAATCACGGACGAGACCAGTGCTGTTAACGAAGCACTTGCCGAGAAGGTTGGACCGCAAAAGTTTCGCATCTGGTTTAAAAATTCAACGAAATTGACGCTTTCCGATACATATTTAAAAATAGATGTCCCGAATCCTTTCATAGCAAGCTGGATTGAAAATCATTTTTCAAACGAAATCAGCCAGGCCGTTCGGGCGGTTACCGGCGCCGAGCGAAAGATTACCTTCACCGTTGACCCTGAGCTTTCCGGCCATCAGAGGCGCACGCAGCTGGATTCGCAGGCCCAACTGGTGGATAATGCTCAGAATCGGACCTCCGGCAGGGCAGCCAAAATACAACCGCCTTCGAGGAAAAGGCTGAAATTAACTCTGGATACATTCGTTGTCGGTCGGTCAAATGAACTGGCCTACAACACAGCACAAGCAGTTGTCAGAGAGCAACAAAGTCCTTTCAATCCGCTGTTCGTTCACGGAGGATACGGGGTCGGAAAAACTCATCTGCTGCAAGGGATATGTAATGCGGTGGGTAAAGACCGCCCCCAAACTAATTGGCTGTATTTGTCAGCGGAAGATTTTGCCAATCAGTTTGTGCTGGCCTTGAAGACAAAAAAGCTGGAGGCTTTTAGACGCCGTATGCGACAAACGGATTTGCTAGCTATCGACGATATTCACTTCTTGGCCAGCAAGCCTTCAACGCAGGAGGAATTCCTGCATACCTTCAATACAATCGATTTGGCGGGAAAGCAGGTCGTCCTCGCTTCTGATGCACATCCAAAAATGATAGGCCAGCTATCCGAAAAACTGGTCAACCGATTCGTCTCGGGTATGGTCGTAAAAATTGACACGCCGGATTTCAAGACACGCTGCCAAATCTGCAAACAATACGTACAGGCTATGCGAAAGCACGTCCCTGAGAGCGTAATAGAATATATCGCCGAAAATCTAAAGACCAATGTGCGGGAGCTCGAAGGCGCTCTGCTGAAATTAATCGCTTATGGGGCGCTGCAAAATCAAAAAATCAACCTGTATATGGCCAAAGAGGTCCTCGCAGAGCACCTCGAAAGATGTGACCCGATTGTCCACATTTCAGATATCGAATCAGCCGTCGCAACTTATTTCGGTATTACGCCGGCCAACATACATTCCTCCAAGAAAGACAGAACCATATCGTTGGCCCGGCATTTCAGTATGTATTTAGCAAGAAAGCATACCAGGATGTCGTCCTCGGAGATAGGCAGGTGTATGGGTAATAAAAATCACGCCACCGTGCTTCTGGCCTGCAAAAAAGTCGAAGAGCAAATACGGCGAAATGCGGAATTGCACTGGCACAGCCCCGCCGGCAACAAAGTCTCAAAAGCCAGAACTGTACTTGCACGCCTTGAAGGGAGCATCTCCGGCTGACCCGTTGTCGATTTATCCGGTCAAAAAACCATAAACGACGGCGGCAACACCGCTTCCCACGGTGCTGCCGCTCACATATCTTTTGAGGAGGAGAAAAAAATGATTTCTTTTATTTTATCTTTATCTTCATATACGCCGCCGCCACAAAACGGTTCGATATATTCCTGGAAAATCCCAAAAATTTTCTAAAAAATTATTGACAAAACAGCAAAATTAAGTATAATTCCTTTAACTAATTTATTTTATGAAATTTTGTGGAGGATTTCATATGAAAGCAATTTTCCAATCATTTATTGCACTTCTATTACTATGCACTACCACTGTATTAGCCTCGACCGTAACGGTTGCTCTTCCCGGCCTTGAGGGCTCAATTCCATTCCCTTATGGTAAAATAGAATCTCTCGATTTCGGGACGAATTTCAAGAGTATTAACGAAGTTAGACTCTACTGTACTGGAACTATTACCCCGGGCCTGGGATGTGGTGATGGTGTCGAAAGACCGGTTTACCCTTACTTCGACTGGCCATCACAGATCGAATTTTTTATGGATCCAGGTCCTGGGTCTTGGGCTGTCTTCTTGGGTCCCTACGATGGGGCATTTAGTGAAGAAGAGCCATTTGAAGGTTATGGCGGACCAACTTGGAACTTTCTTCTGGATGGCCAAGCGCAAATGTCTGTTAACTTAGCTCCATTTATATTTATTGGGGGAGTTATGTTAGTGCCGCCACAAGGATCCATCTCAGAGGCCTCAATGACTATAGAAGGTACCATTATCAACATTCTAAACCCTGCCGCTGATGATTATCTCGCAGCAGGTTCAACATATACTGTTTTATGGCAGGACTATCGTAGCCAACCAAACTGTCCCGGAAGCTATCTATTGGATTATTCGATCGATGGTGGAGGAAACTGGGATCCGATTGATGTGAATGCTGTTGAAGACAGCTGCTCGTATGACTGACTTGTGCCTGATGTGAATTCTCAGCAGTGCCTAATTCGGATTACTGGTGCCAATGACCCTAACATAAGTGATTTCAGTGGTCAATTTACTATCTATCAATGTCAGAAGACACTTGCCGGAGACCTAAATAATGACTGCTATATAGATTTTCGAGACTTTGCTATCTTGGCTCAAAGCTGGTGCAATTGCGGCAATCCATATGATTCAAATTGTCAATGAAATTTCTTTTACATTGACTGTTATTGCTTGCAGGGCCTCTGTTTAGCCGGGCCGAAACAAATGAACGAAATAAGAATTAAAAAAGAACCCGCTGAAAAAAGAATTATTCGCCTGGATGGCTCACTGCACCGGATAATCCACCGGGGCAGCCCTGCTCCGGGCTGCTGCCGCTTTGAATCCTCTGCTAAAACCTTGCGGGCGGCATCCAGCTGCTCAGCCGAAACTTCAGGATAAACGGTGTTTGCATCGTTAGGTTCCGTCCCAAGGGTGGCCGGTGCAATACGTTCGACGATGCCGGGGTTTTCTTCTAACTGCCTCAGCAGCGCATCGTAGTCGGCATTAAGGGATTCAAGTTTGTTTAAGGTCTCTTCCTCTGACTTCAAAAGTTGTTTGTTTCGATAATACTCAAGCAAATCATCATAGAGGATAGAAACCGCCAGTGCAGCCGTGCCTATGCCGAAAAAAACAACAAACAAAAGTGTTTGCAGGATATTTTGCCTCTGCATAACTCGTCCCTCAGGGTACGGGTCACGAGCGACGAGCCACGAAATTGCCGCCATATCGCGCCGCTGGGCCAAGGTCCTCGTTAATCCTCAGAAGTTGGTTATACTTGCAGATTCTGTCTGTCCTGCACGCTGAGCCCGTCTTGATTTGCCCGACACCGACAGCCACCGCCAAATCCGCAATTGTGGTATCTTCCGTTTCGCCGCTGCGGTGACTTATCACCGCCGTCCAGCCGGCCCTGCGGGCCATATTGATTGCTTCGAACGTCTCTGTCAACGTCCCTATCTGGTTGAGCTTTATCAGTATCGAATTGGCACAGCCCTGCTTTATACCTTTGGCAAGACGCTCGGTATTGGTTACGAACAAATCGTCACCAACCAATTGAATTTTATCGCCTATTTTCTTGTTTAATTTCGCCCAGCCGGCCCAGTCGTCCTCAGCCAGACCATCCTCGATGGAAATAATAGGATATTTACCCACCCACTTCGCCCAGTGCTCAATTAGTGCATCGCTGGATATTTTTTTCTTCGGTGCAGACTTGAAAAATTTGTAGGACTTCGTTTTGCTGTCGAACATCTCGCTCGCAGCCGGGTCCAGAGCGATTGCGATTTGCCTGCCGGCTTTATAACCCGCCTTCTTTATGGCGTCGAGAATTACCTCAAGTGCTTCTTCGTTTGTCTTCAGCGACGGTGCGAATCCGCCTTCATCGCCGACAGAGGTATTATATCCTTTGCCTTTAAGCACGCTTTTGAGTGTATGGAACACCTCTGCGCCCATTCTCAATGCTTCCGGGAAGCTCTCTGCCCCGATGGGCATAACCATAAATTCCTGGAAATCGACGTTATTATCTGCGTGTTTTCCACCGTTGAGGATATTCATCATCGGCACTGGAAGGATATTGGCATCACACCCACCCAGATATCGATAGAACGGCAGACCCACCGAATTAGCGGCTGCCCTTGCAACTGCAAGTGATACACCAAGTATTGCATTGGCTCCGAATTTCCCTTTATTTTTTGTGCCGTCCATTTCAATCATACGCTTGTCTACTTCTTCCTGCGCAAGTGCATTCATCCCGCAAACTTCAGGTGCAATTTTTGTATTCACATTTTTGACTGCTCCGAGAGTGCCTTTTCCCATATATCTTTTTGCGCCGGTATCGCGAAGCTCAACTGCCTCATGAGCGCCTGTGCTCGCTCCGGACGGCACCGCCGCCCGCCCAAAAGAGCCGTCATCCAACAACACATCAACCTCGACAGTCGGATTGCCTCGGCTGTCGAGTATTTCACGTGCCATTACATCAATAATCGTTGTGAACATCTCAAGTCCTTTCTTTATTACTATTCGAATTTCATCTATTCGGTATCTGCCACCTCTACCGGAGCTTACCCATTTTCCCCCTCCACGTCAATACGCTACTGCTTGTTTTTAGTAGTTCCAACGTCCCATCTAATTGGGATTGATTCCCTCAAAAAAGTTTTTGCGACTGACATTTTTTTCTCTGCCAGACCGGTGGTTAATTTCGCCTCGCAGGCTCGGCACTACTATATCGCCCGAAAAAACCCGTTTTACAGGCACAAAAAGACTCTTTTAGCAGGTTGCTACAAAACCGCCCCTCTGCTTTCTTGCGAAAGCAAGACGGGGGGTCAGTTTTTTGCGTTGACAGCCCCTCTGCCGACTGATATAATGGTTTTAGCTTCGGAGGCAACGGCATTTGCCGGTTGGGTGATGTTAAGTGGCTACCGCTCTGCAGGGGCCTTAGTATTACCCCGGCTGGAAGATAAGCCTGGGTTATTGAATTTCAAAAGGAAACAACAATGAAAAGCTCTTTCGTTCGGACGATTTCGGGTATCGTCGGGGGCACAAAACGCTCATCCTTTTTGCTATTAGCGGCTCTTTTGTGTACTCTGGTTTTCTGGCTTGGAGGCTGCTCCCTTCTTGAGCAGCCGGGCGAAACCGCAGACAAGGGACATCGAAGGCATGTGCGAAACCTTTCTCTTAACCAGCAGAATTTGATTTCCGACATAGACATGGCTCTGCTCGCCGACAAACCAAGCAAGCTCACCGACAAAAGAATACTTCCGGACAGCAAAAATTAACAGTTGCACGGACAAGGAAACCTAAACGGCTTTTCCTGTGCTTGGCGGCTTTCAAAGGGATTTGATTTGTGGAAACGCTCATCGATTACTTCAGACGTGTAGGCAGTTATGATTGGTGGGTTGTTGCTATTGAGCTGTTTCTTATCGGCCTGGTAGTTTATTGGGCCGTTGACTTTCTCGAAGGAACTCGTGGGGAAAGATTGTTCCGCGGCGTTATATTCATCCTCATCGCCGGTTTTCTCATCTTAAAGTTGGTTGTCGGCCGGTTTGCATTCGAACGCCTGCAGTATCTCTATAACGGCTTTTTGATTGCCGTTTTGATTATTGCAGTCGCTGCCTTTCAGCCGGAAATCAGAGGTGCTCTTATACGAATAGGACGCACCAGCTTCCTGACACGCTCGTCCCACCTGCTTTCAAGAACCGCCGAAGAGATAATTACTGCCGTAACTGAGCTTGCCGCCGCCAAAACCGGCGCCATTATCGTTATTGAGAGGCGGGTGGCGCTCGGAGAATTTATAGAAACCGGAATCGACCTCGACGCCAGGGTTACAGCCGAATTGCTCAAGACAATTTTTCACTCAGGCACTGCACTTCACGATATGGCCGTTATAATCCGAGGTGACAGAGCTGCGGCCGCCAGCGCACAGTTGCCGCTGGCTGAAGCTGGAAGCATAAATGGTGTTGAGCTTGGCTCCAGGCACCGAGCTGCTATTGGCATAACCACAGGCTCGGATGCCATCTGCCTGGTAGTAAGCGAGGAAACCGGAATCATCTCAATTGCACAAAATGGACTGATGACCAGAGGAGTCAGCGAATCTCAGTTAAGAAAACGCCTAATCAGCACAATGGACGAGATGGCCCCGATTTTTGAGAGGTTCTGGAAATTGTCGAAAAAAAGCAGTAACCAAAAACGCCAGGACGTTGTTTAGTGCGACTTGGCCGGGCGCGTTCGGTAACTTATCAAAATGGTAAAAAAAGTCAAATACAGCAAAACTTTCGCGGTTGCTTTCATAACAGTCTTGATTTGGGTCTGGGCAGACTTGGCCCTCGATGAAAAACTCTCTGTTTCAAACCTTAACATAAATGTTGCCAAATCCACTCCTGCCGGGCTATGGGTAAGCTTCAACGGCGAATCATCCGTTTCTATTGATAAGATGGTTCTTAAAGGTCCGGCCTCGAAGATTACCGATGTAAGACGCAAATTGAATGATGGCTCACTTGTCCTTGAATTCTTTTTGGACCCCGAACAAACCGATGCAGTAAGCGGGCCGGGGGAACACACTATGAATGTCCTTGCCTTCCTCAGACAAAGCGACCAGATAAAGAAACTCGGCCTCACAATCGAATCCTGTCAGCCGGAAACCATCTTGGTAAATGTTATTCCGCTCGATAAAAAGCTGCTGACCATAAAGTGTATAGACGACACACAGAACATTATAAAAGCCGCAGACATTGAGCCGAAACAGCTCGAGGCATTTGTGCCTAAAGACTGGAGCGGGGAAAAACTCACCGCTAACGTGCAGATGACACGAAGGGAAATCGAACAGGCTAGGCTGTCGGCTGTTGAAAAAACTCCTTTCATCAAGCTGGCTGAAGGGCAGATAAGAGAGCTGCAAAGGACTGTGAAAATTACAATGCCGCCTGAAGAAGACCTCCTCGCCGACTATACAATAACTACGGCAAGATTGAGATTTTCATTAAGTCCAAACATCCAGGGAAAATACAAGGTCGTGGTGGACAACCTCGATGAAGTGATACGAACTATTACCATAAGAGCAACCGCTGAGGCAAAAAGAGCCTACGAAAAAATGCCTTATCAGGTCACTTTGGAAATTGATGATGAGGACGCCGCTGCCGCTGAGCCTCTAAGAAGAACCCTTATTTACAACTTCCCTGATGAATATCTCCGCAAAGATGATATCAGGCTAAATCAGCAGCCGGTTACCGCTCGATTTAAGCTGATACCTCTGCCTTCCGCCGAAACTCCGCCTGGCATAGGAAAATAAACCGCAATCCTGATTTGTAATTATAAACTTGTCTTTTTACTTAATGTCCCGTGTTCTCGTTTGCGACTGACCTTCTTACCCTTATGACGGTAGCCAGTGCCGTATATGTAAGGAATATCGCAAGAATTATCAGTATCACCGCTATCGTTGCCAGCAAAATATTGGGCTGCTCGGCGGTGACAAAGCTGTAGGTTTCATATATCAGTGCGGCGACCGTCGTCACAAGCATTATAACAGCCGGGATGGCGGTAAAACCAAACCTGCGATTGCTCGCTAACAGATACAAACTTGCAACGATAAGAACTAAACTGGCGATGAGCTGGTTCGCGGCTCCGAATACCGGCCAGATAGCCTTCCAGTTTCCTAAGGCAAGGGCCCCTGCCAGAACTCCGACAAGAACAGTGGCTGCGTATTTATTCTTCATAAAGCTTATGCCAAACGTCTCGCCGAATAGTTCATTGATTATATAACGGGTAATACGCGTTGCCGTATCAAGTGTTGTCATAACAAAGGTCTTCAGCATTGTGATGCCAATCAGTGTCCCCAGGCTACCGAAAATGACTTCTGTAAGCTGTCCATACCCGGCCCCAAACGCTTTAATCCAACCGCCCTTTTGGAAAAGCTGCTGGTATACCAACCCCTCCATGCCTTCTGGAGCGCTCTTCCAGTACAGACCTGCCGAAACCGCCATAACTGCTAAAACTGCAAGTGCACTTTCCGCAATCATAGCACCGTAGCCGATGACACGAGCATCGCGCATCCGCGGGACCTGCTTTGATGTAGTTCCGCTTGAAACCAGGCTGTGAAACCCGGAAATGGCGCCGCATGCTATGGTAACAAGCATCATAGGCCACATCCAGCCCTCGCTTGAGGCGAAGGCGATAAACACAGGTGCTTTCGTGTCCGGCCGTGTAATAATAAGGCCTAAAAATCCGAAGAACATACCAAGATACAGCACCGCACCGGCAAGATGGTCACGCGGCTGAAGAAGAAGGCTTACAGGTGTTACCGATGCGACCATAGCATAGATAAGAAGAATAACGGTCCAGTAGCTTGCAGCATTTTCAACGCCAAGCTTAATCGGCATATTGTAACCCGTAACAATAAGCCCTATCAGAAGAGCGACCCCGACTAACGAACACCATAAAACACTCAGCCCAACGCGATACATCAAAACACCGATAATCACAGCTACAACAATAAGTCCAAAAGTAGGTATCACAACCGCAGGTGTCGTCGCCAGCGTTGCTCCCGCCACGGCTGCAAAAACCGCCACTACCAGAATCAACGCTAAAAGTGCAAATATACTGAAAAGAATCTTGCTAACTTTTCCCATTACTGACTCAGTAACAGTAGTAATGGATTTACCCTTATTTCTTATCGACATCACAAGTGCGGTGAAATCGTGGACCGCCCCGAAGAAAACTCCCCCTACCACTATCCAGATTACCGCCGGAAGCCATCCCCAGTAAAGGCACGCAATTACAGGCCCTATTATTGGCGCAGCACCGGCAATAGAGGCAAAATGATGACCGAACAGAATCGTCCAGTGTTTGGCCGGCACATAATCAACACCGTCATTCATTTCCACCGATGGCACGGCCTCGTTATCGTCCACGCCCAGCCACTGCTTGACCTTTCGGCTGTAGAATACATATCCCAAAACTAGCAAAAAAAGTGCAACACCTGCAACGAACAGAGAGTTCATTTGCCCGGCTCCTTTACTGTATTATCTGTGTTTTCGTACTAACAGTCTTATCAGCACCTCACCTATCGGCAGCAGCTCCCGCAGCCTGCCCACAAGAAACCTACGATAATTTTCCTCGAAAAGTTCCGGCTTATTCACAAACATCAGGATAGTAACAGGATTAACTGCAACTTGTGTGGCATAGTAAATCTTCCCCCTGCCGCCACCGCCTCGTTTGCCTGTGCTAATCCCTTCTGCTTTTATCATCTCAAACGCCTTATTCAATCTGCCGGTAGGTATCCACGTCGTCGCCTGTTTGAAAATCTCTGCCGACAAATCAACAACGCCCTGAACGTTCTTCGCCTCCGTTGCTGTCGTAAAAGCTATCGGCGCATACTTTAATCCCGGCAGCAGTTTCGTCAAATACTCTTCATACGCACTGGTAACCGTCGTCTCTTTCGCAAGGTCCCACTTGTTGATAACTATAATACAGCTTCTGTATTCATCTGCAATAAATCTGGCGATTTTTTTATCGACCTCCGAAACCTCAGCCGTTGCATCAATCAAAAATAACACTACATCGGCCCGCTGAATCGACTCGGTAGCGCGAACATAGCTGTAAAATTCAATGCTGTCCGCCATCTTACTTTTCTTTCTTATCCCGGCCGTATCAATAACAACAATAGTCCTGCCGTCCTTCTCGAACCGCACGTCGATAGCATCTCTTGTCGTTCCCGGCGTCTCGCTGACAATTACTCGCGCCGTTCCTGCCATAGCATTCACTAAAGTGCTCTTGCCTGCGTTGCGCTTGCCGACTATCGCTATTTTCATCACTGGTTCCGCCGGCCTGGCCGACTCGACACCCGAAAGTCTCTTGAAAATTCTGTCCAGCAACACCTGCTTATTAAGATTGTTGGTCGCCGAAACACATATAAATTCCCCCAATCCCAATTTTAAAAACTCTCCTGCTGCCGGAAACATCCCGGCCGTATCCGCCTTGTTGGCCACCCCAATTACGTCACGCCTGCTTTTGCGCAGAAGCTGCGCTATTTTCTCATCTAACGGCACAATTCCTTCGCGAACATCGACAATAAACAGCACAATATTAGCCGACTCAATCGCCGCAGCAATTTGCTGCTCGATATGCTCGCTTAGCTGCTGGGCATCAACCACCCCGTATCCGCCGGTATCGATAAGCTCGAAATACTTATCGTCCCTTCCGATGATAGTACTCACGCGGTCTCTCGTAACACCTGCTGTCTGCTCGACAATACTTATCCTCTCGCCTGCAAGCGCGTTGAACAGACTGCTTTTACCCACATTCGGCCGACCAATTATCGCAACTACCGGCAGTGCCATCTCTTTACTCTTTCTCTTGTCTTCTGACTCCCGACTACTGCCCCCATTCTAACAGAACAATCCCCCAATTTAAAGTTTCGAAATGTCTGCTCGTTTAGCCATCCCCGAAGCGGTATAATTTATTATTCCAGAGAAACTTGACTAAGGGGGGCGAAAATCCTGAACATTCATCAAGCAATTCATCAAGGTTTAACCTGATTGATTCCCCTACTTTTCCGCCGTTTTACTTTCTTTGCGCCGTTTTTCCCTTGCCAATCTTAATTTTCTACAAATCACCCGTAAATTAGAAAGCCTGCCTAATTAACGCAATGTCTTGCCAAATAAACACTTATGCCAATTAACGCCAAAAGGTTCTTTTGCCAACTAAAAAAATTTATAATTTTTCTTGAACAATAAGAATAATTCCTATATAGTAATTATTATTAATAATGTAAAACTTTTTATTTAATTGCGAAATGTTAAACAAAAAAGACTCAATAGCTTTTTTCAGGGACAGGTGTAAGCAGCACAACCTCAGTATGACCCCGCAACGCATGGCAATATACCAGGAGCTGATTAAGTCGAAAAGCCATCCTGATGCGGATGATATTTTCAGGAGAATCAGGAATATTTTCCCTGACATATCGCTTGATACCGTTTACAGAACGCTCTCCAAATTCACCGAAATCGGTGCTGTTCACATCGTCGAGGGATATGGTGAAGCCAAAAGATACGACCCCGACACAAATAACCACCACCACTTCAGATGCCGTGAATGCAATAAGATAGTGGACTTTCAAAATAAAAGTTACGACAATTTAAGCATCCCTAGGGCATTTCAAAAAAACTTCAAGGTTACTAACATAAAGATAATATTGGAAGGTACGTGTGACAAATGTATCAAAAAATCGTGATATATTTTTTTGAAAATAATTAAGAATAATTACTATTTAAGAACAATTACTAAAAAGGAGACTAAAAATGGCAAAAGTAGCAATTGAAATGGTGAAAAAATCCGGAGTAGACCTGGACAAACTGTTGACTCTTCTGGTAAAAAATGCATCTGCTGAGCTTACCACCTATTACTATTACACAATCCTTCGTGCCAACCTGATAGGTCTGAAAGGCGAAGGAATCAAGGAAATTGCTGAGACGGCAAGGATTGAGGACCGCAATCACTTCGAAGCCCTGATGCCCCGCATCTACGAGCTTGGCGGAAAACTCCCCGACAGTATGAAGGAGTTCCACGATATGTCCGCCTGTCCCCCTGCCAATCTTCCAACAAACCCTGCGGATGCCGAGGCAATACTGACAGTGCTCGTCAACGCCGAAAGATGCGCCGTCAAGGGTTACACCGAAATCTGCAATATGACCGCCGGCAAGGACCACAGAACGTATGACCTGGCTCTCGCAATTCTCAACGAGGAAATCGAGCACGAATCCTGGTTCTCCGAGTTTCTCGGCGAAGGGCCGTCAGGACATTTCCTGCGTCGCGGCGAAACTTCCCCGTTCGTCTCGAAGTTCCTGAAATGACATCGAAAAGGAGGGCCGTCTTTGCCTTTTCAGATGGCCCTTCATGTTTTTTTAAAAATGTAGCCCGTTGTATCAGATAAACGAACAGCATATAATCCGCAGCATATGATGAATTGGATTGAAAATCTCCATCCCGTTCTCCAGGCCCTTGTTGCCGGAATTTTCACCTGGTCTGTGACTGCCGCGGGGGCCGCCGCTGTATTTACCACCAAAAAGGTTAGCCAAAAGATTCTTGATTCTATGTTGGGTTTTGCCGGCGGAGTTATGATTGCCGCCAGTTTCTGGTCGTTATTGGCCCCCGCTATAGAAATGTCTCAGGACCATTATATTGCCCCCTGGATACCCGCCGCAGTGGGTTTTCTACTGGGTACAATCTTCTTAAGACTAATAGATAAAATACTTCCGCATCTTCATATCGGCTTCCCAACGGAAGAAGCGGAAGGTATCAAAACATCCTGGCAGCGCAGCACTTTGCTCGTCACCGCAATAACACTACACAATATCCCTGAGGGGCTGGCTATCGGCGTCGCCTTCGGTGCGGTTGCAGCAGGATTTCCCTCCGCCACTCTTCCTGCCGCTGTTGCCCTGGCAATCGGAATAGGAATCCAGAATTTCCCAGAAGGCTTTGCCGTATCGGTTCCTCTTCGGCGGGAAGGCTTGTCGCGCTTCAAAAGTTTTTGGTATGGCCAGTTATCCGCGATTGTCGAACCTGTTGCCGCCGTGGTCGGCGCCGCCGCTGTCTTGTTGGCCAGGCCTTTATTGCCTTACGCCCTGGCGTTCGCCGCCGGGGCTATGATTTTCGTTGTCGTCGAAGAAGTAATCCCAGAGT
>Ga0315548_1000155_pt1 | contig 61949 bp, 59 predicted proteins | sample SalMarSW160110MG_2_FD_202540 | JGI IMG/M metagenome (GOLD analysis project Ga0315548, IMG submission 202540) | Salt marsh sediment microbial communities from the Plum Island Ecosystem LTER, Massachusetts, United States - Salt Marsh Sediment SW1601-110 ... | reverse complement strand
TTTTTTTTGCTCTTTGTTTAATCGAGAGACAGGCTTGCTTATCCCTCAATATGATTGGTTTGTCGTTGACTTTCATCGTTAAACTTTATACAATAAACGCTTAAGGCATATACACATTGTAATATATCGAACCTGTTAGATGAACGTCAATATAAAAAATGGCCAAAAAACAGAAAAAATTTAAAAAAAATCAAACCTTTGGCCAGAGGCTTCGTTTGTTGCGTGAAAAGGCCGGTTTTAACCAGGACGAGCTGTCAAAAAAGCTGGGCTATAAAACCAACGCTTCGATTTCTCATATTGAAAAAGGCAGAAGCACTTTGGACAATATTACGCTGGCAAAGCTTGCAGGTATTTTTAGTGAGGCCGATTTACACTGGCTTATCACCGGCAAATACAATACAACCACCTTAAAGCTGGCCGACATTCTGGCCCCCTGTATAACCCCCTACATAGACGGCCTTAAGCAGCAAATTAACGATGTCGATAAAGAAATTTTCGGCCTTAGCTTTGGCATGAGCATACGTGGAGAAGATAATTTAAAGGCCTTAAAACACGCCGAAAAAATAAAGGAAAATCTCCAAAAAGAGCATGACCTTGTTTTGGGTATGCTCTACAAAATCACGAAACAACCTTAAAATTTTTCTCTTATATCTATCGGCACAGTAAGCACTTAGAAAATTCTTAAAATTTTTTCCTCAAATAAAATAATAATCTATCCAGAATCATTATAAAAATCGCCTAAAATTCTTACCTATTTTAGCACTTGTTCACAATTTACTTAACAATAGGCCTTTGTTATTACAATCCTTACTACAAATTGCGTCCAACTGCTGGTCCAGGCCTGGACCGATTTGGTCCAGGGCAAACCCGAATGTCACGATGTCCGTTTTTTTTATAATGCCTTAAAAGGCCTGTTTTGTGATGTTTTAAATGGGTTTAAATAAAATCGGCTTTTGCTGTTTTTAGTCCCACTTACGACATACTTTGGAAATTTCGATGGAAACTCTATTTTTGCCTTATTATCTCAATAGACCCCCTATTATTGCTTCAATATCCCACTTTTTTGTAAAGAGTAAAATGAGATTTAGTTCCACTTTCTAAAGACCTCAATTCTGGATAAAAACCATCCCCGAAAATCCCCATTTTTTACCCCGCAAAACCGCTTATTCCCACCTTTCCCCGCCTTTTCCCGCCGTTCTTTTTTTAGTCCCGTTTTATCGTATAGTTTACAGTAGTCGTAGTTTTTAAGTCAAAATGGGACGAATTATATAAAAGTAGAACAAGCAATAGAGACCTGGATAGGCGGTAAGATTGAGTTCTCTAAATGAATAAGCACTATTGGATATTGCTATTACCATCGATGCGATTAAAACGTGCATTTCTTTTTCAAAGACTAAAAAGTAATTGCAATTTATATAACCCGAATCGATTATAGTGAAGGCATGTAGTGTCGGTTCCGACAAATGCGCTCATAACAAGAACGAGTGAGTACAAGTTTCCAAAAGAAAAGAAGGATTAAAATGTCTAAGAACCGTTTACCCAGCTGTTCAATGACTGGTTTTGCTTTCTTAGCGTTCGTGTCGATGACTTTTTTGAACGCTGTTACTGCCGCAAATATCAACGACAAAGTTGCCCAATTAGATATCGACAGAGTGACTTCTGAGGACGTTATCAGGATTTTCGGGGAACCAGAAAAATACTTTTTTGGCAACAAAACCTTCACAAAGGACAACCTACCTTCAACTTATATCCTCGATTATCCGAATGGTTTTAGTGTTGTCATAAGTAACGGCCTGGTCAGCGAACTCCGGCACACTGAGCATGGCTATGTTTTTCGCGGAAAACTCCAGGTTGGCTCATCACTCGAAGAGGTTTTAGATACGGTCGGCCAGCCAACAGAAACTATCATAGGTCAGCCATGCACCTACAAGGACAGCATTCTTTATAAGGACATCGACGGCAAGAAGGGTTATTGCTACTATAGCCGAAGGGACCAGAGGGTACGTTTCTTCTTTATGGACTACAAGGTAACGGCTCTGTATATGACTTATATGACAGGCAGGAGCTCTCCTATAACAGCTCGTCCTGCAAAAAAGGCCTCGTTCCAAGCAATCCGGCCTGTACAATCGGTCAAGGAATTTGACGATGTGCGATGGAAAGATTTAAGCAGTTTGGATCTATCCGGCAAGCCGAATCTTATCCACACATTACGATTTAACGAGAAAACGATTTGGCCAAAAGCCGAAAAATTGCCTGCCGAATGCGACCCGAATAAAATTCTTACTAATACGATGAATCCAGGTCTTGGCGTTCGCAAGCTACATCAGCAAGGCATCACAGGTAAGGGCGTTAACGTTGCTATCATCGACCAGCCGCTGTATCTGGACCATTCTGAATTCGCCGGCAAAATTGTGGCTTATCACGATACTGGCTGTGGGACAAAAAGCAGTATGCACGGCCCAGCGGTTACAAGCCTGCTCGCAGGTACTAACTGTGGAACAGCTCCCGACGCCAACGTTTACTATGCTGCGGCTCCATCATGGACAAAAGACACTGCCTACCAAGCCCAAGCTCTTGACTGGATAATCGAGCAGAACGAGCATTTGCCAGCTTCGGAAAAAATTCGCGTTGTGTCTGTTTCAGCGGCGCCTTCCGGACCAGGGTCTCCTTTCGAAAAAAATCAACAGATGTGGGATAAATCCTGCAGACGCGCCGAAGCTGCAGGCATCCTTGTGCTTGACTGTACTACTCATCATGGATTCATTGGAAAATGCTGGTACGATGCCAAAATGCCCGAAAGTGTCAGTCAATGCACTCCCGGCGACCCAAGATCAAGATACCATCCTACAACCCGCCTGCTTGTCCCGTCAGCGCCGAGGACAACTGCTGAAGAGTACAACAAAGGTGATTGCAGCTACCAATACTGTGGAACCGGCGGGCTTAGCTGGACTATTCCATACTGTGCCGGTGTATTGGCTATGGGATGGCAGATAAGGCCGGAGCTTAATCCTGAACAAATGCGGCAGCTTCTTTTTGAATCGGCACTTGTAAAGAGAAACGGAGCTAAAATTATAAACCCTCAAAAGTTTATCGACCTTGTAAAAAATGCAAAGCCCGACAAAGTTAAAAGCAGAAGAAAAACTACCTCTGTTGTAAGTCAGAACCCGTTCGGCAGATGGCGAACTGTTGATTTTGTTCCTAATATAGATGATTTCATACCCGGCCAAAAACACTGGCAAGGTACCTTTTATCTAAAGGAGCTTACTTTCTTCAGGGATGGCAGGACCTCTAAAATCTGGAAGTGGAGGGAAGGCTATTTGTGGCACCCCGGGAACAAAACAAAAAATAAATATCTGATAAAAGAGATAGGAGGAGCAATATACTTATTTCTGGAATGGAAGCCTATGGGTAGTGTTCAGAAAAACTATTATGTCCTGAAGAAAAGATAGCGAAAATTGCCTGTCGAGCACCGCTATGTTGTGGGCACTACACCTTAGGACTCATCACGCGGCCAATAAACAAAATGCTGCCGGAGTGGTTGTCCCGAATTAAGAATAGAAAAGGATGGTCTGCTCTAAAAATTGGTGTGTGGCTTGGCCCGACAGAGGTTACACCTACAACTATCCCCGTTGCTGCCGCTGCCTCGGTCCCCTCCTCGTTGACATCAACATAGGCATTGTGAACAACCGCTGAAATAAAAAGGTCTTTTTTGCCATTCATCCCCGAAAAATCAGCTGCATCCGGCGCAAAAGCGTCTATCATCCCCATCGATTTGAGCACAGAGACAAGAGAAAACTCATCTGTCATCTTAAACTTTGGAACAGAAACTATAACTTTGCGCTCGTGAAGTCTGCTCATCCATTGTGAAAGGTTCTCGGTTGTAAGCGTTTTCTCAAAATCAGCCAGTCCATCACCCTTCGGCAAGCTCAGGACTTCGCTGGTTTTGGGAAGAAAAATAATCATCGATAGTTCATTATCCACGTAGGGCAGTTCAAGACCCTGAAAATCCTCAGTTTCCATATAGCCGAACTCCGCTGTCTGGTTCATCATAGGAACATCGACTTTACCGCCGCTTATCAGAGTAAATGGAGCCGACCTTGTTCTATCAGTTTCGAATTGCCTTGCCCAGTTGCCTTTAAAGTAAATGGCATTTGTCAAAACCAGCCGGGTCAACTCGCTGAGCACTCCACTGGGAATAAGGTCTTTGATTTTGTTTTTGGTCTTTTCTTCGACCCAGGCATTTATGGTCTTGCGTGCCGTCTCGGTATCGGTTATGAAGTCGACCTCATTAAGCTGACCATCATATTTTGTTTTGATAAATTCAAGAAACTCTTTAAGAAATTCATAACCCTGCTGGCCCCACAAGGCGTTAGCAACAGTAAGCTCGTAGCCGCCTTTCTGGCCTCTGGAGTTCAAATCTTTGATAATAGCTCCAAATACCGAATGAAAATATTCCTTGCTCCATACCGGCTCTGTTGACTTGGTTGCCCCCCTGCTCGGGTCTCGCTCTATGTCGCCTGGCATTATTAGAAAATGCAGCACCTCGGCCATTTGAGTTTCTGTTCGGCCTCGTGCTCCGGTGCAGGTCATTGCCAGAGCCGTTGAAATACTATACGGCGAGAAAAACAGATTACCTTTTTCGGCTCGCAGCTCTGCGAAAAGCGCCAGAGCAAATTCGTTATTTCCTTCTACAACGATTTGCTCGTCCGTTTTTACATTCTCCTGTGGCTTATCCATCGCCCAGCCCCCACTTCTGCTTTCGCAGAAAGCCGCGGGGGCACATCTGACCACAGCCAAGAGCAAAAACACACATTTAACCCGTGAGATAACTTCTATAAAATTAAAGATACTTTCTAATTTACTTAAATATCTCACGGGTTTAACCGCTTTCATATCAATCGCCCCTTACTCGCCGTGCTGCGCTCGGCAGCAGGTTGTTTACCAATATTTTCTCATACCTTTCCGGCTACGGCTCGCTTCGCCGAGACGAGTGCTACTCTGCGTAATAGCGCGAGCACGCCAGCTATTACGCTAATTATAGTTGATTGTTTGCCGGTTGGCTGTGGGAATTGCCGAGCAGAGTAAAAATATCAGACAAAAACAGCCAATTGCCTTATCCCCGGTCAATTATATTTTTTGGCTTTGTTCTTTCAATTATTGACAAGGCGAGGCCTTTAGTATTATAATAAATATCAGCTACTGAAAGTTAGGCTTAATAAGGAGAGGTGGATTTATGGACACAACAAGTTTCTTTCGGCAATACAGATGGCACATTGCGATTGTTTGCCTTGCATTATTAATTGTATTTACGCTCTCGGTTTTTACGGACATCTTCGAAAAATCTGAAGCTGTGCGACCTCTCATATTGCTGCTTGGTGTATTGGTGTTTTTAAGCGCACTTCTGGCGATGCTATCAAGAGTATTTAAGATACTTGATGCACTTCGAGACAATAGTACAAAGCTCGAAGAAGTTACCAGTGCTTTGGATAAGATACGGACAGGTCTGTCTCAAATCGATGAAAGCACACGCGTAAGCGAAACAGCAAAGGCGATTGCATTTCGTGAAGCGGACAGACAGTCACTGCGTCGGGTCGTCCTTGAGAAACTCCAGCAGCAGGATTTTGACGCCGCCAAAAATATAATCGAAGAAATTGAGAAACGCCCGGAATACAAGGACCTTGCCGAAGAGTTGAATGACCAGATGGAGAAATACCGTGTTGCAACCGTCCAGGAGAGAATAAATCAGTCCATAGCACATATTGAACAACTGCTGGAAAATTATCAGTGGGTCCAGGCAAGTATTCAAATCGAAGGATTAATCGGGGCATATCCTGACAGCGAAGAGGCAAAGGCAATGCGACAGAGATTGATTGATAAAAAACAAGAGCGAAAAAGAGCATTGCTCAGCGAATGGGACGACGCTGTACAGCAAAAAGATACAGACCGCAGTCTGAAGGTACTGAAGGAGCTTGACCTGTACCTGACTCCCAATGAAGGATTGGCGCTGCGTGAGGCAGCCAGCGATGTCTTCAGGACAAAATTGCACAACCTTGGCATGCAATTTTCCATCGCCGTCAGCGAAAAGCAATGGGAACAGGCACTTGATATCGGCCAGCAAATCATCAACAATTTTCCAAACAGCAAAATGGCTGAGGAAATCCGCGCAAAGCTGGACGTCCTAAAGCAACACGTACAAATCTAAGCAGCCCTGACCTATCTGATAAAATGTGGACTATAATCACAAAAACCAGGATTTTGCTTGCAAATTCCGGATAAACTGCTATAATAAATTTGTTTTGAGGCAGGGCCAAGTAAAGATGTAATATGTGAGGAGCGGTTCGGAAAATTCAAATTAAATTTGAGGAGGTAAAGTCATTCTTAGAAAAGAGATAATAACAATTCTGGCAGTGCTGGTGCTTGAGATAGCTCAGCCTGCAAAAGCAAATATCGTAGATTCAAATTCCATAATTAAGGACGGCATCGAATACTACATGCAGACAGACAAATTTATCTACGATTTGGGCGAGAATGTTGAGATGCTATTCAGAGTAACCAATTTGACGGATGTGAGCATGAATCTGGGAACGTTGTTGCCCGATCCGCCCGATGATTACGATCTCAGGATTATGCAGGGCGATGATCAGATATGGTGGTACCCGTATACTGCTATTACGGGCGTTATTCGAGATTTTATTTTGCAGCCATTGGAAACCAAAGAATTCCAAACCAACTGGAATACGATGAATGATAATGGTACACCGTGGCTACCTGATGACGATTTCCTGATAACTCCAGGCACATATGATGTGGTCGGAAAGGTAGCCCTTTGGGCAGTTGATGAAAGGGTCCCGGTGTCTGTGTCTATCGACGTAATTCCTGAACCGGCCACATTGTTCTCATTGGGTTTGGGAGGACTATTCCTTAGAAAGAGGAAGTGAAAGACAATCAGTAAACATTTTTTAAGAGATGGGGGATTTCAAACTGTTCATTTTTAGCCAGCTTTTTTATTAGACATAACCCACTGCAAGAGCTAATCTGAATTTGAATTACGAAGTATGAAATATTATGGCTAAAAAGGGCAAATATATTTATGACTGGCCGAGGCCGATGGTTTCCGTTGATGCGGCTGTATTTACGTCTTCCGAAGATAAGGCCAAACTGCTGCTAATCAAGCGGAGAAATGAGCCATTCAAGGGCAAGTGGGCCCTGCCGGGCGGATTTGTGGATATTGATGAGGAGCTGGAAGATGCGGTAACGCGAGAACTGGCAGAGGAAACAGGATTAGCAGATGTGCCGTTGCAGCAGCTGCATACCTTCGGCAAATGCGGCCGAGACCCGAGGGGCAGGCAGATTACAATAGTATATATGGGTATAGCAACCAAGGGACAAAGTAAAATAAAGGCCGGAGACGATGCGGCAGAGGCACGATGGTTCGATATAAAAAAACTGCCGAAAGATTTGGCATTCGACCATAATGAGGTAGCCAAGGTTGCCATCGAAAAGCTGAAAAGATAATCCGGGACTTTTTGACGGAATATTTTTTAAAAATATTTGTTTACTTATCCCTGTTTTTTGGTTCAATAGATATTCTGGTAAGGAGTATGTCGTTATTTCTCCTGATAGAAGACTATAGGATTTGTGTTATGGCCCCAGTACAAGGGCCTAAGGAGAAGAACACGTGAGTACAGGCACGGTAAAATGGTTCAACGAAAAGAAGGGATACGGTTTTATCGTTCCCGAAGACGGCGGTGACGATTTATTCGTCCATCACTCGGAAGTCCAAGGTGGGACATCACTCGCTCAGGACCAGAAGGTCGAATACGAGATTGGCAAAGGCGAAAAAGACCGCCCTTGTGCGGTCAAAGTACGGCCCTGCTAAAACTGAACTGCTAAAACTGAACATCGTATCGTGAAAACGACGAATTCTCTTTTTGCATCCCCTCGACTTCGCTCGGGACAGGCCAAGAGAGTGATACGGAAACCGGGACATTAGTTAGCAGGCAGTAAGACCATTGTGTCATTGCCCGCTAAGGTCAGCTTCCTCTCGGCGGTTGAAAGCTGAGCAAGTATTGACACCATTATTGTTTGTTGATTGACGACCAGAAAGGGTACATAAGCGTATCGCCTACATGGCTTTGAAGGTGAGATAATATATGAGCTTAAAAAAGATACCAACACTGCGAATAGGTGATTTGGAAGCTAATATACCAATTATTCAAGGCGGTATGGGCGTTGGTATTTCTTTGTCAAGCTTAACCTCAGCTGTTGCAAATGAGGGCGGTATTGGAGTTATTGCCACTGCTGGAATTGGTCAGTTTGAAGCTGATTGTTATACAAATTACAGGGGGGCAGACAAAAGAGCCTTACAGAAAGAAATAAGAAAGGCAAGAGCTAAGACGGACGGCATTATCGGTGTAAATATAATGGTGGCCCTTTCAGATTTTGATGACCTCGTACAATGTGCCGTGGATGAAGGGGCGGATATGGTTTTTCTTGGGGCAGGCCTGCCGATAAGGCTTCCTGAGACATTGCCACTGGATAGACTGGGAGAGCTTGCTACTAAGCTTGTTCCTATCGTATCCTCCGGGAGAGCGGCTAAAATTATATTTAAAGCCTGGGCAAAACGATACTCTCATATCCCCGACGCGGTGGTTGTAGAAGGCCCGTTAGCTGGGGGACACCTGGGTTTCAAAAGAGAGCATATCGATAATCCTGACTATGCGCTGGAAAAGATTCTGCCGGAAGTGCTCTCTGTTGTAAAGCCCTACGAAGAGCAATTCAATAGAAGCATTCCGGTAATCGCCGCAGGAGGGATATATACAGGTGCGGACATTCATAAATTTATGCAGTTAGGAGCTCAGGGAGTACAGATGGGAACCAGATTTGTCGGAACCTATGAGTGTGATGCTTCGATGGAATTTAAGGAGGCGTATTTAAACTGTAAAAAAGAAGATATTGTCATAATTGACAGCCCAGTTGGACTGCCGGGAAGAGCGATACGGAATAAGTTTCTTGAGCGGGTCTCGTCAGGAGTTAAAGAAACTTTCAAATGTCCCTGGAAGTGTCTGAAAAGTTGTGATTTTAAGAATGTGCCATATTGTATTGCTCTTGCGTTAACGAATGCAAAAAAAGGTGATATTAAAAACGGATTTGCTTTTGCGGGAGCTAATGCCTATCGAGTAGATAAAATCATCTCTGTTAAAGAGCTTATTGGGACTTTAGCTGAAGAGTATGAGAAGGAGAGCACCTACATAATGGTGTAGTAAAGAGGGGTCGGAGAGATTTATTGCTATATATTTTTGAATTTTGCGCTATAGTTCTGCGTTTTTTTTGAGCTGCTTGTTGAACATACGCAGCTGTACATCAATGGCGCTTAGTACCCAATCAATATAGTGTAATTCGTGGACGGGTTGGTGGTGCCCTTCGTTCATTAAGCCGCTCTGGACGGTATTTAAGAATTTTCCTATCGTTTGTGGGCTAATTTCAGTAGGTTCGACAGCCCATTTTTTCAACTCATCATACTCTCGCTGTAATTTTTTACTGGTTCTTAACTGCTCGGCTGTTAAGTAATCAGCAGGATTGTAGGCCAACTGCAGGCCTTTAAGACAGAGGATTAACGGCTCATAGTTTGCTCTTTCTTCGAGACGGATAAACTTATACTGCTGGACATGAGTGGTTGCTTGTGCCGGGGTTTTGTCAGCGATTTCATCTCCGCCCAGATACCATCTGCGTTTGCTGGTCCTGGCGAAGATAAGCTCCTCACCGTAATCATATTGCTTTATTTCATCATAACCCATCCTTGAGACCCATAAATGACCTGTGCTTTTTACCTCGGTTCCTCCGCCGAGGACGAGCAGGCATTTAACAAAACCTAAAGGCAGGATTTTTTGTTTTCCGATTTGACGTTTTCGTAATTGAAAAGACAAATGCAAACTGTGCGGGCGAACAGGATAAAAAGCGACGATTTCGTGAATCAGTTGATTAAGAAGCCAGGGGTCTGACGTTGCCGGTCGAGATAGTTCGCCTTCGACATTTAATCTTCCGGGAGCAAGCTCCAGAAATCCGGAGCGTCGCGCCTGGTCGGTTGCGCCGGTGTGGTCATCGATATATCCGCCGAGCTTCCAGGATAGAATGTCCAGGTGGAAATCATGGAAGTATTTAAAACCATCATATTTCGAGTCAAAGGCCTTTTGAGTTGTTCTTTGCGGCTCTACTGCTGCATATCCGAGATTGCTTAATTCGATTTCAGCCCCGAGAGGGACAAGTCCCGGCTGAATGTTCGAACGGATTCGCTCCAAATGCGAACGGACAACACGCCAGTCGAAAAAGCTGCCGGCTGCATGTACCGCATATTTAATATAGTCGATCAGGTCGTGGTTTTTGTATGGCATCGTTTCCAGACACTTCTCTATAACCAAATCAACGGCGGGGCTGTTCGCATTTAACATTTGCAGGGCTATAAGGAGACTCACGGAACGTTTGAAGTATCTTTCCGAGGAGCGTCTGAAGTAACGTTGCGAGGCGTACATACGCTCGAGCTGGAAACGATATTGGGCCTGAATTTTTTCATCGAGTTGATTTAGCAATACCTGCTTTATTGCTAAAGTCAGATAGTTTTTGATGAAGGGCTTTGCCTGTGGGTCGTCGTATAAGTATTTTATGCTCGGTCTGGGACGGTCAAGCTCGTGTTCGAGATAATAATCGCTGACGGCATCGGTTCGATAATGGCTCATAACAAGGTCACGTTCGGTAGTTGCGAGCAGCTCCCTTTCAGCTCGGCGTTCCAATTCAGCGTCCACGGTTTTTTCTCCGGGGCGAGTGTGCTTTTTGATGAATTTTTCGATGCGTTTTCGCAGCCATAATTCGTGTATCAAATTGACATGAAATCTATCCCCGAAGTGCTTTTGCATTGACTCGTGACTTACTAAATAAGCCTGTGCCTCGACGGGGCCATGTGATGTATTGACCGGTACGGTTTCTCTTTCGTAGCGTTTGCCCTCATAATCATCGATTTCAGCCATTGCCCAGTCAGGGACATCGTGGATTAGAAAACCCTCAATTCTCGAAGATGGCGCTTCGACGGCATAAAAATAGACGTTGTCGGGGCTGACCCTTCGATAGTGTGGCAGCAGAGCTGGTTCGGTAAAGAGAACCCTATCGCTGATATTAGATGGCTTTCTGGTAAGACTTAGACCACTGACGGACTGAAAGATTCTGCGGTCACGCAGCGAGCCATAGATAAAGAGATTGAGTTTCGATTCGGTCATATTTCATATATTGCATTTCGTATGTCGTATTGCACTAACCCTTCAAGCAATACTGACCACGCATAGTTACATTATCAACCATCCACTAAATACTATTAACTACTTGTGTTTGTTCCGGAGTTTTCTTTTCGAATTCGGTTGTATAGCATGAACAGCTCTTTGAAGGCACGAAGAATCACTCCCAGATTAGCACCTGTTTGTGCGCCGGCAGCTCTCGGATAATGATGCACGCCTTTCTGAGTTATCCTATAGCCCTTTCGAACAGCACGAGCCAGTATTTCAGCATCGATAAGAGCACCTGAGCTCGACAATTCGATATTATCAAAAATTTCCCTTTTGTATAATTTGAAAGCACAGTCGATATCCCTAACTCTCATACCAAAGAGAAGACAAGTGAGCTTCGTCCAACCCCAGCCATTGATTTTTCGTATTAAATTGTCCTGACGGTTTAACCGGTAGCAGCTAACGATATCATACTGCTTTATCAAGGGCAGCAATGGCGACAATTCGTTAATATCAAATTGGCCATCACCATCAGTATAAAAAACAAGCTCTTTTGTAGCTGCCTTAAAGCCGGATTTCAGTGCGGCACCATAACCGAGGTTGGTCTGATGGTGAACGATTTTTACCCTGCTGTTTCGGTCGGCTATTTTATCAGCAATTTGCCCTGTCGAGTCGGAGCTGCCATCATCAACGACAATTATTTCATAGTCGACATTTAGTTTTTCCAGGACGGAAATTGCCTTTTCAACTGTACAGCTTATATTATCCTGCTCATTATAACAGGGGAAAAAAACGCTTATAGAATTCGTCATTCGCAGCTTATTGCCCGACTCGTTAGAAATTTTTTCTTTTTTAATTATATTGTCTGTTCCCATTGCAGAACTTCTAACATGGCTTGTCGCCCGTAGTTCACCAGATTAGTTGCCCCCACTCTTGTCTTCGCCTGCCCCTGCGTCTCCCGACGCAAGCCGGGGCAACGGGACAAGAAGACGTGGGGGCAAATCCCGCCTTACCACCTGCTGATCTTATACAATCTAACGCGTTCATCTGAACATTTTTTTATTTGATCAGAGTAAAATTTCACAAGCTGGTCATCTTTCCTTACTTTAGCGAGCTGCCGCAAATGCATGCTTGCTATCCGAGCAGCTTCGATTCTGTATCGATAGCCGTGCTGTTTTGCCCAATCATCCCCATTTTTTATGAAGCTGTCGACATAGTTTTTACAGAAATCCGCAATATAAGGTCTCAGCTCTGCGAATCTTGTGGCATTTCCGAGCATTTCCACTAATGGGGCTGGTGAGGGGTTTAAATTGAAGGCCTTGAAAGCGAAATCAAGCCCCTGCTGCTCTACGTTTTGTCCTTTGGCAAATAAAAGCCAATAGTGAGCTTTTACAAGGTTCTCGGAGAACTCATCCGGGAAAAGCGTTTTTCCATTAAATACACCATCGGACAGTTCCCTTCCCTGAGGTGTTGTAATGTCAACGAACAATTTTTGTTTGTTATTAAAGAAGACAGATTGCCAATCGGGATTATAACCAAGTCCCCTTGCAAGAGGTTCGTTAAGCTGAGCGACGGGCATTAAGACTACCCAGACATTGTGCCTTTTTAGCTGTTCATCAACCCACTGGCCGATTTCTTTGTAATCTGCAAAGGTCAATTTGCGTCTTCTTATATGGGCGCTCTGTACGACTGGGCCTCCAGACATAATGGCTGTCCAAACATCAAACGTTCTTCGGTTATAGGCAGCTTGAGCTCTTCCATCCATAAACAACTGCAGAGGCGTTTTTCCGGTATTCGGGTCCGGCTCCTGTGCCCAAGCAATAAAGCCGCCTTCGGTCCAGTAATTAAACATTTTTCCTTTTAATTTATTCAATTTTATAAACTTGCCGGCGTAAAAAGGTTTTGCATCCGAGGCAGTCATCCGCATAAAAACAGAGGTTAATTTTGGGTCACCGGCCCAGGGGTCGAGATAAATACGCTTAAATTTAAGGCCCCACCAGGTACCAAAAAATAAGACGGCAACAGCACCAGCAACTATAAAAAGTAATTGTAAGACACGCGGCATCGGCGAAACGGTCAAAGGACTGTGTTTTCGGAAGTTATACATTGCCGAAATCATACGAATTATCCGGTCAATAAACATTGCTATAATCGGGCAGGCAGCAATTGCCGCGATTGGTATAAACCTGCGGGAGCGAATGGCCATATAAATGGTAAGGGCAGCGATAACCATCAAGGGGAAATCGATTTTAGACCATTGATACTCTTCAGAACTGCTCTCTTTTCGTTTAGGGTACCGTTTGGCGAGACTGGAAGTTACTATCATGACAACTATCCACAACCCAAGTGTTGCTAACACAATACCGAGCATTACTGCGAAAGGCACCGCTGTACCAACAGGATTTTTCCAGTCAAAAGCCGGATGCCATTCGTGAACGTCCCGCCAGCGCTCTGCGTTTTTGCTGACGCTGATGATGAAGGTATGAGTCAGATTAGTCAGATGGAAAGGATTGAACAGGACCACAGCCATGAAAGCGACGATATACGCAGCGATTGAGTGGTAGACGCCTTTCAATCCAATGGAAACGAGGTCTTTTTTGAAAAAGACCAGTGCTATATCCAAGACTATTACCAAGACGAGGAACAGAAATGTGACTAATGTAAGGCCGGCCTTGGAAAAGACGATATAAAGAAAAGGCCAGGCAGCAAGGTTATACACGATGACGGTCCATTTTTTATTTAAGTTAGTAAAAAGATGTAAGCCGATAAAAGGCACCATCGTTATAAATACATAGATGTATCCGCCGTGGACATTACACCAGAAGACAGTTATGGGGACGATAAGCCAGATGTATAAGATGTTTCGATAAGTAGCAAGGACAAGTATCAAGAGAAAAACCGCTACCAGCATATTCGAGAAACCAGCAGGACGAACGTCAAGTAAAGAGCGGCCTACAAACATTGCAAAGCAGGAAAAAACAGCAGATAGCGCCGGATTGACACCTAATAATCTGCAGGTGTAATAAACACAAATGACGGTCACAAGATAAATTGCAAACTTCCAATAGACCAGCGCATTGGAAGTAAAACTTATACCATCTGCATAGGATGATTTAGGCACCAATGAATAAAAGATAACATGCGTCAGCCAGTTCTGGTTGACCCAGCCGGTAGGATGCCATTTTTTGACAGTCTCGATACCAATGGTGTTGGTAATCCATTGTGCCCATCTGGGCCAGGTTCTTATTTCTTCTTCCGTTGGTCCTGCCTTATGCGAGTTAGCGCTGAACGGTTCGATGGTGTCGACTCCGTGATTTACGAAATGTCGGCCACAAGCCATTGCGACCCAGGTATCCCCGGCAGCAACCATATGTGTGCAGGCGTGAAAGGCGAAAATCATCATCGCGAGCCAGCCGAAAATCATAGGCCAGCCGGAAAAAGCAGTACGGCCCGGCTTTTGACCTGGAATTTCGAATTTCTGGTACGGGTCTTGAGAGGAGATACGTTTTTTTCTCTTTATCGACTTATCCATTCTTGTAGTCGGTCTAATCCTTCGGTAATATTATCGAGAGAGCAGGCAAAACTCAAACGAATGTTATTATCACAACCAAATGGCAGGCCCGGAACGAGGGCAACATTGGCCTGCTCCAGAAGAGCTTTCGCAAAGTCCATACTACCGTTGATTTTTGTACCATTTATATTTCGTCCATAATGGCTGGAAACATCAGGGAAACAGTAAAAAGCGCCGGTAGATTCGGTGCACTGCACGCCATCAATACTGTTTAGTCGCTTGGCCATGTATTTGCCTCGACGCTCAAATTCTTTCCGCATCTTTTCCACAGTATCGCTCGTATCATTCAGTGCCGCGATTGCCGCATACTGGCCGAAGGTTACAGGGTTCGAAGTCATATGAGATTGAAGCCGTCCCATCGCCTTTATAACATCCAACGGCCCTGCGGTGTATCCGAGGCGCCAGCCGGTCATAGAAAAAGTTTTGCTGAATCCATTGAGAGTCAGGGTTCTATTGTAAGCGTCTTCGCTCAGTGAAGCAAAACTGACAAACCTGGTGTCACCATAGATTAGCTTCTCATAAATCTCATCCGAAAGCACATACACGTTTGTCTCTTCAATCGCCTTTGCAATAGCTTTTAGCTCTTGCGGTGTATAAGTAAAGCCTCCTGGATTATTAGGCGAATTCAGCACCAGCATAGCGGTTTTATCTGTGACAGCCTCTTTCAACTGCGAAGGGGTAATTTTGTAGCTGTTATCTTTATCTGTTTTAAGAATTTTTGCAGCAGCACCAGCAAGCTTTATTGCCTCCGGATATGTTACCCAATACGGCGTTGGTAAGATAACCTCGTCACCAGGGTCAAGCACGGCCTGCATTGCCTCGTAAACCGAGTGTTTGCCGCCGATGTTAACGATAATCTGGTCAGGTGTATATTTGAGGCCATTTTCCTTTTCGAGCTTTGCGGCGATTGCGGTCCGCAACTCAACTATGCCGGAGGAAGAGGTGTATTTTGTTTTACCTGCCTTCAACGCCTTTATGGCAGCTTCTTTAATGTAGTCAGGGGTATCAAAGTCTGGTTCGCCTGCGCCAAAACCGATTACATCCACACCTTTAGCCTTCAGTTCTGCAGCTCGGCTGGTCACAGCCAAAGTTGCCGAAGGAGGCACATCCTGAGCACGTTTGCTGATTTTCATTTTTATGCACCTTTCAAATTCGCATCCTGTCTGCGTAAACAATCATATTACAAATAAGATAACAGGTCAAGAATTTCCCGATACTGGATAATGGTTGCTCAATATTACGACAAGTGTATGGTATTAAACAATGAGCTGTCCATTGACAGCTACTTATTCTATTGATAATTTACGCTTATGACCCGTGTTTTTGAAATCTTGACTGTCGCATGCCCCTGCGTCTCCCGCCGCAAGTCGGGGCAGCGGGTCAGACAAATTGTGGTTTTAAGCTGTGTGTGCCTGCTGGTGACTGGATGTAAAATCCCTGAAAAAAACAAGCCGATATGGGAGCAGGTCAAAATCGGCGATATAGCCCCATCCGTCGGCAACAAACAGGCCAGTCCGCAATTCTTAAAGACGATAAATTTTGACGTACATACCTTTGAAATCCCAGCTGAAAACATCGACAAACTGGATGATATCTGGAAGACTCTATACATTCAGCCCCTGCGATTTCGGGATTACAAAGCTTTCCGAGCAAATTCATTTGTCGTCCGCTTCGGCCAAACTCTAATGTTGAATAATATGCTTGATTTGTTGCGCAACGCTGACGGACAAAAGATAGTAACAATAAAACTGTTGATAGCTGACGGTCAGGCCAGTAACGTCGTAGTGGCCGAGTTAAACACCAAGCGAGAAATTCTTTATATCTCAAGCGGTGGATTAACGGATAAAACGACCGTTGGGCCGGGAATACTTTTCCTGCGGATACGAGCCGGTAAAACCGCCGGCTCAAGAGATATGTGCAACGTCATCGCCGAGCCGGCTTTTTCGCTACCGATAAGAAGTCCAATCCCAGACCTGTCTAAGCTTGCACAGAGGCATGAATTTATTTTTGCCCCTGTGGCCTTCGGATTGAAAATGAGCCCTGGGGATTTTGTCCTGTTGGGTCCTGATAGATACATCAGTGACCAAAATACTTTAAGCGGCTTGTTCTTTAACAAACCAAGAAGCAGCTTCTTTTTCAGCGAAACTGAACTTAAACCGGCTATCAGGATATTCATATTGGTTTGTTCCGTTATAAGCGATTAACTACCTTCACTTTGTGTGAGTCAGCATATGGCCGAGGCAAAAGTTACATTGATTCGATGCAGCGACTACAGCCGGCCCAAAATCTCCGAAGCTATTGTTAGACAGTTCGAATTGCTCGGCGGATTGGACAAATTTGTGAGCAGAGGCGATAGTGTTCTGCTTAAGCCGAATTTTATTGCCCCGAGGTCTCTCCGACATGCCACCCAAACACATCCAGCAGTAATTATCGAGACTGCCCGGCTGTTAAAAGATTTCGGTGCAAAACCATTCATCGGTGATTCACCTGCCTGGGGTAATGTGTTTACGTGTGTAAAGGCATTGAGATTAGAAGAGCCGTTAAAAAAGCTATCCGTGCCGGTCAAGCAGCTTAACAAACCAAAATGGTGTCGTGTCGGAGCAAACAATACTAAAGTGGGCATCAGCTCAATTGCTCTGGATGCCGACAAAATTATCAATCTGGCAAAATTCAAAACGCATCAGCAGTTGGCGGCGACATTTGCGGTTAAAAATATGTTCGGCTGTGTCAGCGGCAAGTGGAAGGCACTGTGGCACTTCAGAAAAGGAGGGAGCATCGACGATTTTTGTGAGCTGCTTATCGAGATATTTAATTTTCTAAATCCTGCCTTGACTATAATTGACGGCGTGATGGCGATGGATGGTGCAGGTCCCATCCACGGCAGAACCAGGGCGCTCGGCTGGCTTATCGGCGGGACCGAGCCGATTGCCTGTGAAACGGTTTGCTGTAAGCTCGTCAATATCAAAACAGAAGAACTGCCAATTATAAAAACGGCGAAGCAGATGGGATTCGGCTGCTGCGACCCGGAGAAGATAAAAATTTTAGGCGATAACTTTCCAAAAAGTGTGTGTATGGATTTTAAGCCCGCAGAACAAACACCATTGAGGTTCTCATTCCTGCACATTTGCAAAAGTATCTGTAAACAGATACTTCTGCTTTCCAAATCCGTGGTAAAAACAAAGTATAATTCATCGTCATCCGCTTCCGAATAACATCATATAAAGGCCAAACAAACAAGTTTCCGGGGACTCAGGTAAAATTTTCCATACGGATTTTTTGCATATATGTTATAATAGATTAGGAAAGGTGTGATGGTTGGATGCTAAAGAATAAAGAATTGTTGCGCATTAAAACCGGAGCAGTTCTACTGCTCGTTATTATATTTTGCCTGGCTGTTGTTGTTCGAGCCGGCAGACCCAACTGGCAGCGCAAAGAGGTCGACTGGCGGATGACGGGCAGAGGCCGCATCAAAGCCATAAACTACCCTGAGGATAAACCTCCGCTGACGTCGGCTGAACGTCGTAAACATCCAAAACGACCAAGAAAAGAAACCCACTATCCCAAAACAGCCCTCCAGCTCGAACCACATGCTGAAGGTCTAACAGCCCCCGTAACCGCTATTGTCTGCGATTCGCCTCCAATAGATGGCTTCGTTCCCTGGATTGCCGTTTCCGTCACCGATGCTCGTTCTAGTCCGCTTGACGTCGATGCTATACCTACAACCACTGTCACCGGCAACTACCTGACCTCAACACCCGAATCAGACTATGCTGTCGGCATCTTCGACACCGGCTCCAGTATTCACCTGATGGGTAACGCTGCTGCTACCCAGGCAGGGATGTTTAGCACCGGCCTTGTCACTTCTAACACAATTGTTATCGGTGGCGCAACTGGTTCAACTGAAGCCTGGATTAGTATGCCTTTAGGTCTGTTCATCGATGGACTCGGAGCCGTCGAACCTAACGGCCTGCTCCTCGATACTTCCAGTATGGTAGGCCAGACCAATGTAGCCATCGCTGTCGGTCAAGGCGGCTCACCAGATTTGCCAACTGCTATTGGCTCTCCTCTTTCAGTTTATTTTGCTGCGCACTTTCGCAACGACCAGCAAACAACTGTTACCCGTGATAGCAACGAATTCACCGGCCCGGGCATACTATTTTATGACCTCTACGACCCCTGTATTCCGAGTTACTCCAATATCATACCGTTGGAGCTGCGTCCACTCGGCGGCGCTTATGTGCAGTATATTTATGATTTTCTTGACTACCCGGAGTATAAGCCGATAAGCCCATCAATAATTACAGGTAATTTCTATCAGAGCATCTTCTTTGTCGCCAGTGTAGATTTGTATAAGGGGGATAAAAGTGCCATCGATAAAGACCGTTTTCTGTTCGATACGGGTGCTCAGATAACTGTTATTGGCTCAAGGGTTGCTGCTCGTCTGGAGCTGAACCCAGCTGACCCTGACTTCGAGGTCGAGATTATGGGGGTTACCGGCGATACTATTATAGCGCCCGGATTTTTTATCGATTCCCTTGAAATCCCCGCCCTGGGGGAATGGCTTGTCTTCACTGACGTTCCTGTTATTCTGCTCGATATTTCCTCGCCTGAGGGCGGCACCGTCGACGGTGTAATTGGTATGAACCTTTTCGTTGATTTAAATTTCGTACTTCGTGGCGGCGGACTATTTGGACAGGATGACCCCTGCATCGAATTTGGGTCTGTAATCTATCGTATTATTGCTGACATTGCCCCAACAGACGGTGACGGCGAGGTAAACCTTTTGGACCTGGCTGCTTTTGCACAGGCCTGGCTGGCAATTCCTACCTCACCGAATTGGAACTCAAAGGCCGATATGGTTGGTGATGCCAGAATCGACTTTTTCGACTTTGCTGTGCTGGCTCAACACTGGCTCGAAAGCGCCGCACCTTGAGTTTGTAAAATTCCCACATTAAATTAAAGGCCTGCAAGCGTAACACACAAAACCCTTTCTAAATACTAATTTTCTAATTCACCAGCTCACTAATCTTCCAATTCCCTGAACCTGGTTCCCTGATACTTTTATCGCCTGTTCTCTGTAGCTAATTTTCTCTTTCAAAAAAATCCCTTGCCCTTTATATCCCTAATATTGTATATATATTAGTTTTGAAGCTGTTTAATAAAACCTGAAATAATCTAATGGAGGCCGAAAAGTGGCTAATACCAGCGACATCCGTAACATCGTTCTTTTAGGGCACGCTTCAAGCGGCAAAACCTCGCTCGCAGAGGCAATCCTGCACAAAATCGGCGCAACGAATCGTCTCGGTAGCGTTGACGACAAAACCAGCATCTGCGATTACTATGATGAAGAAAAGGAGCACCAGCATTCAATCCAGTCTTCTGTAATTCACGTCGAGCACGCCGGCAAGCTGCTCAACATCATCGATACACCCGGCTCACCTGATTTTGTTGGCCCTGCCATAAAGGCAATTCCTGCTGCCGAAACAGCCGTAGTAGTTATCAGTGCCGCCGCCGGCATTGAGATCAACACTCTAAAGCTCTTTGAGCTGGCCAAAAACGCTCTGGTTTCGCCGCTCATCGTCATAAATAAAATCGACGCCGAAAACACCGACCTTCCCGAACTTGTTAAGGCCGTTCAGGAGACTTTCGGCTCGCAATGCCGCTGCGCTAATCTACCGTCTGCGGACAAATCATCTGTCATCGACTGCATCGAGAATGATTCCGGCGAATCACCTGTGATGGATGTCGCCGGCGCCCACACCGAGCTAATCGAAAGTGTCATAGAAGCGAATGATGAGCTTATGGAAAGCTATCTCGGCGGTGAGCAAATCGGTGCTGAAAAAATCGCCTCGGTATTTGTCGAAGCCCTGAAATCCGGCACTTTAATCCCGATAGTTTTCACCAATGCCCGCAAAGAGGTCGGAATTACCGAGCTGCTTGATATTATTGCAAAATACACTCCCTCACCTTCCCAGGCAGAGCCGGCCGTTCTTAAAGACGGCGACAAGCAAACGCAGCTAAAAGCCGACCCTGCAGGACCGTTAGCCGGATTGGTATTTCGCGTCGCGTTCGACCCACGCTCAAATATGAAATACTCTACCATTCGCATTTTCAGCGGCAAAATTACTTCGGACACTAATTTACACCGCAACGACGAAAAGAAATCTATTCGGCCTGGCAACATCTTAAAATCCCAGGGCGGCGAAACCAGCCAAATCGATGCCGGTATAGCTGGTGACATCATAACGTTATCTAAAGTCGAGGAGCTGCAAATCGGAGACTTAATCCACGACGGTAATGTTGCCGGCGTCTTTGAGCAGCCGTCGGTACCGGAGCCGATGTACTCTCTGGCGCTTGAGCCTGCTTCGAGAGGAGACGAGCAAAAAATCAGCAGCGCGTTGGAGAGATTGTGCGAGGAGGACCCGTGCTTTAAGATAAAACACGACCTGCAGACAAAAGAGCTTGTTGCCAGCGGACTCGGCGATTTGCACCTGCGTATAACGCTCGAAAAGATGCAGAATCACTCCAAGCTGTCGGTAACCACAAAAGAGCCAAAGATTCCATACCGCGAAACGATTACCGCAAAAGCCGAAGGTCACTACCGCCACAAAAAGCAGACCGGTGGAGCCGGCCAGTTCGGCGAAGTCTATCTCCGTGTAGAACCCGCTGAGCGAAATTCCGACCCGCCGCTGGACTTCAGCTGGGACATCTTCGGCGCCTCCATCCCCGGCCAATACGAACCCGCCGTCCATAAGGGCATCAACGAGGTAATGCAAGCCGGCATCGTCGGCGGCTTTCCTTTGCAGGATATACACGTTTCCATCTACGACGGCAAGCACCACCCCGTTGATTCGAAGGAAGTTGCCTTTCGGGCGGCGGGCAAAGGTGCGTTTGTCGACGCCCTGGAAAAAGCAAAGGCGGTCCTGCTTGAGCCGATAGTCAATATCGAAGTTACCGCCCCGGCAGAAAATGTCGGCGATATCGCCGGCGACCTTGCCTCAAAACGCGGAAGAGTGCAAGGCCAGGATATGCTGGCAGGCAATTTTATCGTTATTAAAGCACAGGTGCCGTTAGCCGAAGTTACCCAGTATAACAGCCAGCTAAAAAGCGTTACCGGCGGACGCGGCAGCTACGCAATGACACTGAGCCATTATGAAATCGTCCCGCCTAATATACAACAACAAATCATCGCACAATACGCAAAGAAAAAAGAAGAAGATTGATATAGACTCAAGACTACAGACGACAAACCAAAGGCACATCTCGAATCTCGTTGAAGGAATTTTCTCTGTCAAACAGGAAAAGTGAAAAGCAATGAAAGGTAAAAGAACAGACCTGCAAGATTCGAGACGGCTGAGCCGTCGGGGATTCCTGAAAGGTTCGGTGATGGCTGCCGGTGCGGCTTTGGCCTGGCCGACAATTGTACCATCCTCAGTGTTCGCAGCAGATGCACCGAGTAACCGGATTACAATAGGCGCCATCGGTGTTGGAATAATGGGAAAAATCAATGTGCAGGAATTCCAGGGGAAATCCGGCTCGCAGGTAATCGCTCTTTGTGATGTTGACGCCGGCCATCTCCAGGAGGCCAGGCAGTTAACAGGGCTGGATAAAAAAGCGTGCTATAAAGACTTTCGTGAGCTTTTACAGCGTGATGATATCGACGCGATTGTAAATACAACACCCGACCACTGGCATGTGCCGATTTCGATTGCAGCGGTCCGGGCGGGCAAGGATGTGTATTGCGAAAAGCCGCTTACTCTGACGATAGCCGAAGGCCGTGCGCTTGTGGATGAGGTGAAGCGGTACGGGGCAATACTGCAGAGCGGCTCTCAGCAAAGATCATCTGATAATTTCCGCTTTGCCTGCGAGCTGGTTCGCAACGGCAGGATAGGCGAAGTGCATACGGTGCTGGTGATGATTCCCAGCAATAACAGAGGATGCGAGCCGACCTGGACGCCGGAGCCGGTCCCGGAGGGTTTCGATTATGACCTCTGGCTCGGCCATGCTCCGTGGGCGCCGTACCACCATCAGCGATGCCATTATCAATTCAAATTTATATTCGATTATGGCGGCGGGCAGTTAACCAACTGGGGGGCGCATCATATCGATATAGCCCAGTGGGGCCTTGGGACGGATGATACCGGGCCGGTCAAGATAACTGGAGAAGGGGTGTTTCCGGAGACGGGGCTTTTTACAACGGCGAAAAAGGTGAAATTCGAGGCCAAATATGCCAACGGTGTCAAATTAGTATGCAGAACCGGCGGCTCAAATACGAGGTTTGTCGGGTCGGATGGATGGATAGATGTGAGCAGAGAAGGCATGATATGCAGGCCGGAGTCGCTGAAACAGGAAACTATTAAGCCGGATGAAATCCACCTTTATAAAAGCCGTGACCACATACAGAACTTTCTGGACTGCGTTAAGAGCCGAAAGGAGCCGATTGCCCCGGCTGAGGTCGGGCACCGTACGGCTACTATCTGTCATCTGGGTAATATTGCAATGCTGCTTAAGCGTAAGCTGAAATGGGACCCGGCCAAAGAAAACTTTGTCGGTGATGAGGTTGCCAATCGAATGCTCCAGCGGTCAAGACGAGCGCCATGGAGATTATAAAGACACGGACGGACACGGACTTGTTAGACACTGATTTACACGGATTAACACTGATTATTGGCCACGAATAGGTTGAGGGTTTCTGCCCATGGCACAAGTTTGATATGAAGTTAGCATACCGGAGAAGATTAATCAACAATACGTTTCATCTTATCCTACTATCGCCAGGGCAATATAGGGAATGAGATTGAACACCATAAAAAAGATCTTGAACAACCCGATGAAAGAGTAGATTGCTACGTTGAAGGCTTCCCTGGAGATTGGGAACCATCTGCTGTGTGCTCGATAGACCCAATCACCTGCGCAGGCACAAATCAGGGACGAGAGAATCAGCAATGCCCCGTCAATAATCGTGCACCACATGAAGAAAGCCCGGACGGTAATAATATCCATAGTGTTTCTCCTTTTTCCCGTGCGTATTTAACATAATAATATACAACGCTTTTTGATAGTAAGATATTATACCGGAAAAGATAGGTTGGCAATAGATTATTACCTGGCAAGTCTTTTATTCTCTGCACTCAATTGCGCCGAGGCAGGCAAGAGCGGGGCATTGCCTTTGTTGTGCTGCTGAATTATAATATCCCTGGGCCCCGTGCTTTCCGGCGTAAGCCATCCCGGCGATTGCTTGCCTCCGCCCCCTTGTCTTCTGTCGAAGACAGAAAGGGGGCAAGTCGAGGCAGCAGGCAAAAGCAATGGACTCGGCCAGCCCAGTGCATGAAAAAAATTGTCCTTGACAGTCAAAAAAACATTCAGTATTGTGATATTCAAAGAATTGTACATTACGTTCCGCAAGTATCCGGGAGAAAAACCACTATGCTGACCATTTATTAACGCTTTTTTATGGCAGGGCTAAAATATGGAAATTACGGATTTATTGGAAGCTATAAAAGGACCTCACAAGCCGATTGACGCGAAAAAACTGTCAGGATTGATTACGGTAGTGGTTTTAGTTGTAGCGGCGGTCATTCTGGTGAAGACGGCGATTTACACTATACCCACTGATTCAGCCGGCGTCATACAACAATTCGGAAAGTACAGCCGAACAACTGAACCGGGCATACATCTGATGCTGCCTTTCGGTATCGAAACCGCTACCGCGGTTCCGGTCAAAAAGGTGCAAAAAGAGGAATTCGGCTTCAGAACACTCGAAGCGGGCGTGGATTCGAGATATCTCGGAGTCGAAGAAATAGATGCCGGCAGATCGAGTTCCGGGGATTTAATGAGATTAATAGAAGAAAGTGGCGAAAGGTTCTCAAGAAGAGGAACCAGCCGGCTGGTTGAAATGGCCAAAGAGATACTTAAAGGCGAATACATAATGCTGACCGGTGACCTGAACATAACCGACGTCGAATGGATAGTTCAGTACAAAATAAAAGACGCCAGGAATTACCTGTTTAATGTAAAAGAGCCCAAACATACAATAAGGGATGCCAGCCAGGCAGTAATGAGGCAGCTTATAGGAAATGGAAGTGTGGATGAGGCCATAACCATTGGAAGGATAGAATACGAAGTTGCCGCCAAGGAAATGTTACAGAAGCTGCTCGATGAGTATGAGACCGGAATTTATATCGTTACGGTCAAGCTCCAGTCGTCCAATCCTCCTCAGAGGGTAAGGCCTACCTTTAACGAAGTAAACAAGGCCCTGCAGCAAAAGGAGCAGAGAATCAACGAAGCAATGAAGGTCTACAACGAGGCCATTCCAAAAACCAGAGGCCAAGCGAAAAAAATGATAGAGTCTGCTAAAGGTTACGCAGCCGAGAGAGTCAACGAAGCTCAGGGCGATATTGCCAAGTTCAGGAAAATCTACGAGGAATATAAAAAGGCGCCGGATATAACAAAGCAGAGAATGTATCTGGAAACAATGGCCAAATTGCTTCCTCAGATACCCGAAAAATGGATTATTGAACAAGGTGGAGCGGAAGGTGGAATCCTGATGAAGCTCAACCTTGAGAATCAACGATGAAAACGCTCAGGAAAAATAAGGAAAACTGAAAGCGAGGAAATAAAAATGGGTCGTATTATCACAATAGTGCTTCTTATAGTCATCGCCATAATACTTTCTTCTTCGATGTACATTGTAGACGAGACTCAGCAGGCGGTCGTAACTCAATTCGGAAAACCCATTACAGTAGTCATTAATCCAATAGAGGGCAGAAGAACAAAAGAAACTTTGGCCAGATTGAAAGATAAATACACGAAAGAAGGGATTGCAGTTGCAGAAGGCGCGGGATTGAGACTCAAAGTGCCCTTCATACAAAGGGTACGAAAATTCGAAAGAAGACTGCTAAGGTGGAATGGTTACCCTGAACAAATCCCGACAAAAGACAAAAAATACATCCGGGTCGATTCCACGGCACGATGGTACATCGAAGACCCACTTCAATTTTTAAGGTCCGTAGGTACGGAAGAGCAGGCCCACGCACGGCTTGATGATATTATTGATTCAAGCACGAGAAACTCTATAACGAAAAGAGACCTTCTCGAGATAGTCAGGACAGATAACCGCGAGATGAGGGTGGCTGAAGAGGAACTCCAAGAAACAACTAAAGTAGGCAGGGTAACGGAAGGGCGACCCGAAATAGTGGCTGAAATAACAGAAGCCTCAAAAAAAGCATGTGAAGAATACGGCATAGGAATACACAGCTCCGGCGTTCTAATCAAGGGCCTTATCTATGTACAGGACGTTAAAACAAAAGTAGAAGACAGAATGATTGAAGAAAGATTGAGGATAGCCAAGAAATACACATCAGAGGGTGAAGGTGAATTCGAGAGGATTATGGGAAACAGGGAAAGAGAAGTGAAAACTATTCTGTCTGAGGCCTACAAAACCGCAAAAGAAATTGAAGGAGCTGCCGATGCCCAGGCAACACAGATTTATGCAGGAGGCTTTGGGATAGACCCGGACTTTTACAGATTCTGGAAGACCCTCGAACTTTACGAGCAATATATAGGCGGTGCGAAAACCAGACTAATCCTCGGCGCAGACAATCCCCTGTTTGAGTTAATCAAGGGTGAAATTCTTGGAACCAAGGATGATTCTGCAGGGCAGTGATAGTGTTTTTCGCTAAGCTAATCAAAATTCTGACCGGTATTGTTATCATCTGGCTGATTTTCCGCTGGCTGCAATGGCTTGGCGGAAAGAAGATAATGACGCATACGAACAAGCAGAGGGATAATAGCCGTAAACACAGAAAATTCGTCGAATCTCATGTAGTAGAGGATTCAAGCCAGACTGACGACAAAGCTCAATCCTGATTTTTTGTCAACTTTTTCCCGATAAAGTCGGCACACTTTAAGAAAGCATATACACGCCCTAAACCGGAAAATCCGAGGTTCTGGACAAAAGAAGAGTTAGTCGTAAGTTTCTGACTCGAAAAGACTTAACAAAATAGCGGGGGCAGGATTCGAACCTGCGACCTCCGGGTTATGGGCCCGACGAGCTACCAGACTGCTCTACCCCGCGGTCAATCTCATATTTCGTGGTTCGTCACTCGATAGACAAAATCAAAGCACGAACAAAATAACATAAAAAGCATTTTTTAGCAACAGAATTGGGTGGAAATTATAAATTTTCACGGATTTTGCCGGCGATTTGCTCGATTTTCCCTTCTTGATATTTATAAGCAGGCCAGCGGTCGAATACTCCATCACCAGTATTACGAGGAATTATATGAAAATGCACGTGCTCAACAAGCTGTCCGGCTGCCCTTCCATTATTGCACAAAACGTTGTAGCCATCAGAATCCATCGCATCTACCACGGCCTTTGCGATTTTGCCGAGCCGTGAACTAACCTGGCTGATAACCTCAGAAGGACAATCATGTAACCTCTCAAAGTGCTGCCTGGGAATCACCAATGTGTGGCCATCACTTAATGGGCCAATATCCAAAAAAGAAAGAACAACATCGTCTTCGTAAATCCTTGTAACTGGAATCTCTCCAGCCACCATTTTACAAAATATACAATCATCCCCGCTCATTCTACGCCAATCCTGTAAATAAAAACCTTACTGCTGCTTATCAGATTCGTCCGTATCGCTGTCAGCTTCAGCAGCTTCTTGGTCTTTGGAAGGTCCTTCTTCATCCTCTGTCACTTCCTCGGCCTCAACAACTTCCTCAACTTCAGCTTTTTTACGAGCAGCCCTTTTGGTGGCGGCCTTGGATTTCTTTTTTGTACCCTCGTCGGCACCTACAAGTTGCAGCAGGACAAGCTGGCCGTTATCTCCTAATCTTCTCATAGACAGGTGGACAATTCTTGTATAGCCGCCCGGCCTATCAAGGAATCTTGGGCCAAGTTCACTAAACAATTTGCCGATTATTGTACCCTTCTTGACTGGCTTGCCATCTTCATAATCTACAATGTCGCGATTGCCAAGCAGAGCAATGGCCCGACGTCTGGCTGAGAGCGTGCCTTTCTTGGCCAACGTAATCAACTTTTCGGCGAACGGCTTTACCTCTTTGGCCTTTTCGATGGTCGTTGATATCGTTTCACGCTCAAAGAGCGAGGCGGCCAAGTTTCGTCGCATAGCCAGACGATGCTCACTCGTTCGGCTTAATCGTCGCCCTGCTACCCTATGACGCATATACTTAAGCTCCTCAATTTCGATTTCTTATTGTTTAGCTCGTAGTAGATATCTATAAACTATCCGCCATTGCTTTGGCAAGGATGACAATACTGCCCGTTTTCTATATCGGTCATTCCCAGAGACAGACCTATATCGGCGAGCTTCCTCTTAATTTCTCGCAGAGAAGTCTTGCCGAAGCTGCGAATCTTTAGCAAGTCAGCGTCCGTCATCTTCACCAACTGACCCACTGTTTCCATTTTCACCGATTCAAGGCAATTACTTGCTCTTACCGACAGCTCCAATTCCTGAATCGGCATATTGAGTTTGTTGACTAATTCCTCGTCTACTGCTTCCTCTTTCGCTGCTTCAAGCCGACCGGCAACGGTTTCTTCTCCTATCTCGAAATACTGCACGAACGGATTAATATGCTTTCGCAAACTCTTTGCTGCCTCAACCAATGCCATTTCAGGTGTGATTGTCCCATTAGTCCAAATCTCAAGAATTAACTTATCATAATTGGTCCGCTGACCTACTCGAGTATCTTCAGTTAGGTATCGCACCCTTGTGACTGGTGAATATACGGCGTCAAGCATTATTCGCCCGATTTCCTGGTCGGATCTGTCAGCAGCAGCAATCCGTTCAGAAGCCGGCACATAACCACGACCTTTCTCAACTACCATTTCCATTTCAAAATTTACATCTTCAGTCAGAGTAACTAAGACCATATCTTTGTTTATCACTTCTATGGCTGGGTCACTAACAATGTCAGATGCTGTTACGACTCCGGCTTTATTTGCCGATACTCCCATTGTCTTGGGCCCATCACCCATGAGCCGAATAACAAGATTTTTGACATTCAATACGATATCAGTAACATCCTCCATCACACCAGTTATCGAAGTGAATTCATGGTCGACACCTGCTATTTTGATGGATGTTACGGCACTACCTTCCAGAGAAGAAAGCAATATTCGCCTTAGACTGTTACCGATAGTGGTGCCGAAGCCACGCTCGAAAGGTTCAATAAAAAATCGGCCATATACATCACTCGATATTGTATTATCTCGTTCAACGCGTCTCGGCAACTCCAAACCACACCATGTAACTCGCATACAGACCTCCTATTTCGTATCTCATATTTCGTGGAATATATCTGCTATTTTTTTTATCCTCCACGCTACCTTGAACAGAACTCTACAACCAACTGCTCCTCGACCGGGATTTGAACGTCATCCCGTCTGGGCGATGCAACAATAATAGCTTCGGGCTTTTCACGGTCTAATTGAACCCAACTCTGTGTAGTAAAATTCGGGTTACTTTCCAGCTGTGCTTTTATCCTCTTTAAAGTTTTATTGGAATCCTTCACCGTTATCTTGTCACCGACTTTCGTGGTATAGTCACCGATATCAACCTTGTGGCCGTTTACGTGAATATGGCCGTGAGAAATCAGTTGTCTTGCAGCTTTGCGTGAAGGTGCAAAATTCAGCTTATATACCACATTATCCAAACGTCTTTCCAGCAATTGCAGCAGGATTTCACCGGTATTGCCCTTCACCCTCTCGGCTTTGTGAAAATACCTCATAAACTGTTGTTCCAGAACTCCATAGTATCTCTTGACTTTTTGCTTTTCTCGCAGCCGAACGGCATATTCGCTTGCTCTGCCCCTGCGCCAAGAGTGCATACCGGGAGCCAGATTACGCTGCTTCTTTTCGATTGGACACTTAGCCGTCTCACACCTGATTCCCTTGAGCATCAGCTTCATTCCTTCACGACGGCACCGCCTACACGATGGACCAAGATAACGTCCCATTCTTTCTATTTATCTCCAAAAAGTTTTTATTTTAGACCCTTCTTCGCTTTGGTGCTCTACAGCCATTGTGCGGAATCGGGGTAACATCCTCAATCGATGCGATACGCAAACCTGCCTGCTGCAGAGCTGATATTGCAGACTCACGACCTGAACCGGGGCCTTTGACCTTAACCTCAACCTCGCGCACACCATCACGCATAGCGCTATTGGCGGCACGTTGAGCAGCCTGCTGAGCGGCAAAAGGCGTGCTTTTGCGGGAGCCTTTAAAGCCAACACAACCAGCTGAACTCGAGCATATCGTATTGCCGTTTGGGTCTGTAATCGTAATCAATGTATTGTTGAACGTTGCCCTTATATGCACAATTCCACGGGCAATATTTTTCCTTGCTTTCCGTTTTGAACTTTTTGCCATTATTCTTCCTAATACTACAAATATCGTATTGCGTTAATCACTCTGCATACCGCCTAACCGAACAATCAAATTTTTAGCGAGCCTCCTTCACACCTTTTTTGCCTGCAACAGTCTTTCTCGGGCCTTTGCGAGTTCGCGCATTGCTTTGAGTATGCTGGCCTCGAACAGGCAAACCCTTCCTGTGGCGAATGCCCTTGTAACAGTTTATATCACGCAGCCGAGCAATATTTTGGGAAACCTGTCGGCGAAGCTGACCTCCAACGATGTAATTGCGGTCGATAATCTGAGTTATCCGGCTAAGCTCGTCTTCGCTGAACTTGCTTGCCTTTGTGGCTTTTTCAATCCCGGCTTCTTTCAAAATCTGTTCCGAGGTATATTTACCAATACCGGCAATATAGGTTAATGAAATCCATATTGATTTATCGTTGGGAATATCAACACCAACTATACGTGGCATATTAACCCCTTTTCATATATTGCTTCATTCTTTGCACTTCACGATGAAATCATCCTTGACGCTGTTTATGCCGTGGGTTTGTGCAAATCACCCGCACTACACCTTTACGACGAATAATCTTACAGTTCTCACATATACGTTTTACAGAACTTCTAACTTTCATTTTTCAGTACTTTCAAATCAACAACGCTTAATGGCGGAGGACTATCCGGCCTTTATCCAAATCATAGGGCGAAATTTCAATCGTAACTGTGTCGCCCGGCAAAATTCTAATAAAATTCATCCGCACCTTTCCGGAAACATGGGCCAAAACTTTGTGGCCGTTCTCCAACTCCACTCTGAACATTGCGTTCGGCAAAGCATCGGTTACCTTAGCCTGCAATTTTATTATGTCTTTCTTTACCATAAACGTTTACTTTATGGTCAACCCCGCCCTTCCGGAGGGCAGGGTCAACACCTCACAACCATTTTCCACAATCGCAATTGTATGTTCAAAATGAGCCGAACATCTACCATCTTTCGTCACCACTGTCCAGCCATTTTCCAGTACTCGTACAGCGCTGGTGCCGGCATTAAGCATCGGCTCAACTGCTAAAACCATTCCTTCTGTCAAGACAATATCGTTGGCAAGCAGCTCATCACTGACAAAATTGGGCACTCTCGGCTCTTCGTGCATTTGCCTGCCGATGCCGTGCCCAACAAAATCTTTTACTATTGAAAAGCCGGCTGATTCAGCGTAATCCTGCATTTTTGCTGCCACCTGGCTCCATTTAACATTCGGCGCCGCCTCTGCGACAGCTATATCGAGAGTACGTTTCGTTGCTTCCATAAGCTTGCGTTTATCCTCAGGAGTCTTTCCTATAGCAATCGTAACAGCGGCATCTCCACAATAACTGTCGGCTCTGGCGCCAAAATCAATACTCAAAATATCGCCATCTTTGAGCTTTCTATTGTCTGAGGGAATCCCGTGAACAACCTGCTCATTTATCGAGGCGCAAATTGCACCAGGAAATGGGATTCGGGACGCCGAGTTGCGCACGCCTTTAAACAGAGCCTGAGCTCCGGCATCGGTAACCATTTGCAAGGCCACAGCATCCAACTGGCCGGTAGTTACTCCCGGCTCTGCAATCTCCTGCAGTTTTGAAAGAACATCGGCTACAACAGCACCTGCTTTGCGGATTAATTCAATTTCTCTTCGGCTGCGAAGCGTTATAGCCATTTAACTCCATCTTGCCGGTTTATATTTTGACGAGAGAATCTAACTTCTCAAATATCAAAACACTAACTTCGTCAGCGTTCCTGTTAGCGTCAATATTGTAAACCGTTCCATTATTTCTATAGTAATCCACCACCGGCTCCGTCTGACGGCGATAAGTTTTAAGTCGGTTCGCCACCACTTTGGGGCTATCATCCGGACGTTGAATCAACTCAAAGCCATCGTTATCACATACGCCCTCAACTTTCGGCTTGAGATTTTCAATATGGTAAACAGCACCACATTTAGGACAGCTTCTTCTGCCGGTCATCCGCTTATCTATCACTTGTTCATCTATCATCAAGTTCAAAACAGCGTCTATTTCCTGGTTGTTCAAAGACAACGATTTATCAAGCTCGACCGCTTGATTAACGGTTCTTGGGAAACCATCAAGTATAAAACCGGCTTCAGTAGTTTTTTTTATCGCATCAATCATCATTTCAACTATTATTTCATCCGGCACAAGCTCGCCTGAATCCATATAACTTTGGGCCTTTTTGCCCAGTTCAGCACCTGCGGCTCTTTGCTCTCGCAAGATGTCACCACTGGATAAATGGAGCAGGCCATATTGGGCAACAATACGTTTACACTGAGTTCCTTTGCCCGCACCGGGTGCACCCAGTAAGACTATCCTCATGTATAAGCCCCTTTTATCCTGCCTGTTGAACTGAAGCCATCATAGCTGCGCATCAAGAGATTAGCTTCTATTTTCTGAACCAAGTCAAGCGAGACACTGACAACTATTAATAAACCTGTGCCACCTAAAAATGCTGCTACTCGCCAATCGATCCCCAGTAGCATCGAAATCAGCGACGGCACAACAGCAATTATCGCTAAAAATGTTGCTCCAAAATAAGTAATTCTTGTCATAACCGTTTCCAGATATTCAGCGGTTCTGCGTCCTGGGCGAAGACCGGGAATGAAAGCACCTGAATCCCGCAAGTTTTTGGCCATCTCCTTCGGCTGGAACTGTACTGTTACCCAAAAATAAGCGAATAAAAATATAAATAGCATATACAATACATTGTATGTATAAGAGTGATAAGCGAAAATTTCTCTCAAACTCTGAAGGACTGCCAACCCAGGGAATGCACTGGCCAGCCTTTCAATTACAATTGGCGGGAACATCATAAAAGAAGAAGCAAAAATTATCGGCATTACTCCGCCGTGATTGACACGAAGTGGCAAATAATGCCTCTGGCCTCCGTACATTCTCCGGCCCCTCATTTGTTTTGCCTGTTGAATTGGTATTCGACGCTGGCCCTGAGTTATTAATATGGCACCAGCAACGACGAATATAAACGCTGCTATCAAGAACAATATCTTCGCAGGACCATACTTGTCGGGTGAAGCTACTACCGTAAAATCGCTCTGCTGCCAAACCTCTCTAATCGCCCAGGGCATACGAGATAAAATGCCGGCCATAATTATCAAACTAATACCACTTCCTATGCCGTATTCGTCAATCTGCTCACCGAGCCACATCAAAAAGATAGTGCCGGCAGTCATCCCAATAATGCCCATTATCAGGGCCTGACGGTGCATGCCTGGATAAGTTAATCCTTCCCCTCCCAACAACTTCATAAACATTAGCGATTGAATAAGACATATCACCACAGTCAGATACCGTGTGTATTCCTGTATTTTTTTGTATCCGGTTTGCCCTTCCTGACGCAATTTTTTCAAAGCAGGGATAACCTCACCCAACAGCATAAGGATAATCGATGCGGTAATATAGGGCATAATTCCCAGCCCAAACAGACTGCTTTGCTGCAAGGTTCCGCCGGTAAACATCTGCATATATTCAGCAGCCCTGGCCATAGCACCCTCAGTATCTCTTGTGGACATTGCGTCAGCTATCGCTTTCTGGTTAAAACCAGGGACAGGGATATGGAAACCTACCCTGTATATTATCAACAGCGCCAAGGTAAAAAGAATCTTGTTACGCAGGTCCTGGATTCTGAATATGTTAATTACTGTCCCAAGCATCTTGATATTATCCGATGGTCTTTCATTCTACATAGTTAAACACGTTATTCTATCACTTCCGTTGTGCCACCACAACCCACAATTTTTTGTTCGGCAGTTTTGCTGAATTTATGAGCTGTTACCTGCAGTTTTTTTGTCAGCCCGCCACCGCCAAGAACCTTAACCCTTCTCTTGCAGCTATCAATCAATCCGGCATTGGACAACTGTTCCACACCAACTTCGGAGCCATCATCGAATCTTTCCAACTGTGATACATTGATGATATCGAAGCGTGTTGCAAACATATAATTACTAAAGCCACGCTTGGGAAGCCGACGAAATAAGGGCATTTGACCTCCTTCATATAGGGAACGTAACTTTGCACCGGCTCTGCTGCGACTTCCCTTATGGCCTCGTCCACAGGTTTTGCCATGACCGGTGCCAGTTCCTCTACCCACACGCTTACGTCCCTTGTGCTTACCTACAACAGAAGTTATTTCGAAATTTAACATCTACATCACCTGCCTGTTAATCGTTAATCTTTACACCACGCATAGATTCAACCATTTCTTTACTGCGCAATTTCAACAACCCATCCAAAGCAGCCCTTACGACATTCTTGGCGGAAGTGCTTCCATACACTTTGGTAAGAACATCCTGAACACCGGCATATTCGAGAACCGCTCGAGCACTGGAGCCGGCGATAACCCCTGTGCCGGGGCTGGCCGGGACCAATACTATCGTTGTAGCCCTGTATTTGCCAATGACACGGTGTGGAATCGTTCGGCCAAATAAAGCAATCCTGTGCAATGATTTTTTGGCATCTTTTACGCCTTTCTCAACTGACATCGGGACTTCTTTGGCTTTACCATAACCAATACCCACAGTGCCTGCGCGGTCTCCAACTACAACCAGTGACGCAAAGCTAAACCTTCGACCGCCTTTAACGACTTTTGCACAGCGATGTACTTTAACAACCGTATCTTCTAACGGCTTTTCTTCCTGTTCAATTGCCTTAACTGCTTCTATTGCCAATGTTTTCTCCAAACAATTTCCTATTGCCTAATGTGTTAAAAGACTAACCCGGCTTTTCTGGCCGCTTCAGAAAGGGCCTTGACTCTGCCGTGATACATATAGCGATTTCTGTCAAAGCAAACGCATTTAATACCAACACTAAGAGCCTGTTTTGCAACTGCTTCGCCAACCGCTTGAGCAGTTTTTTTGTCCCCGGTATTAGACAACTTCTCCCGAAGGACTTTTGCTCTTGTGCTTGCCGAAACTAATGTTGCACCTGCTGTGTCATCTATAATCTGGGCGTAAATATGTCTATTCGAGCGAAATACCGAAAGTCTCGGTCTGTCCGGTGTTCCAAAGACCTTTTTCCGGACGTGATATTTACGCCTCTGCGCCGCTTTTTTTATTTTCTCTCTGGTTGTTACCATGAAAAATCAACTTCCAATCTTATGCTGCTCCGGAAGTAAACGCCTTACCAGCCTTGCGCCGTATTTTTTCGTCGGCATAGCGGATGCCCTTTCCTTTATAAGGTTCCGGTGGTTTTATTTTTCGGATATCAGCAGCAAGCTGGCCCAGCAGTCTTCTGTCTATTGACGAAAGTGTGAACTTAGCAGGAACCTCATCGCCTCTGGTCGCATCGACTTCGATGTTTACCTTTATACCCTTTGGAATCGCCATCTCTACAGGATGTGAAAAGCCAACCTGAAAAACCAGCTTTGGCCCTTTTTCTTTGACACTAAAGCCGGTGCCGTAAATTTCCATTTTCTTCTGGAAACCTGTATTGACACCGGTAACCATATTGGCGAGCAAGGCACGCATCGTGCCGTGTAACTGTTTACACTGACGATTTTGAGGGTGTTCATTTTCAACCAGTATTTCACCTTTGGAATCGTCAATTTTAACATTTATGCGCGGGAAACAATCCACGTGGAGCTCACCAAGGGGCCCTGAAACTTTGATGCAATGGCCCTTCTGCTCGACCATAACTGCCTTAGGAATATTAACAGGTTTTTTCCCGATACGACTCATTAGCTAACCGTACAAAGTATCTCGCCACCGACATTTTCTTTTCGGCAGCTTTTATCACTCATTATACCTTTGCTTGTTGAAACAATTGCTACACCCATACCGGCCAACACTTTTGGTAATTTGTCAACAGATGAATAGATTCTGCGGCCAAGTTTGCTTACTCTTGTTATCTCGTTAATAATAGGCCGGCCTTCTTCATCATACTTCAATATTATCCTCAGGATTCCTTGCTTATTGTCATCAATTCGGTCGAAATCTTTGATATAACCTTCATTTTTCAAAACGGTTGCTATACCTTCACAGATATTCGACGCCTTGATGTTAACCTGCTCTTTATTTATTCGCACAGCATTGCGAATTCTCGTCAGCATATCAGCTATTGGGTCACTGAAACTCATTGACTAATCCCTCTTGTTTCGCCTCTTATGGTTCCTTGATTTACCAACTGGCCTTTTTTACTCCCGGTATCTTTCCTTCGTTCGCTAAAGTTCTAAAGCAAATCCGGCAAATTTTGAACTTGCGATAAACAGCCTTCGACCTGCCACAAAGCTGGCAGCGAGTATATTGCCTAACGCGAAATTTTTGTTTCTTTGCCGCCTTGTTTTCCAGTGCTTTAGTTGACATCTACAGACCTCAATATTTTATTCTCCACGTTTTATCGATGTAGATTCTCTGAACGGCATACCAAAAAGCCGAAGCAATTTCCTTGCTTCCTCATTGCTCTTTGCAGTCGTTACAAAGGTTATGTTCATGCCCTGCTGAAACTCCATCTTTGCCGGGTTGATTTCCGGGAAAACGCTCTGTTCAGCCAAGCCCATCGAGTAATTACCTCTGCCGTCAAAGCTGTTTGGGTTAAGGCCTCGAAAATCTCTTACGCGGGGGATTGCAAGATTAATAAGCCGGTCCATAAATTCATACATCCTCACACCACGGATAGTAACTTTCAAAGCAGTTTCCATACCTTGACGAACCTTGAAATTAGAGACGCTTTTTTTAGCTTTACAAACCAAAGGCATTTGGCCGGAAATCATCGTTAAGTCCTTTTTTGCTAATTCCAGAAATTTCTTGTCCTGCGCTGCTCTGCCTACACCCATAGAGACAATAATTTTTTCGACCCGCGGCACAGCCATAGAATTCCTGTAGCCGAATTCCTCAATCAGCTTTGGAACTATCTTAGAGTTATATAAATCTTTCAAACGTGCCATCAATTACCTTGTCGACTATCTATTCTACGATTATCTTTGTGCCTCTTCGAAAAAATCACTTATCAGCTACCCAGCTTCTAAAACTCTTAAATTTCGGTACCATCAGCGAAAACGCGTTTTTTCCTGCCCTTCTTGCTCACCTTATAACTGACTCTCTCGCCTTTTGAGGTCTTCGTGTTTACCGGCAGGACATCGCTAATATGTATCGGTTGCTCAACATGGATTCGACCACCCTGGGGATTTTTGCGTGAAGGCCGAACGTGCTTCTTTGCCATATTGTGTCCCTGAATCACTACTTTATTCTTTTCGGGGATAACACGCAGTACTCTACCAGTAGCGCCTTTATGGTCACCTGCTATTATCTGAACCGTATCACCTTTTTTTATATGTAAAGCCATTTTTCAAACCAAATATCAAAATTACATATCAAAATGCAAAATATTTTTTGGCATTTTGCACTTTCTATACTACTTCGCTTGCTAATGAGATAATTTTCATAAAGTTTTTCTCTCGAAGCTCACGAGCAACAGCGCCAAAAATTCTCGTCCCTATCGGATTGCCATCATTATCAATCATCACCGCAGCATTGCTGTCGAACCTCACATAGCTGCCATCTGGGCGCTTCACAGAGCTTTTGGTACGAATAATAACACATTTATGCACCTTCTTGCCATCCAACTGGCAAGTAGGTAGCACCTTCTTTATAGCTACACAAACAATGTCACCTATAGTTGCCACAGGTCGTCTGAATTTTCCTCTGGACCCGCCTTTTCCAAGAACCTTGATACACAACGCCGACTTGACACCTGAATTGTCGGCTACATCCAACATTGTTTCCTGCTGAATCATTATCTGCTATCTCAACTCTCTACTCCACTGACCTTCTCTATAACTCTGACAAGACGCCAGCTTTTGGTTTTGCTATGAGGACGACACTGTGCAATTTCAATGAGGTCACCGACACCTGCCTGACTATGTTCGTCGTGAACTGCCATTTTTGTCCGTCGTTTTACGTATTTGCCGTATTTTGGGTCTTTGACCTTGAAGTCAATAGCAACTTTGATACTTTTATTGCCGCTTTTGCTTATTACCACACAAGTTTGAGTTTTTAGCTTTTGGTCCTGCATATTCGGTTTCCAGTCGTCAATTGTCTAAGACAGCCCATCACCGTCCTTGACGAATTATAGTTTTGAGCCGGGCAACGTCGCGCTTGACATTAGCTACAGCTTTGGAATTTTCCAGTTTTTCTGTAACCGCCTGTGAGCGCAGGTCGAACAAATGCCGCTGGAGTTCCTGCAGCTTGCTTTCTAATTCATCCGCACTCATCTCACGGTATTGCTGCGCTTTCATTCTCAAACTTTCCTTTCCGGCTACGGCTCGGCGTCTCTTTAGTCTCTGTTACTATATCAGCGCCTTCGCCGAGACGAGTTACAATAAATGTCTTCGCCTGACTAACCTGCACTTGATTGGCATTTTATGAGCAACTCGGACCAATGCCCGCTTTGCCACCTCTTCGCTCACTCCACCTATCTCAAAGCAAACCTGGCCTGGCCTGACTCTGGCGACCCAGAATTCCGGCTCACCCTTGCCTTTACCCATCCGTGTTTCCAGCGGCTTGGAGCTTACCGGCTTATGCGGAAAAATCCTGATATAGACTTTGCCTTCACGATGCAAAAAATGGGTTGCTGCTACTCGGCCGGCTTCAATGTTCTTGGCGGTAATCCAGCTGTTTTCCACAGCCTGCAAACCATAATCACCAAACGCCACAAAATTGCCTCTGCTGGCGTTGCCTTTCATTCTGCCGCGTTGGCTCTTACGGTATTTAACTCTTTTCGGCATCGTTGCCATTTTTTTTAGACCCTTAGAAAAAATATATAACGGTCAGCACTTTAGTTTTCTTTTTCTAACCACTCTCTGCTTGAGAGCTGTTTTGCTCTGTAGTTGTTTGTTCCTTAGTATCAGCTTCTGTCGAAGGCGCAACCACATCGGTTTTGGTATCGCTTTGGCTGTCTTGTGCCGGCACAGCCTTAGTTACAACCCTTGCCCTGCGCCCTGTGTTAGTACGTTTTGTTGGCGGGCGCCGTCGACGACGTGGGGCCTGCTCGGTTTCTTCACCGAATTTGCCTTTATAAATCCAGACTTTAACACCAATCGTTCCGTAAGTTGTCTTTGATGTTGCTACGGCGTAGTCTACATTGGCATCAAGTGTATGCAGCGGAATGCTACCAAGTTTCTGTGTTTCCGTGCGTGCCATTTCCGAGCCTGCCAGCCGTCCGGAACAGATTATCTTGACTCCTTTTGCACCGGAGTTCATTGCCGATTCGCAATGCTGCTTCATAGTACGTCTAAAGGAAGCACGCTTGCTCAATTGCTCGGCAATTGCTTCAGCCACCAAAGTGGCGTTGAGCTCCGGCTCTTTTATCTCAATGACATTGACAGCCATCTTTTGGTCTGTCAGTTCTTCAAGCTCTTCTCGCAACCTGTCAACTTCACCACCTCTGGGACCGATGACTATACCTGGCCGAGCACTGTGAAGTGTAACCTTTACCTCGTTACGAGTCCTGACTATCTCAACCTTTGCCACCGCCCCTTTTGGCATACTGCGGTTGAATCTCCTGTCAACATACTGACGAATCTTCTGGTCTTCGACAAGAAAATCACCGTACTTGGCCTTTGAAGCGAACCAAGTGCTCTGCCAGCCAAGCGTTATTCCTGTCCTAAAACCTATTGGCGATGTTTTCTGACCCATAACATATAAATCCAAATTTCGAATATCGAAATCCAAAACAAATCCAAATTACCAAAATCTAAATGACCAAAACAAAATACTTTAAGAATTTGAGCATTTGAAAAATCAAATTTGTTTCGTGCTCCGGATTTCGAATTTCGTATTTTATCCTTTCCTTTTTAACTTTACGCTTGTGTCACCGTTATATATATGTGACAGGCCTTTTTGCTGATAGGATGCGCTCTACCCCTGTCTTTCGCCATCCATCTTTTCGTACCAACGCGAACTCCTGCATCATCAACACGGGCACAGTTCACGTAGAGAGTATCAACGTCAGCCTGCTGCTCATCAGCATCTGCAACGGCAGCCCTTAGAACCTTGTCGATCATCGTTGCAGCACGCTTTCTTGTGAATTTTAAGATATCCATCGCATCCTGGACGCCCCGGCCGATTATCATTTGCGTAACTAATCTGGCTTTGCGGGCCGAAATCGGTGCAAAGCGATAAGAGCTACGCCAGTCATGCAAATCATTAACCTCAACCGACAAAGCCGCCGCAAGCTGGCGAACATCCTCCGTGTGGGGTTTCGGCTTGAAAAGGCCATTTTGCCAGTTTTTAATAGCCAATGCTGCCTGTTTTTTATCAAACCCACCTCTGGCAATCTGACCAGCCAATTGCTCCGTACGCATCTGCTGCTGTTGGCAAAGCTCTTTTAATTTATTAGCGCTTAACATATTTCGTAGCTCGTATTCCGAATCTTACAGATACTCTCTACAATTACGATACTGTTATTTTCTTACTCGAATGACCTCTAAAAGTTCTCGTAAGTGAAAACTCACCCAATTTATGTCCCACCATATCCTCGGTAACAAAAACTTTATTGAATATCTTGCCGTTGTGGACCAAAAAGGTAAACCCAACAAACTCCGGAATAATTGTGCATCTTCTTGCCCAGGTCTTTATGGGTTCCTTCGAGCCGGAAGCAATTTGCTTGTTCACCTTCCCAAATAACTTCTCATCAACGTATGGTCCTTTTTTAAGAGATCTTCCCATTTTTTCACATCTCGTATTACTTATATCATATTGCGTTCAATTTCAGCACAACAGACAACAAAATTACAGGACTAACTGTTTTTGCCGTTTGGTTTTTCTCCTTCGAATAATCCTCTTATTACTTGGATTTCTGGGGTTTCTTGTTTTTCCACCTTTTGCCAGTAAGCCGGTGGGCGAACAGGGATGCCGGCCACCGTGCCGATGGCCTTCTCCACCACCCATTGGGTGAGCGACAGGATTCATCGCCACGCCTCTTACATGCGGCCTGCGCCCCATATGGCGTTTTCGTCCGGCCTTTCCAAGCGTAATATTCTGGTGGTCGGGATTACTGAGCTGGCCAATAGTTGCACGGCACTCTTTGCGAAGCATTCTCATTTCACCGCTTGGCAGAACGATGGTAACCCAATTCCCTTCCTTTGCCATAATTCTCGCAGCACTGCCGGCGCCTCTAACCAGTTTCCCGCCTTGGCCAGCGGTCATCTCGATATTATGAATCTCGATGCCGGCTGGTATCGCCTCCAGCGGCATTGCATTGCCAATCTTTGGTTCACACCAGTCACCACTTTCTACCTGGTCTCCGACCTTGATACCTATTGGTGCTAATATATATCTTTTGTCGCCGTCCACATAGTGCAGCAGCGATATAAAACAATTTCTGTTAGGGTCGTATTCAATCGTTGCTACTTTTGCGGGGACACCATCTTTATTGCGTTTAAAGTCGATAATACGATAAATCTTTTTCGCCCCTCCACCTCTGTGCCTCGTGGTAATAACACCTTGATAATTTCTTCCGCCAGTCTTCTTTATACGTCTGCAGAGCGACTTCTCAGGTTTGTCGGTCGTCAGCTCAGCGTAATCATTCACCGAGCTGTTCCTGCGTCCTGCGCTTGTTGGTTTATAAACTCGAATACCCATAACTTATATCTCGTATTTAGAACAAATCTATATGATATTCCGGTTCTAAATACACAACAGCCTTTTTCCAGCTTGCCGTAGTGCCAAAGTTTCTCCCTTTGCGGCGCAGTTTGCCTCTGCGGTTAGCTGTTCTTACTTTATTTACTTTAACGTTATACAGTGTTTCTACTGCCTTTTTTATTTGTGTTTTATTAGCTTTTTTGTTTACCTCAAAGGAATATGCACCTTTGTTACCGGCAAGGTGCGTACTCTGCTCTGTAATTAAAGGCCGAATCATCACGCTATAATCATCCACATCAACACCTATTGACTCTCATCCGGCTGGTTTCTGTTCAAAAGAGACATCAGCGCCTTTTTGGTAAACAGCATTTTATGATAACCGCAGATATCGCCAGCGTTCAATTCAGCAACAGGCAGCACGGAAACTTTCGGAATATTTTGAGCTGATTTGTAAAGGTTACTGTTATAATCACTGGCTGTCACGAGACAGCTACGCTGGATCTTCAAATTATTAAGGATGTTCAAAAAGTCCTTGGTTTTGGGTTTTTCAAAATTCAGCTCATCAACCACAACAACATTGTTGCTCAAAAGTTTTGCCAATATTGCCGAATCTCTGGCCAATCTTCTTTGCTTTTTAGGCATACGCTTTCTGAAATCCCTTGCTATTTTGGCGAAAGTAACACCACCACCGACACGCTTGCCGGTTCTGATGTTACCAATCCTGGCATTACCAGTACCTTTTTGCCTGTAGAGTTTTCTGGTAGAGCCGGCCACATCGCTTCTGCCTTTGGTTGCGGCTGTTCCAACACGCTTATTAGCATGATACATAACAATCGCCTGCTTAAGCAGAGGGTACCTGACCGAGCCGCCCAGAACTGATTCATCGACTTTTAACCTGTCGATTTCCTGGCCTTCTTTATTGTAAACAGCCAAGTCAATCATTACTTCGTCCCTTGCCCTTCATGACTCGTCCCTCGGGTTTTGGCACTGCGGACGAGACAATAGCCGCCGGCAGGGCCTGGGACAGGACCTTTAATGACCAATAGGTTTCTATTCTCGTCTATTGATACCAGCTGATGGTTCTTTGAAGAAACTATGCAACTACCCATATGCCCAGCCATTTTCTTTCCTTTCTTGATGCTTCCACCATGTCCACGGTCAGTTCCGAAACTTGCGATTGAGCCGGGTGCCCTGTGTTTTCGTTCCGTGCCGTGCGAGGCCGGGAAACCACCAAAACCATGCCGCTTCATTACACCGGCGAAACCTTTGCCTTTGCTGGCACCTGAAACATCGACAAATTCGTCCCCAGAAAAGACCGAGACTGTAATCGTATCCCCGATTTTACACTCAGACTCGACGCCATTTGGCAGTCGCATTTCCTTAACGAATTTCTTCGGTTCTGTATTGGCTTTTTCAGCATGTCCTATCTGTGAGTTTTTCCTGCGAGAGGGCTTTATATCATCAAAACCCAACTGAATAGCGCTATAACCATCGGTCTCAGGCGTTTTGACCTGCATAACGGTACAGGGGCCGGCCTGTATGACCGTCACAGGCAATAAGCTGCCCGATTCATCATAGACCTGTGTCATTCCAACCTTTTTTCCCAATAACATTGCCATTAGACAAAAACCCTAACAGCTAAAAAAATCTTGTTTTCTTATATCAGGCCTTAATCCGTACAAAGACCCCGGCAGGTACTACCAAACGATTTAGCACTTCAACTGTCCGTGCGTTGGCCTCATGAATGTCTATCAGGCGTTTATGAGTCCTTAGCTCAAACTGCTCACGCGATTTTTTGTCGATATGAGGACTTCGCAAAACGGTGTATCTCTCTATACGCGTAGGCAACGGAATCGGACCGCTGACGCGGGCATTGGTCTTTCGAGCATGCTCGACTATCTCCTTGGCAGACGCATCGAGAGCCCTGTAGTCGTAGGCCTCCATTCTAATTCTTATTCGTTCGGTTTCAGCAACCATAACTTTTTCTCTATGCCTTTAATTTTGCCCCGCCCACCACGTGAGGCTGAAGCGAGACGATTTCATCGCCGTAAAAAATAGCCTCGCCCCTGCCGCAGGGGCGGGGTAACGATATAAACAACTTAAACACCTATAAAGGCCTGCAATATATCAACTTACAGGCTGAAATCAAAATAAAAAATCACCCTTAGCGGATAGTTTTCCATTATCCGCCAAATTTATATTGGTTGATTTCAGGCAGGAAAGGCCTTTTTATTGATATATCAATTCTGATTTATTCGATAATCAATAAAACTTCGCCTTCCTTAATGGCTTCGGGTTCGCCCTGCACCAATCGTCTTTTATTGAGAGACCTGACTCTGCACCCGGCTTTCTATGTTCCGGCTTGGGCTCAATTGGTACGGGGCTTCCAAAGCCGTTCGCCGGCTTTGGTGCATCCCTACGCATACAAAATTACTTAATAAATCATCCTTGACACCAAATCACAGATGTGCAACAGCCCAACTGATTTACGCAAAGTCATCCCTGACAATGCTCGCTACGGCTGAAAACCAAGGAGTTTATCACTTAAATTAAATAATTTCAATAAAAATTTTGGTAAAATTTTAAAATTATACATAAAAAATATCAGTTAATGTCGGTTTTTCGTGGTTCACAGGCCCAAACCCCGATTTTATGCCCATTAGAGGATAATTTGCTCGGCAATCTGCTCCGGCATCTTTTCATAGGTCAATGGCTCCATAGTGAACGTTCCCCTGCCGGCTGTGGCGCTTCTAATTTCGCTGGAATAGCCGAACATCTCGACCAAAGGCACCTTAGCATCGATTATCCGCATATTGCCATGAATCCGGCAATCCGTGATTAATCCCCTTTTGGCAAGCAAATTGCCCTGTACTGCTCCGAAATTAGCCTCTGGGACTATCACCTGAAGCCGCATTATTGGCTCAAGCAAAACCGGCTTTGCATCTTTAACGGCTTTTTCCACCGCAATTGCAGCAGCTTGTTCAAAAGCCAGACTCGAGGAATCCACCGAATGGAACGACCCATCTATCAATGTAACCTTGACGCCTATAACGGGAAAACCTGCCAGAATACCACTGCTCAACGCATCCCTGGCCCCTTCTTTCACAGCAGGTACATACTCTTTCGGCACAACATCGGAACCGACCTCGCTCTCAAATTCAATATCGCTGCCCCAGTGGCCGTCTTCTGTAAACAATGGCTCAAGCTTCAAAACAACATGGCCGTATTGGCCTCGACCACCTGTTTGGCGTATGAATTTACCCTCTGCTTGAGTTGATTTTGTAATAGCTTCCTTGTAGGCAACCTTTGGCTTGCCGACTCTGACATCAACTCCCTTTTCTCTTACCAATTTGTGCTGGAGGATTTCCAAATGCAATTCACCCATTCCACTGATGATTGTCTGACCGGTTTCACCATCAAATTTACACTCAAAGGTCGGGTCTTCACGCCTCAAATCAGCCAGTGCATCTGCCAATTTTGCTTTCTCTGCTGCTGTTCTGGGCTCTATCGACATACTCATGACTGTTTGTGGGAACGTAATACTCGGCAGACAGACAGGTTTTTTGGTATCACAAATCGTGTCACCGGTGAGTGTGTGCTTTAATCCCACCACAGCAACGATATCGCCGGCACTGGCTAAGTCTAACATTTTTCGTTCGTTGGCATGCATCTCAAATATTCTGGTAACATTTTCGCGTTTATTACGATTTGCATTTAATACTCTATTGCCGGATTTGATTGCACCCTGATAAATCCTGAGAAAGGTCAAATCGCCGTGTACATCGCCGGTAATCTTAAAGGCAAGTGCAACAAGACTGGCATTTCGGTCGCACTTAATGGGGATTGTTTTATCTTTATCGTTTGGTTTATGCCCAGACAGCGGGGGTTTATCCAGCGGGGAGGGTAAATGCGCCACGATACCATCGAGCAGTCTTTGTACGCCGATATACTTTAAGGCCGAGCCTACAAAAACCGGATGAAGCTCGTTGGTTAAAGTTCCTTTTCTTATTGCTCTATTGACCATTTCAACGCTGATGGGCTTATCGTGGACGTAGAGGTCCATCAACTCTTCATCGTGTTCGGCTGCAAGCTCAGTCAACTCGTGCCTGTACTGCTTTGCGATTTGTTGTAAATTGGCGGGAATCTCAGTCTCTTCAAAAGTTGCTCCCAGCTTTTCAGTCTTGTAGAAAACCGCTTTCATTTTAATCAGGTCGATTATTCCAATAAAAGAGTCTCCCGCGCCAACAGGAATCTGCAGCACAACTGGATTGGCAATGAGCTTATCGCGAATGCTTTGAACGGACATCTCGAAATCGGCGCCGGTTTTATCCATCTTGTTGACAAAGCAAAGACAAGGCAAGTCGTATTTCTGTCCCTGTCTCCAGACGGTTTCGCTCTGGGCCTGTACACCTTCACTACCATCAAATACAGCTACAGCGCCATCAAGAACACGCAGAGAACGTTCAACTTCAGCGGTAAAATCGATGTGCCCCGGTGTGTCGATAAGGTTGATTTCAAAGTTCTTCCAGGGACATTTTGTCGCTGCTGAAGTTATAGTAATGCCTCTTTTTTGCTCCTCCTCCATAAAATCCATAACAGCGGTGCCGTCGTGGACCTCCCCCATTTTGTAGGTCTTGCCCGTATAATAGAGTATGCGCTCGGTTACCGTTGTCTTGCCGGCATCGATATGAGCAATAATTCCAATATTACGTAATTTTTCCAGTTTATTCATTGTTCGTCGCCGAGAGCTCATATATCCCCCTTCTTGCTTTCGCAAGAAAGCAGGGGGATGAACTCATAATCACCAAGATGGCTTACGCCACTACAAACGATTAAAAAAATAGCGGACAAAAAAACTATCTCCTATCCGCTATACTCTATACCCTATAAGATTACCGGCCGAAGTGCGCAAATGCCTTATTTGCCTCAGCCATCCTGTGGATATTATCCCTCGTGGTCATTGCGCCGCCTTGTCTATTATAAGCATCTATCAATTCAGAGGCCAGACGCTCTCGCATGGGCTTGGCTTTCTTGGCTCTGGCTGACTGGATTATCCATCTAAAGGCAAGTGATTGCTGGCGTTTTGAACTTATCTGCATCGGCACCTGATAACTGGCTCCGCCAATACGTTTGCTACGAACTTCAACCAACGGTCTTACGTTATTCACTGCTTTCTCAAAAACCTCAAGTGGCTCAACATTGGTTACTTTTTTAGATATAATGTCCATAGAATCATAAAAAATCTGCTGTGCAGTGTTTTTTTTGCCGTCCCACATAAGACAATTAACAAACTTTGATACCAGCTTGTTATTGTACTGGGGGTCGGGCTTTAATTGCTCACTTGATGCTGTCCACTTTTTCATTTTTATTTTTTAGCCACAGATTTCACTGAAATATAAAAACAAAAACTATTAAAAATCTGTGTTAATCTGTGGCTAATCCTTTCTATTTTGCTTTTTTTGCACCATATTTACTTCTACCTCGTTTGCGATTAGCCACGCCAGCACTATCAAGTACACCACGGACGATGTGATACCGAACGCCAGGCAAGTCCCTGACCCGGCCTCCACGAATCAGAACGGTGCTGTGCTCTTGAAGATTGTGGTCGATGCCGGGTATGTAAGCTGTAACCTCTTTACCGTTGGTCAACCTGACACGTGCAACTTTCCGCAAAGCAGAGTTCGGCTTCTTAGGCGTTTGGGTCCTTACGATTAGACACACACCTCTTTTCTGCGGTGAACCACTGATGTCGGATACCCGTTTAGAGCGCTTCGACTTCGGCGAACTCAGCCGGGTCGCTCTTGGTTTTCTAACTAACTGATTTATTGTAGGCATAATTAATTTCCGACTTTCTATTTTCGATTTCCGATTTGAACTTCACAATCAACATTCGGCGATCAGAAATCGTCAATTTATTCATTAAGGCCCAAAGCTTCTTTGACAGCAGCTTCTACTTTTGCTTCGGCCTCTTTAGCTTCCTCGACTTCCTTGAACTCCTTTGGCAATGGAGCTTCAGCAAGATGCTTGACTTTTATGTCCATATACGGCTTAAAAGCTGTGCCAGCCGGTATTAAATGACCGAGGATGACATTTTCCTTCAAGCCATAAAGTTCATCAACTTTAGCAGCTAACGATGCCTCAGTCAAGACCTTAGTTGTTTCCTGAAAGCTTGCTGCTGCTATAAAGCTATTCGACCACAACGAGGCTTTTGTTATCCCTAAAAGCAGGGTCTTGGCGGTTGCGGGCTTTGGTTTTCGCCCCTTTGCGGCCGTGCCACCCAGAGCTTCAATCTTTTCATTGATACGGTTAAATTCTCCTCTTTCGATAATTTGACCTTCCTGCAAACTCGTCTCTCGTTTTCTGTCGCTCATCCCTCGTCCTACGGCTGACGCATCACCAATTTCTGTGATTTTGAGACTGTTAGTTAATCGGTCATTTTCTTTTCTGAATACGAATTTATCAACGACCTCACCCGGTAAAAATGAACTATCGCCAACAGATTCAATTTCGACTTTTCGCATCATTTGAGAACAAATAATTTCAATGTGTTTGTCGTTGATGCCGACATTTTGGCTGCGGTAGACGTTTTGAATCTCTGCAATCAGATATCTCTGCAGCGCTTCTTCACCTTTAATTCGCAAAATGTCGTGCGGAACCAACGGGCCGTCTGTCAAGGCATCTCCAGCTTCAACGAAGTCGCCGGTGTGCACATTTAGATGTCTGTCGCGCGCAACATGGTGTTCCTTTTCCATCCCGGATTCTGCTCGAATGATAATCGTCATCTTGCCCTTACGCTTATCGCTTCGCAGCTCGATGCGTCCTGAAATCTCAGCCATTGCTGCCGGGTCTTTGGGTTTGCGCGCTTCAAATACCTCCGTAACTCTGGGCAGACCTCCTGTGATGTCCTGAGTCCCACCGGTGGCTCTGGGCTGATGAGCAAGCAGTTGAGCAGCCTGGACTTGTTGGCCCTCGTCAACCTCAATCCTCGCCCCTGCTGGTAAATAATGAACGTCGAGTATTTTACCCTCTGAATCTTCTATGATAATCTGCGGATGTTTATCACCTTTATGCTCGATCACCACAGGTCTGCCGGCCGGCCCCACTATTTTGCTTCGCGAAAGCAAAGAAGCTGGGCCAGCTTCTTCAAATCCGATTGTCTCGCCTTCAATGATGTCTACAAATCTAATAATCCCTAGCACCTCCGCTAAAATCGGAGTACGGTGCGGGTCCCAACTGAATAGAACAGTATCGGTTTTAACCTTCTGACCGTCTTCGACTAAAACAGTAGCCCCATAGGGTACCTTGAACTTGTCAAGCTCCCTGTCCTTTTCGTCAAGAATTACTATCTCACCATTACGTTTAAGTGCAACAGTCTGAATACTTCCGTCCTGTCGCTGTAAGGCAACCGCATTTACATCTCGATACCGTATATTTCCCGGGTATGTGGCTCTTTGCTCTCTTTCCAAAATTGCTCTGGAGGCTATCCCTCCGGTATGAAAAGTACGTAAAGTCAGTTGTGTTCCTGGTTCGCCGATTGACTGTGCGGCAACGATACCGACGGCTGACCCTTCCTCGACTAACTTACCTGTACTCATATCCCATCCATAGCACTTAGCGCAAACTCCAAAGGGGCTGTCACATGTCAGAGTGCTTCTGACTCTGATTACATCTATACCTATCGCTTCGATTTTCGCTGCCGCCTCAGGTGTTATGACCTCGTTTTCTCGAACGATCATTTCATCAGTAATTGGGTTACGAATATTATCTCGTGCAGTTCTTCCGATTATAAGTTCAGAAAGGGGAATATCTGTCTGCTCGCCGCGGTTGACTGTGCTTTTGCTGACACCCTGCAAGGTTCCGCAGTCACGTTCTAAGATAATAACATTTTGAGCCACATCAATGAGTTTACGTGTAAGATAACCCGAGTTAGCAGTCTTCAAAGCGGTATCAGCCAATCCCTTTCGCGCTCCGTGTGTTGAACTAAAGTACTCAAGAACAGTAAGTCCTTCCCGGAAGTTTGATTTGATGGGAGTTTCGATAATCTCGCCGCTGGGCTTAGCCATTAGAGCCCGCATCCCTGCAAGTTGCTGAATCTGGTCTACAGAACCACGGGCTCCGGAACCCGTCATAATGAATATGGGATTGAGGTATGGTGAACCATCTTCAGCAGTACTCTCTTTAAGCCCACGCATCATCTCGTTGGTTACCTGCACACGAGCATTAGTCCAGGCATCTATTACCTGGTTATATCTTTCCCCCTCGGTCAGTACACCGTCATTATAGTTTTTGTGGATTTTATTGACTTTCTTTTCTGTCTGGTCGATAATTTCTTGCTTTTTTTGTGGAATCTTGAGGTCCGTAATCCCAAAGGTCAAGCCAGAAAGCGTAGCATATTTGAAACCTAAATCTTTTATTTTATCAAGCAGCACAACCGTTTCAGCAGAGCCTTTTAATTTGTAGCAGTCACTAATTACCCTACTCAAGTTTTTCTGAGACATTGTCATATTGTAAAATGGCATTCCAGCAGGAATGATATCATTGAAAATGCATCGCCCAACTGTCGTCTGGATTGTAGCTTTATATTCTTTGTCCTTTGAATTTTTATACTCGTTGTATGCTTGTAAATCATCGATAGGGAATTTGTTGATTCTAACTTTAGTTTTTGAGTGGAGCTTGATTTTTCCCATTTCGCAAGCCATAAAAGCTTCAAAACTATCTCTGAATACTTTCACTGTTTCTGTGGTTTGACGAGATTCCATATGCGTCAGATAGTAGTTTCCCAGTACCATATCCTGAGAAGGCCCTACCATCGTTGTCCCATTCGCCGGGGAGAAGATATTTTCAGTAGTCATCATCAAGATATGAGTTTCCGCCTGAGCTTCAACAGATAGAGGCAGATGTACGGCCATTTGGTCGCCGTCAAAGTCAGCATTGAAACCCTTGCAAGCTAATGGGTGAAGCATAATGGCATTTCCTTCAACAAGTACGGGTTCAAAGGCCTGAACCCCCATTCGATGCAGAGTCGGAGCACGGTTGAGCAAGACAGGATGTTGATGAATGACTTCCTCCAGAACATCCCAGACCTGCAGATCACGCCGTTCAATCATTCTCTTTGCGGATTTAATCGTATCAGCAAGTCCGTGTTGCTTAAGTTTTCGTATAATAAAAGGCTGGTACAATTCGAGAGCTATTTTTTTGGGCAGACCGCATTGATAGAGTTTGAGGTTCGGTCCAACTATGATTACCGAACGAGCTGAGTAATCTACTCGCTTTCCGAGCAGATTCTCACGGAATCGGCCCTGTTTACCCTTAATCATATCCGTCAAAGATTTTAGTGGCCGATTATTACTGCCTAAAACAGGCCTTCGGCATCGCCCGTTGTCGAGCAATGAATCCACCGCCTGCTGGAGCATCCGTTTTTCATTCCGGATAATTACCTCCGGTGCATTGAGGTCTATGAGTTTTTTCAGTCTGTTATTTCGATTGATGATTCGCCTATAGAGGTCGTTTAAGTCGCTCGTAGCGAAGTTATCCCTTTCAAGCAGCACTAAAGGCCTCAAGTCAGGCGGTATAACCGGGATAACTTCGAAAACTATCCACTGGGGCTTATTTTTGGAGTTTTTGACTTCGTTAACTGTTTTTAGTCTTTTAGTAAGTTCTTTGGTTCTTTGTTTGCTACTCGTTTTATCGATGGATTGTCGTAGCTGTATGCTTATTTTTTCGAGGTCGAGTTTTTTAAGCAACTCACCTATAGCTTCCGCTCCCATCATGGCCTTAAATTGATTTGGATATTTTTCTGTGGCCTCTCGAAATTCATCTTCGCTGAGCAGCTGTCCCAATTCCAAAGGGGTTTGTCCGGGGTCAGTAACGACGTAGTCCTGGAAGTAGACTATTTTCTCGATGTCGACAGATTTCATAGCGAGCAGAGTCCCTACCCGATTTGGAATCGCCTTGAAGAACCAAATGTGAACTACGGGTGCTGCGAGATTGATATGGCCCATTCTTTTTCTTCTGACGCGGCTATGAGTAACTTTGACACCGCATCGGTCGCATATTATCCCCTTATACTTTGTACCTTTATATTTACCGCAGGCACATTCCCAATCTCGTTCCGGTCCGAATATCCTCTCACAGAAAAGCCCATCTTTTTCAGGTCGATAAGTCCTGTAGTTTATTGTTTCGGGCTTTTTGACCTCCCCGAACGACCAGCTTCGTATATCATTAGGGCTGGCTAATGCAATCTTGACCGAACCGTAATCGTTAATTCTATCGTAAATATTTCCTAACATTTATGACCCCTTATATTCTGATAATCTGTGACTTACTCGTCAGGGCGACCCAGCTTCGCCGGAGGCGAGAGGCCCTGCCGCTCGTCACGGCAGAGCGTGCCGTAGCCGGGTAGTCTCGAATAAAGCACTTTACAGGACTGTGCTTCCAAGCCTTTTCTTTTCAAGTTGAATATTCAATCCTAATCCTCTTATTTCGTTGCACAATACATCAAAGGACAGCGGCGTTCCAGCTTCAAGAGTATTTCGTCCTTTTACCATTGATTCATAGATTTTTGTTCTGCCCTCAACATCATCGCTTTTAACTGTGAGCATTTCCTGTAGGGTATAAGCAGCCCCATAACCTTCCAGAGCCCAAACCTCCATTTCACCGAACCTTTGCCCACCGGTTCTTGCTTTACCACCCAAAGGCTGCTGAGTAATGAGACTATAAGGCCCCGTCGCCCTGGCATGAATCTTGTCATCAGCAAGATGATGCAATTTCATCATATAGATGAATCCGATGGTTGCACATTGGTCAAATGGCTCACCTGTCCTTCCGTCATACAACTGAGTTTTAAGCGTTGGCAGGACATTGATAAAAAATTCATTATCTGGTGGTGGCTGTTTTTTCTCTTGGAGTTCAGCCGCTCGTTTTTTCATAAGCTCATTTGCCTCGGCAGTCAATTTCAGGATGTCATCTTCGGTAGCACCATCGAAGACAGGGGTAATCGCCTGAAAACCCAGCACCTTTGCTACCCAGCCAAGATGCGTTTCGAGAATCTGGCCGACATTCATTCGGCTCGGCACACCAAGAGGATTCAGCAATATATCCAGAGGCGTTCCATCCTCGAGAAATGGCATATCTTCCTCAGGCATAATTTTGGCGATAACACCCTTATTGCCATGGCGCCCAGCCATTTTATCACCAATTGACAGGGTTCGTTTAACTGCAACATAAACCCTTACCATCTGCAACACGCCGCTGGGTAGTTCATCACCGTGTTTGAGACTCTCGACTCTGTGCTTCCTTTCTTCTTGAGTCTCTACAATTTTTACCCAGAATTTATCGATAATCTTTTTCGTATCGTCCCTCATCGATGCGGGTCTGACCCACTTAATATCAAAGTTTTCTATTTGCTCATAGATGACCTCATCATCAGGGCTGGCTCCGACTTTCTGACGTGTACTTGGGTCGACGATATTGACCTTCAACTTTTTGTGGATAGCTTCTATCATTTGTCGGAAAACAGCGCATTCTTTAACCCGCATACTTTTTTCATACTGTTTTATCTGGGCTGCCAACTGCTTTTTTTCTTCGTCGCTGCCGGCGCCACGCCTGGTGAATCGTTCCGTTTCTATTACCACACCCTCATATCCTGTTGGTAGCTCAAGTGAGTCATTTTTGACATCCTCGCCCGCTCTGCCGAATATAGCGTGCAGCAGTTTTTCCTCCGGCGTCAGCTCGGTCTTACTTTTGGGTACCACCTTGCCCACCAGAATATCGCCAGAACAGACCCTTGTTCCTTCGCGAACCACTCCGTACTCATCAAGGTTTCGAAGTGCCTTTTCGCTAACATTGGGAATATCCCGCGTAAACTCCTCCTTACCAAGACGCGTCTCGCGAACCTCCGCTGTAAATTCGTCGAGATGAATGCTGGTGAAGCTATCGTCCTTGCAGAGTTTTTCACTGACAATAATCGCATCCTCAAAATTAAAACCATCAAAAGACACAAATCCCGCAAGGACATTTTTGCCAAGGGCCAGCACACCATTAGCAGTGCCACCTCCATCTGCTATGATTTTGCCGGCCTTAACCTTGTCATCCAGCCGAACTACGGGCTTTTGATTAAGGCAGGTCCTTTCATTTAATCCCTCAAACTTTTCAAGACGGTATTCGTCGGTGTGGTTTATAACTATCTTGGTCGCATCAACTGCGGTAACAACACCGCTCTTGTCGGCACGGACGACCATACTTGAATTCTGGCCAACCACACCTTCCATACCGGTTCCAACCAAAGGCGGCTCTGTCTTCAGAAGAGGAACCGCCTGCCGCTGCATATTCGACCCCATCAAAGCTCGGTTGGCATCATCGTGCTCAAGAAATGGAATAAGCGAAGCTGAAACCCCTACGATTTGCTTTGCTGAAACATCAACGTATTCCACCTCATCGCTGGAAACCTGAGCTAATTCCCCGGCTTTCATTGCCAGCACCATTCCTTTCTGGATCTGATTCGTCTCCGGGTCAAATGTGTTTGGTGCTACAATTACCGCCTTCATATCCTCATCGGCACGCAAATAATCTACCTGCTTTGTGGCCTTACCATTTTTAACCCTTCGATAGGGCGTAAGCAAAAAACCATATTCGTCAACCGTCGCAAATATTGCCAAAGAAGAAATCAGGCCGATATTTGTTCCCTCAGGTGTTTCAATCGGACAGATCCTACCGTAATGGCTGATATGAACATCCCGAACTTCAAAGCCGGCTCGTCTCCTGTTCAAACCACCAGGGCCAAGAGCAGATAGACGCCTCTCGTGAGTCAGCTGGCTTAAAGCGTTAGTCTGGTCAACGACCTGACTCAACTCTCCACGCCCAAAGAAATAGTTAATACTGCTCGATACGCTCTTGGAATTTATCAAATCAGCAATTCGCAACGGCTCCTCTGTTTTTGGCTTTAAGCTCATTCTTTCCTGCACAGTTTTTCGCAGCCTCAACAGACCTTTTCTAATTTCATCGCCAGCCAGCTCCTCAATTGTACGCAGTCTTCTGTTACCGAGATGGTCGATATCATCCACCTCTCCCTCATTACTTCGTAAAGCCATTATGTACTTCATCGTGTTGAGGAAGTCTTCAGGCCGAAGTGTCATCTCATTTTCGTCCACATTTTGTTTGAACTTACGATTGAGTCTGAATCTACCAACCTTCCCCAGACGATAGCGGTTCGAATCAAAAAATTTCTCCTCGAAAAAGATTTTTGCTTTCTCCGGATTCGGCGGATTGCCCGGTCTTAACCTCATGTAAAACTTTAACAATGCCTGTTCGTGGCTTTGACAATCATCCACTGCAAGAGTGTTTAAAATAATCGTATCTCGTACATCCTCAATGACTTCCAGTCGTTTGACATTGGTTTGTCGTATCAAAGAAAGTCTATCGCTGATTTGTGTACCGGGTTTTACAATGATTTCGCCGGATTCTTTGTCCACAATCGGCTCGACCGACCACATGGTAGGTTTTAGTTTAGCTACCGGCATTTTTTTTGTCGGGAAAAACAGCCGAAGGATATCCTCGCTCTTGCTGTACGACGGGCCTATCGCACGAAGAAAAATAGTTGAGGGTATTTTACTTGACTGGTCAATTCGTACAACCAGCGTATCTTTGTGCGTAACACCTATTTCTATCCAGCTGCCTCTTTCGGGTATGATTCTGCCACCGTGCAGAACTCTATCACCTTCTTTGCTCTCGATAAGAAAGTCAACGCCTGGACTTCGGTGAAGCTGGTTGACTATGACTCGAACAGCGCCGTTGATAATAAACTCGCCGCCTCCTATCATAACCGGCATCTCACCAAGGTATATTGCCTGCTCAGCTATGTCTTCTCCCTTGGTAGTATGTAGTCTGCAACAGATTTTTAACGGGTAGCTATAGGTCAGCCGTAATTGTCGGCATTGGGTAGGGGTATATCGTGGCTTTTCCAGTTCGTACCAGAGATATTCCAAAACCATCTTCCTGTCATAGCTCTCAATAGGGAATATCTCCCGAAACAGCCCTTCCAGACCAATAAGTTTTCTCTTAGTTGGCGCTACATCTCGTTGCAGCAAACGCTCATAACTTTTTCTCTGTATCGCTACCAAGTCCGAGACATCAACTGCATCCTGAACTTTGCCAAAATTACGAACAGCTTGCCCAGTATCAACTCCAACCATTATATGTCTCCCACATTAAATATCCCAATCTTGTTGCTCTGAGTATATCTGTTAAATAATTTCTTATTCATTCGTCTATAAGTCTTTTTCATTTTTCCGCTTCCATTGGCATCTTGTCGTGAAGCTCCTCGAGACGCTTTTCGGCAGCTTTATGCAACCCCGATGGGTGTCTTTGCTCAACCTCGGCCTGTTTGGCCATTGCAATAGTCAGCTTGTATATCCTCTCCGCTTTTTCAAAATCCCCCTGCGTCTCACAGCTTATGGCTATGTCTGATAGCCCTTGATTCTTCTTTTCATACCAATTGCCGTCGACATAATATCGTTTGTTATCAATACGCCAAACGTTGCAAGCGAGAAAATCTGTGAAAGGGAAGTGGGAATCTAAAATAAAAAATTTATACGGCTGAGGAAACCACGCTTTACTTAACACCTTCTCTGCTGCCTTGCTTGTCTGTTCTTGATAAGTACTTAGATATTTTTTGGACACTCCTTCCTTTATCTCCTTAAGAGCATTATCAACCTCACCCATTGCGAGATAAACACGAGCTTTTAAATAATTATACAGCGCATTTTCGGGGTCGTTGCGTTGGCCTTCGTTTATAATCTCAAATACCTCTGCCGCTTTTTTGCCAAACTTTTTACGCAGCTTCTCAACAGCTATGTCAAATTCGTCTTTTGCTATACATTCATTAGGTCCTTCTGCGTCTCTCGCTATGTATGCCTCAACCCCTTCTCCGTACCAGTACCAATAGCGCAGTTCAAATGGACAATCAGAAAATTTTATTTTATCCAGATTTTGCCTTCCGGCTTCATCTAATATGCGTTCTAAGCATTTGATAAGAGCTTTGGAATTATCCGGATATTCTAAACAAGCATGATATGATTTAAGGGCCCATGCAGCGCGATTATTGGGGTCAAGCTCAAGAATCCTCTCATACTTATCTCGGGCAGTGTACTTTGAAGAGTTTAGACCATCGTTACCATAGTGACGATACAGAAACAAAAACCCCATCTGCATTTCTACATCATCAGGATACTTATCATCCAAAGCCGTTATCCTTGCAGCAAACTTTTCAAGCATCCAGACAGGAGGATACATTGCTGTCCAAAGCAGGTAAATGCCTGCAAGGATAACAAAAACTATACATATCAGAATTGTAATCAGAACTTTCTTCATTTTCTATTTAAAGGATTATTTTTATTTTTTCCACATTTCTCTCTCATCAGTATAGTCGAAATGATTAGTATATGTGGGTTCTGTAACAACACCGTCCACTGTAATAGTTTGCATAGCGGAATATCCCTTAGCCAGGTGACGCGGACATACTAATGTATCTACTGCAGCTACTTTATTTGTATCTTCCCACGCTGGGTATTTCCATTGACCATCTTCTTCAGGGCATTCCTCGGTCGGACCCGGGCCGCTCTTGCTGAAAAATTTTACCCACCACGGCGTGCCTTCTACCCATCTAATAACCTCATCGCATGGAATCCCGGGAAAATCTATAGGTATGTCACCAGCGAAAATCTTAAGATAGTACTTTCTTACATACGATATCCCTGGTCTCTTAATTTTTCCTTCACAGCTCACTGTGTGCGTAGGCCGGTAAATACCTATCCGTGCCGTTTTACCTTTGGCATAAAATTCTGTAGTATCGCTCCAATCACTGTGCTCTTTTAAAATCCCATCGGGGTCATCTTTGCCAAACGCAGTGCCTGCAGGCATAGTTACCTTTTCTATCCCCGCGGTATAGTCGTAGTCCGGCTCTTGTCGAGTGCTGTCTATGTGTTCAATCTTAACATCATACGCCCGGCCGGTCCTGAACTTATACTCTCCGCTCTGAACCTCGCCGAACTTGGTAGCCATATGAGTTACCGGCCCGACAACAAGCTTATAACGCTCAGAATCGCTGATGCTTGGGTCGCCGACAGTCAATCTGAGCTGGCAGATTTGGTTGGCCGGCGGAGCCGTCTTGTCATACTCATCAAGAGGGTCACTACACTGATTTATCTCATCTCCATCTTCTACGCCATCGTTGTCGGTATCATCGTCTTTAGGATTGGTTCCATATATTACCTCTTTGAAATCATCGAGGCCATCTGAGTCATAATCTTCGTACACGTTATTGCCGTTAGGGTCGACGTAATCAACATCTGATACTGTCGGGTCAAAGCCATACTGAACTTCCCACCCGTCAGCCAAAAGGTCGTCATCGCTGTCGTAATCCAATGGGTCTGCACCATGACCAGATTCATCGCCGTCTTTCAGACCATCGCCGTCAGTATCGTTGTTTTTAGGATTTGTTTGTAGTGTGTTGACCTCATAACCATCATTTGCGTTGTCACTGTCCGTATCTGCAAGCCAGGCATATACCAAATGCGCCGACTCCTGCAGATTTGTCAGGCCATCACCATCATAGTCAGAGCCGGGAACACCTGCACGATTATAGGTCGGGTCAAAATAGGTATGGTAATACAAATCCCAGTTCCACGTCTCCCATCCATCCGGCATATTATCTCCATCAGTATCCTGATTGTTCGGGTCTGTACCGCATGTTTCCTCTCCAAATACATATTGGCGCGAACCGCCATGGTATTCAGAAATACCTTCAGGGTAATCTTCAGCCCTGACAGTGTAGCTATCCCCATCGACTAATCCATCACTATCGGTATCCACATCAAGAGGGTCGGACTTTGGAACCGTAGCACCGTACCAAGTTTTACCTAAATATTCTTCACCATCAGTTCGTCCATCACCATCGGTATCCCACCCATCCGGTTTTGGATTAGTACCGGCAATATACTCTTGTATATTAGTTAAGCCATCATTGTCAGGATCCCAGTTGATATCCTGAAAACTTCCACTCCCTTTGTATCTCGGGTCCAAATAATCATTAGCATATTTAACCTCCCAGGCATCTGGCATAGTATCACCGTCAGTGTCGTCATCGTTAGGATTCATATCACAGTCATCGAAACTTTTCCCATATAAGTAATTCCAGAGAGGCCAAGGCCTGAAAGAGTCTGCTCTATCATCATAAGATGTTTCAACGCCATCAGTCGCGCCATCACCATCGGTATCTGTGTTATTTGGGTCGAGACCCCATTTAATTTCGTCGCCATCCATAACTTCATCTAAATCGGTGTCTGGATCAAGTGGATTAAGTGGAACGTTGTATGGCTGGTCGACAAAAGGTGTATAGTAATAGGCGGGATAGCTGTTGTTATACGGCCAGATCGGTCCATAGCTGCCTAACGTACCTTTGACCTCATCACCATCTTTTAGGCCATCACCATCAGTGTCTGCGATATTTGGATGCGTACCAGCATTGTACTCTTCGATATTCGTAAGCCCATCGTTATCCAGATTGCCGCTGGCATCATTGACGGTTGGATTCAGTCCGGCTTCAATCTCCCAGCCGTCAGGCATATCATCAGCATCCGAATTAGGATCGCAAGGGTCTGTTATATAGCCATAGGTACCGTTAATCTCATCATAGTCAGACAAGCCATCATCGTCTGTATCAGCCAAAACAGTAATCAAAATAGTGGCAATATTACTTTGATACCCATCCTTCTCGGCAACAAAGGTGAAATGATCCTCTCCAACATAATTGATATCAGGGGCATAAATCACCCTGTTGACATCGATTGCCATAAAACCATAAAGCGGTTGATCTATTATTGAGTAAGTAAAACCCTCATTACCATCACAATCATAAGCTCTTAGGGTAATGCCGACAGCTTGGTCCTCCGTTACGTTGACATCCTGACTCTCAGCAACTATAGGTTCTTCCTCAAGCCAGTAAAAACAAAAGTTTGCCAAGTCAATTACGTTCACTGTGCCGCTGTCATCAAAATCGCCATCGAGACCGCTACCTGTTTGTAACCAATTCTCTGCAAATATAGCAAAGTCAATAAAATTGACGATGTGGTCTCTGTACAAATCCGGACAGAAAGAGGGACCATATATGGGTAATCCGGACATTTGTTGTGTTCCGGTTGTCTGTGGTGAGCCCGATTGAGCACTCCCCTGTGTGCCAGATTCTGAATAAATAACCTCTTGAGTACCTAAAGCAGAAGTATTTTGTTCAGCAGCTTCTGTCTGTGGCGGTGCAAGAGCTTGCTTATCTATACTGAAAATTACGGTTTTATTTGCTTCCGGCACAGAGAATAAAATAAGCTGATAAGTGAGTTCGTTACCAGCAGTAAGGCTAACGGTAACCGCCCCCATTTCATCAGTAAAGCTAAACAGGTATTTGACCGAGGTAGGTTCATCTGCCGGCACGTTTGGCTCTGTTAGTAGTTCGAGCTTTCCACTATCGGCAATAACCAATATATCTTGTGCTTTAGCGTCACTTTGTCCTGCAACAGCAATGATTAAATCTTCTTTGCCTGTTATTTCTAATGTCGTTGCCACATCAAGACCATTGACTGTTAAAGTCAACTCTGCGTTGGCAATCGAAGCCATCATCAACACAAGAGCAAAAAGTAGAGAGCTTTTTTGACGATTCATTATAAATCTTTTATAAAGTGTTGTTTAATCTTGTACGAAATATCTACACTATATCACCTGCAACTGCTGTAGTTAGAGATTAGCGCTTAGGTTTTTTCATGTCTGTTATCGTTCGTCCATCAAAGACTAATTTCTTTACTTTAATTCAACAACTGCGCCGGCAGCCTCAAGCTGCTTTTTGACAGCTTCTGCTTCTTCCTTGCTCAGCCCTTCCTTGACGGGCTTGGGGACATTATCAACGAGGTCCTTTGCTTCCTTCAATCCCAAAGCAGTCAGAGCTCTTACCTCCCTGATAACTTGAATCTTTTTATCGCCGAATTCTTTAAGGATTACATCAAAGCTGGTTTTTTCCTCTGCTTCCTCAGCTTGTGCTGCTGGTGCCGGCCCTGCCATCATAACAGCGCCGCCTGCCGCTGGCTCAATACCATATTCATCCTTGAGATAATCACCAAGCTCTTTGGCCTGCATCAATGTCAGACCAACTATCTTGTCGCCGAGCTTTTTAATTTCACTGCTCCATTTCTTTGTCTCTTTAGACTCCTGATCTGCTTTTGATTTTTTGCTCTCCTTCGTTTCTTCTTTTACCTCTTCCTTTACCTCTTCTTTTGCCTCGTTCTTTGCTTGTTCCTTTTCCTCTGTTTTAGCCATTTCGATTCAACTCCTATCTATCAGTGCCTTGTGGTAGCCGAAACTCCACTGTCTCGTTTAACCCATAAAAGGGACAGCCACACGGTCAACAATATTTCATATTTGCTGCATCGCTCTACGATTTAAGCTGCCTGCCTCTCAGCTTCTTCTATAATAGTCTTTATACAACCTGCGATAATTCCTGCAGGGCTGCCACAAATGCCGGCCAGTCTTGTCGCGGGTGACTGTACAAGGGTAACAATCTTACTTTGCAGCTCTGCCCGCGTTGGCATTCTTGAAAGGGCCTCTGCTGCCTTCCCATCTATAGCTGAGCCTTCCAGAAAAGCGCCTTTAATTTCTATCGCCGGCACTTTCTTGATCCACCCTACCAGCTCTTTTGCAACATCAACAATACTGTCACCACCACAAGCAACGACGCAAGGCCCATTAAACAGTACCACTGCAGCTTCCATCTGCTGGTTGTGCAGTGCTTTTTTGAACAGTGAATTCTTGACCACTGATAATCTGATGTTTTTGGCTTTAAGCTCGCCGCGCATCAGATTATTGTCAACTCCGCCGACACCTTTGGTACTGACGACCAGAAAATCCTTGATGCCCTCGTCGGCAATCCTCTTTTCCAGCTCTGTCTGCACTAATTCTTTTACATATCTGCTCATATTATTACCTAATCAAACAGGACAACACTTAGTCATAAAAGAACTCATAATCGATGTTCTCCGTCTTCACAAACTA
>Ga0315548_1000153_pt1 | contig 62651 bp, 46 predicted proteins | sample SalMarSW160110MG_2_FD_202540 | JGI IMG/M metagenome (GOLD analysis project Ga0315548, IMG submission 202540) | Salt marsh sediment microbial communities from the Plum Island Ecosystem LTER, Massachusetts, United States - Salt Marsh Sediment SW1601-110 ... | reverse complement strand
TAATTTAACTGTAAAAAAATGATTTATACGCAGCAATGATGAAGAAAGACTTTCATAGAAAGTATGATATTTTTTTTGTAAGAAAAGCAGTATTGGCACCTGTCTTATTCTTCCTTATAATAATCTTCTTATTTACCTTTTCCTGTGGTGTTAACAGTAATCCAGCGACAGCATCAGTTAACGGTGCATCTAATGACCAAATAGCAGAAGAACCGCAGGAAACTGAGGTAAGTGAAAGTACGGATTCCGGTGAAGAAGCCGAAGATGAGAATGAAGTTAAAAATGGCGAGATCGCTATAAATGTATATTACCTGGATTCTATGGGAGAGTATCTGGTAGGCGAAGCCAGGATTGTATCATCGGAGAATAAATATGTAGATGCTTTATACGAACTGATGAAGCTTCCTATTGACAGTAGTCTATATCGATTGGTGCCGGACAGCACAAAGATAAATTCAATTGTCGTTGAGAACGGTCTTGCAAAGATTGATTTATCAAAAGAATTCATAGAAGATAAGATTACTAGTGATACCGAGGATAATTTACTTATTTATTCAATTGTAAACACATTGACAGAGTTTCCGGAAGTAAATTCGGTATCTTTTTATATAGACGGGGAAAAATTGGATACATTGGGTGAGCTGGATATAAGCGAGCCTATTTTTAGGAGAAGTGATTTAATAAAAAATTAAAGGGTAAAGGTTTATGAACAGCGCATTAAAAATATTAAAATTATCTGTCATTTTTATATTTATAGTTATTCTTAGTCTGGCTATTATTTGTCTTCCTGCTGCTGGAAAGATTTATGCTCAGAGCGGCAAGATTATAGTGTTTATTGACGCCGGTCACGGCGGCAGCGACCCCGGGGCGGTAAGATTCGGGCTTCAGGAAAAGGATGCCAATCTGGATATTGCTTTAAGATTAAAATCAAAACTGGAGGCAAATGGTTTTGCGGTGGTAATGACCAGGACCGATGACAGATATTTAAGTCTGGATGATAGAGTAAATATGGCTAACAGTTCCGGCGCTGATATATTTTTATCTATTCATAATAATGCAGCCCTGTCGGAGTATGCACACGGAACCGAGACTTTCTGGTGTTCAAACGGAGTAAGCGGCTCGAGCCAGTTTGCAAGTCTGGTTCAGAGTAACCTGGTAAGTCAGATTGGAAGGGCAAACCGTGGTGTAAAGACAGCTAATTTTAGAGTTATAAAATATACTAATATGCCTGCAGCACTGGTCGAGTGTGCTTTTGTTTCTAACCCGACAGAATCAGAATTGCTCAAGACTGCTGGTTTCAGAGAAAAATGTGCAGTCGGTATTTATAATGCAATTGTGACCTTCTCGAAAGGCATTGATAAAAGCTCCGGTTATTACAGTGACAGCAGCGGCAAAAATTCATCTGGCTTTACAGTAGAAATAGTGGAACCGGAAAATGATTATATTGCTTACGATGATTTTACTATCAGCGGCTGGGCAGCAGATTTAAAGAACAGCACGCCTATACAATTGGTTAAGGTTGAATTTTATAATGGGTCAGATAGGAGCGAGGACAATTTATTGGGCAGCACCACCAGTTTTGTAGAAAATGTATTAGGGGCTACCAGGATTATAAGCGGCGGATGGGAATCCACCATAGATATAGACCTGCTTGATGAAGGTGAAAACATCATATATGCTTATGCTTATGACTCAAACAACAATTACAGTACGGCTAACGTCAAGGTCAATGCCGTAAAAGACGGCGGGCCGGATAGTGATATAAATGAAATACCTACTGCAGATCCGGGAGGACCTTATACCGCACTGGTAGACCAGGAGATAACCTTTGACGGATCGGGCTCATCCGATCCGGACGGCCAGATAGCCCAGTACATATGGGATTTCGGAGACGAGTCTACCGGAAGCGAAGTAAGTCCCGTCCATGCATATACTGAAGCAGGCCAGTATACGGTCACCCTTACCGTAGAGGATGATGACGGGGCACTTTCTGCAGATGTCACCACTACCGTTACCGTGACCGAGGAGGAAGAAGCCGAAGAGGAGGAAGAGGAAGAAGCCGGTCAATTTGAGCCGGTTTCTAACAGCACAAGCTTTGTCGGATATATTAATATTACCGTAGATGACCTTGTAAGGATATTTGAGGACAGGGGTTCCACAAAAGTAGAATGGGCAAGAAGAATAGCCCCGATCTATATCCAGTACGGAGAGCTCTTTAATCTGAGAGCCGATATTGCATGGGCACAGATGTGCCATGAGACCGGATTTTTGGAGTTTACGGGAGACGTGAGCCCAGAGCAGAATAACTTTGTAGGCCTAGGTGCCACGGGCGGAGGAGTACCGGGCGACAGCTTTGCTACTGAAGAGCTGGGTATAATTGCACATTATGCACACCTGGCATGGTACTATTATTCCGATCATATAAACCAGTACTGCAGCAAGCAGTATGATCCAAGACACTTTGGTGATTCACATATAAGATATACAGGGGATACATCTCTGGGATTCTTAAACGGCAGGTGGGCACCTGGAGCTACTTATACTGATAAAATAATACTGTATGCCAATGTAATAATACAGGGAATCGACCAGACTGATATACCACCCGAAGAGACTGTTACAACAGAGGCAGGAGATGATAAGACTGCAGAGGTTGGTCAGGAGGTTTCCTTTGATGCATCAGGGAGCACGGTTTCTCCTATAACTGAGGATACAGTAATTACATACTTGTGGGACTGGGATGGAGACGGCACCTATGATGAATCTTCGGAAGAAGCTGTAGTCACTCATACCTTTGATGAAGCAGGAACATATGAAGTCACTTTAGAGGTGACAGCCTTTGAAGATGTATCGGATACTGACAGCTTGACTGTTACCGTAAGTGCTGTAAATGAGGTACCAATTGCTGATCCAGGCGGACCATATACTGCACTGGAAGGCGAGGAGATAACCTTTGACGGCTCGGGCTCATCCGATTCTGACGGTGAGATAGCCCAGTATATGTGGGATTTCGGCGACGGTTCTACCGGAAGTGAGTCAAGTCCTGTTCATAGCTATACAGAAGTAGGGGAGTATACATTGGCTCTTACCGTAGAAGATGATGACGGAGCATTGTCTGCTGAGGTTACTACTACCGTGACTGTAACCGAAGAGGAAGCCGAAGAAGAGGAAGAAGATGGTGAGGAGCCCGAAGAAACCGTAACAGCAGAGGCAGGAGATGATAAGACTGCAGAGGTAGGCCAGGAGGTTTCTTTTGATGCATCAGGGAGCACGGTTTCTCCTATAACTGAGGATACAGTAATTACATACTTGTGGGACTGGGATGGAGACGGCACCTATGATGAATCTTCGGAAGAAGCTGTAGTCACTCATACCTTTGATGAAGCAGGAACATATGAAGTCACTTTAGAGGTGACAGCCTTTGAAGATGTATCGGATACTGACAGCTTGACTGTTACCGTAAGTGCTGTAAATGAGGTACCAATTGCTGATCCAGGCGGACCATATACTGCACTGGAAGGCGAGGAGATAACCTTTGACGGCTCGGGCTCATCCGATTCTGACGGTGAGATAACCCAGTATATGTGGGATTTCGGCGACGGTTCTACCGGAAGTGAGTCAAGTCCTGCTTACACCTATACAGAAGCAGGCGAGTATACGGCGGCTCTTACCGTAGAGGATGATGACGGAGCATTGTCAGCTGAAGTTACCACTACGGTGACTGTAGAAGAGGAAGAGGAAGAGGAAGAAGAATCATACCCTGTAAATACATCACCTATCACCAATAATACAAGTTTTATAGGATATACAGAAGTCACAGCTGACCAGCTGGTTAAGATATTTGAGGACAGAGGTTCTACAAAAGTCGAATGGGCGCGAAGGATAGCTCCGATTTATATTGAGTACGGAAAACTGTTCAATATGAGAGCTGATATTGCCTGGGCTATGATGTGCCATGAGACTGGATTTCTGGAGTACACTGGAGATGTACAACCTGACCAGAATAACTTTGTAGGCATGGGTGCCACAGGCGGAGGAGTACCCGGAAACAGCTTTGCTACTGAAGAACTGGGTATAATAGCGCACTATGCACACCTGGCATGGTACTATTACCCTGATCACGTAAATATTTACTGCAGTTTGACTTATGACCCCAGGCATTTTGGCAGCAGCCACTATAGATATACAGGAGACACCACCCTGGGATTCTTAAACGGCAAGTGGGCACCAGGAGCCACTTATACTGGTAAGATCATATTGTTTGCCAATAAGATTTACGGATTTTAATATAGCAAAAAGTATATTCCACTAACAGATTTCAACTGAATAATTTCTAAGTTTTACCCTCCTTTAAGGAATCCTTATAATAATTAATTGTGTTAATTAGTGTATAATATTTAGAGAATTATAAAATTTATTTTTAATCTTTATAATAGGAGAGTTTTTGGTTAAAATACTAAGGAGTTGTCAATCATTTTTTTTAATTACCGAATAATAGTTATATAAGTTAGAGATTTAGTTATATTTAGATAATTAATACAATAACTTTTAAAGGCAGGTAAAATTTTAAAAGTGAGGATAAATTTATAAGGAGAGATATGGGTAATAAAAAAGAAGATGTGGTTGATTTTAATTTAAAAGAACTTTTTTGGATTCTTATAAAAAGGAAATGGTTACTTATTGGAACTTTTATAATAATTTTAATAGCCGGTGTACTTTTTTCTATTTTTAGAGCCCCTCAATATAGTTTAAGTAGCAGTATTAAACTTACTGAAAATTATTTCTATTATAATGATTTTATTTATAAATTTTTTCCTGATGAAGCAAATGAACTGTGGATTTTCCCAAAAGATCAAGAGTATATTCTAGGAAATAGAAAGTTAGTCAGTATTGGGGAATATATGAAATCTGATGAATTTTTAGAAGAAGTTAGTAAAGAATTGAATTATGATATAAGTAAAAATGAATTAAAAGAAACAATTGGTGTAGGAATTAACGCTGATAGCAGAATTCTGACTTTAAGTACTGTCTATAATGAGAAAGATAAAATACTAAGAGTAAATAAAGAAATAATTGATTTATATATAGGTGAAAGTAAAACAAAATTAAATGAAGTTCGGGAAGATCTTATCAGTGAAATAGAAATAAAGCTCGATAGCATTAAAGAAGAAATTGACAATCTTTTTAAAAGTTTAAATGAAGATGAGGAAGAGTTTATACTAATGGAAATTGATTCTAATTATTCAGATTATGATAGTCTGGATGAAATTAGGACTATTCTTATTAATAATAAAGATCTTTTTATTGATAGAATTGAAGTCTTTAAAGAACCAGAAACTTCAAATATTAATGAGATTACAAATCTAAAAAGAGATGTAATTATAAGCTTTTTTTCAGCTCTTGTTGTTAGTCTGATAGTAGTATTTGTGGTTAATTATTTTAAGTCTTGAATAAATAGTTTATATTTAACTTGAGAGATATATTAATATTGTAAGATAATCCTATAGAAAGCTAAGTTTTTATTATCCTATAATATTTAATAATTAATATAAAATAGAAGATGAATTTAAAGGAAATTAGGGATAAATTTTTAAAAATTGAAGAAGATTTAGATTTATTCAATAAGAAAATTCAAGATATTTATTTTTGGGAGTATATTAGATTTAGTCTTTTTAATAAAATTATATCAAAAAAAAAGATTTATAGGGTATCTTATATAAAAAAGAAAAAAAATCTTCTTTCCAGGATAAAGACTAAAATTGAAATAATTATTAATAGTTTCACTAATAATCCTATTTGGAGAGCTACTCAGAAAGATATTATTATTTACGGACATAGGAGGAGAAAGAAACTTGAGAATGGAAAGTTTTGGGATATTTATATTGATTTTTTTATTGACAGCTTACCATATTCTTATCAGGCAATTGAAGATCAATATTCAGGGACACATTTAAAGCCACCTAGAAATAAAGAAATTAAATATACAGATTGGTTCTTATTATTAGATTTTTTCCATAAAAAATCATTTTCTCTTAAGAGTTTAAATAAAGAAGAAATCAAAATAATTAACAGAATTACTAATAAAATAGAGAGTGATTTTAAATTAAAAATTAATATACTGGATATTGTAAAGAATATGTTTATTAATAGAGAGATAATTAAAAGAAGATTAAATAAAATTTTAGATAAATATAAACCAAGATTAGTTATAGAAGTAGTCAGTTATCGTTTACAAAATAAAGTATTAAATGAAGTCTGTAAAAATTTAAATATTCCAACTATTGAATTACAACATGGAAGTGTGAATGAATATCATCTTGGTTATTACTTCCCTTACTATCCTAGAGAGGGTTTAAAAACATTTCCTGATTACTTTTTTACATTCAGTGATTTTTGGAACAATACCATAGAGTATCCAATTGATAGGAAGAATATAAAAGCTGTTGGTTTCCCTTTTTTTGAGTACCAGTTTGCGAAGTATAAGGGTTCATATAAAAAAGAACAAGTAGTTTTTATTTCCGATAGTAAGATTGGAATGAAATTAAGTAAGATTGCATTAGAGTTACGAAAGTTACTGCCAAATAACTTTAATGTGGTGTATAAACTACATCCTGAAGAATATGACATATGGAGAAGAACATACACCTGGTTAATTGGATGTAAAGGAATTGAAGTCATAGATCAGCATCAAGATAATCTATATAAATTGTTTGCTGAATCTAAATATCAGGTTGGTGTTAATTCGACAGCAATTTATGAAGGGATAGGATTTGGCTTAAAGACATTTTTAATTAGATTACCAGGTATAGAGCATATGGAATATTTAATAAATAATTCATTGGCAGTTGAAGTAAGAGATGCTATGGAATTGGAAAAAGGCATCAGAAATAAGAATACAAGTAGTATAGTTATAGATTTGTTTTTTAAAAATAATAGTATTACTAATATTATTGATAGTATAAAGGATATCGTAAACAAACCGTGTTGATACATTTAGAAGGTATTGAGAAACTATAATTAATAGTAGTCTTCAATATTAAAAAAATTATTATAAAATTAATGTTATGGAATACATAAAAACTCTAGGATATAAAATCTCTCGCTTAATTTTAGGGACTGCCCAGCTGGGAGCTGATTATGGAATAGCTAATAAAATGCGCCGGCCTTCGAAAGCACAAATTAAAAAAATTATTTTATTTGCTTTTGATAATGGTATAAATGTTCTTGATACTGCTTATGCTTATGGTAGAAGTGAGGAAATATTAGGAGATATATTATCTGAATACCCAAAGCGTAATAGAATTACTATTATAACGAAACTATCTCCGTTTAGAATTTCGTCTGAGGTAGAAAAAAACTTTATCATTAAACAAGTAAAAAAATCATTAACAACTTCACTTGATAGGCTTCATCTTAATTGTATACCTATTTATATGTTACATAGGACGAGCCATTTAAAATTTTCTGAAGGATTAATTGTAAATAGTCTTATTAAATTAAAGGAGAAAGGATTAATTAAACACATTGGAGTATCTGTATATACTCCCGATGAAGCAAATTATGCTCTATCAACAGAAGGAATTGAAGTTGTAGAAATTCCGTTTAGTGTATTTGATCAAAGATTAAAAAGAAATAAATTTTTTACATTAGCAAAAAAAAAGAGGATTACAGTTTTTGCTAGAAGTGTATTTTTACAAGGCTTGATATTAATGGATATTAAAGATGTACCAATATATTTACAAGAAATAATACCTTTTAAAAAAAGATTAAAGCAAATTTGTAATGATGCTGAAAGAACAATCAAAGAAATTGCACTTAGATTTCCACTAACACAAGAAGGGATAGATTCTATTATAATAGGAGTGGATAATTCTATACAAATGAAAGAAAATATTGATATTTTTAATAAGCCACCTTTAAAAGAAGAAATTGTAAAGAAAATTCAAGAAAGCTTTAATAGTATACCTGAGTATTTGATAAATCCCACTTATTGGAAAAAGCAGGGTAAATTGTGAAGTAGTTGGATAATATATCTTTTTACTAATCGATTATTACATCATAAATAATCAACAAGGAAGTACTTTAAAAGTAATTATCAAGCTTCTTGCTTTTATTGTATCTAATTACTAAAATACATATTATCATTTTGTTGAAATTATAATTCTAATAGAGTAGTGTTCTATGACTTTTTTTAGAAATAAAGATAAAAAAGTAAATTCTGGCGTTTACTTATGGGAAAAAGCAAAAAAACTTATTCCAGGTGGAAGTCAATTGCTTTCTAAGAGATCTGAAATGTTTCTTCCAAATGAATGGCCGGCTTATTATTCAAAAGCAAAAGGTTCAAGAGTATGGGACATTGACGGAAATGAATACACAGATATGACAATATCTGGGGTTGGTTGTTGTATATTAGGTTTTTCTGACCCAGATGTAGATAAAGCTGTAATTAAAGCTATAAAGAAAGGGAATATGGCTACGCTAAATGTACCTGAAGAAGTAGAGTTAGCTGAGTTACTTTGTAAAATACATCCCTGGGCAAATATGGTAAGGTATGCAAGAACAGGTGGAGAAGCAATGTCGATAGCTGTTAGGATTATTAGAGCAGCCACTGGAAAGGAAAAGATTGTATTCTGCGGTTACCATGGTTGGCATGATTGGTATTTAAGTGCTAATTTAAATAAAATGTCTGCTCTTGATAAACAATTATTACCAGGATTAGAACCAGCTGGAGTCCCTACAGGATTAAAAGATACATTATTCCCTTTTTATTATAATGATTTGGGTAGTTTTAAAGTATTAATTGATAAATATGATAGAGAAATTGCTGGTGTTGTTATGGAACCGATTAGAAATTACTGGCCTCAAGAAGGATTTCTGGAAGAAATCCGAAAGATAACAATAAAGGAAAATATTCCATTGGTTTTTGATGAAATAACCTCAGGCCTACGTATGACAAATGGAGGTATTCATTTAAAACTAGGAATAGAACCTGATATTGCAGTTTTTGCAAAATCTTTGAGCAATGGATATCCAATGGCAGCTGTTATTGGAAGATCAAAGATTATGAACGCTGCACAAAAAACATTTATTAGCAGTACTTACTGGACTGACAGAATTGGACCAGTTGCAGCATTGGCAACATTAAAAAAGTATAAAAACTTTGATGTAAGCAAACATTTAATACTTATAGGTAATTTGATTCAAGATGGTTGGAGAAATTTAGCAAGAAAATATGAATTAGATATTAATGTAATAGGAATACCACCGTTAAGCCATTGGAAAATAAAAATAAAAAACAGTCGATTGTTGCATACTATTATTGTAAAAAAGATGTTAGAGAAAGGATTCCTAACATCCAATAATTTCTATGCAATGTATTCACATTCTAGAAAAAATGTGGATGAATATTTAGATGCTCTTGATGAAGTATTAGGGGAATTAACTCCGTTGATAAAAAAAGATGGTATAAAAAAAATAAAATGCAGTATTGCTCACAAAGGATTTGAGAGATTAAATTGAAAAGAATAAAATATGATTAATAACTTAAGTGTATTGTCTATAATACCAGCACGTGGTGGATCAAAAGGAATACCAAAGAAAAATGTAATAGAATTTTGCGGTAAGCCGTTAGTTGCATGGACAATAGAGCAGGCTTTAAGTAGCCAATATATTGACAGTGTTGTTGTGACCACTGATGACATGGAAATTGCTAGAGTATCTAAGAGTTTTGGAGCAGAAGTACCTTTTCTTAGACCAAAAGAAATTGCTCAGGACCAATCACAAATATATGAATCTGTAATTCATTGTCTTGATTATTTTAAAGAAAATAATAAGGAATTTGACCTTATAGTACTTTTAGAACCCACATCGCCATTAAGAGATGTATATGATATGGATAAAGCAATTGAAAAAATTTGTATGACTAATGATATCAAGAGTATTGTTAGTGTATGTTTACTAGGAGGAACACATCCTGAATACTTAGTAACTTTATCAAAAGAGAAGAATTTTATTAGAAAGTATTATGGGGATAAAATGGGAAAATTAAGAAGACAGGAATTTTATGAAGTATATTATATTGTCGGATGTTTTGCTATTTTTTACCCAGAGTATTACCGTAGAAATTTAGGTTTATATAATAGCAAGACTGCAGGGTATCCTGTTAGTAGATATCAATCTGTAGATATTGATGAAAAATTTGATTTAATTATAGGAGAGGCAGTAATAAAATATATCTTGGATGGTAGGAAAAGTGAACTTAAATAGGAATTAAGTGATTAATCTGTAATCCTATAATTAGAAATATTTTTTTAATTATCTTTTTGGATTTATGCTTTAAATTAGTGGGAATATTTTATAGTGACATTTAAAGAATTTTGTTTTAATATTTGATATTTATAATAACGGAGTATAGAAGAAGTGAAAATACTTATAGTAGGACTTGGTTCAATGGGCAGCCGTAGAATAAGGAATCTATATGAGCTGGGGTTTAAATCTTCTGATATATTTGGCTATGATATTAGAGAAGATAGAAATTCAGATGCAGAAAGAAAATATAATATCACGTGTGTGAAAAACCCTGATATGGTTTTAAAAGAAATAGATAAATTAATAATTTCAACACCACCTGACCAGCATTTAGAATACCAGCAGTACGCAGTAAAAAATAATAAACATTTTTTCTGTGAGGCAGGATTATTCAAAGACGGGATAAAAGAATTAGTTATGGAGGCTGAGAAAAAGAATATTTTAGCAATTCCTTCTAATACTTTGATGCACTGGGAAGAGTGGAAGAAGATAAAAGAACTTGTTTCAAGTAAATATGCAGGTATACCGCTTTCTTTTAATTTTCATAACGGTGGCTTTCTACCTGATTGGCATTCATATGAGAGCATATATGATTTCTATGTTTCAAAGCGAGAAACAGGAGGTGCAAGAGAGATTGTGCCTTTCGAGTTGCAATGGATGAATTGGATATTTGGTAAAATTGAAAAAGTTTTTTGTGTCAAAGGAAAACTAACCCCTGAATTTGATGCTGATATTGATGATACATATCACATTATTTATGTTTTTAAAGGTGGAGTTTATGCAAATGTAATAATTGATGTAACAGCACAACCAAGTGTTAATGCATTCGAGCTAACTTGTAGCAGGGGTGTTATTAATTATGATTATTATGGTGGTTTTAATAGGAATCTTAAAGTAATAAGAAAAAATGAAAAAGAATGGAAATCAATAAATTTAGGTAAACAAATATGCGAAGAGGGTTATGTTGCAAGCCCAAAGGAACCCTATATAAAAGAAATACAGTATTTTTTAGATTATATTAAATCAGGTAAAAAACCAATTTTTACCTATGAAGATGAATTAGCAGAAATAGAAGTTCTTTTAGCTGCTGAAAGGAGTGTTGAAGAAGGTAGATTTATTTCTATGTAAGAGTCACAATAATAGCTATTTTGAGTTAAAATAATTTATAAATTAAATAATGGAAGTAAACATATGGATTGGTCAAAAAAATTAATTTTATTAACTGGAGGGACAGGATCCTTTGGTAACAAGTTCACAGAAATCATGCTTGAAAAGTATAATCCTAAGACTATAAGAATCTTTAGCCGTGATGAATTAAAACAATATGAAATGATGATTAAATTCAATAATGACCAAAGATTGAGATTTTTTATTGGTGATGTTCGTAATAGGAAAAGATTATATAGAGCTATGGATGGAGTAGATATAGTGGTCCATACTGCAGCATTAAAGCAAGTCCCTAGCTGTGAGTATAATCCTTTTGAGGCCATTGAGACTAATATTATGGGCACCGAGAACGTAATTGATGCTGCAATAGATAAAAATGTAGAGAAGGTTGTAGCGATAAGCACAGATAAGGCAGTAAATCCTATTAATTTATATGGTGCAACAAAAATGTGTATGGAAAAAACCATTGTTGCAAGTAATTCTTATGTAGGAGGGAAGAAAAAAACACGTTTAGGATGTGTAAGGTATGGTAATGTGTTAGCTTCTCGGGGAAGTGTTATTCCTCTAATAAAAATGCAGAAATCAAATGGTTTGATAACTATAACTGACAAGAGAATGACACGATTTTGGATAACATTGGAACAAGGAGTTGAGTTTGTAATAAAGTGTGTAGAAATAATGAAAGGTGGAGAAATATTCTTACCAAAATTGCCCAGCATGAAAATTTTAGATTTAGCCAATGCAATTGCACCTAATTGCAAAATTAAATTTATTGGAATAAGACCAGGTGAAAAAATCAATGAATGCTTACTTACTGAAGAAGAAGCCAGACATTCTTTAGAGTATGATACATTTTTTATAATTAAGCCAGAACATCCTTGGTGGTCAACAGAAAATTGGAAAGATGGTAAAAAACTTCCTGATGGTTTTAGATATACAAGTGATAATAACTCTAATTGGCTAACGGAGAAAGAATTAAAATCTATGGTAGATAATATATGAAATTTATTCCTTATGGGCATCAGTTTATAGGTAAAGACGATATAAAAGAAGTAGTTAATGTTTTAAAATCTGATTGGATTACCCAAGGTCCAAAGATAGCAGAATTTGAGAAAGCCATTTGTGATTACACAGGAGTTAAATTTGCCGTCGTAGTTTCAAGTGGGACTGCTGCTTTACATATCTCGTGTTTAGCTGCGGGTATAGAAAAAGGTGACGAGGTGATTACTTCTCCAATAACTTTTGTTGCTACTGCAAATAGTGTTCTATATTGTGGAGGAAAACCAGTTTTCGCAGATATTCAAAGAGAAACAGGAAATATTAAACCGGCTGCTATTAAAAGAAAAATCACCGGAAAGACAAAAGCAATAATGCCAGTACATTTAGGTGGACATCCCTGTGATATGGAAGAAATTTATGAAATTGCTAGAGATAAAAAACTTATTATTATAGAGGATGCCTCTCATGCCTTAGGTGCGAGCTATAAGGATTCAAGAATAGGTTCATGTAAATATTCTGACATTACTACTTTAAGTTTCCACCCGGTAAAACTAATTACTACTGGTGAGGGAGGTGCTGTTTTAACCAATAAAAAAGATATATATAAAAAGTTGTTAATGTTGAGGAGTCATGGTATTAAAAGAGATGATAAAATGAATCGAGAAGAAGGTACCTGGTATTATGAGCAACGAATATTAGGTTTTAATTATAGAATTACTGATTTTCAATGTGCTTTAGGCATTAGCCAGCTAAAAAAACTTGATAGCTTTATAAAAAAAAGAAGAAGAATTGTAGATTTTTACAATAAAGAATTATCAGATATTAATGAAATGATTCTGCCTGTAGAAAAAGAATATGTTAAGTCTTCCTGGCATCTTTATAGCGTTAGGTTAAAAAGTAGTAAAGAAAGAAAAGCTTTTTTTAAGAAAATGAGAAGGTCAGGGATAGGGGTACAGGTTCATTACATCCCTGTTCATTTGCAACCTTATTATAGAAAAACTTTAGGTTATAAGAAAAATGACTTTCCAGAAGCTGAAGAATATTATAGCTCTGAGGTAAGCTTACCAATATACTCTGCATTATCAGTAAAAGAGTTGAAATATATTATCAGAGAAATAAAAAATTTTTTCGTAAATAGAAAAAGGGTTTAATAATTTTTATCATGCATTTTAGTTTCAAAATAATTTACTGGAAAATTCTATTTTTTATTACTATATGAATAAGAATATTGCAATAAGAGCAGATGCTTCAGATAAAATTGGTACAGGGCATATTATTCGAATGACTGCATTAGGCCAGGCTTTTAAGGATAAAGGTTTTGATGTTCACTTTATTACTATTTGTCGTGATAAATCATTATTGGCGAGATTAAAAAGAGAATGTTTTTTTATTCATAATATCTCATTTGATAAAAGTTATGATTTGCTGAGAGACGTCAATAAAACTGTTGAAATATGTAGGTCCATAAATACTAATACCATTGTAACTGATGGATATAAATTTACAACATTTTACCAGAAAAAACTAAAAAATTTTGATTTTAAATTAGCTTGCATAGATGATATTTCTAAAACTCATTTTGTAAGTGATTTAGTTATTAATCAAAATATAAATGCAGATAAAATTTATAATTATTCGTGTGAACCTTATACAAAACTACTTTTAGGGACTAAATTTATTATGCTAAGAAGTGAATTTTTAAAACTTTTAGGTTGGAAAAGAGTTATAAAAAAAGATGCAAGAAGAATTTTAATCTCCCTTGGGGGATCGGATAATAAAAATATGACTTTAGAGATTCTAAAATTTTTAGAATCTCTAAGAGAAAAAAGATTTAATATAAATGTAATTTTAGGAAGTTTATTTAGGAATGTTGAAAAGGTAAATAACTTTGTTAATAAAAGTAAAAATCATGATTACAAAATTTTTAAAAATGTGGAAAAAATGTCAGCATTCATGCAACAAGCTGATTTGGCTATTACTACGGGAGGCAGCACTGTATGGGAAATGGCGTTTTTACAGACTCCAATGGTAGTTGGTATCTCTGCTTCTAATCAGCAGAAAATTGTAAATGAGCTTAATAATGAAATGGTCGCATATAATATTGGATGGTTTTCAAATCTGCAATCTAGTGTTTTTTGTAATCTTATAATAAATTTGATCAATAATCTTGGTACTCGGATTTCATTATCTAAAAGAGCTGGGGAGATTGTAGACGGGAATGGTGCAGCAAGAGTTGTTAATGAGATTATAAAAAATTAGTAAAATGAAAAAAGCTTTTAAAAACTTCTTAAAAGATGGGATTATTTTTAGGTGTGCTGATGAAGGTGATGAAAAATTACTTTTTTATTTTATAAACCATCCTAAAATAAGATCATATTCATATATTACAAAGAAAATTATTTATAAAGAACATGTAGATTGGTTCGAGAAAAAGTTGAGATCAAGAAATTCAATAATAATTATTGCTGAAAGTGAAAATAATGGTACTTTCATAGGTCAAGTGAGATATGATAAAATTTCTAGTGATATTGCTGAAGTAAGTGTATATTTAAATCCAAATTTTTTTTCAAAAGGTTTCGGAACAAAATTATTAAAGTATACTAGTGTCTTAGGTTTTGAATTATTGGATGTCAGCGAATTGACTGCTTATATAAAAAAAACAAATAAAATTTCAATCAAGGCATTTGAAAAAGTTGGGTATGAATATATAAAATCAACTAAAATTAAAGGATATTTATCAGCTGTTATGAGGTTAAAAAAATGAGTAATATAAAAATTAATATTAATAAGGAAAAGAGTATTGGTGAAGATGAACCTTGTTTTTCGATTGCGGACGTGGGTGCAAATCATAATCGTGATATATCAATTGCTAAAAAATTGATCTATAGTGCGAAGGATTCTGGAGCTGATGCTGTAAAGTTTCAAACATATTCAGCAGAGAAAATCTATTCCAAGTATGTTCCTCCCCATTCCTATTACAAGAAAAATCTCTGGGAATTAATGAAAAGTATAGAAATACCTAGAAAATGGCATAAGAAATTAAAGAAGTATGCTGATGAAGTAGGGATTATTTTCTTTTCAACACCTTTTGATTTTGAGGCAGTTGATGAATTGAATGAGCTTGGAGTGCCTTTATTTAAAGTAGCTTCATTTGAAATTGTTGATTTACAGTTAATTGAATATATAGCTAAAAAGGGCAAACCTATAATTATTTCTACAGGACTTGCAGATATGGAAGAGATCCAAGATGCTTACAAAGTTTGTATTAATGCCGGCAATGAAAATATAGTTTTTCTACAATGTGCATCAGTTTATCCTTCAGTACCAAGTATTATGAATCTAAAATCTATGGAAACTATATCTAAGGCATTCGGTGTATTGACTGGTCTTTCAGATCATACAAAGGGAATTTTTATTCCATCTGCAGCTGTAGCTATGGGGGCAAAGGTAATTGAAAAGCATTTTACACTCAGTAGAAAAATGAAGGGTCCAGATCATAGATTTGCTGTTGAACCTAAGGAGTTTAAAGAGATGATATCAAATATTCATGATGTAGAATCTGCAATTGGTAATGGCAGAAAACTTGGACCATCAGAATATGAAATAGAGAATTATAAAATTGCCAGGAGAAGCATTCATTCAAAAGTAGATATAAAAAAAGGTGAATTAATTACGAAAGAGAAGCTTATCGTAAAGAGACCTGGGCTTGGCATCAAGCCAAAATACATAGAGATGATTATTGGCAGAACAGCAAAAACTGACATAAAAAAAGATCAGTGGATAGCATGGGAAATGTTGGTCTGAGTTGCTTTGAAGAGTAAGTATTTAAAGGTGACAGTAGACTTAAAAGCGATAACAAATCGGATACCATCTAAATCTTTGAGTGAGTTTAATAATAAAGTTCAGTTCGAGAAATACGAATGCTGAGGTTTGAGGTGGCAGAAGCTAGCAAAGTGCTTAGATTGTTCAGTAGAATGTTAGTTCTCAATGGGACTGTAACAGATTCTCTGGGGCTAATAGTCACATTTTATTTTTTATAAACTCTTAGTTTAATTACTTTATATATTATCTAACAGTGTTTTAATATAAATATGGAGTGAACCCCATATTTATCAATTAAAATTTAGTTAGACATCTTTTTTTTAAATAATCCTAAAACTGATAAACCAAATGGTAAGATTATTTTTCTTCTTATAAAAAATTTTTCTAAATCAAAAATAAAATATAAAATTTGATTTAAAAAACCTTCTTTTGCATATTCTAAGTCTACTATTTCTTTATTATGATTTATTAAAGGATTTACAATTTTTCTAATAATTAAAGCTGATGGAAATAAGAAAGTCATAAAATAAGATGAATATATACTTTTAAATTTGAGCTTCTCAACTTCATTTATTAATTTTCTTCTTGAATACCTCCTAAAATGTTTTGATTTTATATCAATTCTTGACCACATCCATGAATATGCAGGAACTGTTATTAATAATAATCCATTGTTATTCAATATTTTATTTACTTCTTTTAGAATTAAATTAGTATTAGAAATATGCTCTAAAAAGTCACATAAACAAATTATATCGAATTTAAGACTAATTAAATTTCTACTTGGAAATTTGCCATTATAGATTTTAACATAAGGGTACTTTTTTTTGGATAATTCAGCAAAATTTTCATTTTTTTCTATACCGTAAACATTTCCAAATTTTTTCCAAATTGGAAACAGCTGCCCTAAGCCACTTCCAATATCTAGTATGTTTATGTCTTTTTCATTTTTATTATTTAAAAAAACTTCTAAAACTTCATTTATAATATTATTCCGAGCTCTAAACCACCAGTGATTTTCTGAGATTTTATTCTCTATTAAATATTTATATATATCAGTCTTCAATTTAATCAATAAATAATTAATTTTTTAGTATCAAAATTTCTAAAAAAAATTTTATTAATATATTACATATATTAAATAATTTTATTAGCAAATTTTGATATATAGCTTAACACAATATCCTGTTCATATTTTAAGATATTATAGAATAATGGTAATCTCAATAAACGTAATGATAAATCTTCAGTTAAGGGAAGATAACCTTTTTTATAACCCAATTTCTTTCCCATTGGAGATAAATGTAATGGTATATAGTGAGAAATTGCTAATATTCCATTATCTTTGAGATAATTCATTAAATCATTTCTTGTTTTTCCATCTCTTAAAATAATATAAAATATATGGGCATTATGTTTATAATTTTCTGGAATAATTTGTCTTTTTAAGAATCCTCTTCTTTCTAGACTCTCGAGATTATCATAGTAATATTGCCACATCTTTAATCTTTTTTTAGTGATGATTTCAGCATTTTCAAGTTGCGCGTATAAAAAAGCAGTTACTATTTCTGACGGCAAGTAGGAAGACCCGATATCAACCCATGTATATTTATCTATTTCACCTCTAAAAAACTTACTTCTGTTTGTACCTTTTTCCCTAATAATTTCAGCTCTTTCTAAAAATCTTGGATTATTTATAACAATAGCTCCACCTTCACCACATATTAAATTCTTTGTTTCATGAAAACTATAGCATCCAATATCTCCAATAGTTCCGAGATATTTATTGTTATATAATGATTCCATGCCTTGAGCAGCATCTTCAACAACTAATAAGTTATATTTATTAGCAATAGACATTATCGTGTTCATCTCACATGATACTCCTGCGTAATGAACTACTACGATTATTTTAGTTTTTGGTGTAATAGCATCTTCAATTTTCCTCTCGTCTATGTTTAATGTATCTTCTCTTATATCTATAAACTTTAGTTTTGCATCTCTTATTAAGAAAGAATTCGCAGTAGACGGAAAGGTAAATGATGGTAGAATTATTTCATCTCCTGATTTTATTTCAAAAATTATTGCTGACATATCAAGTGCAGAAGAACATGAAGTAGTTAATAAAACTCTATAAGCGTTATACCTTTTTTCAATTAACTGACTACACTTTTTTGTAAATCCTCCATCACCACTAATTTTACCACTCTGAACTGCTTGTAGTATATAATTAACCTCGTTACCTATTATAAAAGGTTTATTGAATGGTATTCTTATACCTTCCATAAATTATTCATCTTTGTTATTAACGTTATATTTATCTTTTATGACAAACTGTGGCTGTTTATTTAAAGATAAAAATATTCTGCCAACATATTCGCCAATAAGTCCTAGTATGATTAATTGTACTCCAGAAAATAAAAGTATTGTTATAATTATTGATGTCCATCCTAAAACTATTTGAGCACCTATTGACTTTTTTATAATAATGATTACAGAATAAATAAATCCTGTCATAGAAAAAATCATACCAAGTACAAATGATATTCTGATTGGTTTAACTGAGAAATTAGTAAACCCATTAACCCATAATTTAAGCAAACTTATAAAACTATAATTAGACTTTCCATATATTCTTTTTCTATGAGTAATACTTACCATTCCAACATTGTTAGTTGACCTAAATATTAACCCACCTAGATAAGGATATGGTCCAATATAATTAACAATTTCTTTTACCAAAAATTTTTTAATAATAAAATAACTTGTTATCTTTATGTTTATAGGTTTTTTTAAAATAATGTTAACCATAATATCATTAATCTTACTTCCAAAATTCTGTAATCTGCTGTGTTGCTTATAATTATAATTTGCATAAACTACATCATAACCCTTTTTTATTTTATTTATTAGTTTTAAAATTCCTTCAGGGGGAGTTTGAAGATCATCATCCATAAATATAATATATTCCCCTCTAACAAAATAAAGTCCTGCAATAATAGCATTATGTTGACCAAAATTTTTAGATAGATTAATAAACTTTACAAAATTATATTTCTTTGAAAGTTCCCTACATTTTTTATAACTATTATCTTTACTTCCATCATTTACTAATATTATCTCGTATTTTATTTTACTTAGTAATACATCCTGTATTCCTTCAACAACTGTTTTAATTGTCTTTTCAGAATTGTATACAGGAATAACTATTGATATCATCATAATTAATTATATTAATCTAGAACGTGTTTTATCAAAAACTACTTTATTTTTATTTTTATACTCTGCATTGGTAATTGATAATAATCCTTTACCACAAACAACTAATGGTTTATTATTACAAATAGACCAGATTTTACCAGGGTCTCTAATAACGAAATTTAAATCATAATCAGCCTTTAAGGCTCTATTAATTATTATCTTTTTCCCATCTAAATATGTATATGCGCCCATATATGGATGTGATACGGCTCTGATTAAATTATATATTTCTCTATTACTTTTATTCCAATCAATTCTACAATCTACTTCATCTCTCCATAAACTATAGGTAGATTCTTTTTTATCCTGTATAAATCTACTAAAAGTATTTTTTCTTATCATTATTATTGTTTCTTCTATAGCTTCTTTATATAAATTTACAGATTTATCAATTACTTCATTTATATATTCATTATCATCAATACTCATCGATTTTTGTATAATGATATCTCCATTATCTATATCATTATTTGCAAAGATAACTGACAAACCAATCTTTCTCTCTCCGCATATTATTGCAGTAGGAGTAGGCGAGAATCCCCTATACTTAGGTAATAATGAATCATGGAATACTATGATTTCGCTTTTTAAATATTTAATAATATCTAGAGGTAGTAGATATCTCCAACCAATTGCTATTATGTTTGTTATTTTTTTTCTGAGCAATATATTTTTCAAATCAGCCCTTAAATTTTCACAATTAATAAAAAAGATATCATTTTTTTTACAATATCTAACTATTTTTTCGTTCCATTTTTCCCGCATGTTGATATCCTTAAATGTAGATACACAGCCTATTAGATCTCTATGATTTTTGTTCATATGTTTGATAATTTCATAACCTCTTTTTGTTGCACACAGAAGCATTAATTTTATCAACTTAAGCCTTCTTTAAATTTTTGTAAATATCTTTTAATTATTAAATTAAATAAAAAAATTATTATAATTCAACTAAAAACTGTAATAGTGTTTACTTTTTTGTTCTAAAAGAGTTTGAATCAATTTTTTCTATAATTTTAATAATATAATAAAAGAGTAAAAATTTATATATTGAGTAAGCTAGGAAGTTGCCTGAGAATAGCATTTCTAAAATCAGTACGCAACATGTTGTGCCTAAAAATATAATACAATGCTATATATGGCATCTGAAAAAATTAGATTCGCATCCTTGGGTAAGCTCCTAGTTAATTTTATATAAATATATCTGCCAAGTGGATTTATTATCTTCAAAAATTCTTAATAAATTTAGATTATTATCTTTGTTATTACTAATCTCTACTGCAGAAAAAATATATTCACATCCCATTTCCTTCAATATATTAGTATTCAGGTTTAAATTATTTATAACCTTTTTCCTGAATTTTGTATACATAAAATCTAGTCCTAATTCGTCCACAAATATATAGCATCTACCTCCAAAATTATCAAAATAACTTTTTAATTCTTCATTTTTATCAAGCTCATTTTCTATTGTTTTTCTGAATTTATGCTTATATTCTAAGGAATAATTTGTTAAAAAAGCATCTAAAGTATAAAAACCACTGTATTGTGTAACGCTTGGGTGTAAGCCGATACTAACTACTCTATACTCTTTTTGATTCTGTCCGATATACTCTTTTACTTCATTTAATAACTCTTCTGCAAAAAATTCTCTATATGTTGGGTTTCCTTTTCTTCTCTCAGTGAATTCAGAGTTATTATAAAAAAGAAAAACAATTTGCAATACAACTAATATTATTACTATCCATTTTCCAAATTTTAGATATTTTTTAATTAAACATAAAGATAAACCAAATAGTATATACCACAGTAAAGGATGTAACCAATGGAATCGACTAAAATTAAAAAAATTTGAAACAATAATTTTGTTGAAACCTTCCCATCTCCAAAATCCATACCATAGAGATATTGTAATAATAACGATAAATAAAATTATAAATCTTCTTTCTAGTATTTTTTTCAAAAACATAATTGTAATAGCTATTATTAATGCAATAATAACAAAATATTGTTGTAAACTGGGAGCGTGATATTGTCCATATAAAAAATTGTTAAAGCCAACTTTCAATGCTTTAATAAAATTATAGGTATCTAATAAATATTCTGCTCGATATGAAATAAACGTATTATTAAAAAACATATTATAAACTAACCTATATTCTATAACTAAATATTCCAACGTCATTAGCATAATTATAATTAAGAAAAATAAATTTCTTTTTCTTTTCCACACAAAATCATAAAGCCAAAGTAAAAACACCAAAGTTAGAAAGAAAATAAAGCTAAGGACAAAAGATGAATATAAAGGTATCAAAAATAATAAAATCAAATCAATTTTTTTATATTTATTTGATCTAATATTCAAAAATATGTATAAAGCTAATGGTAATCCGGCTACTGATAGGCCAACCATCGGATAAAATGGAAGCAGAGCAAAACATAATGAAACTCCAATTACTATTAATTTATTCTCAGGCTCCTTTATAAAATGTTTTTTCATTAATAGATACATACCAAGAAAAGCTATTGAATGGATCAACACTAAATTAATAATGTAAGCAACATAGGGTTTAAAAAAAACAAACAACCATAATATCAAATTAAATTCTGTTCCTAGAACATTCCTTGGAATCCCATTCATATAATTAGGAAATATTGAATCCAAGGAACCAAAAATTTGCCCACTGCTTGATAGTAATTTAAAATTTACAAGTAGAGAATCTAGGTTATCATGAACTAAAATATGGGAATTTTCTTGAAATATAAAATAAGGTAGTAAATATAAAATTAATATTACTATAGAAATGAATAAATATTTATTATTTTTACAATAATTGATAAGCTTATTTATCATTAGCAAGACAACTAGAACTAATAATATTATAGTTTTTTAAATTTTATTACTGAAAAAACAATACTGCAAGAGATTTTCTTTAAATTAAACAATGATATGACCCCCAAAAGTTGGACACGGACTTAACTAGTCAGAACCAACTGATGAGACTTATTTTTATTAAATCTATGTTCAAATTCTTCCGGGGGCATATACCCCAGGGAAGAATGTAGTCTTTTCCTGTTATACACCTCTTCAATAAAATATGGAATAGAATTTAGTCTATCTTCAAATGTTTGATATTCACTCATATATACTTCTTCTACCTTAAGGGTCCTAAAAAACGACTCCATCTTGGCATTGTCATATGGATTAGCTTTGCCCGACATGGAGATCTTAATGCCAGCTTCTTTCAGTATCTTTACATATTCTCTGCTGCAGTACTGATACCCTTGGTCAGAGTGATGTATAAGATTTCCCGTATCCCTTGACCTTATTGCATCCAGTATTGCTGCAATGGTAAGTTTTGCTGAAAGGATCCTTCCCAGGGCATAGCCCTCAACTTTTCGGCTAAAGCCGTCTATTATTGCGGCAAAATATGCAAAAGAGGCTTCAAGCCTTATAGGTGATATCAGAGTGCCATAGCTCATCAGGTCTAGAAGGAATGAGATTCTTTATCAGATTGGGATATTTTACCAAGCTGTGCTTGGAGTTGGTGGTCACCCTGTATTCCCTCTTATCGTGCATAAAATGCTGCCCGCCTGCATTATACGGTACACTCTCTTACGGTTTACCTTTAAGCCCTGACGTCGGAGCTCTGCAGTTATCCTTCTATATCCGTAAGAGGGAAACTCTGTGGCAATGGTCCTAATCTTATCCAGCAATGTCTTATCCTTATCCATATTTTTCTTTGATTTGTAGTAGTAGCCCGATCTTGAGACTTTTATCATTTTGCATCCTTTCTTGACCTCTCCCAGTCGGCCGATGTAAATATCTGCCGCCTGTCTTTTTTTTGAGGCTCTACTAGCTCAATAATTTTCTTTAGGGTCCTGTTTTCAACTGTTAGCTCTCCTACAAGACGCTCTAGCTCCCTTACCCTAATCTCTAACCTAGTGGTATCAGGGTCATTGTTCTCAAAGAACTTACCCTTGTGGTACTCTTTATTCTACCTGGAAATTACTACAGGAGATATGTTGTACTTTCTCGATATCTCCAGCTGGCTTACCTTACCAGATACTACCAGCTCTACTACTTCTCTTTTAAACTCATTTGTAAATGTTCTTCTTACTCTCATCTGATGAGACCTTCTATCTCTTATCTTCCCAGTCTCATCAGTTATTCTAATCTAACTATTTTTAGTTAACAGCGTGTCTAACCGATGGGGTTCACCCCAGACTTGAAATAAAGATTAGATTATGGAATAAGAGCCCTCCATAATGTAAATAGTAGGTAATTTAACTTAAATAGAAATAATCACACCCTATAATTTTTAAAATAATTTTAAATGGGGGTGGTAAATCTACCCATTCTTTCACTATTATTTTTATAATGGCTTGAGTTTCAAAGAGAATATTTACTATAAAAACAATTTCTACAGCCAATTTTTTAATATTACAATTGTTTTTAACTAGAAAGGGGGTGCTTTTAGTGAATTAGTATCTGAATTACAAAACTTAAAATAATCATTGTAATATTAAAATAAATCAATAATAATAATTTTAGATATAACTATTATAAAATTATAATCAATTATTCAATGATAGTTTCAAAGAAAAAAATTAAAAATATTTTGTCTTGTCCTAATTGTAAATATAATCAATTTAAATTCGGAACTTATAAATTTCAATGCACAAAATGTAATAGTGTTTATAAAATTATTGATGGAAAAAAGTTTTACTTTCAAGATTTTGAAAAAAATGAAAAATATGAACCATTCGATACATTTGATAAAATTAAATATTTCTTTAAAAAATTTAACGCGTTTTATTATTTCCTAACCTGGCTTTTAAGCCCTGTATATATAAATAATAACTTATTAAAGAGATTCTTAAAAAAGTATGTAAATAATAAAAATTGTATAGCAGTTAATTTAGGAAGTGGAAATTCTAATATATCTGAAGAAATTTTAAATATAGATGTTATTCCATATAAAAATATTGATATATGTTGTAATATTGGAAACCTTCCCTTTGTTGGTAATAGCATTGATGTAGTTATGGTTGTAGCTGTTTTGGAACATGTACCCTCACCAGAAAAAGTAGTTAAAGAAATCCATAGAGTTCTAAAAAAAAATGGGGTTGTATATGCTCTTGTCCCATTTATTGTAGGGTATCATGCTTCTCCTTTTGATTATTCTAGAAGAACTTACTCAGGAGTTAAAGAACTTTTTAAAGATTTTACTATAATCAAAATTAAGAATGGAGGAGGCCCAACTTCAGGGTTACTATGGATTTTCCAAGAATGGATTGCCATATTATTGTCCTTTGGTTTAAAGCCAATATATATATTTATACATTGCATAATGATGATACTAACCTTTCCAATAAAATTTTTAGATTCGATATTAGTATACCATCCAATGGCTAAAAATATATCATCCTCTTTTATTTTTATAGGGAAAAAATAATATCGGAGTATTTAGAAAAATATTATATTATTATAATAATTAAATTTGACTTTTTTAGGATTTAACAAACTAAATTATTTTCTTTAGGTTTCTGTTTTCTATAGTGAGCTCACCTACATAGCTTTAAAGCTATTCTATTCTTATCTATAGTCTTGAAATATCAGAGTTTTCTTTGTTTTCAAAGAACTTGCCGGATATGTATTTTTAATTCCATCTCGAGATCGATGCTGTTGAAATTTCATACTTTCTGTATAGCTCAATTCGGCTTACCTTATCTGATATTATTGCTTCTGCTATCTGTCTTTTAAAATCGTCTGTAAATGTCCTTCTTGTTCTCACTAATGAGATACCATTATAAATTATCATTTTCAGCCGCATCAGTTATTCTATATTAACTATTTTTAGTATACAATGTGTCTAAGTATGGGGTTCACCCCAATATTTGTAAAATGATGGAGCAATTTAACAAGAGTAAGTTGAAGGGTTATCTAAGTGAAAGGAAAGGTACTATTTATAATTCACGATGTTTACCAGGATGATAATAGTTTTCCTCTAGGTCCTGCATATCTTACAGCGATGTTAAAGGATGAAGGCGTAGATGTAAAAGTCTATTGTCAGGATGTATTTCATTATCCAACAAACCATCTGGAAAATTTATTGAAATCGGAACGCTTTGACTTAATTGGTCTAGGATTTTTATCAGCAAGATTCAAAGAAACAGTAGAACCATTGTGTAAAATTATTAATCAATATAAAAAGGATGCCTGGCTTGTGTTAGGTCAACATGGACCATCTGCGGTACCAGAATATATTTTAAAGAAAACAGAGGCAGATGTTGTAGCTATAGGAGAAGCAGAGAAAACAATAGTTGAGCTCATAGATTGTAAAGTGAATAAAAAAGATCTTTCTAATGTTAAAGGCATTGCCTATAGGAAAGAGGGAAAAGTATATATTAACGAAAAAAGGAAATTAATTATGAATTTGGATTCAATACCTTTTCCTGCATATGATTTTTTCCCAATGGATGAATATACTACCAGCATGATATATCCGGGTCAAAAAAAATCCGAAAGGAGTTTATCCATATTAACAACTAGAGGTTGTATGGGGCATTGTTCATTTTGTTACAGAATGGTTAAAGGTCTTAGAAGACGTAGTATGGATAGTATTATTAAAGAGATGAAATTTCTTATATCAAAATACAATATTAGTTATTTTATGATAGCGGATGAATTAACTTTTTTTAATAAGAATAGAGTTTTTGAATTTGAGGATGCTTTAAAGAAAAATAGATTAAAAATTAAATATTTATGCGATATTAGGGCAGATTTTGCTGATGAGGAGATTATAAGGTCTCTTAAGAGAAGTGGTTGCCAGCTTGTAAACATAGGATTTGAATCTATGGAGCAGAAGGTATTGGATCGGATGAATAAAGGAACAACGGTCGAGGATAACATTAGAACTGTTGAGGTTTGTAATAAAGTTGGACTTATGATGGGTTTAAATGTTATGTGGGCGAGTCCTTGCGATACAGAAGAATCACTCTGGAAACTTGTTGATTTTATTAAAAAATATAATACTTATGGAGAAGTAAGAACTATTCGGCCTGTAACACCATATCCTGGATCATCTTTATATTATCATGCTGTAAAAATAGGACTTTTAAAGAACGCAGATGACTTTTTTAAAAAGTTTAAAAATTCTGATTTAATAACTGTAAACTTCACGGATATACCTACCGAGATATGTCACAAACTTTTATTTAAGGCTAATACTGAACTAATTTTAGACCATTTTTCGAAAATTGGTGGGGATATAAAAGAAGCAAAAGATTTGATAGATTCTTTTTATAGATTATATTTTGAAAATGATTACAGATTTCGGGGAGCTAGGCACTACGATAGTGAAGTATAAGATTTAGAGTTTTATTGACAGCTATTATTTATGTATAAACATTTTTTAAAGATTTCAAAAAAAAGCTTCGCTTATTTTATTGCAAATTCTATACAAAGTTTTATTGGTATAATTACTCTACCTTTATATACTCGTTTTTTAACTCCTAATGATTATGGTATATGTGGAATCACAGCATCAATTACTTCATTCTTAACTGCATTTTATTTATTGGGCCTAATGGCAGCTTATAATAGGTTTTATTTTAATTATAAAGTTGATTCGGAGAAGCAGAATAAATATATTTCCACAATTGTGTATTTTATAATTTTTTATGGGTTATTACTTACCCTTATTTTAACGATATTCGGTGGCCCATTAGAAGTTTTTACTGAAGGAGTTCCTTTTTATCCATATATTATATTAGCTATATGGAGCAGTTATTTTACCCTTATAATTCAGTTAAGATTACAATTATACAGAACAGAACAAAAATCGAAAAAATACACAGCTTTATTTGTGGCGGATATTTTTTTCAGGACTATATTATCTATATATTTTGTGGTTTTTTTGAAAAAAGGTGCACTGGGTTTTATTGCCGGCGGACTAATTAGTAGTTTTGTTTTTAGTTTGATTTCTATGTGGCTTGTGCGCAGACATATTGTTAGAGCATTTGATACTAATGGTCTGAAAGCTTCGTTAAAATATGGTCTTCCTCTTGTACCTCATCAGATTGGGACTTGGATGTTCAATCTATCTGACAGGTTAATATTGAACAAATTAATCAGTACATCAGAAGTAGGACTTTATTCTGTTGGTAATAGAGTAAGTACATTAATGCATATGGTTGCAATGTCAATAAATTTCGCATGGAGCCCTTTTTTCTTTTCTATAATGAAAGGAGACAAGGAAGCGGCAAAAAAAAAGATCACCAGACTTATTACTTATTGGATAATGGTTATGTGTTTTACATTTTTAGTAACTGTTTTCTTCTCTAAAGAACTGATAATTATTTTTGCAGCACCAGAATATAGAACGTCTTACAGAGTTGTACCTTTGCTTGCTTTGGGGTATTTGTTCCAAGGATTCTATTTTGTGGTAGTCAATCCTTTGTTCTTGTTAGGTAATACATATCTTGTAACTATTGCTACTATAACTGGAGGTTTGCTTAATATAGGATTGAATTTTTTATTCATCCCCAAAATGAGCATGATGGGAGCGGCCTTAGCTACTGCTATTACTTATTTTTATATTTTCATATTTATTGCTTTTTTCTCTATCAGATTGTTCAAAATTCCTTATGAGCATAAGAGAATTTTTAAAATAATCATTATAACAGCACTATTCAGCTCTTTATTATTCCCTATTAACTATATTGATATCTTTTGGATTTCACTAGTTTTAAAGATTCTTTTAACAATTTTATTCTTATTAGTTTTTTATTTCATACCTTTTTTAGATGTACAAGAGAAAAGCAAAATAAAAAATATTACCTCTAAGGTTAAATTAAATTTAAATCCTTTTAAAAAATGATTTAACTTTTTTATTGTAGATTAGAGAAAAATTACGTGAATATTAAATAAGAAATGAAAGGAAGATTTTTAAATGTTAGTAGCATTAATGAAAATATATGGGAAGATTAAAAGAAAATTAAGGAGAAGTTATTATACCTTTACTGTTAGGAAGACGGCTAAGACTGTAGGAAAAGGACTAAGAGTGAATGGGAAATCTTCTGTGGGTACTAATACTATATTGGGAGATAATGTTAGTTTTAATGGAATGGTTATTAGTGGATGTGGTCAGGTTACTATAGGAGATAATTTTCATTCAGGAGAAGATTGTTTAATGATTGCTCAAATACATAATTATGATAAAGGTGAGACTATACCTTATGATGAAAAATATATACAAAAAAATATTGTAATTGGAGATAATGTTTGGATTGGAAGGAGGGTTATAATTTTAGGAGGTGTAAAAATAGGAGAAGGTGCAATAATCCAAGCGGGTAGTGTTGTAGTAGGTGATATACCAAAATATGCCATAGCAGGCGGCCACCCTGCTAGGATTTTCAAGTATAGGGATATAAAACATTATAAAAAATTAAAGAAGGAAAAGAAGTTTTATTGATCTATCTTTATTTATAAAATTTAAAATTAAAAATAGGATAAGTTACTTATTATGATTTTTTTTAAATCGGATTCTAAATAAATAAGTAGTAGCAAAAAGTAGGCCATCCCCTAAAATTGTAATTATTATAAAGACCAATGCCAAAGTTAAAGCTCTAGTCTCGTAAAGATAAGGTGAGAGAAGAGTTATTAGGACAACTTCTCTGATTCCTATACCTCCCGGAGCACCTGGGGTAATAAGTCCTGCTGCCCAGGAGGTTGCATAAGAACCAATAAATATTAATACTGAATTAAATTCTGTAGACCATAGATAATTACTCGTATACCATAAATTTAAACCCAGGATAGTAAAGAAAACAATATAGAGAATAAATACTAAAAACAAAATAGATAATAAAATTTTTAAATTTATGGTTTTAAGATCAACTATTAAATTATTTTTAATTAGCCAATTTCTGAACCTCGGTATGAGCTTAATACAAATAAATTTAATAAGTATAAAAGTAAATACTATAATAGAAATAATTAATAAATGGTTTATGTCCAATGGTAAATTAATAATAAAAGTTATAGTAATAAGTTATAATTTTATATATATTTTTATAACGATATTATTTAATTAAAATCGGAATTGTAGAAGGCTATATAATAATGTAAAATTATTTGTTTGGTATATTTAGATAATAAAATAAATAATTTAATGATAAATCAATATGAAGATTTTATACATCTTGCCAGGTAAATATTTTATAAGTAAAGCGGGCGGCTGTATTTCTCATGTAACAGGGGTTATTGATGCTTTAAAAGAAGAAGGGCATGAAATAATTTTTTGCAGCTCTGATAAAATACCATATTATAGTTCCAGATTAGAGTATAAATTATTAAAAGTAAATCAATATAAAATTAAAAAAATAGGTAGTTTATATGAGCATTATATTGTTTACAAACAAATTAGAAATGTAATTAGAGACGTAAATCCTGATATTATTTATATTAGATGGAGACAGAATTTTTTTTGGGGTAAGTTATTTAAAGAGAGAAAATATAAGTTAATTTTTGAGTGTAACACTCCTCCTAGCATGGCTTTATTAAAAGATGACAGAGGTAATATCGTAAGAAGTCTTGTTTCAAAGTATTTAGATCGCCAGATTTGCTTAAATACTGATATCATTTCTGCGATATCAACTGAAGTAAAGAGTTTCATAATTAATAACATTTCAGCAGTTAATGAAAAAATAATAGTAAATCCAAACGGGGTAAATCCCAAGAAATTTAAATCAGAAGGTAAGAATTGTAGAGGGAAGCTTAACATATCTAAAAATGATATAGTTATCGGGTATTCAGGAAATATAGAGGACTGGCATGGCGTAGATACTTTAATCAATGCTTTTCAGCTGTTAGATAAGAATAAATATAGTAATATAAAATTATTAATAATAGGTTCGGGAGATAAATTTTATTTAGAAAAATTATATGGAATTGCCAGAAAGAAATATTCTAAAGATATAATTTTTACCGGTATTGTTCCATATAATGAAATGCCTGCGTATTTGAGAACCTGTGATATTTTAGTATCTCCACAAAAACCTTACATAGGAGGAGAACTTCATCAATCTCCAATAAAATTATATGAATATATGGCCACTGAACGTGCAATTATTGCCAGTAATATAGGCCAGATAAAGAGGGTAATTAAAAATAATTTCAATGGATTATTATTTGAGAGTGGTAATGAATATGAACTGGCAAATAATATAAAATTATTATTGGATAATGAAATTTTAAGAAATAAAATAGCAGGTAATGCCAGAATCGAAGCAGTGACCAGATATTCATGGAAGAATAATGTTAAACGTTTCTTGAATGCTGTTGAGAGAAGTTGATTGTAGATTAATCTTAATTAATTTGCTATTAAGATTTATATTTTATATGATTTAATACAAATTATTTGAAATTTTTATTTTTTATAATAAGAGGGAAATAAATGCCAAAAATTTGTGTTCTTGGATTAGGATATATAGGACTTCCAACAGCATGTATACTGGCAAATAATGGGTATGATGTTCTGGGAATAGATATTAACGAAGAAATTATTAATAAGTTAAATTCAGGCAGTATTCATATAGATGAGCCTGATCTGAAAAAAATATTTTTTAAGGCATTTTCCAATAAAAAGTTGAAAATTTCAAAACACCTTGAGAAATCAGATGTTTTTATAATCTCAGTACCTACTCCATTAGATAATAAGAAGGCTGATTTGAGTTATATAATCAATGCAGTAAATATGATAAATGATTATATTGAAAAGAAAAATCTGGTTATTCTTGAATCTACTTCCCCGCCTGGGACTACTGAAAATATAGTAGGTGAAATTATATTCAAAAACAAAGGTTTAAAAGCAGGAATTGATTACTATCTTGCTTTCTGTCCAGAAAGGGTTTTGCCCGGAAAATTGATTTATGAGTTAATTAATAATGATAGAGTTATTGGAGGAATAAACAAAGAATCTGCTGAAAGAGCTAAAAATATCTATAAGAGTTTTGCAAGAGGTAAATTTTTCCTAACTGACCTAAAAACAGCTGAATTTGTTAAACTGGCAGAAAATACATATAGAGATATTAACCTGGCTTTTTCAAATGAACTGGCATTGATATGTGATGATTATAATATTAATATTTGGGATGTAATAAAAATTGCCAATAAACATCCACGAGTAAAGATTTTAAATCCTGGTCCAGGTGTAGGTGGACACTGTATTCCAATAGATCCATGGTTTATATTGGAAAGTTCGAAATATAGGAATACACTAATTGAAAAATCAAGGGAGATTAATGAACGTATACCGTTTGCTGTTGTAGAGAAGATTTTAAGTATAATTAAAGGTATAAAAAAACCGAAGGTAACATTATTTGGTGCTACTTATAAAGAGAATGTTGATGACATTAGGGAAAGTCCAACTATAGTAATAGCGGAAGAATTATTGAAAAAAGGAATAAAAGTGTCAATTCATGATCCAGTTGCAAATAATTTTAAATATAGTTTATCTGACCTGGAAGATTCTCTAAAGGAGTCTAATTTAGTAGTATTACTGGTTGGCCATGATTCTTTTAGAGAGATAAGTTTTGATAAAATGTCAGAGTATATGAAGACAAAGAATATTTTGGACACAAGAAACTTTTACAATAAGAAAAAATCTAATAAATTTGGTTTTAACTATTTTTCAATTTGATTTATGTTTATAGCGTAAATTAATAGTAAAAACTTAATGATAAAAAAAAATAATAATAGGAAAATTAATGTACTGGTTTGTTTAGGAACCAGACCGGAAGGTATCAAGCTGGCTCCTATCATTAAATTACTTGGGAAAAAAACAGATAAGTTTGAATTTAAAGTATGTTCATCGGGTCAACATAAACAAATGCTCAAACAGGTTTTTAATTTTTTTGAGTTCAAGCCTGACTTCGATCTTAATTTAATGGCAGAAGAACAGTCACTTGGATCATTTTCCTCTAAACTTTTAAACAAAATAGATGCTGTTTTAAAACGTACTCAACCTGATATTGTGTTAATTCAAGGAGATACCACAACCGCTTTTTTAATAGCACTGGCTGCATTTTATAAAAAAATCAAGGTAGGACACGTGGAAGCTGGTCTTAGAACAGGAGATAAATTTAATCCTTTCCCTGAAGAGATAAATAGACAATTGATAACCAGAGTTACGGACATTCATTTTGCGCCTACTAAAAAGGCTTATGAAAATTTGATTGATGAAAAAATCACTAAAGAATCAATTTTTCTTACGGGAAATACAATAGTCGATGCCATTGAGTGGGGTATTGAAAAAATAAGTAAAATAAAGAATGATATAGAATTAAAATACCCGTTTAATGAGTTAAAAAAAGGAAGCAAGGTTATTTTGGTTACCATGCATAGAAGGGAATCTTTTGGAAAGGATATTGAAAGTATTTGCGATGCCTTGAGTATTATTGCAGATAAACATAAAGATATACAAATCGTCTATCCTGTTCATCTTAATCCGAATGTAAGGAAACCTGTATTTCGAGTACTGGGAGAAATAAATAATATAATATTAACCAGTCCCTTGGATTATGAATCTTTTATCTGGTTAATGAATAAATCTTATTTCATAATAACTGATTCCGGCGGAGTACAGGAAGAAGCTCCTACACTTAAAAAACCTGTATTGGTTATTAGAAAAAAGACCGAAAGAACCGAATCATTAGATTTGGGAGTTTCCAGGCTAGTAGGAACTAACGAAAAAGAAGTAATTCGCAGTGTTTCTGAATTAATAGAAAATAGTAGTTCCTATAAGAAGATGATTTCTAATATAAATCCTTATGGCGACGGAAATGCCGCAGATAAAATTTTGGATGGTGTTTATAGAAGTTTTTAATTTATAATAAATTATAATAATATAAAAAGTTATGAAACAGCTCTTTATCCAAAAAGGAAAAGCTATAATTGAAGAAGTACCGGCTCCTATTATTTCTGATGATGAGATTTTGATAAGGGTGCATTACTCCTGTATTTCCGCTGGAACTGAAATTTATAAGATCAAAGCGTCAGGAAGATCCTTATATAGAAAGATTTTAGAAAAACCTCAAAATGCCAAAAAAGTTTTAGGTAGATTAAAAAGCCACGGGATTGGAGTCACGATAATAAAAGTTAAGGGCAAGATAGAAAGTAAAAATCCTATTGGTTATTCTGCTTCTGGTATAGTTTTAAAAACCGGGAAGAATGTTAAGAGAATAAAACAGGGAGATAGAGTAGCTTGTGCAGGCGATAAAATTGCAAATCATTCAGAATTTATCTCGGTGCCTGAAAACTTGACTGTAAAAATCCCCCAAAACTTATCTTTAAAATCTTCTTCAACTGTGGCATTAGGAAGTGTAGCTCTTCAGGGAATTAGACGCTGCAATCCTAAATTAGGTGAATATGTGGCGGTAATCGGATTAGGAAATTTAGGTCAGATTGTGGTGCAGTTGCTAAATGTTAACGGGTGCAGTGTAATCGGTATAGACCTGGAAAAGAATAGGATCGATAGGGCAATTTCACTGGGTATGAGAATAGGTTTTAACCCTAAAAATGTCAATATTGTAGACGAAGTATTTAAGAGTACAAATGGTCATGGTGCGGATTCTGTAATGATCACAGCCGCCTCCGAAAGTAAAGAGGTTATTAATCAGGCTATGAAAATGTGTCGAAAAAAGGGCAAAGTGGTAGTTGTGGGAAATATTAATCTTGACCTTGACAGGGATATTTTTTACCAGAAAGAACTTGATATTTTGATATCAACTTCATATGGACCCGGTCGATATGAGGAAAGATATGAGAAAGATGGTTATGATTATCCATATTCATATGTAAGGTGGACTGAAAATAGGAATATGCAGGAGTACCTGCAGTTATTGTCTAAAAATAAAATCAATATCGAACCACTTATCGATAAAATCTACAAGCTGGAAGAGTCACCTGAAGCATATGATTTATTGAAATCTAAACAAAAGAAACCTATGATTGTCCTTCTTGAGTATAATAAAGAATCAAAACCTGATAGAAAAATAATAATAGGTAAATCAATAATCAAGCATGATAGAATAAATGTTGGAATAATAGGAGCTGGTAGTTTTGTACAGGATAGACATTTACCCAATCTGATAAGACTTAAGAATATTTATAATTTAAAAGCGGTATGCTGCAAAACCGGAGGTAATGCTAGAAGTATAGCCGAACTATATAATGCCAGTTATGCTACAACTGATTACAAGGAAATATTGGCTGATGATAGTGTAGATATGGTTTTTATTACCACAAGGCATAAACTGCATGCAGCGATGGCAGTTGATGCTGCGAAAGCCGGGAAAGCGGTCTTTATGGAAAAGCCGATGGCTTTAAATGAGAAAGAGTTAAATAAACTTGTGAATATACTAAAAAAGACAGGGATCCCTTTCTTTGTTGGCTTTAATAGAAGGTTTTCTCCATTTTCAAAGAAAATAAAAGAGTTAATTGCTGATAGATTAAATCCAATGATAATAGACTATAGAATTAACGCAGGTTTTATTCCATTAGATAATTGGGTTCATTCGGAAGGGGGAGGAAGAAATATTGGAGAGGCATGTCATATTTATGATTTATTTAATTTTTTAACTGATAGTAAAATGAGTTCTATAAAGGCACATAGCATAAGTCCGAAAACTGAACAGTATGGTTCCAGCGATAATTTTACTGCCTCTATAAAATATAATGATGGTTCTATTTGTAATCTTATTTATACAGCACTGGGGTCGAGCGAAATTGCTAAAGAAAAAATGGACATCTATGTGGATGGTATAATAATAAGTTTAAACGATTTTAAAAAATTAAAGATTTTTGGCAGAAATATTAATGGAATGAAAAGTAAGATACAAAACAAAGGATTATTTGAGGAATTATATGAATTTGGTATGGGTCTAAGGAAAGGGAAAAGCTATATAATTCCATTATGGCAACTGATTCAAGCTACAGAAATTAGTTTTGAAGTTGAAAAGCAAATTAATTATTGAGATTAAATTTTAAACTAAAATAAAAGGATTTACATTTATGGTTAAAAAAGCGATTATACTAGCAGCTGGTCGAGGTAGTAGATTGAGACCATTAACAGATAAAGCCCATAAATGTTTAACAGTTATTGATGGTTCAACTATTATAAATCGTCTTTTAAACCAACTTAGCAGGGTAAATATAGAGAGTGTAATAATTGTTACCGGTTATTTGACTGAATCGGTCGAAAAAAGTATTGGTTCTGAATATAAAGGAATGAGAATCAAGTATTACTATAATCCCAAATATATGACTACTAATAATATTGTTTCCTTACAGATTGTAAAACCTGATTTAAACGAATCAATTCTTTTATTTGAATGTGATTTAGTAGTAGAAGAATCTATTATAAAGGATTTATTATCTAATAAATATAGTAATGTAATGGTTGTTGATGAATTTAAAAACAATATGAGTGGAACAATTGTTAGAGTAAACAAAAATAACAAAGTATTAGAAGTGATTTTGAAGAAGAATCAAAACCCAAAATTTAGCTATAGGAATTTTTATAAAACAGTAAACATTTATAAATTTTCTAAAGAATCAACTTTATTGTTATCTTCTGAGTTAGATGATTATATTAGAATCAATGGGACAGATGATTTTTACGAGGCTGTAATTAGAGATATAGTTAAATCTGAAAAGGAGGATTTCTATGCTCTTTTTACAAATAATAGAAAGTGGATTGAGATTGATGATAAAAAAGATTTAAGTCTTGTTAATACAATCTTTGGTGCGGATTCTTTGTCATAAAAGTAATAATAACAATTATTTAGAATATAATTCTTAGAGTACTATCTAAATAGCAGATCTTTTTAAAGCAATTGATAAATTTATATTTTGATGAACATAATTTAAGACTGTAAAGGAGTTGTAAATTTTGTTATAAACTAAATTTTTTAAGTTAATGTAATGAGATTTTATTTATATATAAAAAAAGCTAAAAAGCTAATAAAAAACTTAATATATAACACTAAGAAATATTGGTCATATGATCCAAATCATAAATTTCATATAAATAATGATGAAGTTAAAAAATATTTTAATAATGCAAAGGTAACACCACTATCTATTGAAAGCGAAAGGAGTGAAGAGCAAGCAATAATGAATCTAGTTAATATTCGACCAGGAATGGAAATACTTGATTTAGGCTGTGGTGAAGGAAGGTGGGCAAAAGTTTTAAAGAATAGAGATGTGAAGTACGTTGGGGTTGATTTCTCGGATGAGTTAATAAATAAAGCTAGGAAGAAAAACATTGACAATAACGTTAAGTTTATAAGCAAAACTGCACAGGATTTTATTTCCGATAATAAATTTGATTTTATTTTTATATTTGGCCTTATCACTTATATGAATGATGAAGATATAAGAAAGTTAAGTAAAAATTGCAGAGTGATGTTAAAAAATGGTGGGAAATTAATTCTAAGAGACGTAGCCTTGAGTAATGAAGTAGCAGATAGAAGAGTATATGACGATAAGCAAAACTTGTTTAAAAAAATTTTTTTTAGAGAACCAAGGTACCAGTTAATAAGGCGAAGTACAAGTATTGAAGAAAAGTTGTTTAAGGAATTTTCTCCAATCCACAAACAGATAATAGACGGAACAAATCTTATTATTACCATTTTTAAGTAAATCTTAATTTTTAATAAAAGAAGTGGCTTGTAAAATAATTGGAAGTCCAAATCCTAGATATCTAGCGGCAACGGATGTACTGATTGGTGACATGTCAGACATAAATTATGAATTCCTATTGTTTGATAGACCAATTATTTTACTGGCAAATAAGTGGCTTAAGAAAAATTTTCCGGATGTAGGTATAAAAACAGATTTGAATAATCTGGAGCTCGCTATTAAAAGGTCTATAATAAATCCTAAAGAATTTTCAAAAAAAAGAAAATACTGGCTTAATAAGACAATGTATAAGCCAGACGGCAATAGTTCAAGTCGTGTTATTTATGCAATTATAAAGTATTTTAAAGTGAGTAATCCTTTTATAATATTGATTCATGGGAATAATGAAGTTTTAAAAACACATCTCGATCCTTTATACAGAGTAATAAAAGAAAAAAATATTAGAGTTAACTATATTAATTTTTTTAACAGTGATTTATATGTCAATAAGGACAATTTAATTTTTATATCTGCAAACAATTCACTTCTTAAAGATATACCATATGGCTATAAAGTTCATATTGATCATGGTGTTAAAGGACCAGGAACTACTGATATTGAAGGATTGATAAGCCAGTATAGGGATATGAATTATTTTCCTGCAGTGGATTTACATATAACTGAAGGAGAGGTAAGTTACGAGAAGACAAAGAAAATTCTGGGACCATATAATCACAGGGTAATAATGGTCGGATATTCAAAATCTGATACCTTATTGGAGTTAAGGAAGAAGGAAATTAAGATTCAGGTGTGTGAGGAATTAGGCTTTGATCCTGAAAAAAATCTTGTTACCTATGCTCCTGCCAGTAAATATAGTTATCCTTTTAAGCGAGGTGCTTCATTAACAAATAAAGTGATAAAAAAAATGTATAGTATTGGTAATAATAGCAAGTATAATATCCTTATTAAATTAAAATCTCCAAGAAAATCTTTTTTTACAAGAATTTATAACAAATTAAGATAAATCGTTCAGAAGTCATTAAGGAAAATGAATTAGATAGAATGACGTTTTTTAAATATCGTTTTTAAAAATGAGAAGAATTAAAGTAACTTATGTCAGGACACAATTTTGGTTTAATTTAAAAGCCGGAGGCTCAGTGGCACACACTATTGGTGTTCTAAATGGAATGTTAAACAATAACTGTGAATTAAATATAATAAGTAATGAAATGTTTCCGGGAATAAGGGATTTTAATTATAAGATTATAAACCCAGTAAAGTTTAAACCCGGCTGGTTTGGTGAGCTACTATATAATTTTTATGCCAGACGCTTGTTGAAAAAAAGTATTTTATTTTTTAAGCCCAACCTTATTTATCATAGATATACAGGGTATACTTTTTTTGTTACCGCTTTGGCAAAAAAATTGAATATACCATTGATACTGGAATTTAATAGCTTTGACTCATGGAAATTAAAATATTGGGAAAGAAGCGGCAATATACTTAAAAAATTTCTTCAGCAATTTTTACTATTTAAAATAGTAAAAGCTATTGAGAATTTTAATTTAGACGGTTCAAGTTTTATAGTAACGGTTTCAAATCCCCTAAAATATGATTTGTTTAAAATGGGAATTCCGGAAAATAAGATAGTGGTTATTCCTAATGGATTTGATCCAGAGAAATTCAATCCAGAGTCAATAACAAATAGTCAATGCGAATCCCTGAAAAAAAAAATAAAAATAAGTAGTGATAAAGTAATTGTAGGATTTTCCGGTACCTTTGGACCCTGGCATGGTATACCGCAGCTTACAAAGGCTATTGATAAAATTATTAAAAGTCATCCTTCAAAGTCTATTCATTTTTTAATAATAGGAGATGGTGGCCGACTTAAAACAAAAATGAAAAAAAGATTGTCTAACCTTGGAGACATTACTTATACAGGTATGGTGCCTTATTCAGAGGTTCAAAGATATCTGGCTATTTGTGATATACTTGTTTCACCGCACTGCATACCGGCAGATGGAAAGGAATTTTTTGGTTCTCCAACTAAAATATTTGAGTATATGGCAATGGGTAAGGCCATAGTTGCCAGTAAACTGGGACAGATAGGGAAGATACTGGAAAATAATAAGACAGCAGTTTTAGTAGAACCAGGTAATGTAGAGCAGCTAATAGAGGGAATACTAAAATTGGTAGATAATAAGGAGTTACGTTTGAAGTTGGGAAGAAAGGCAAGAAGTGAAGTTTTAAAAAAATATACCTGGGGTAGAAATGTAAGAAAATTGCTGAATATATTTAAGAAAAGTGAAGGGGACCTTCAAAGTAATAGATGAACATTAAAGATAATATAAATTACTATAAAAGAGTATTGTTAAAAACACCTTTTCATATTTTAATGTCGAAAGTTATAAGTAGATTTTTTATTAAGGTAAAAGATTGTTGCAGGTATAGAAGAGCTGTCAACAGGGGATTGGTTATATCTGATGAGGTTTTTGTAAAAGAGGCAGGAATAAAAAGATATTATGAATTGAGTGAAGACTTACTACTTCAGGAATTAGTTGATTTTTCCTTTTTAAATTCAATTTTAAATAGTAGTGAAAGGAAATTTATTTTTTCGACAATTCCAGAAAAGGAAAGAAAAAGAATTATAGTTTCTGCGGATGGCATATGTAATCATAAATTTAATCTTCTGGGATCAAGGGAAGTGAAAGTCGCATACGGATTTAAGCCAAAAGGTGTTGAAGGCTATTCTTATAATGAGTGTTTAGATTCAAAAGAATTGGATAATTTGAAGAAGCATTTAAAAGATAAAATCAACAGTTTGGTAAACTTTGATAAAAGTGGCAGGAATATAGAATATAATCCTATTGATTGGCACCTGGATTTTAAGTCGGGCTATAGATGGGAAAATGACAAGTGGTATAAAAACATAGAATATGGGAATCTACTTGGTGTTGACGTTAAGATTCCATGGGAACTTTCCAGATTTCAGCATTTGGTTTTATTGGGTCAGGCTTATTTAATAACCGGGGATGAAAAATATTCAATGGAATATATCTGTCAGATTATAGATTGGATTGAGAATAATAGACCTCAATTTGGAGTTAACTGGAAATGTACCATGGATGTGGCAATAAGAGCGGCAAATTGGGTTCTGAGTTTATCTTTTTTTAAAGATTCAAGATTAATGACTAACAAGTTTTTACTTTATTTTATTAAAAATATCTATATTCATGGTAAACATATATTTGGTAATCTGGAGTATAGCTTAATTACGTCAAACCATTACCTTTCTGATGTTTCGGGACTGTTCTTTATTGCGGGATTGTTAGGCAAGCTAAAAATTGGAAAAAAATGGTTGGATTTTTCATTAAATGAATTTAAAAAAGAGATTGATAAGCAGGTATATGATGATGGGGGGGATTTTGAAGCCTCAACCTGTTATCATAGGCTAGTTCTGGAATTACTTTTTTTCCCATTGGTATATAGTATTAAAAAGTCAAATGAATTCAACGGCAAGAATTTTCTAAAAGTCGGAGTTAGTATGTTTGGGAAGAAATTTATTAAAAAGATGTTCAAGATGTTTGATTTTATCTTTTTTACTTTAAAACCAAACGGGAAAATGGCACAAATAGGCGATAATGACAACGGGAGGCTTTTTATCTTTAAAAACAGGATAGTTCTGGATATGAGTTATCTTTTTACTTTAGGAGCAATATTTTTTAGGGAGTCGAAATTTAAAGTGAAGGAATTTGATTTTAGTGAAGAGGCATTATGGGTTTTAGGAAAAGCTGGTTATGAGGTGTGGCAGGGATTGAAGGTGAATTTTATTGAAAATATCAAAAGTAAAGCATTTTGTGATAGTGGATTATATATTATGAGGGGAAATGGCAATTATCTAGTTGCTTCTTGCGGTCAGAATGGGCAAAATGGTAACGGTGGCCATGCTCATAATGATAAGCTTAGTTTTGAATTATGTGTAAATGGGATAGATATAATAGTAGATCCAGGTAGTTATTTATATACACCTATTCCTGAATTACGAAATAAATTCAGGTCAACTCCTTTCCATAATACTATAATGGTTGACAATGAAGAGCAGAATAGATTTAAAAAATTTAACTTGTTCTCGCTGGAAAATGATTCCCTGGTTGTGGTTAACAAATGGGAATATAATGATAGATATGATTTTTTGGAAGCGGAGCACTATGGATTCAAGAGATTGCAGAATTCAGTAATACATAAAAGACAATTCTTTTTCAGTAAGGAATACTGTTTTTGGTTAATCAGGGATATATTAAATGGTAAAGGAAATCATATATATAATTCATATTTCCATTTTAGTGATAAAGTCATAACTAATGTAAATAAAAATGATTTAGCTATAAGTGTAAAACTTGGTGATAAAAATTTTAAGATAATACCGCTGCAGGCAGAAAATTTAAGTTTATCATTGGAAAAAGGGTGGTGTTCGAACAGTTATGGTGAAAAAAATGATTCATTGGTAATAAATTATTCTAAACAAGCAGTAACTTCGACGGAGTTTATATTTCTATTAGCGTTAGATGATTTTTACTGGATTAAAGACCATGTTGAAAAGTTTTTAAATAAAATGGTTAATGAGTTTGTATAGTGTCATATTATTTATTTTTTATTAAAAATAATTGATTCAATCCTATTAAGAATTTCTGATATTTTATTATTTTCATTCCGATTTTAGTGCATATTTTATTTATATCTTAGTAATTATATAACTTTTGGTGTTGCTTTTCTGCTTCTTTACTGAAAATACTAATTTTGCTTCCATAATAATGAATGCTATTAGATATGGGGTGAGGAGTTGTTATTATTATATTCCCGGAACTGTTTAGCATTTTTGATATATCCGTAAGAATTTTTTCCGGTTTAGCTATATGTTCGATTACTGCCAACATTACGATAGTATCGTAAGGTCCGAATCTTTTAGCTTTTTCATATGTTAAATTAGAGATTTTATAAAAGTTATAACTAGGATTTAAAACTTTTGCTGTATTTATAGATTCCTGGTCTATATCTATTCCCATATATTTGCTTTTTGGGATGTATTTTGCCAGTAGGCCTATACCACAACCGTAATCGAGAACTTTACCCTTGATAAACGGTAAAGCTTTAGCAAGTCTTTTTTTTCTTAAAAAAGGTGAAAGTAAGCCATCAGTTTGAATTCTCATTATCGGAGATATTTTATAATAAAAAAACACATTTTAATATCTGCTTTTTTACATTCAGATTAATTTCTAATTGTAATAGAATAATATTATTAGCAGCAGGTTGATTATATTGTTATCTATTTTTAAATTTATAGGATAAAATTACAGGTTAAAGTATTGTCTAGCTAAAAATAAAATAATTTTACAATATTCAATCAATGTATTTTAAGAGATAAAATATGGTAAAAGATTTTAAGGTAAAAATTTTAAAGAGAATAGATATTTTGATAGTAATTATTTTTTTAGTTTTACCATTTATTTTCTTCAAAGATTCAATTAATCTCAATTCAGTTATTTTTGGAATGCGCGACGCAGAACAAGCTTTTCTTCCCTATCATTATTTAAAGTTAAATTTACTTAAAAATTTTGAATTACCTATCTGGAACCAATATATCTTTAATGGTTTTCCTTTATTTTCAAATCCCAGTGCGTATGTATTATACCCTGTTACTTTAGTCCTAGGTTTGCTTTTTCCTGCAACTGTATCATTTAACTTATCAGTTCTTATTCATTATTCTCTGGCTGGTATATTTATTTACTTATTTTTACGTGAATATAAATTGACCAGGATTGCATGTTTTACAGCAGGATTAATATTCATGTTCAGCGGATTTATGATTACTCATAGAGACCATATTACAATGTTATATACCATAGTTTGGTTCCCCTTAATCCTTCTTTTTTTAGAGAAATATAGGAAATCAAAAAGAGTGGAATTTATTTTCCTTTCCTCTATTTTTTATAGTTTTTCTTTTTTTGGAGGCAATCCCCAGATGTTCTTATATGGTTCTATAGTAATATTGTTTTTTATTTTATTTTATTCATTTCTATATAATGGGATTCAAAAATATTTCATTTTTTCACTATCCATTTTTTTGTTTGTACTCTTATTGATAAGTATACAGTTGATACCGAGTTATATATTAATGAAAAACAGTATAAGAGATGCCATAAGCTATACTTTTTTTAGCGATTTTTCCTTTAGCCCTAAGTTGCTTCCAGTTTTGTTTTTCCCGTTTATTTTTGGCTCCGGTTCACATGTTATACAGGGTGTACCTAAATATTTTGGGCCGTGGAATTCTGGGGAAATGCTGATATATTTTGGTATTTCTACAATTCCTTTTCTAATATTTGGTTTTTTCAAAAAAAATAAACATAAATTTTTTTGGATATTTGTGTTATTTCTTTATTTTATCTTAGTGTTCGGCAGATATAATCCTCTATACAGGATTTTATACTATATACCTTTACTTAATAAATTTAGGATACCTGCAAGGCATTGGTTTGAATTTGGGATGGCTTTTTCAATACTGGCTGGGTTCGGCTTTGATTATTTTATCAGTCTAAGTTCTAAAAAAACCAGAAAAATAATTATAAGTATAGTTGTATTTCTAACCATAGTAATTACTAGTTTTTTTATGTTTTATCTTGCTGTAAATAGCGGGCTAAAAGAAAAATTATTAAATTTTTTCATTAATGATACTGATAAGGCAAAATATTTTCTACAAAACTTTAATCTTGTCAATTATTCTATCTATATTCCCTTGATCATAATTATCGTCACAATAGCTATATTTGTAGTAGCTTTATTTAAGAAGAATAAAGTAATCTATTTTTTATTAGTACTCCTGATATTTTTTGATCTTTTTTCTTTTGGACATTTTTTAGATAGAAATAGAGATAGTTCCTATATTTATAATGAATTGGAAGCTTCCGATGAATTAAAATTCCTGAAAGAGGAGGAAGAATTATTTAGAGTGTTTCCTATAACTTATAAGACTTCAGGATATAGACTGTATGCAAATATGAATATTTATTATGGCATTAATATTATTGATGGACTTGACGCTATGCAACTTGAGGATTATGGAAGCATTACAAGCATAAGAAACGACCCTGGGTGGGGAATTGATTGGAAGAAATTATTGCAGAACAATAATATAATTTCGATGTTGAATACCAAATATATTATTGCACCTTATCCTGAAAATATAAGTGATTTTATGCATAATATAGAAGAAGATGATCATTTGGATAATATAGAGCAAGGATATGGGCAAGATAATTATAAGATTGTGTATAGTAATGACAATATCCTGATTCTTGAAAATCAAAATTTTATCCCTAGATTTTATTTTGTTAAGAATGTACAGGAAGTTGATAATGTAGAACAGGTAAAAAAAATATTATGGAAGGAAGATGTCATCTGGGATGGCAATAAATTTAATCCGCAAGATACTGCACTTGTTGAGAGGATAGATTTTGATAAGAGAAAATTTGATAATACCAGTACTGAAATTAATATAGCTGATTATAGAAATAATAGCATTGTTTTAGAAGTTAAATCAGAAAGTGATGTTTTTATGGTATTTTCAGATACTTATTATCCTGGATGGAAATCATATATTGATGATAAGGAAACAAAGATTTACAGGACAAATGGAATATTAAAAGGAATTTACATTCCCAAAGGCAGTCATACAATTAAGTTTAATTATTTGCCTCCTTATTTTTTACCATCAAGTATAATTAGTTTTTCTACTTTTGTGCTAATAATTTTAGGTACCATACTTATTATTTTAAAAAGGAAGAAGAAAGAGAAATCTTTTAAATAAAGAAATGAAATTATATTATTGTGCATTTGAAAGTATTTTTGATCCAATTTTTGATTCTCAGGTGCTGGCTTATTCAGAAAAAATCAATGATAAACTGACCGAAGTGAATGCATCGTTAGTTTTGGTGGTCTTTGGTTCGATAGCGGATTTATTTAGAAAAAACTATCTATTTAAAAAAAGGTCAATCAAAAAGCTACTGAAAAATAAATGTATTTTTTCTTTTAAGTTACCCTATTTTTACAGATTTTTATTTATTTTTAAATTTTCATCTTTTTTGAATTCTATTATTTGTCTATTATTTTTTATATTTGTATTAAAACTAAAGAGAAATGCTAAGATAATAGTTCACTGCAGGACAGAAGTTGCTAGTTTTATTTTACTTAGAGTAAAGAAACTATTTTATAGGAATATTAAAATCATATGTGATTGCAGAGGCATAGGCTCTAAAGAAATATTATATAAGTATGGTAAAAAGAAGGGCTTGCCTATATCAAAAAATTTAGAAGAAGTCGAAATATTTGCTCGGAAGAATTCTGATTGTGTTTTTTGCGTTTCAAATTCATTTAAAAAATATATCTTAAGAAGAAGTAAGGGCGAAATAAAAAAAATAAAGGTAATGCCATGCTGCATAGATATTGAAAAATTCAAGTATGATTCCCATTTGAGAAAGAAGGTAAGAAACGAAATGGGCATTAATAAAAGATTCGTAATACTGTATTCGGGTTCACTAAACGAGTGGCAGCTACCTTTGGAAATGATAAAAATTTTTAAAATATTTAAAAAGATTATTAAAAATAGCATTTTTATTCTATTTACTAAAGATATTGAATATGTAAAGAGATTATTTCTAAATTCAGGCCTGGAAAAAGGTTCTTATATTATTGACTATAAGCCACACAATATTATAAATAAGTATCTGCTTTTAGGTGATTTAGGGTTATTGATAAGAGAGAAAAATGATGTAAACAAAGTTGCTTTCCCGGTAAAATTTTCAGAATATGTGAGATGTGGAGTGCCGGTATTAAGCAGCATAACGTCTGATGTTATAAGTATGATTAGTAAGTTCAAGTTAGGCTATAAGCTGAGTAATTATAGTGATTCACATGAAATAAGAAAAATAGCGTTAAATATAAAATCTAATATGGCATATTTAAAAAGTAACGAATATAAAAGCAGAATCAGTAAAATTATAGGAAGAGAGGTAGATTGGGAAAGATATATTAATTCAGCAATAAATGTGTATAGAGGTATGCTATTTGATGAAGATCAGGATTAGGCATTAAAATAGATTATGTTATAAAAATTTATGAAACAGCTCAAGATATTAATTTTAAGTGATTATGCTTTCACTAAAGGCGGTGCAGAAAAGGTAGCGATTACAAGCAGTATTGGTCTGGTTAGAAGAGGTCATGAAGTTGTATTTTTTTCTGGTGTAGGTCCTGTTTGCGAGGAATTAAAAAAAGCTTCGTTTAAGGATATTATATGCCTGAATCAAAAAGATATTCTGGATAATCCAAACAAACTTAATGCAGCACTGTCGGGTATATATAACCGGCAGGCTGTTAATAGATTAAAGAAACTTTTATCTGAATGGATTCCCGATATTGTGCATATCCATGGTGTATCAAAATCACTTTCATGGTCACCTGTTAATGTAATCTATTCATATAATATTCCAATTGTTTACACATTACATGATTATGGTCTGGTATGTCCCAATCTAGGGATTTATAATTTTAAAACCGATAAAAACTGCGAGTATTATAAACCAGGTTATATATTAAATTGTTTATTAACTGATTGTGATAAGAGAAATTATGTTCAAAAGCTCTGGAGATGGTTTCGATTTTTTATTACTAGGTATTTTTTTAAAATCAATAAAAAGATCAATACCTATATTGCAGTCAGTAATTTTATTAGGAAAATAATCAAAGAAAATTTAGCATCAAATAAACATTTTAAAATTATTTATAATCCTATTGAACAAATAAAAGTAAAAAGTAAAAAAGTAGAGAAAGAGGATCACAGAAATAAAGTGAAATTTCTATTTGTAGGTAGGTTATCTATTGAGAAAGGAATAGATATTTTGCTTGAAGCTATGGAGCAGGTAGATGCAGAGTTAGTTGTGATAGGAGAAGGTGAACTTATTGGAATTTGTAAAGAAAAATCCAAAGAAATGGGGAGAGATAAAATAAAAGTACTGGGATATCAAAATAGGGAGGTAATCGCAGAACAAATGTTAAAAAGTCATGCTCTCGTATTACCTTCCAAATGTATGGAGCCTGCACCTCTGGTTATTGGTGAGGCTTCATTTAATTTCTTACCTTCAATTGTGTCTGATCATGGAGGTCTGACCGAGTTTATAAGTGATGGTGAAAATGGGCTATATTTTGAAGCAGGTGACAAAAACTCACTGATTAAAGCAATGAATAAAATAGTCAAGGATCAAAAGCTTTCAACTCGATTAGGTATGAAAGCCAGAAAATTAATAAAAGAAAAGGGTCTCAGTATTGATAATTATATGAGTAACATTGAATCAATTTACCAGGATATTCTTGGCTATAAAAAGTGGTGATGATACTTTTTTTACTATATAATCGAATTTATATTTTTAAAGATAGCAATTAGTCATTATTTTATATGAAGTTAGCAATTGTCCATGATTTCTTAAATCAATACGGTGGTGCGGAAAGAGTAGTTGGTTATTTTAAAAAAATCTATCCCAAAGCACCTATTTATACTTCAATTTATTTTCCGGAAAGCACTTTTGACCTATTTAAGGAACAAGATATAAATACCAGTTTTATGCAAAAGATCCCTGGAGTAAATAAACATTATCGCAAATTTTTTTTTATATACCCACTTGCATTCAAAAGATTTAATCTAAGTAGTTATAATATAATTATTACCAGTTCTTCTTCCTTTTCAAATTTTATTAGTAAGAGTGAGACTTCTGTGGTAATAAGTTACTGTTACACGCCAGCAAGATTCCTCTGGGATTTTGATAAGTACCTGGAGAGAGAACATATAACCAAAATCTTTCAGCTAAGTATTAAGCCTCTTATAAATAACCTTAGAAAAAGGGACATAGATGCTTCAAAAAAAGTGGATTATTTTATAGCTATCTCAAAATTTATTAAGAAGAAGATAAAAAAAATATATAATAGAGATGCAAAAGTAATTTATCCCCCTATTGAGTTAGATAAATATAAATATAAAAAGCAAAAAGAAGATTTTTATATGGTTGTGTCAAGACTTAAAGCATATAAAAGGATTGATGTTGCAGTTAAGGCTTTTAATAAATTAAATAAAAGACTTATTATTATAGGTACAGGAGATAGTGAAATACCTCTAAAAAAGATAGCGAAGGGTAATATAAAATTTTTAGGAAGAGTTGAGGAGAATGAACTTCTAGAATTGTATGGTAATGCAAGGGCATTAATATTTACCGGTGAAGAGGATTTTGGTCTTACTCCATTAGAAGCGCAGGCATCGGGAACGCCAGCTATTGCCTTCAAGAGCGGAGGAGCTCTAGAAACAATTCTGGAGGGAAAAACTGGTTTTTTTTATGATTGGCAAGAAGCAGATTCTCTAGCAGATGCAGTAAGGAAACTTGAAAAAAATAGAATAGACCCCGTATTATGCAGGAAGAATGCAGCAGGTTTTGATTTTAAATACTTTAAGAAGCAAATAGTTAATTTTATAAGTGATGTTTATGAAAAAAAATTCAATTAAAATTAATGGTATATTTAAAATAATCCTATATTTAGTACTAGCTTCTTCTGGCCTGTTCTTATTAATGAATAAATATCAATATCTGGGTATTTTATCTTTTCTTGCTCTTTTATTTTTAGCAATTCTATTTTTATTTTTTAAAAGAAAAGTAACTTCATATCATTCAGATTTAATTGGATTATTATTAATAATTTATCTTTATTTTATTTTAAGTTATTTTATAACAGGGCAATCTTTAAATAATTTTCTCAGTTACTCGTTTTTGAGGTATGACGGTAATTTTTTCTTTGCTTATATACCTTTTTTTGCTCTCGCAATTCCATATTTCAATTATAGAGAAGTTTCTAAAATTTATATTAACTTCCTTTTTATTACATTTTCAATATTTTCAATGATTGGTATTTATGGATATTTAAGCAATAATCTTATTTTTTCAATGTTTCAGGTTGAAATAGATCGTGGGGTTATGTTTACAGCATTAAATAATGCCCATAATGCAACCGGATCTGTTTTTGCTGTTGTGAGTATCATTTTATTGGCATTTTTTCTTAGAGAACGAAAAAAGATTAAAATTTTTTATTTTTTCATATTAATATTATGCCTGCTCGGTCTTTTAATAACCAAAAGCAGAGGAAGTTATATTGGATTTGCTGCTGGAGCGATTATAGTATTCTGGTTTTTTTATAGGTCCTGGCGTAAATTTGCTATAACAATGTCAGTGATAATAACCATATCTGCGCTTACTGTTTTTTTAACCGGTATTTACAAGAAGATCCCTTCTATTTTTAATTTGACAGAAGGTACTTCTGGAGTAAGGCTGGAGTTATGGGAAAAAGCATGGTATCTGTTCAGTCAGAGTCCCATATTCGGAGTAGGTTTTGCCAGATATAATGATATCGGGTATGGTAACATAAGGCTTACAGGTATGCCCCAGATAGCCTCTTTTTTCATTGAACCAAAATTCGATTTCAGCTTTGCACATGCTCATAACTCTTATTTACAATTTTTGGCTGAAACAGGATTTATTGGATTGGTATTAATTTTATTATTTTGGGTATTATGTTACCTGAGAATACTGAAGGCATATGATTTTACTAAAAATGAATTTTCAAAAAAAATATTTTTATCTGGTTTGGGAATTATAGCTGCTTTATTTACTATGGCTCTAACTGAAAATTATTTTTCTGCAACGACAGTAATGATGTGTGCTTCAGTTTTTATCTCATTATCTATAGGTTTATTTTGGCAGGAAAAATATGAACAGAATATATAAGTATTAGGAGTGGGATATATAAAAAAATGGGAGATGCAAGATTATTCAATCATAAAAAGTTAATAATAAGAATAATTATTTTTCTAATATTCTATGCCATTTTTTCCTTGTATATGAAACTGATTGTAGGTGATAATCTTTCTCTGTCATTGTTTGTCTATTCTTTAATGTTTATTATTTATTTCCTATCGCTATATAAGATTAAGTGGGGATTATTATTATTTATATTCCTGATTCCATTATTGAATTTTTATTCCTTACCTTTTATAGAACGGCCGAGACAAATAATATTACTTTTGTTTTTTGGATTATTCCTTGGTTTTTTAGTGAATAAAAGCAGTAAATTTTTAAAAAATTACTCACTGGGATATTCTAAGAGGATTGTTTTTGACTCGAGGATTATAAAAGCGTTTATTTTTTTTATTGTTATCCTGTTTTTTTCATGTGCAATAACGGTATTCCGTTATTCTAATTTTTATCCTTTTGTAACCAATAATTATTATGATCTTGTCATAAATGTAAATGGAGTAAGATCTACGGGTTCTATGATATGGACCATAAGATGCTTTTATAATTATTTTGTAGGTTTTTTATTTTTTGTATTGATTTTTAATGTAATAGATGACATTAAGGATATTGTAAATTCCATAATTTCTTTAATATCAGCAACTATGATTTGCGCTGGAGTAATTATCTATCAATATTATTTCAATCCTTATTTTGGAAATCTTGAGCATTGGGTGAATTCCGGAAGATTTAACGCCACATTTACAGATCCAAATGCTCTGGGCGCTTTTACAATCTTGCTGTTTCCCATTTTTATAGGATTGCTGGTATATTTTAAAAGATGGTATTTAAGATTATTAATCCTGGCCTCGTTTTTATTATTTTTAATGGAGCTATTTTTTTCCGGATCCAGAAGTGCGTTTATTGGAGTGATACTGGCTATAATTATTTTTGTGGTTATTTTTATAATAAGAGGTTTTAGATACATAAAAAGGCAGTGGAGGCTTTATTCGAGACGTTTTAAAACTATTCTAGTATTGATTCCAATAATCATTTTAATAGGTTTAATAATTTTCTCTTTATATTTGATAAATACTCCAGACTCTTATATTTTAAAAACAAGCTTGGTAGATAGAACCATTAAAACTTTTAAAACAGGTATATATTACACTAAAGAGATTGGAATAATCGAGGGTCTTAAGTCAATTTCTAATTACAGATATATATTCTGGGGTCAGGCAGTTAAGATGCTTAAGGACTACCCACTAACTGGAGTGGGCCAGGGTTCATATCTTCTCCAGCTTCCAAATTATCTTACTATGAACAGGACAGGATACTTAATAGATGGGAAACTGGCTGTGGATTATACCGGGAATTACTACCTACAGGTGTTGTCAGAACTTGGCCTTCCCGGCTTGATTCTTATTCTGTTTATTTTCTATTTATTTAAAAATAAGGTATTCAATTATTTCAGAGCAAAGAAGCGCCTGAAAGTCTTTGAAAACAGTGATTGGCTGCTTATAGCTCTTTTTATCTCATTTGTTTCAATGCTGGTAGGACAGATATTCGGGCCCCATACCAATTTTGATGAGGTACAGTTTACTTTATGGCTGGTAATAGGACTTATGATCGCATATGTAAAAGTAAAACAGGCAGGATTAAATGGAAAATCCAAACCTCTGCAGATATGCGAAAAGATAAGATTCGGACTCAGAGAAAAAATATCCCTGTCGGTTATTTTAATAATCTTTATTTCAAGTATGACATTTAGCTCCGTTACGACTTTATCCATTAATGTCGGCCAAAACCTTTATGATATCAAAGGTAATTACAAAGGTTGGGAAAACAGTTATGGATTCTACAAGGTGGAGACGGTTGAAGATGAGACGTTCCGCTGGACAGGCATAGATGCAAGTGAGGTGGTTGAGAAAGAGGGTGATAAAATGATAATCCCCATTAAGGATGCTATACCCATAGAAACTCAAAAACCTCTTGCGGTAAATATCTTTGTCAATAATAGACTGGTAGAAAAAACGAAGCTTGAACATAATGAATGGACTGATGTTACAATAGATATACCTGATTCTACCAGAGACCATTTCACTCTGACCCTGACTTTCAGCAGGAGCTGGGTTCCAAAAGAATTAGGCCTGACTCCGGACAGCAGGGAGCTTGGGGCCAGGATAGGAGAATATAGGTTTATAGATTGACAAGCACTATTTATAAACCATTTTTAAATTTTTAGTGTTTCTCTTATAATAAATAATTAATTTTTATATTTTTATGGGACATATGCAGAATTCTCAAAAACAAATTTTTAGTCTAAAAACCAGAATATTTTTTGGGTTTATGCTGGTTGTAAATGACTTATTAATTGTGGCGTTAAGCTGTTTTTTATCCTACTATATAAGGTTTTACACCAGGATCTTTACAGTAAATGAACTGTCCTTTGCTGTTAGCGATAACTATATATTTTATTCAATAATCTTTATTATAATTATTATATTTGTTTCTCTGGCATTCAATCTTTACAGCTTAAATAATGTTTACAGAAGTCCAGTCTATTACCCTGCAGCATTGATGACGACTATCTTAAGCACTGTGGTAATATACTTTTCAGGCAGGATGTTAAGTGACCTTTATTTTTCAAGGATATTTATCACACTTTTATTTGTAATAAGTACCCTTCTTCTTTTTTTAAGCCGGTTTATTATCAGTATTATTGCCAAAAATTTTTTTAGAAAGGCCGGTGTTCCTGACGGAGAATTTGTAGCTGGAATAGGCGAAAACATAAAAGTCATTGGGAGGTTGCCCCGCTCTAAAAAGAAAACAATATATGGCATTACACTTGTTATAAACGACATAGTCTTTCTGGCGCTTGCTTTTTATATTTCCTACTATTTGAGATTTCATACCGGTCCTATTGCCGAACTAAACCTGACTTATCAGCTGGAAAGCAACTATTTCTTTTATTCTATTATATTTATAATATCTGCCATTATTTTATTTTTGATATACAGATTGTACAACTGGGATTACATATATAGGGGATCTGGTTATTATTCCCGAATAATAAAAGGGTTGATAATAAATATTATAGTAATAGTACTGGCAGGCTATCTTTTTGACCTCTTTACTTTTTCAAGAAAATGGATCCTTCTGCTGCTTGTTTTCAGTGTTTTATTTATTTTGACCAGCAGGCTGATAATCGAACTGGTAACTGTAAGACTTATCAGAAGATTGAATATAAGATCCAGGACGGTGGTAGTAGGTGTGGGTGAGAATGCCAACAGGATTGAAGATAGTTTCAGGAAATATTCGATGGAAGGTGATAATATCCTGGGTTATGTTGATAAAAAGAGCAGGATTCTTAAGAATAAAAAATACAGCAGGCAGTTTAATATACTTGGCTATCTTAATGATCTAAAAGACGTGATCTATAATAATGAGATCCAGAGAGTAATTATTTCCAGTCCCGAATTTAAATATAACGAAATGCTTGAGATTTTGGAAAAAATAAAAGGTATTGATGTATCTGTATTGATATTCCCCGGATTTTTTGAGTTCTCGATTAAAAGGATGAATATGAGGGAGATTGCTGGGATTCCTCTTATGCAGGTTTCAAATATAGGGTTTTTTGGATTTAATCTGTTTTTAAAGAATACCATTGATTATGTACTGGGAAGCATAATGTTTTTATTTTTTATTCCTATTTATCTGTTTGTAGGATCGGCCATAAAAATAAATTCTTCCGGCCCCATATTTTACAAGCAGAGGAGATATACCAAAGACTGCAGAGTATTTTATATGTATAAATTCAGATCGATGTTTATAAATGCCGACCGCAGACTTAAGGAATTAGAGGGATACAATGAAGCTGACGGTCCCCTGTTTAAGATAAAAGGCGATCCCCGCATAACAAAGGTAGGCAGGTTTATCAGAAGGTTTTCCATTGATGAACTGCCCCAGATAATAAATGTTTTAAAAGGTGAGCTTAGTCTGGTAGGGCCCAGGCCTCCGCTGCCGAGTGAGGTAGAAAAATATGATGAGTGGGAGATGAAGAGGATGAATGTAAAGCAGGGCATCACAGGTCTCTGGCAGATAAGTGGAAGGAGCGAACTTTCATTTGAGGAGATGGCAAGGCTTGACCTGTATTATATACAGAACTGGTCGATTGAAATGGACATAAAGGTACTTTTAAAGACTATCCCCACTGTTTTATTCGGGAGAGGGGCGTATTAATCTGGGTAACGTAAGAGTGGATACGATCTGTATTTAATGAAAGGAAATATTTTTAAAAAATAAAAAATTATGTTTTCAAATATAAAAACGCTTTTTTCATACAGGGAGCTTCTTTTTAGTCTTACCAAAAAAGAGCTTAAGGTAAAATACAGGGGTTCGGCCCTTGGATTTTTCTGGTCCCTTTTAAATCCCATACTGACTATGCTGGTTTATACTTTTGTATTTTCCATCGTGCTGCGAGGAGGTATTGAACAATTTGCTGTGTTTCTGATCTGCGCGCTGCTCCCGTTTAATTTTCTATCAAATTCTGTTAACTATGGGGCTGGCTGTATTATTTCTAACAGCAATCTGGTAAATAAGATTTATTTTCCCAGGGAGATAATTCCTTTATCCATTGTCCTGTCAAATCTTGTCAATTTCTTCTTTGAGCTTGCTGCCCTGTTTATCGTACTCGGGGTAATGGGCTACAGATTCTATATGTATCTTTACCTGCTTCCGGTCTTGATATTTATACAGTTTTTTCTGGTAGTTGGAATGACCTTTCTGGTATCAGCGCTGAACGTTTTTTTCAGAGACCTTCAGCACTTGATCACCATTATTATGATGGTCTGGTTTTTTGGGACTCCGATCATATATCCATTAAGTATGGTCCCGGAAAAGTATCATATCTTTTTAAAGATAAACCCCATGACTATATACGCTGATTACTACCGCAATATTTTTTATTATGTGAAATACCAGGAAAGTGCAGGGTTTCCCTCAACGTTAGATACTTTAATGGCTCTGGGTATTACTGTTTTAATATTCTTTATCGGTTATTTTGTCTTTAAGAGATTGGAGCCAAGATTTGCCGAAGAGATCTAAAAGGTCAAAAATGGTTAAAAATAAAAATAAACTTAAATATTCTAAGAGTGAAGTAGCAGTTGATATCAGATCAGTATCAAAAAAATTCAGAATACATCACGAGAAGATACCCAGTCTGAAAAATACTATCCTTAAGCTGAGGCGTACGACTTACGAGGAATTTTTAGCTCTTGATGATGTGTCTTTTTCCGTAAATCACGGAGAGACAGTCGGTATTATAGGACCTAATGGATCTGGTAAAAGCACACTTTTAAAGCTTATTTCCAAAATAATCCTGCCTACAACAGGAGAGGTCGTGGTAAACGGCTCTATGTCGGCACTCCTGGAACTTGGTGCGGGATTTCACCCTGACCTTACCGGTAGGGAAAATATTTATATCAATGCCTCCATACTGGGTATGAGAAAAAGGGATGTGGACAAAAAGCTGGGTGATATCATAAGCTTTTCAGGACTGGAAAAATTTATAGACACACCGGTAAAGAATTATTCATCAGGGATGTATATGAGACTTGGTTTTTCGGTGGCCGTAAATGTAAATCCGGATATCCTTCTGGTCGATGAAGTCCTGGCAGTAGGCGACCAGGCATTCCAGTCCAAGTGCTACAAGGTCATATATGATTTTATGAAAAGGGGAAAGACCATCATCATCGTCTCTCATGATCTTGACACCATTTCAGATCTCTGCAGTAAGGCGGTTTTCATCAGGGAAGGGAAGGTAGTAGATATGGGGAGACCCCTTAATATAGTGACCGAATATAGGGCCTATATCGAGGAGCTGGATAAGAAGAGGATAATCGAACAGCAGAAGGCCGAAAGGAGAAAGATATTTAAAACAGTCATCGAGGGCAAAGAGAAGATAATAGATGGGGAAGAAATAAGCAGACTCTCAGGCCTTGGAGTGGGAGGAGAAGCTGTTAGCAGGTTTGGAAGTGGAGATGCAGAAATTCAGAATGTTCAGCTTCGGGACAGCAGGGGTAAAGAAATAAATTTCTGCAAGTTTGGCGACGATGTAAAGATAGTCTATAGAGTGTTGTTTAAAAAAGAGGTCAGAGAGCCCATATTTGGTATCAGGATGACTGATCACAGAGGAAATATTATTTACGGGACTAACACCAGGTTAAAAAAGATAGATACCGGAAATTTTGAAAAAGGCGATAAGGCGGAAGTTGCTTTTTGCTTTAAAATTAATCTAATCGGAGGAGAATATTCGGTATCACCTGCAGTTGGTTATAATGATAACAAGACTTACTGCGACTGGGTAAATGACATGTTTGCTGTAAATGTGATACACAGGAATATAGCCGAGGGCCTGGTAGATCTAAATCCTGAGATAAGCTTAAAAAGGATTAATTTCTGAAGATTTTTCTGTTATAAAATTATTTTACGGTAAATATTTAAAGTTTTTCTGGCAGTTTCTGTCCAGCTGAATTGGTTTGACTTCAAAATGGATTTCTTCTTCAACTTGCTTTTTATTTTTTTATTTTCAAGAACATATAATATCTGTTTCTCCAGTTCTGCATCATCTTCAGGTGGTATGAGAATCCCTGAATCACCGATTACTTCTTTCAGTGATGAATTATTAAATGCTATTACAGGAAGCCCGCAGCTCATTGCTTCCAGGGGAGGAAGACCAAAACCTTCGAAAAGGGAGGGGTAGACAAAGAGCTCGGCCAGATTGTATATCTGTACAAGGTCAAAGTCAGGGACTCTTCCTATAAATAAGATATCTTCTCTATAAGGGCTCATCTCTCTCTCTCTGTAAGTGGCTTCACTCTTCCAGCCGGTTCTGCCTGCTATTACCAGCTGGTAATCGAAGATTTCTTTTTTTTGTTTCAGGTGATTGAAGACTTTGATCAGGGTCATAATGTTTTTCCTTGGCTCGATGGTACCCACGGAGAGTATATATTTATTATCTATCCTGTATTTTTTGAGTATACTTTTATTTATTCTGCCCGAAGCCAGGGTTTTGAATGTTTTGTCTGCAGCCAGAGGGATCACAACTACTTTACTGGGATCTATCTTAAAAAATTTTACGATGTCGTTTTTGGTGCTTTTTGAATCGGTGATTATCTTCTTTGAGATATGTGCGTTTCTCTTTACCTCTCTGGTATATTTTTTTATGAACCACTCAAAATTAAATTCCGGAAACCTGATAAAAGCCAGGTCATGTATGGACAGGATTATATTCCTGTTTAAAGTAGGTGGAATAAGATAGTCGGGGCAGTGAAATACATCAGCTTTAAAACCCAGAAATTCAAGGGGAGGGAGCCTGAGCCTGTCCCAAAGGTCAAGTTTCTTTTGTGAAGTCCTATACAAGTCTAATTCAATACTGTTGTTCTTAAAGGTTTTTTTTAAATCATATATATGACTGATATGTTTTTCTGTAATATACCTTCCGGTAAGAATATAAGTATTTTTTTTATCGATTGTAAGTAAATTTGTTACTAAATCTATTATATATCTTCCGGCACCGATGTCAGGGCCGTGATTCAGAAGTGTTGATATATCTATTCCGATTCTTAAAATTTTATCTGTCATTGTAGCTTATCTATAAATTTATGGACTGAGGTGGGTTCATAATCTAATTTACTGTGAAGAATATTTTTAAACAAATTGGTTTCTGTTTTAAATTTAGTATCTTTAAGATCCATCAGATAATTAACATACACTGAATATTTTTCATTTCCCAAAATCGCAAATAATCTTCGGTAAGACTGGTAAAGATTGTCAATAGAATAAACCGGTTCATTTTTTACCACATCAAAAAATACTTTCTCGCCCCAGCTGTATTTTATGATGTCGGTATCAAAAATCTGTCTTGAAAACTGGATAAACTGCCTTTTGTTCTTAAGATATCTCATACTTTTTTTAAACCCGTTTATTATTTTTTTAGCGGTTTCTTTGAGGTTGATATCTTTCAAATTCTTTTTTTGGATATTAATTTCGTTTGAAATGATTCTGTCAAGATTATTCGATTCTGCATTTTTATAGGCCGTTTTTAAAAGATTCAGCTTCTGATAATAGTATTTTTTTTGGAAAGAGGTGGCTTCATCCCTAAAACTGTATGCATACCTGTGATAGCATATGGCAGAAGGGCAGGATCTGAATCTATATCCGTGAAGATTTGCCCTATAGCAAAAATCTACATCTTCGTAAAATAAGAAAAAAGTAGGGTCGATAAGTCCTACCTTGTTTTCAAGAAAAGCATCGCGCTTTATCATGCAGGATACAAAAGATACACCAAAAATATCTTCTTCTCTATTATACTGGCTTAGATCTAACTGCCCCAGCCCGTAATGGCCTATATAAAAATTTTCGTCAATGTAAATTCCTGTGCCTTCCAGGAAATCCCTTTGATAGTAAAGTTTGATTTTTGGGGATACGCCTATATAAGTACTTTCGAGACTGTTGATGCAGCTCACCAGCTGTTCTATTGCATCGTGATTGTATATTAAGTCGAAATTTGAGATTAAGACCAGATCTGAGTCGGCATATTTTAGGGCCTGGTTTATACCTTTTCCCAGACCGAGATTCTTTTTGGAATATATTACTCTTATATTTTTAAATTCTCTTTTTATATCCTCAAGGACATTAATAGTGGAGTTATTGTCAAAAATAATGATCTCAATATTCTTAAATGTCTGGTCCTTAATAGAATCAAGGCATTCTTTCAGTACCGGATAACTTGAGTTGTAATTAACGATTATCACGGACACGTCTTTAGCTAAAAGAGGTCTATGCCTGTCGATTGACGGTTTGGCTGTGATATCCGAATCAGACAGATTAAGCATCTTTTTAATTATCCTGTTATATTTTTTTACGCTGTTCTCCCAGGTGAATTTTTTTGAATATTTTAGGGCATTTGTTCCCATTTCTTTTCTCAACCCGGCATCTTTTACCAGAATTTCTAATTTTTTTATAAAATCACTCCGGCTATTTACCACAAATCCTGTCTTCCCGTTTCTGGAGATCTCCGAATGGGCGCCAATATCATAGCAGAGGGTAGGTATCTCGAAACTGTGAGCTTCTGCAATGGGCAGATCAAATCCTTCCCATTTGGAGCAGGTAGCATAGATCTCACAGGATTTGTAGATCAAAGGCATAAGTTCTTCTGGAGCGTTGCTTATAGATAATATACCCTGGTTTCTAAGTAATTCTTCATCATTCTTTGTACCATAGCCCACTGCTAAAAGTTTTACCTTTTTATATTTGGCTGAGATGTTTTTATATATGCCCGTAAGCTCTGATAATCCTTTATAAGGTTGATTTGTAAGGTTCAGTCTTCCTACAAATAAAAGCAGTACATCTTCAGGATTTACCCCCATCCCTTTTCTAAAGTCATTGATTTCTTCCACTCTCATCGTTTTTTGCTGGTAATGGTCACATCCATTGTAGATGAAATCAGCTTTTTCCTGTAAATCTTTGGGAAGGCAGTTTAATAAATATTTGGACACGGTCACAATTTTATTTGCTTTCTTAAAATATGAGATATTCTGGCTCAACTCCATATATTTATACCTCAGCCTTCTTTTCAAGGGGAACCCGCTGGCCGATATTATCCCGTGGTCGACTACCAGTACCGGTTTGTTTAATTTTGGTATTAGACTGTAGAAAGGAAATGACTGTATAATGAAAAGGTCAATATCTTTGCTGTTAAGGTAAGGGACTAATTTTCTGATCCTTCGCTCGTAGACAATCGGATTGGCATCTGGTTTGAAGTAGTGCAGCTTCTCTATAGTATACGACTTTCGGTTTATGAAAGTCTCATCAAAATAATTGCAGTAAACTTTGCAGGCATAACCTATTTTTGCCAGGCCGTCTGCCAGCCTGTCCACTACCAGGTCGACACCGTGACCTTTTATCATCCGGTCGGTTATAAAAGCTATGTTTACCTGTTTCACGTTTTATGACTTTTTATATTGATATTAATTGGAAGTTCTACAGTTTAAAATTATAAGTTAAATTTTATCATTATATTAATTATAAAGAAAAGTATACCAGATATTATTTTTCTTTTATGTTTATTTTTTGCATATTTTAATTATAATTATTTATACTTACTGGTAAGTCACTGATTTATATATTAAGGAGTGGACATTTTGAACGATAAGGATAAAGATTTTAAGTATCACTACTACCGGCCGGTATCTGGTGATAGAACCGTCAAGAAAGATAGCCGGAAGCTATATGACCGAATCTGGAAAGAAGGGCTAAAAAAGGGCGTAAGCGGTTATGGTGACCTGGAGCTGACCAAGCTTTTTTTTAATAAACTGAATATTAATAAAGGCAGCTCAATTCTTGAAATAGGCTGCGGAATAGGGTCTTTTTTAAATTCTATTTATGGTATTGGTTACAAAAATATAGTTGGAGTTGATATATCAAAATATGCCATTGATTCAGGAAAGAAAAAACATCCCCATCTTGATCTCCGTTATATGGATGCCAATGCTTTAAAATTTAAAGGCAATCCTTTTGATATTTGTTTTTCATTTGATCTTGTGGAGCATCTTGAAGATATAGACAACCATTTTAGAAATGTCTGGAAAATATTAAAGAAAGACGGTAAATATACATTTCAAACTCCTAATAAAATTACCAATGTACCGGTGTCTATAATCAGGGACAGGAACCTGGTGGGCTGGAAAGTCTATCATCCTTCACTTCAATTCTCCTGGGGACTTAAAAAACGTTTGCACAGGGCAGGATTTAGGGAGATCAGGTTTATCAAGATCCCACCTCTCAGTAAGTATAAAATCCATCAGATCCCAAAAGCTTTTAGGTGGATTTTTAAAATTATTCCATGGAAACTGTTGCCATTATTTCTTCAGGTTAATTTTTTTGTTGTTGCCGGTAAATAGTAATATTGTGTAAAGTATATTGTTTGCTATAATTTACCCTAATCTATCTGTTATTTTGGTTTATGAATTATAGGAGACTGGTTTTTATGAAAGATGTTCTTGCTTTTCCAAAGATTTCAATTTCAATTGTAAATCTAAATGGAAAAAAGTATTTAAAAGAGTGTCTGGAAAGTATAAAGGAATTAAATTACCCGCCGGACAGGCTGGAAATAATAATAGTGGACAACGGGTCGACTGATAAATCCTTAGATCTGCTTAAAGCCGGTTATCCCGGTGTAAAATTGATTAAAAACAGTAAGAATATGGGTTTTGCCTACGCCAATAATCAGGCGGCAGAGGCTGCCGAAGGCGAGTATATAGCTTTTTTGAATAATGATACCAAAGTCGATAAAAACTGGCTGATCGAGCTGCTGAGGCCTATTTACATGAATAAAGAAATTGTAGCCTCTGGTTCAAAAGTACTTTCTATTGACGGTAAGAAACTCGATTTCGTAGGTGGGATGATAAATTTTGAAGGCAAAGGATTTCAGATAGACTACGGTGTTTCAAGGGATAAAGATAAATATCATATTGTCAGCTATCTTCCTTTTGTAAACGGCGGAGCCATGATGGTAAACCGTGACGTTTTTTTAAAGACCGGAGGATTTGATGAGGACTTCTTTGCCTATTATGAGGATGTTGATTTCGGCTGGAGGTTGTGGGTATTGGGTTACAGGGTCGTATTTGCTCCAAAATCTATTGTCTATCACCATCATCACGGTACCTCAGGCCAATTCAGTGAAGACAAGCTGAGATTTCTTAAAGAAAGAAACTCTCTTTATTCTGTTTTTAAGAATTATGATGAAAGCAACCTTTCCAAAGCATTAGCCGGGACTCTGTCAGGAGTTTTTAACAGGATATTTGTTGACTTTAAGTTTGATTATAAAAAATATTATGACCTGAGCCGGCCGGGACCGGAAAAAGTCAAGATCGGCAATACCGCATTGTCAAAGGAACCGCTGAGTTCTCTTATGGCAGTAAAGGATTTTTTTGACAGTCTTCCAAAGCTGATCAAAAAAAGAGAAGAGATACAGAGTAAAAGAAAAAGAGATGATAAAGCTCTGTTTAGTTACTTTAAAGGCCAGTTTTTAGCTGTTTCATCAGATCCAGATTATCAGAAGAGACAGGTAGAAATGCTCCGGTCACTGGGTATCTATAAGATTTTTGAAAAAGAAATAAAGAGAAACCTTCTTATAATTTCCAACGAGGTAGTATCCAAAGAGATGGCAGGCCCGGCAATAAGAGTCTGGAACTTTGCCAGAGTACTTTCTGAATATATGAATGTAACACTTGCCATCCCTAATAAAGTAGAATTTCCGCAGAAGAGTTTCAATATAATACAGTTTAAGAATGACGGGGAACTGAGGGTAATAATCGAGGGCTGTGATATTGTCCTCTGTAATGGTATGACTTTTACCAAATATTATAATGAGATCAAAAATTCCAACAAATATCTTGTCATCGATATCTATGATCCTTACAATCTGGCAACTCTTGCCGAGTACAGCCAGAGGACTATAAAGGAAA
>Ga0315548_1000152_pt1 | contig 62654 bp, 50 predicted proteins | sample SalMarSW160110MG_2_FD_202540 | JGI IMG/M metagenome (GOLD analysis project Ga0315548, IMG submission 202540) | Salt marsh sediment microbial communities from the Plum Island Ecosystem LTER, Massachusetts, United States - Salt Marsh Sediment SW1601-110 ... | reverse complement strand
CGGTTGACGGTGAACACCGCGAGGGCGCCCTCCCCGGCATCGTGGGTTGCGACGGCGTCCACCACCGGCACCTCGCCGAAGCGCATCGTGTCGTAGCGGGGCCCGGCCGGGGTCGCCGCCAGCACCTCGCCGCGGGCGTGCGCCGCGGTGAGTGAGAAGGGGTGGAAGATGGCCTGCCGCCACGCCGGCCCACCCGGCTCGGTGCGAATCACCGAGATCGTGTTGACGAGTTGGGCCTGGCAGGCGACGCCGACCCGGTCGTTGTGGCGCAGCAGCGTCAGCAGGAGCGAGCCCACCACCACCGCGTCGGTGACGGTGGAGGCGTCTTCGGAGATGCGGGGCGCCCGGCGCCATTCGGGGGGAGGATCCTGAGCCTGGTGGCGGGTCAGATACCACACGTTCCACTCGTCGAAGGAGATCCCGAGCCGCTTGCCGGATCCCCTGCGGGCCGCAACCTGATCGGCGATCGAGGTCACGGTGGTGATGAAGCGGTCCATGTCGACGGCGGAGGCCAGGAAGCTGCCGAGATCGGCGTCGGTCTCCTCGTAGTAGGCGTGGGCCGAGATCAGGTCGACCTGGTCGAAGGCGTGCTCCAGGACCGTCTCCTCCCAGGTGCCGAAGGTCGGCATCCCGGCCCCCGAGCTGCCGCAGGCGACCAGTTCCAGCTCCGGATCGATCATGCGCATCGCCCGCGCCGTCTCGGCGGCGAGGCGGCCGTACTCGTCGGCGGTCTTGTGGCCGAGTTGCCAGGGACCGTCCATCTCGTTGCCGAGGCACCAGGTGCGGATCCGGTAGGGCTCCGAGCGCCCGTGGCGGCGGCGGAGGTCGGAGAGCGCGGTTCCCGCCGGATGGTTGGCGTACTCGAGCAGGTCGAGGGCTTCCTGGATGCCGCGGGTGCCGAGGTTGAGCGCCAGCATCACCTCGACGCCCGCCTTCCCCGCCCAAGTGGCGAACTCGTCGAGCCCGAACGTGTTGGGCTCGATCGATCTCCAGGCCGTGTCGAGGCGGGTCGGCCGCTCCTCGACCGGACCCACCCCGTCCTCCCAGCGGTAGCCGGAGACGAAGTTTCCGCCCGGGTAGCGCACGATGGTGACCCCGAGTTCCCGGGCCAGCCCGAGCACGTCGCTCCGCAGCCCGTGCTCGTCGGCCGCCGGGTGACCCGGCTCGAAGATGCCGGTGTAGACGCACCGACCCATGTGCTCGACGAACGATCCGAAGGTGCGGCGATTGACCGGAGCGATCACCGCGGCGGGATCGATCAGCATCGAGGCTCTGGGCGTCATGTTCTTCTCCCGACGGGATGGCGGCTGGCGGGGAACGGGCGTCACGGACCCGCTCCGTCTCCGGCCGCATCGTACGACCGGCGGCCACCACCGCGGCCGTCACGACGCCCATCCATGGCACCCGTCACCGCTTCGTCCCGGTCAGGGTAGGGATGCGTACGAACGGGGACACCTGCGATGGTTCCCGCCCGGCGGCGATCCCCCACCAGGAGCCGCGGCCGCTCAGCCGCGCAGGTCCTCCAGCTCGGACTCGGTGACCTCGCCCGGCAGCTTGCCGATGATGATCATGGCGAGGACGTCGTCCATCGTCACGTCGTCTTTTTTGACGATGCCGACCAGCTTGCCCTGCAGCATCACGGCGATCCGGTCGGCCTGGTCGAACACGTCGTGGATGTCGTGGCTGATGAGGAAGATGCCGATTCCCTCCTCCTTGAGCTGCATGATCAGCTTCGCCACTTCGGCGGTCTCGGCCGGGCCGAGCGCCGCCGACGGCTCGTCCATGATGAGGATCCGGGCATTGAAGTGCACCGCCCGAGCGATGGCGACCGACTGCCGCTGGCCACCGGAGAGGGAGTTGACCGGAGACTTGAAGTTCTCGAACACGGGATTGAGGCGCCCCATCACCTTGCGGGTAGCGTCCTCCATGGCGGTGTCGTCGAGGGTGCCCCACCTGGTCATCAGCTCCCGGCCGAGGAACATGTTGGCCGGGGCATCGACGTTGTCGGCAAGGGCGAGGGTCTGGTACAGGGTCTCCACCCCGAGGGCTTTGGCGTCGCGCGGCGTGGTGATCGAGACCCGCTCCCCGTTCACCTTGATCTGGCCCGAGTCGGCGCGGTGGGCTCCGGAGAGGGTCTTGATCAGCGTCGTCTTGCCGGCGCCGTTGCCGCCTACCAGAGCGACGACCTCGCCCGGGTACAGGTCGATCGAGACTCCGTCGACGGCGTGGACGCCACCGAAGGCGACTCGGATGTCGCGCATCTCGACCAGGGGAACCTGTTGCGTCGTCTCTACGGTCATGTCGTTGACCTCCGCCGGTAGATCGAGTCGATGGCGACCGCCACCACGAGGACGACACCGACCACGATTTGTTGGATTGGAGCGTCGACGCCCATCAGCACCATCCCGGATTGGAGGGACTGCATGACGAGGGCGCCAAGCACCGCCCCGGAGATCGTGCCGGAGCCGCCGAGGAGCGACGTCCCGCCGATGACGGCAGCCGCGATCACGTACAGCTCGGTCCCGTCACCCAGCCCGCTGACGGCAGCGTTGAGGCGGGCGACCTGCACCGCGGCGGCGAGTGCCACCAGGACTCCCATCAGAGCGAACGACTTGACGATCGTCCACCGGGTGTTGATGCCTGCCAGCTCCGCCGCCTCGGGGTTGCCGCCGATGGCGTACACGTATCTCCCGAAGCGGACCCGGGTGGCGATGAACGTCAATGCCAGCCCCACCCCGATGGCGATCAGCACCGGGGAGGCGATACCGAGCGAGATGTGGAGGCCACCCTCGGGCCAGGCGATCCCGTGGTCCTCGGCGAACTGGCGTGCCAGGTTCTCCGGCATGTAGTAGCGGTTGATGACGGCGACTGCCCCCAGCACCGCGCCGCAACCGAAGACGCCCAAGACGATCTCGGCCCAGCGGGGACGGAGACGGAAGCCGTACTTCAGGCGACGACGCCGACCGACGATGAGCATGGCGACGAAGGCGACGGAGGCGACGATGCCGACGATCCAGCTCGGCACCCCGCCAATCCTGCCTCGGGGCAGGCCGCCGAGGAGCTGGAAGGTCGCATCCATCGGGGCGATGGTGCGGCCGCTCGCTTCCCACCAGGCGACACCACGCCACACGAGCAGGCCGCCGAGGGTGACGATGAACGAGGGCACCCCGACGTAGGCGACGACGAATCCCTGGAGCCCTCCGATGGCGGCACCCAAGAGCATGCCGAGGATGAGGGCGATGATCCAGGTTGCCCAGTGATCGTACCCGAGCCACTTCGGGAGGATCTCGGCCTGCAACAAGGCCATGGCCATCCCGACGGTCGCCAGCATCGACCCCACCGAGAGGTCGATGTTGCGGGAGACGATGATGAGCACCATTCCCGTCGCCATGATGGCGACGGCCGACGTCTGCACCGAGAGGTTCCACAGGTTGCGGGCGGTCAGGAAGGTGCCGCCCGACATGATGTGGAAGCCGACCCAGATGACGAGCAGCGCCGCCACCATGCCGACGAAGTGGGTGTCGATCTCGGTCGCTCGCAACATCGCGCCGAAGGATCGGCGCGCCCCCTTCTTCTCGTCCCCCTCGATCTTCTCGTCCGCCTCGATGATTTCGGTTGCATCAGCCACGCGCACACACCTCAGCCATGGTCGAGCGTACGCGCCGCGCTCACGGATAATCCGTGAGCGCGGCGCATCATCATCAATTCGTTACCGACTCAACCGCAGACGTCCACGGTACCCGCTGGCACGTCCTGGCAGAGGGTATCAACCGTGATCCATCCGGCGTCGACGACCACGCTCAGGTTGTCCTGGGTGATCGGGATCGGCGTCAGGAGGATCGAGTTCATGACGTTGCCTTCCGGCGTGGTGAACTCCACCATGCCGTCGACATCGGCCATGGCGGTGCCGGCGGCGAGAGCAACGGCGACCTCACCGGCCGCCGTGCCCAGGTCACGAGCGTCCTTCCACACCGACACCGTCTGGGTGCCGAGGGCGACCCGGTTGAGGGCGGCGAAGTCGCCGTCCTGGCCGGAGACCGGAACCAGGCCGGCCATGCCCTGAGCCGCCAGAGCCGCAACCACGCCACCGGCGGTGCCGTCGTTGGAGGCGACGACCGCGTCGACGTTGTTGTCGTTCAGCGTCAGGAACTGCTCCATGTTGGTCTGGGCCACAGCCGGGTCCCAGTTGTCCGTGTAGGACTCACCAACGTTGACGATGGGGCACGGAGCGACCAGCTCTTCACAACCGGTCTCCGCCAGCAGAACCTCTTCCTGGCCTCCACGGAGGAAGTCGGCGTTGGCGTCTGCCTGGTTGCCCTTGATGAACACGTAATTGCCTTCCGGCTGGACCGCGTAGACGGCCCGGGCCTGCATCCGGCCCACCTCGACGTTGTCGAAGGTGATGTAGAAGGCACCCGGATCCTCGATCAGCCGGTCGTACGCGATGACGGGGATGCCCTGCGCGATGGCGCTCGCCACGGCCGGCTTAATCGCGGTGCCGTCCTGGGCGAGGATGATGAGGACATTGGCGCCCTGGGTGATCAGGTTCTCGACGTCGGACAGCTGCTGCTCGGCAGACGAGCCGGCGTCGGTCGAGATGTAGGTGGCGTTTGCTTTGTCGAGCGCGTCCTTGATCGCCGGCTCGTCCCAGGCCGCCCACCGCTCCTCGTTGTAGTTGTTCCACGACACGCCAACGACCAGAGCCTCTGCAGGCGCGGCGGTGGTGGTGGTCTCCGCCGCCGCCGTCGTCGTGGTCTCCGCCGCCACCGTCGTAGCGGCTTCGCCTGCCGTTGTCGTCGTGTCTTCGCTGCTCCCGCATGCTGCGATCAGCATGACGAGAACGGCGACGAGAGCCACAAACTTTCTATTCAACACTTAGGCCTCCTCCTCCAAGATGAGATCCCCCGAACAGGGGATGCATCAACGCTAGCGAGATTCCACGCGTCGTGCCGTCGTCTCGGCAGCGCGTATTCGATCCGGTGCTTCACACCTCCTCGGTGCCTTCCGTCGTGCACTCGGCGATGGAACGACCGTATCGCCGCGCCGAGCATACCGCATCATATGTTTGGAAGCACAACAAATGCACACGCGGCAACCACCGACGCTCGCGCACGCGAGCCCCCCCGGCACCGCCCAACCGCCGTGGAGCCCGGTCGCGGGCGGCTCCGGGCCCCGGGCGGCAGGCCGATCCTGCCACGCCGGCCCGGCGGTCCGGGTCAGTCCGCGACGTATAGTGTGCTCCTCAACAAAAGCCCGGGGGACGAGTGAACCGCATCGAGATCGCGGCAGGCCGAGGCCCGCACAACGGCGGACGCGGCGTCGCGGCCGACGAGATGCGACGCCACAACCTCGCCATCGTGCTGGAGCGACTGCATCTCCAAGGCCCCATCTCACGGTCCGAGCTGACGGGGATGACCGGCCTCAACCGCTCCACCGTCGCCGACTTGATCGCGGAACTGGCCGTGCTCGGGCTGGTGGAAGAAGGACCCGGCCTCGCCACCTCCGGCCCGGGCCGGCCCTCCCCCGTCGTCCAGCCCCGACCGGAGGGTGCCGTCGCGCTCGCCGTCGAACTCGCGGTCGACTCGATCGCGGTGGCGACGGTGGGACTGGGAGGCCACGTCTACAACCGGCTGCGGGTGGCGCGGCCCCGCGGCAGGTTCTCGCCGCAGGAGACCGTCTACGACGTCGCCAAACTGGCCGGGCCACTGCTCGGTTCGCTGCCGGGGCACGTCTTCGCCGGAGTGGGGGTGGCCATCGTCGGCATCGCCCGCCGCTCCGACGGCTTCGTGCACCTCGCCCCCAACCTCGGCTGGCGCAACGTCCCACTGGCCGAGATGCTCGGCGACGAGCTGGGACACGACGGTGCGGTGTTGGTGGCCAACGACGCCGATCTCGGCGCCCTCGCCGAGCACCGGCGCGGGGTGCGGCCCGGGGTCGCCAACCTCATCTACATCTCCGGCGAGGTCGGGATCGGCACCGGGGTCATCTCGGACGGCAAGCCCCTGCTCGGCTCCGCCGGCTACGCCGGCGAGGCGGGACACATGCTCATCAACCCGAACGGGCGCCGCTGCCGCTGCGGCTCGGTGGGCTGCTGGGAGACCGAAGCCGGCGAAGCCGCCCTGCTGCGCCACGCCGGGACCGCGGACAACGTCGCCGGCCTCGAGGGCCTCAACGCCATCGCCGAGCGGGCCGCCGCCGGTGACGCCAAGACGCTGCGGGCCCTCAGCGAGGTCGGCCGCTGGCTCGGCAGCGGGATCGGCAACCTCGTCAACATCTTCAACCCCGAGATCGTCGTGCTCGGGGGCATGTACCACCGGCTCTTCCCCTTCCTCGAGGACGCCATCAACGAGGCCGTCGCCACCCGGGCCCTCGACGCGCCGGCCGAGATGGTGACGGTCACCCGCAGCGGCCTCGAGTCGGACGCCGCCCTCATCGGGGCTTCCGAGCTGGTCTTCTCCCGGGTCGTCGCCGACCCCGCCCGCGCCAACCGGGCGATCGTCGAGGCGTAGCTCCCCCACCCGTCCCTGAGCTTGGCTGTCGCAGGTGGCTACGATCTGGTCCCTGATGTGGAGCATGCGGTCCCGGGCGATGACGATGCTGGTCGGTGCGCTCGTCGGTTTCGGGGCGGTGACCGGCGGCTTCGTCGTCACCCGTGCCCTCTCAAACGACGGTGGCTGCCAGCGCACCGTGGAGCATCCCGAGTGGTCCGTCGCCCGCCAGTGGAACGAGGCGTTGCTCGATGCCATCCGCCGCGACTTCCCGGCCCCCACCGTGCATTCCCGCAACCTGTTCCACACCTCGGCGGCGATGTGGGATGCCTGGGCCGCCTACGAGCCGGAGGCCGCCGGGGTGTTCGTCGACGAGGATCTCGCCGCCTCCGACGTCGCCGCCGCCCGTGACGAGGCGATCAGCTACGCCGCCTACCGGGTGCTCGAATCCCGTTACGCCCGTGCCATCGGCGCCTCCGATTCCCTCCCCGAGTTCGACCGGATGATGGAGGCGCTCTGCTACCCCACCGACGTCACCCTCACCACCGGGAACTCCCCCGCCGCCCTCGGCAACCGCATCGCCCAGACGATCCTCGCGGCGACCGCCGACGACGGGGCGAACGAGCAGGCCGGCTACGCCGGCGACTACCAGCCGGTGAACGAGCCGCTGGTCGTCGCCGAGTCGGGCACCACCATGAACGACCCCAACCGGTGGCAGCCGCTCAGGCTGGAGCAGCAGATCTCCCAGAACGGGATCGCGGTGGAGAACCCGGAGCAGGTCTTCGTCGGCCCCCACTGGGGTCACGTCACCAGCTTCGCCCTCCCGCCCGACGACGGCCGCGGAGTCCCGATCGACCCGGGACCTCCCCCTCATCTCGGCGATCCCGAATCCGATCAGGCGTTCAAGGACTCGGCGGTGGAGGTGATCCGCTTCTCCAGCACGCTCGATCCCCGGCAAGGGATCACGATCGACATCTCGCCCGGCACCCTCGGGAACAACACGCTCGGCACCGACGACGGCCACGGCCATCCCCTCAATCCCGTCACCGGGGCCCCCTACGAGCCGGACCCCGTCAACCGGGCCGACTTCGGGCGAGCGATCGCCGAATTCTGGGCGGACGGTCCCAGCTCGGAGACGCCCCCGGGGCATTGGAACACCCTCGCCAACACCGTCTCCGACGACCTCGACCCGGAGTTGCGGATCGGGGGGACCGGCCCGGTGGTCGACCGCCTCGAATGGGACGTGAAGCTCTACCTGGCACTCAACGGGGCGAACCACGACGCCGCCATCGCGGCGTGGGGAGCGAAGGGCTACTACGACTACGTGCGTCCCATCTCGATGATCCGCTACATGGGCGGATTGGGCCAGTCGAGCGATCCGGCCGGTCCCTCGTACGATCCCGAAGGGCTGCCCCTCGTCCCCGACCTGATCGAGGTCGTCACCGCCGAGTCCTCCGCCCCGGGGGAGCGCCACGCGGCGCTCGCCGGGCACGTCGGCGAGGTCGCCATCCGGGCCTGGTCCGGTAACCCCGACGATCCCGAAACCGAGCTGGGAGGAGTCGACTGGATCCTGGCCGTCGACTGGGTCACCTACCAGAAGCCCACCTTCGTGACCCCGGCCTTCGCCAGCTACGTGTCCGGGCACAGCAGCTTCAGCCGGGCGTCGGCCGAGGTGATGAGCGCCTTCACCGGGAGCGAGTACTTCCCCGGCGGCCTCGGGGAGTGGACGATCCCGGCCGGCTCCTTCAAGTTCGAGACCGGCCCCGAGCACGACGTGGTCCTGCAGTGGGCCACCTACGCCGACGCCTCCGACCAGGCCGGGATCTCCCGTCTCTACGGCGGCATCCACGTCAGCGCCGACGACCTCGCCGGGCGGCGGATGGGGGCGGACTGTGGACGGGCCGCCTGGGAGCGGGCCCGCATGTACTACGGGGTGTGACCATGACCGAACCGGATCCGACCCGTGCCGCCGCCCCCCGCCGGGCCCCCTGGCTGGCGGCCGGCCTCGCGGTGGGAGCCCTCGCCGGCCTCGCCGTCATCCTGGTGACGACGGCCGCCTCCCGATCTGACGCCCCGGTGGCCGCGGCCGGCGCCCCCCATTACGTCGAGCAGGCCGCCGCCGCCGGCCTCGATCATCACTACGACGGCGAGTTCACCTTCTTCGTAGGAGGCGGGGTCGCCGCCTTCGATTGCGACGACGACGGCAGATCCGATCTCTACCTCGCCGGGGGCGAGAACCCGGCGGCGCTGTACCGCAACGACAGCCCGGTGGGAGACGAGCTGCGCTTCGCCCCGGTGCCCGACGCCACCACCGACCTCACCGGGGTGCTCGGGGCCTATCCCCTCGACGTCGACGCCGACGGTGTCACCGATCTGGCGGTGCTCCGGCTCGGCGAGAACGTGATGCTGCGCGGCCTGGGCGACTGCCGCTTCGAGCGCGCCAACGAAGCCTGGGGCATCGACGGCGGCGACGCCTGGACCGCCGCCTTCAGCGCCACCTGGGAACAGCCGGAGACGCTCCCGACGCTCGCCTTCGGCAACTACCTGGAGCTGGACGACACCGGCGCCGCCACCGGCACCTGCTCCGACAACGCCCTGGTACGGCCCGCCGCCACCGGCTCCGGCTACGGGGAAGCCACCGCCCTCACCCCGGGATGGTGCACACTCTCGGTCCTGTTCAGCGACTGGAGCCGCTCGGGACGTGCCGACCTGCGCATGGCCAACGACCGGCACTACTACCGAGACGGCGAGGAACAGTTGTGGCAGATCACGCCGAACGAGCCTCCCCGCCGCTACACCCACGAGGAGGGCTGGCAGCAGATGCAGCTCTGGGGCATGGGGATCGCCACCCAGGACGTCACCGGTGACGGCCTCCCGGAGGTGTTCCTCACCAGCCAGGGGGACAACAAGCTGCAGACCCTCACCGCCGGGTCGGACCACCCGACCTACGGCGACATCGCCATCCGGCGCGGGCTCACCGCCCACCGCCCCTACACCGGCGGCGACGTCCACCCCTCGACCGCCTGGCATCCCGAGTTCCAGGACGTCAACAACGACCGCCTCGTCGACCTGTTCATCTCGAAAGGCAACGTGGAAGCGCAAGAGGGGTTCGCCACGGCCGATCCCAACAACCTGCTGCTGGGCCAGCCCGACGGCAGCTTCGTCGAGGGCGCCGAGGACGCCGGCATCGTCAGCTTCACCCGGAGCCGGGGCGCCGCCCTGGTCGACTTCAACCTCGACGGCCTGCTCGACCTGGTGGTGGTGAACCGGCGTGACAACGTGGAGCTGTACCGCAACGTCGGCGCCGGGGATGCCGTCGCGCCGGCAGCCATGGGCAACTGGATCTCGCTGCGGCTGGAGCAGGACGGGGCCAACCGTGACGGGATCGGGTCCTGGGTCGAGGTGAGGGTGGGTGGTCGCACCACCGTGCACGAGGTGACCGTGGGCGGTGGTCACGCCTCCGGCCAGCTCGGCTGGATCCACTTCGGGCTGGGGACGGCAGGCAAGGCGGAGATCCGGATCACGTGGCCGGACGGCGAGACCGGACCGTGGCAGACCGTGGAGGCCGACCGGTTCGTCACCGTCGCCCGCGGCGCCGGGGAACCGGTCCGGTGGGAGCCGCCGGCGGCGTGACGGCCCGCCGCCCCCGGCGGGGAGGCCGGGACGCCCCGCCGCGGTAGCACACACTCACTCCTTGACCGAGCCGGCGGTGAGCCCGCTGATGACGTAGTTCTGCACCGGGATGTAGAGGAGCAGCACGGGGACGGCGGGTGGACGGTGCCGGATGGCGTGGCGGTGATCGGCGTCGACGACGTCGCGGTGAGCGCCCTCGTTCGCCCGGCGCTGACGACGGTGCGCATCGACCGGGAGCAGATGGGAACCCGCGCCGTCGAGATGCTGATGGGAATGCGGGACGATCCCTCCGCCGCCCCCCATCGCGAGATCATCGACGTTTCCCTGGTGGTGCGGCAGTCAGGATGAAGCGAATCAGCCTGAGCGACGCTCGGCGAGCGCCTCCGCCCCGCGTGTAGCGTGCGCCCCATGACCCATCCCGAGAACCACCTGACACACCGGGTCGGCTGGCTGCGGGCGGCGGTGCTCGGCGCCAACGACGGGATCGTCTCCACTGCCAGCCTGGTGATCGGAGTGTCCGCCGCGGCCGCCGGCCGGAGCGCCGTGCTCGTCGCTGGGATGGCCGGCCTCGTCGCCGGCGCCATGTCGATGGCGGCCGGGGAATACGTCTCGGTGAGCTCACAGGCCGACACCGAGCACGCCGACTTGGACAAGGAGCGCAAGGAGCTCGTCGACGATCCGGGCGGCGAGCTCGAAGAGCTGGCCGGCATCTACGTCGAGCGTGGCCTCGAGCCCGACCTCGCCGCCCGGGTGGCGGAGCAGCTCATGGACCACGACGCCCTGGCGGCCCATGCCCGGGACGAGTTGGGGATCTCGGAAACAATGACCGCCCGTCCCGTGCAGGCCGCCCTGACCTCCGCGGCCACGTTCGCCGTCGGTGCCGCCCTCCCCCTGCTCGCCGCCGCCATCGCCACCGACGCCGGGCGGGTGTGGATCGTGGCGGCCGCCTCCCTCGTCGCCCTGGCAATGCTCGGCGTCGCCGGGGCCCGGGCCGGTGGCGCCCCGGTCGGGCGGGCCACCACCCGGGTCATGTTCTGGGGCGCCCTCGCCATGGCCGTCACCGCCCTCATCGGGAAACTCTTCGGGGCGGTGGTGTGAGCGAGCCGGTCGAGCCTGCCTCGATCGCCGCCTTGCCCCCGGGCGACTCCCAGCCCTCGTCCGGTCTCGACATCACCCGAGCCGCATCGCTCGAGGTCACCGCCGTGCTCGATGCGCTCGGCTCGAGCACCGGTGGGCTCGCCTCCGCCGAAGCGGCCCGGCGGCTGGAGGTGTCCGGCCCCAACGCCCTCCGCAGCCACGGGGCCCGCCCCCTATCGGTGCTCGCCCGCCAGCTCCGAAACCCGCTGCTGCTCCTCCTGCTGGGGGCGGCGGCGGTCTCGGGAGCAACCGGCGACCTGACCGACGCGGTGATCATCGCCGTGATCGTCGCCGTCTCGGTCGGGCTGGGCTTCTTCAACGAGTTCCGCTCGGAGCAGGCGGTGGAGGCGCTGCATTCCCGGATCCGGCACCAGGCGACCCTGCTGCGCGACGGCAAGCCGTCGCTGGCCGATGTCGTCGACCTGGTCCCCGGAGACATCGTCTTTCTCAAGATGGGCGACCTGGTCCCCGCCGATCTGAGGCTGGTCGAGGTAGACGAACTCGAATGCGACGAGGCGGTGCTGACCGGCGAGCCGGCCCCGGCACCGAAATCGACGGATCCGTTGGAACCGACGTCGACCGCACAGCCGGCCAACTGCGCGTCGATGGGCACGATCGTCCATCAGGGCACCGGACGGGGCGTGGTCATCGCCACCGGAGCCGCCACCGCCTTCGGCAAGATCGCCCTCGGACTGAGCGACCGGCCACCCGAGACCGCCTTCCAGGTCGGGCTCCGGCGATTCTCACTCTTCCTCGTCAAGGTGGCTGCGATCCTCACCACCGGGATCTTCGTCGCCAACCTGGTGTTGCGCCGCCCGTTCCTCGACGCCCTGCTCTTCTCGCTCGCCATCGCCATCGGCCTCACTCCTCAGCTCCTGCCCGCCATCGTCACCGTGAGCCTCTCCACCGGGTCGCGCCGGCTGGGCCGACTGAAAGTGCTGGTGAAGCGCTTGGTGAGCATCGAGGACCTCGGGAACATCACCACGCTGTTCACCGACAAGACGGGCACCCTCACCGAGGGTCGCATCACCTTCCAGGCAGCCATCGACGCCGCAGGGGCATCGTCGCCCGAAGCCTTCGTCCATGCCCTTGTGTGCAACGAGGCGATCCTCGATCAGGGCCTGGCGGTCAGCGGCAATCAGATCGACATGGCCCTCTGGGACGGGGCGAACGGCACCGACACGGTCGCCGCCGACGGTTCCGCCACGGCCCTGCGGTGGCGACGCCTGGGATCGGCTCCGTTCGATCACACCCGCCGCCTCGCCTCGGTGGTGGCGGACGATCCCGACGGTACCCGGTGGCTCGTCACCAAAGGAGAGCCGGAACGAGTCCTGGCGTCGTGCCGGCAGCAACCCGCCCCGGCGGAGGCGACCCTGCAGCGCCTCTTCGACGAAGGCGCCCGGGTCATCGCCGTTGCCCGCCGCCCCGCCGCCGGCATGACGGCGGTGCAATCAGCCGACGAGCACGATCTCGAATTCATCGGATTTCTTGTGTTCTCCGATCCACCGAAGGCCTCGGCGGCAGATTCGCTCCGCCGCCTGGCCGCCCTCGGGATCGAGGTGAAGGTCATCACCGGCGACAGCGATCGGGTCGCCCGCACCGTCTGCGAGCGATTGGGGCTCGCCGTGACCGGTACCCTCACCGGCGACGGCGTCGATTCCCTCGATGACGCCCAACTCGCCGCCGCCATCCCGGAGACCACGGTCTTCGCCAGGATCGGGCCCGATCAGAAGTCGCGCATCGTGTCGGTGCAGCGGGCCTCCGGAGCGGACGTCGCCTTCCTCGGCGACGGTGTCAACGACGCCGTCGCCCTCCACCACGCCGACGTGGGGATCTCGGTCGACACCGCCACCGACGTGGCCAAGGACGCCGCCGACATCCTTCTCCTCGAGAACGATCTCGGGGTCCTCGCCGACGGCGTCGTCGAGGGGAGGCGCATCTTCGCCAACACCATCAAGTACGTGTTGATGGCCACCTCATCCAATTTCGGAAACATGTTCTCCGCCGCCGGCGCCTCGCTGTTCCTGAAGTTCCTGCCGATGCTCCCCTCCCAGATCCTCCTCAACAACCTCCTCTACGACGTGGGCCAGATGACGATCCCGACCGACCGGGTCGACGACGAGCAGCTCGCCCGGCCGTCGCAGTGGGACATCCGTTTCATCCGCCGCTTCATGGCCGTGTTCGGTCCGCTGAGCTCGATCTTCGACTTCGCCACCTTCGCCATCCTGCTCTCGATGCTCCATGCGAGCACGCCCGAGTTCCGTACCGGCTGGTTCATCGAGTCGCTCGCCACCCAGACCCTCATCGTGTTCGTCATCCGGACGCGCCGGATCCCCTTCTTCCGCAGCCGTCCGAGCGGCCCGGTGCTCGCCACCACGGTGACCATGGCCGCCATCGGGGCGATCCTTCCCTTCACGCCCCTCGCCGGGATCCTTGGGTTCACGCGCCTCCCGGTGGTGTTCTTTGCCATCCTCGCCGCGTTGATCGCCGCCTACCTGGCGATCGTCGAGGTCGCCAAGGGACGCTTCTACGCGGTGAGCCATGTCGGGGAGCCCGTCGGAACGAGGCACAAGCACGAACGACGGATCCATCGCCGCGCCGCCAGATTCAGCCACGCCGGACCTGTCGTGCTCGATCGACGCCCGCCGCGGCGCCGACGCCGGCGACGCTCGTGATCACCGGCGCCGAGGAGTAGCGGAGGCCGGTTCCCCCTCCCTGTCTCGCAGCGGCCAACGTACAGGGAGCGGCAGGCGGGGAACCATCCGCGCGTGGCGCGGCCTCGCATCACAGCGCCGGGACGGTCCGTCCGAGGCACCGAACGGCCCTTCGAAGCTCGGGAACCGATCATGTGAGGCGACCCCGGCCAGCGATGGAGAACACCGGTTGACACGTCAGCCGACCTGGTTGTAGATTCTTTTTATTCAATGAATGAACAGTATGCCAATCGTGATTGGATGAAGGCGGTCAACCGCAATCTCGTCCTCAATCTGGTGAAGAGCGGCGGTCCCATCTCGCGCAAGGAGATCGCGGACCGCTCCGGGCTCAGCCCGGCCACCGTGACGAATCTGACCGCCGAACTCATCTCCGAGGACCTCATCCGCGAGATGGGGGCCGGCAAAGCCGCCCGGGGCCGCAAGCCGGTCCTCCTCCGTCTCAACACGAGGGCCGGCTTCGTCGCCGGAGTCAAGATGATGCGCGATTCGCTCGCGGTCGTCGTCACCGACCTCGACGCCGAGGTGATCCATCACGAGACCGCTCCCCTCCCCGGCGCACACCCCTCCGCTCCCGCCCCGGACGAGGTGCTGGAAGCCGTCGCCACCATGGTCAGGGCCGCCTTCGCCGCAAGTGGCGTCCAGGACGCCGACGTCCTCGGGGTGGGAATCGGACTGGCAGGCCTGATCGACGGCAAAGCCGGGATCTGCCGCTACTCACCAGTCTTCGGTTGGCGTGACGTCGACCTCGTCGGCCCCTTGCACGCCGCCCTCGGGTTCGACGTGTTCGTCGAGAACGACGTGAATGCCCTGACCATCGCAGAGCAGTGGTTCGGGCACGGACACGATCGAGCCCACTTCGCGGTCGTCACGATCGGCTTCGGGGTCGGCCTCGGAGTGGTCGCCAACGGCCAGTTCTATCGAGGAAGGGGGGGATCTGCCGGTGAGCTGGGTCACACCACGATCGTCGCCGACGGTCCACAGTGTGGCTGCGGCAAACGGGGATGCCTCGAAGCCCTCGCCGCCGATCCCGCGGTCGTGCGACACGTCGCGGCCGCCATCGAGCGGGGTGAAGACAGCATCCTCGACCGCGACACCCTCACCTTCGATGCCGTGGTCGCAGCCGCCGAACAGGGGGACCGCGTCTCCCAAGCAGCCCTCGCCGACGCAGGTCACTGGCTCGGGATGGGCATGGCGATGGTCGCCAATGTGCTCGCACCCGAGCTGATCATCGTGGGGGGAGAAGGCGTTGCGGCCGGACGCTGGCGCCTCGATTCGATGCACCGTGCCTTCGAAGCAAACGCCTTCGACCATGTCGCGGAGCGAACCGACGTGATCATCGAACCGGCCGGCGACGAGACCTGGGCCCGAGGCGCAGCGTGTGTCGTCTTGGGAGAGCTCTACAAGTCGCCGCTGCACGATCGCACCGCCGTTCCGCGGGAACGATCCGTCGCCGCGGCGCCCGCATCCAGCACCAAATGAGAAACCATGGAGGAGGAGGACTCATGACGGTACGACGTGCTCTCAGCAGAGCGAACCCTCGATCGAGGGGGGTGATGCGTTCCCTGGCGTTGCTGGCAGTGTTGGCCCTCGTGGTGACCGCCTGCAGCTCGGACTCGGAGGAGTCGACGACGACGGCGGCCGAGACGACCACGACGTCCACCACCCAAGGCAGCGACACCACCGAGACCACGGCACCCGCCGAGACGTCCACCACCGAACCTGCCGCCATGGTGGACTGCGCCGACGGCGCCGAGGCTACGGTCACGTTCTGGCACACCTACAACACCGACGGCCCCGAGAACCAGCAGCTGATGGACGTGGTGATCCCGGCATTCGAGGAAGTCTGTCCGAACATCACCGTCGATGCGGTCGTGATGCCCTACGACGGACTCCACGATCAGCTGATCGCGGCGGTGGCGGGCGGCGGTCTGCCGGACGTGATGCGGATGGACATCATCTGGACCCCCGAGTTCGCCAGCCTCGGCGCCTTGGTCGAGGTGGAATCGCTCCCCGGCTTCGCCGAGCTCGCCGGCCAAGTGCTGCCCGGACCGCTGGCGACGAACCTGTACCAGGGCACCCACTACGGCGTCCCGCTCGACACCAACACCCAGGTGCTGGTGTACAACACCGATCTGGTCCCCGAGCCCCCGGCCACCCTCGACGAGCTGCGTCAAGTGGCTGAAGGCTTCGCAGATCAGCCCGACACGTGGGGTCTCGCCCTCGGCGGATCCGGACCTTGGAACGTGTTCCCGTGGTTCTGGACCGCAGGCGGCAGCGTCACCAACGACGACTACACCCAGGCCAGCGGCTACCTCGATTCCGCGGCGTCGATCGCGGCCTTGCAGTGGCTGGTCGATCTCGAGAACGACGGATTGCTCGGCCCGTCCTCGATCGGCAGTGATCCAGATTCGTGGGGCGGTTTCTCGGGCGGCAACTACGCCATGCTGAGCGACGGACCTTGGTTCTTCCCGATCATCGGGGCGGAGATGGGTCCCAACGTGGTCGGTGCACCCCTCCCGGAGGGGCCCGGAGGATCGATCTCGGTTGTCGGTGGCGAGAACATGGTCATCTTCCAGACCGCGTCGAACGTCGACGCCGCCTGGGCGTTCACCAAGTTCATGCTGTCCGACGAGGCCCAGTCGGCCATGGCCGAGGTGGGTCAGCTGCCGGTCACCCAGGCCGGCCTGGAGTCACCGGCGGTGACGAGCGTCGACTACCTGGCCCCGTTCGTGACCCAGCTGCAGACGGCCCGCCCCCGCACCGTCGTGCCCGCCTGGCCGCAGATCGACCAGATCCTGACCGATCAGTTCACCGCGGCCCTGCGCGGCACCAAGAGCGTCGAGGATGCCTTGACCGAGGCCGCCCAGGCGATCGATCCCCTGCTGGGGAGTTGAGGAACCTACGATGACCGGGCGGCACCGGTCGGGGCTACCCGTCCCGACCGGTGCCCTCGGCGGTGATCGCCCATGACCTCTTTCCCTGACCTGGCCCGGCACAACGAGCGTCTCCTCCCGCCGCGCATTCCGCGATGGCGGGCGGACAGACGTGCCCGGCGGAAGCGATGGCGGGAGCTGGGAGTGGCGCTGCCGTTCATGCTTCCCGGCTTCCTGCTGGTGATCGTCTTCGTGCTCTGGCCCCTGGTGCGGGGCGTCCAGATGAGCATGTACGACTGGAACCTGATGGTGCCCGAGCAGAGTATCTTCGTCGGGGCGAAGAACCTCACCCGGGCACTCACCGATCACAACTTCTGGGTGGCGACCCGTAACACGTTCCTCTACGCCGTGGTCACGGTTCCCGGGCAGATGGTCCTCGGTCTGGGCGCCGCCATGATGTTGCACTCGAAGATCCACGGCAAGGTGCTCTTCCGCACCCTCTACTACCTGCCCGTCGTCACCTCGTGGCTGGTGGTCAGCTTCGTCTTCGCCTTCCTGTTCACCGACGGCATGGGACCGGTCAACTACCTGCTCACCGACGTGCTCCACGTCACCAGCGAGCCGGTGCCGTGGCTCCACCAGACCTGGACCGCGCAGGTTCCGATCATGGTGCTTGGCATCTGGAAGGGGGTCGGGTGGAACATGGTGATCTTCCTCGCGGCGCTCGCCGCCATGCCGGCGGAGCTCCACGACGCGGCCTCGGTGGACGGCGCCGGCGGCTGGGCCCGGTTTCGTTTCGTGACCCTCCCGCTCCTCAAGCCGACCGTGCTCTTCGTCACCGTGGTGCTGACGATCGGTGCCTTCAACGTCTTCCTCTCGGTGTACCTGCTCACCGGCGGTGGCCCGGAGCGGAGCACCGAGGTGATGCTCACCTACATGTACAACCAAGCCTTCCAGTTCCTCGACTTCGGGTATGGGGTCACGGTCGGCCTGCTCTTGGGAGCGGCGGTGATCGTGCTCGGGTTCCTGCAACGTCGGGTGATGCGCGGGGCGGTGGAGTACTGATGGCCACGCTCGACCTCACGCCCGTCGCCCCCACCACCAGGCGCCCGAGCCACCGGAGCCGGCAGCGCCGGGGACGGATCCTCCTCTACGTCATCCTCGTGGCCGGTTCCGTGGCCATGGTGCTTCCGTTCGCCTACATGGTCGCCACCGCCCTCAACCCGCAGCGATGGATCCTCCCCTATCCGCCGACGCTGTGGCCCGAGGGGGCCACGCTCTCAAACTTCGCCCGAGCGTGGAACGAGGCGGGGCTGCAGCGGTACATGGCCAACAGCGCCATCGTGTCCGGAGTGACCGTGGTCCTGGCCATCGCGGTATCGACGACGAGTGCGTTTGCCTTCGCCCGGCTCCGCTTCCCCGGTCGTGAGCTCATCTTCAGCCTGTACCTGATCACGATGATGATCCCCGACATGATCGCCCTCCTCCCCAAGTTCCAGGTCATGCGGGACTTCGGCCTCACCAACTCGTGGACGGGACTTTGGGTCATCTACGTGTCCAATGCGGTAGCCTTCAACACGTTCCTGCTCCGTGCCTTCTTCCAGCGTGTTCCCCGTGATCTCGAGGACGCAACGCGCATCGACGGTGGAGGGCCGTGGACCTTCTACTGGAGGATCCTGATGCCGCTCGCCAAACCGGCGGTGGCGACGGTCGCCGTCTTCACCTTCCTGGGCGCTTGGGACGACTTCTGGTGGGCACGACTCCTGATCCAGGATCCCGGGCGCCGCACCCTGCCGATCGGCATCCTCCTCTTCTTCAACGCTCACGGAACGCAGTGGTCGACGGTGTTCGCCGCCACCACCTTGGCGGCGATCCCCGAGATCCTGGTGTTCGTGGCGCTGCAGAGGTACTTCGTCAGCGGGCTGTACACCGGAGCCATCCGTGGGTAGCTCCCCGTCCGCTCCCCCGCGGCTGATCCTCGACGCGTGGCCGACACGAGCCCAATTCCGACCGGATGATGCTGGCGGGCTGCTGCTCTCCGCCTCCGGAGCACAGCCCGGCGCGTTGAGCGTCGTCGTCAGGCTCCTCTCCGGCGGCGAGGAAGTGGGCCGGTTCGACCACCGGCTCGAGATCACGGCCGACGGCAGTGGGAGCGCAGAGGCAACGTTCCCACTGCCGGCCGGCCCAGCGGACGGCGCGGCGGGATACGGCATCGAGGTGGTGGTATCAGACGGGCCCCGTGAAGCCCGCGCCACGACCGCCTTCGACGTCGCCGACCACTGGTCGGCAGCGCCTCGCTACGGCTTCTTCAGCGACTTCGATCCCGACGAGCCGGCAATCGAGTCCGAGCGGAGAGCCGACGACCTGCTCCGGCTGCACGTCAACGTCGTGCAGTTCTACGACTGGATGGCCTCGCACCACACGTTCCTGCCGGCCGAGACGGAGTTCGTCGATCCCCTCGGTCGCACCCTGTCGCACGAGGTGGTGCGGCGGAAGATCGTGCTGGCGCACCAGCGCGGAATGGCCGCCCTCGCCTACGGCGCCCTCTACGGCGCCGAGGCGGACTTCAGTTCCACTCACCCCGAATGGCTCCTGTACGACGGTGCCGGGCGACCACTGGTTCTGGCCGACCTCTTCTACCTCCAGGACTTCAGCAAGGCATCGGGATGGCGGGAATGGATCCTCGATCAGTACCGCACCGCAATCACCGAGCTCGGTTTCGACGGGATTCACATCGATCAGTACGGAGTCCCCAAGTCCGCCCGGTCCCGCGCCTCCGGCCGGTGGCGGGAAATCGACGCCGGCAACGAGTTCCCCGGGTTCGTCGAGGAAGCCGCCGCCATGCTCGCGGACCTCCGTCCGGAGGGAGGATCGATCTTCAACTGCGTCAATGCCTGGCCTCTCCGTGCCATGACACGGGCGACGAAGGACGCCGCGACCTATATCGAGGTGTGGGAGCCGCACACGACCTATCGCGATCTCTACGAGCTGATACGGCGAGCCCGCGATCTCCGACCCGCCAAGCAGGCGATCCTCGCCGCCTATCTCCGCCCCTTCCACCCCGGTGATGGCCGCGGTCCCGGCGCGCTGAACACGTACCGGCTGGCATCGGCCGCCATCAACGCCAGCGGCGGGTTCCATCTCGTCGCCGGGGAAGGACGCGGCCTGCTCACCGAGGCCTACTACCCGCACTACGGGACGCTCACTCCCGATGATTTCGAGGTGGTCCGCCGCTACGCCGACTTCGCGGTGCGACACACGGCGACGCTCCATGCCGGCCCGGACGCCGACATCGCCTGGACCCATGTCGGCCCCACCAACGACGCCGTCCTGCTCGTCCACCCGGAGTTGGAGCACTACGGCGCCGGCGCCCGCCTCGGCTCGTTGTGGGTCATCGGACGAATCGCCGGTGTGGTGACCTCGCTCCAGCTGGTGAACCTTCGCGGGCTGCAGGATGACGGGTGGAACGTAGACCAGTCTGCCGCTCCCGCCACGCTCGACGACATCGAGGTACGCGTTCGCCTCGCTAGTGACATCGACGCAGTGTGGTGGGACACCCCGGACGACGACGTCGGCATCCCCCGGCCCCTTCCGTTCCAGGTTGCAGACGAGGACGGGGGCCGGTTCCTGGTGTTCCGCCTACCGCGGATCGCGTTCTGGTCGGCGGTCTGGTGGCGAGCCCGGACCGACCCCGACGACGCGACGTGACCGGGGCGCACGCGGACCCGGATCGGCTGGCGGCGCTCGCCGAGCGGAGCATCGAGATCATCCTCGCCAACCAGGCGCCCACGGGCGCCTACGTCGCCTCCCCCGGATTCCCGGTGTACCGGTACAGCTGGCTGCGCGACGGAGCCTTCATCGCCGACGCCATGAGTCGCGCCGGATATGGTGAGAGTGGCGCCGCATTCCTCGAATGGTGCCGGCGTGTCGTGGAGACTCGGGTGGGCCGCATCGACGATCTGATTCGACGGCGTGATGCCGGTGAGCCGATCGGGAACCAGGAGTACCTCCACACCCGCTACACGGTCGACGGCGAAGAGGGAGACGATCAGTGGTGGAACCATCAGCTCGACGGCTACGGCGCCTGGCTCTGGGCCCTGGGGGCTCACCGGGAGCGCTCCGATGACGATGACGTGACCAGCCGTTTCCTCCCCGCGGTGGAGGCGACGGCCCGCTATCTCACCGCCTTCTGGGATCAGCCGTGCTACGACTGCTGGGAGGAGAACCCGGATCGGGTCCATGTGGCCACGTTGGGGGCGATCGCAGCCGGGCTGCGGGTCGCCGCTCGCTGGCCCGGGGTGTCGCCGCCGGTCCGGACCCGAGCTGCGGCGGCGGTGTCGGCCATCGGGGAAGCCGTCGCCGGCCAGGGGCGGCACCGCGGCCACCTTGTGAAATGGTTGGGAGGGCGGGACGTCGACGCCAGCCTCCTCTTCTGCTCGATTCCCTATGGCCTCCTCGCCCCCGACGATCCGGTGATGGTGGCCACCGTCGCCGAGCTGTCGCGCCTCGTGCTCGACGGCGGGCTGCACCGCCACCTCGACGACACGTTTTTCGGTGGTGGCGAGTGGGTCCTGCTGACCGCGGTGTTGGGCTCGTACCTGGCGGCGGTGGGTGATCTCGAGGGAGCCCGGGAGAAGCTGCGCTGGGTCGCCGATCAGGCCGGCGACGACGGATACCTGCCGGAGCAGGTGAGCACCCACCTGCTCCATCCCGAGCGGTTCGAGGAGTGGCGCCGGCGGTGGGGGCCGGTGGCGACGCCGCTGCTGTGGTCGCACGCCATGTACCTCAACCTCGTCGGCGACGTCGAGCCTGCCCGATGATCAGGCATCGACCGGAGGGCAACGGGCACCCGTACGACACGACCGACGAGCAGCGGGTCCCGGTGCGGCCCGTCGCCGGCGAGCCCGTCGACATCAGGGCGACCAGTCACGCCTCGCTCACCGGGGCGGTCGTCGAGGTCGCCGGCGGGGCGCCGGTGACGATGCGCGATGGCGGGCTTGATCGCCGGGGCAGGCGACGCTGGACGGCTCGGATGGATCCTCCCGGTGTCGGTCTCTTCCGCTACCGGGTGGTCGCCGCCAACGGGTCGGCGAGGACCCGATGGCATCAGGTGGCAGTTGCCCGGTGGGTGGCGGACGGAGGCTGGTCGACCGCACGGATCGACGGCGGTCTCGAGGTCGAACTCCGGTCGTCGTTGCTGGGAGATCGGCAGCCCGCCCACCATCCGGGGAGCGTCGAGCATCGGATCGTCCCCGGCACCCTCGAATGGCTGGAGAGCGAGGAGGGCCGGCACCGGGTGCGGGTCGCGCTCCGCCTGGAGGATGGGGAGCGGGTGATCGGCTTCGGGGAACGCTACGACCACCTCGATCAGCGCGGCAACCGGCTCGATGTGAGGGTGTTCGAGCCCTACAAACGGCAATGGCAGGGGTCCCGCACCTACCTTCCCATGCCGTTCTTCCTGACGAGTGGTGGGTGGGGCGGGTGGGTCGCCACCTCCCGGCGGGTGTGGTGTGACGTCGGCGCCACCGAGCCCGACCGTCTCCGGATCGAAGCCGCTATCGACCCTGTCGACCCGTGTCTTCAGGTCGTCCTCTTCGAGGGCACCCCGCAAGAGATCCTGGCCCAGTTCCTGGAGCGGTCGGGACCGGCGGTCGCCCCGCCCGCCTGGGTGTTCCGGCCCTGGATGAGCGGCAACGAGTGGAACACCCAGCGGCGCCTGCTCCGGGAGGTGGACCGGAGCGCAGAGCTGGACATCCCGGTCGGTGTCGTGGTGGTCGAGGCATGGAACGACGAGGCCACCATCGCCGCGTTTCGCGACGCGGTCTACCAGCCGCACCGGGACGGGTCACCTCACCGGCTGTCCGACTTCACCTTCCCGCCCGATGGTGCCTGGCCCGACCCGAAGGGCATGATCGACGAGTTGCACCGGCGCGGCATCCGGGTCGTGCTCTGGCAGGCTCCCCTGCTCCCTCGACGAGCCGAGCCGGTCGGTCAGGCCCGGAACGACCGGGAAGCGGCGCTGGGTCGGGGGTATGTGGTGCGCCACGCCGACGGTCGCCCGTTCCTGAACCGGGGCGACTGGTTCCGCCACGCTCTCGTGCTGGACTTCAGCAATCCCGCGGCGCGGCGCTGGTGGCTGGAGAAGCGTCGCTACCTGGTCGAGGACCTGGGAGTCGACGGCTTCAAGACCGACGGTGGCGAGCACCCCTGGGGCGACGACCTCCGTTACGCCGACGGCCGCCGCGGCGACCAGGCCAACAACGAGTATCCCGTCCATTACCAGGCCGCCTATCACGGCCTGCTGGCCGAGACCAGGCCCGACGGCGTCACCCTGAGCCGCTCCGGGTTCGTCGGCTCCGCCCGGTACCCGCTGACGTGGGCAGGTGACGAGGACTCGACCTGGGAGGCGTATCGGGCGGCGATCATCGCCGGCCAGCAGGCGGGAGTCTCGGGCATCTTCTTCTGGGGATGGGACCTCGCCGGCTTCTCAGGGGAGATCCCAGACGCCGAGCTGTACCTGCGGTCGGCGGCAATGGCCTGCTTCTGCCCGATCATGCAATACCACTCTGAGTACAACCGGCACCGCCGCCCCTCCCGCGACCGTACCCCCTGGAACATCGCCGAACGAACCGGCGACGAGCGGGTCGTCCCGACGTACCGAGCGTTTGCCCGGCTCCGCGACCGGCTCGTCCCCTACCTCGATCGTGAGGGGCGCCACGCGGTAGAGGCCGCCCTTCCCCTGATGCGACCCCTCGCCTTCGACGATCCGGCAGACGACGAAGCGTGGGCCCATGCGCTCGAGTACCGGCTGGGGCGACATCTCGTGGTGGCCCCGGTGACGGAGCCCGGCGCCAGGTCGGCCCGGGTGTACCTCCCCGCCGGCGACTGGGTCGACCTGTGGACGGGAGAACCCGTGCCGGCATGCGCCACGGTGGCGCGGGAGACACCCGTGACGTCCATCCCCGTCTTCGTGGAGGCCGCGGCGGCATCACAGCTCAGGCACGAGCTGGGCCTGCAGTCCGAGCACTGACCCTCTCCATCCCAACCACCGCGGTCATGCATCTGGGGTACCGCCATCACCGGCGCGTCCGTAGGATCGGCCGGGGGATCCCCTTGCACCCGCGCCGGAGCAAGGCCCTACGCGATTCGAGGAGGGACCGTGGATCATCTCGCCATCATCGGCGCCGGCAGTGTCGGCACCGCCATCGCTTTCGCCGCCCTCAACGGCGGAGTCGCTCGGCGCCTCTCGCTCCACGACCTGAACGGAGCCAAGGCCAAGGCGGAGGTGCTCGACCTTCGCCACGGGCTGCAGTTCGTCCGGCCCACCACCATCGAAGGCGGCGACGACGTCGCCGTCTGCGCCGGAGCCGACGTGGTGATCATCACGGCCGGCGCCAAGCAGCGGCCCGGGGAGACCCGCCTCGATCTGGCAGCGCGCAACGCCGGCCTCTTCCGCAGCCTGCTGCCGCCCCTGATGGCGGTGGCACCCGACGCCAAGATCCTGGTGGTCACCAATCCGGTCGACGTGCTCACCCAGCTCACGGTCGACGTCACGGGCCGCCACGACGGCACCGTGCTCGGGTCCGGCACCGTGCTCGACTCATCCCGGCTCCGTCACCTGCTCGCCCTCCGCTACTGCATCGCGGAACGCCACATCCACGCCAGCGTCGTGGGCGAGCACGGCGACAGCGAGACGGTGCTCTGGTCGTCGGCCACCATTGGTGGGTCACCACTGGCCGAGGTGGAGACCCACGACGGGCAGCTCCTCGACGCAGTGGCACGGGCCGAGATCCTCGACCAGGTCCGCAACGCCGCCTACGAGATCATCGCCGGCAAGGGAGCCACCTCCTGGGGCATCGCCATGGCCACCGCCCAGATCCTCGAGGCGCTCGACCAGACCGCCCAGGCGGCGGTGCTCCCGGTCACCGCCCCGCTCGATCCCGGGCTCGGGCTCGGCGAGTTGTGCATCTCACTCCCCCGCCTCGTCGACGCCACGGGGGCGGGACGGATCCTGCCCCTCTCGGCGACCGACGCCGAGAGGGAGGCCCTCACTGCCTCGGCCGGAGCGGTGCGGGACATCATCGACAACATACGCTGATTCCGAAGACCCTTACCTGACAAGATTCCTGCCCCTCCTGCCCGACACGGCGGGGCCACTGCGCCTATGGTCCACCTCGGAGGTGGGCATGCTTTCGGACGAGACCATCAGGGTTCTCATCGCCGCTGCCCTGCTCGCCCACGGCCTCGCCCACGCCGTCGCCCTCGGTGCTCTGGTCGCGCAGAGCCGGAGAATCGCCTACCCGCCCCGGGTCCCGATGCGGTACTGGCTGTACCCGTCGCTCGCTCCACGGAGGACCGCCATTCTGGCCCTCCCCTTCTGGGCCGTCGCCACCGTCGGTTTCTTGCTCGCCGCCCTGTCCTTCTGGGGAACGGCGGTGGCGGCCGGGGCGTGGCGGACCCTGGCCGTCGGATCGGCGATCGTGTCGCTGGCCGCCATCGGCCTCTTCTCCGGTGTCTGGCCGGGCTCGCCGAACCGGTCCCGTTCCGTGTTCAACACCCTCATCGCGCTGACCATGAACGTGGCGGTGCTCGTCAGCCTGCTCGTGCTGCACTGGCCCGAGCACTCCATGTTCGACCGCTGACGCCTCGCCGCCCCCGGTCAGGCCGATTCCCGCCGGAAGGTCCGCGTCCCGAAGGCGACGCTCACCACGACGAGGGCCACGGTGACCACGACGCCCCACAGCGTGGTGGCGGACGCCACGTCGCCGCGGAAGATGGCGCGCACCCCGTCGACGACGTATCGCAGCGGGTTGGCGTCGGAAACGGCTTGCAGCCACCGCGGCGCCAGCGACATCGGGAGCAGGATCCCCGACAACAGCAGCACCGGGAGGATGATCCCGTTGACGAGCGGGGCGAAGGCATTCTCGCTCTTGAGCCGCAGCGCCGTCCCGTACGACAGGGCGCTGAAGGCGGCGCCGAGCAACGCCACCACCGCCAGCCCGACAAGAAGGGCGTCGAGCGGAACCCGCAGCCCGAAGAACACGGCACAGACGATGAGGACGATCCCCCTGGACGATGAGGACCAGGATGTCGCGCCGTTCGTCGTGCCGTCCTTGCCCGTCGCCATGCGCTCCTCCTCTTGCTCCGGCTCTCGATACGATGGGGCAGCGCTGCCGTCGCCATCCCACCGGGCCGCGGATGCTACGCGCCGCCGGCTCCGCCGGGAGGCGGGGTCCCGGATCGCCCCGCCACGTGAGAGGCTTCTGCGCTCCCAGGCCGGCTCCTCGCCGGAGTTCCCCCCACCGCCCGGACCGGATTCGCGGCCCTTCAGGACGTCTACGCTCTCGTGGATCGTCGGTTGACGACACCACGCTCGAGAAGACGGAAGAGACGACATGGCAGACGAACTCACGAACGGTTCGGCGGAGCCGGGCCAGGTCACACTCCACGACGAGATCGTCGAGGTCCTCAAGGGCAGCACGAGGCGATGGTTGTCCACCGCCGAGATCGCCCGCGAGGTGCAGCGGCGCGGCAACTACCGGTCGGGGAACGGCAACGCCGCCGTGACCTCGCTCCAGGTCCACAGCCGGACCAAGGACAACCTGCATCTCTTCAAGCGGAGCGGCAACCGGGTCAGCCTGCGCACCGGCCACAGCTGAGACCATCCTTCGCCGGGGCGGTGGTGCCTCACGGGACAGGGACGGCTGCCTCCGAGGTCGGCTCAGGCGCCGCCGGCTCGGGGCGCGGGTACCCGGGGAGTTCCAGGGTGAAGACGCTGCGCCCTTCCCGGTAGCGGTAGGTGAGCGCCCCACCCATCGCCTCCGCCAGGGTCCGCGAGATCCACAGCCCGGCCCCGATCGTGGCAGGTTGGCCCGGTCGCCGGTCCTCGAGGTAGGGCTGGAACACCCGGCGCTGCTTCTCCTCGGCGAGTGGCGGCCCGTCGTTGCAGATGCAGATCTGGAGGCGGTCCCCCTCCGGGTGGGTCACGATCTGCACCGAGTGGTCGGCGTAGCGGAGGGCATTGGTGTAGAGGTTGCGCAGGATCTGGCGAATCCGCAGCCGATCGCCGACGACGGTACCCCGCACCCCGCTCTCCCTCACTTCCTTCCCTGGCGGCACCACGATGCGGGATGTGACGTGCTCGATCTCCGGGCCGAGGTCGACGCGGTCCGCCCGCACGGTCAAGGTGCCGGAGGTGATGTTGCCGATGGTGAGGAGGTCGTCCACCCGGTCGGCCAACTCCGCCCCCTGGTCCTCGACGATGTCGAGCAGGTCCTGGACCTCGTCGGCGGGCAGGGAACGCCACTCCTTCGCCAGCACCCCGGTCATCCCGAGCACGCCAGTGAGCGGGGTGCGAATCTCGTGGCTCACCCCCGCCAGGAACCGGTCCTTGGCGCCGACGAGATCGCGGATCTGTCGGAGTTCCCGTCGCGCCCCTCGCGACTTGGTGAGGACGTAGCCGAGGATCGCCGCCAGCACGGTGGCGGCCAGCCCCATCAGCAGCAGCAGCCGGTTACGGGACGCGTCCTGGGCCAGGTGGTCGACCCCGGTCTCGACCGTGAGCAACCACTGCCGTCCATGGATGTCGAGCACGTCGGCCCACCGGGTTTCCTCCCGGACGGGCACAACGCCGGCGACGTCTCCGCCGGTGACGTCTGCCATCTGCCAGGTGACCGGTTGATCCAATCCACCGGCCGCGGTCACGTCCAGCAGCTCGTCCACCTGCATCGAGGCGAACGTCACCCCGACGAGGAGACCGGCGGCGTTGTGGACCGGAGCGATGATCTTGACGTCACCGGGCTGATCGTCGCCGGGGAGGTCCACGAAGTCGGTGAGAACCGGCTCGCTGGCCCCGAGGGCTGCGGCGATGGCGGCGGCGCGGGCCGGCTCCGACGCCAGGTCGAACCCGACGATGAGCGGCAGATTCCCGAAATCCCGCTCCGCCGTGACCGGAAAGTGCTCCGCCCGGGGCTGCACCGCCACCCGGTTGCCGGCGGCGTCGAGTTCGTAGACGTCGTAACCGGGATCCTGTTCCTGCATGTCCGCCGTGAAGGCGGGAAGGCCCTCGGTGCGGACGAGGGGAGCGAACCCGATCGAGGCCAGTCCCTCTCCCGGCCCGAGCCGGTCGATGAACAACTGGAACTCGGATTCGGTGACCTCCCGGCTCGCTTCGAACAGACCCTGCACGGCCACCAGCCGATCCGACCCATGGTGGATCGCGGTGTTGATGACATCGACGAGCTCGGCGGCGTCGGCGGCGAAATGGTCGGCGGAGCGATCGCGGTGGTCGTGCAGCGCCGCGGTGTAGAAGATGCTGTTGAGGAGGATCCCGGCGAGGAGGACCAGGAACGAGATGACGCGCGGTCTGGGAGCCGCCAGCCACGAGGGGCGAAGAGCCATGGGTACCCATCGGCCGCAGGCCGACGATGTTTGAACCTATTCCCAGAATCGACCTGAATCTGCCGTGCCGATTCGGCGCTCCAGTCCGGGGGCTCGCTGCGCCCGGGACGACATGGGCATCGCCGACGCCGTCGTCGAGACGTCGTCGCCGATTGGAAGCACTTCTCCCTGGCGATCGCCGGAACTTCGGCGCTGCTCCTCAGGATCTGTTACCGAAAGCGGGTGACACTCCCCCGGTCACGGGATCAGGATCACCGGCACCGGCGAGTGCGTGGCGCAGGTACGGCTCGTCGAGCCGAGAGCCACCTCCTTGAACGGGCTGTACCCGGTCTTACCGACCACGAGGGCGAGCCGGTCCTCGGCGGCGGCGATGAGCTGCTCGGCCGGGTGGCCGATCAGCACGTCGCTGGTCACCGCGGTTCCGGTTTCACCCGCCACCTGGGTGGAGAGCGACCGCAGCGCCTCGAGCGTGTCCCCCACCGGGTCGTTGCTGTCGAGCTCGGCGAGACGGGGGCGCTCGGCGAACGCATCGAGCGGGGCGGTACACACCGCGTAGACGGAGGCGCCCAGCACCGGCGCCGACAGGGCTGCCCAGCGGAGCGCCCGGAGGGACGGCGCCGAGCCGTCGACGCCCACCAGCAGCGACGTTCCGGTGGCGCCCGCCGGCGCCGAGCGGGGAATCACCGCGGTCGGGTGGACGGCGCCGTGGAGCACTTTCCCCGTAACGGAACCGAGCAGGTGTGGCATCCAACGTCCCCGGGCATGGGCGCCGACCACGATCAAGCTCGGCGAGGTCTCCTCGGCGATGGTGAGGATGGCCTCCGCCGCCCCGTCCTCCAGGATGCGGGTCTCGTGTTCGACCGGGCGAAGGGTCTCCGCCCATTCATCGACGGCCCGCTCCACATCCGTCTGGTACTCCTCGTAGTCGAACGGCAGGATGGCGATGTCGAGCCCGGCCCAGGGAGAGCTGGCATGCACCAGGGTCACCTTGCTTCCGACACGCTCGGCGAGGGCGGCGGTCCAAGAGAGGGCGTGCTGGGCGCCGTCGGAGGAATCCACCCCCACCAGCAACGAGCCGGCACTGAGGGATCGCGACCCACCCCGGTCCGGGGCTCCGACGCGTCCGGTGGCAGTGATGTCTGCTGCATCGCTCATCCGGTCGCCTCCCTGCACAACTCGGCGGGCCCGCTCCCTTGCCGGCGGGTGAGCCCCAACGGGGCGTCGTCCCTCATCGTGCCTGGTGGCCGATGAGGGTTCGATGAGAAACCGGGCGGATCCACCATCCCGGCGCCTGCCCTTCCCTCGGGAGCCGAAAACTCCCGGAGGAGAGGGCCCGGGTCGTCGCCGACCCGGGCCCCGGGGAGGAGAGGATGTCATGCACGATGGCGTTCGACTTCCTCGCAGTTGATGCCTTTCGAGATGTGACCTCTTGTGAGGCCGCTCCTCTTACTCGCACCATCATCCGCCACGGTCGATGAGAAGACGATGAGACACACAGGACGTCTGCCCTGGAGTCTCATTGTGGCCTCATCTGTTTCGCACCAAGATGGGGGACGATCGACGAGGGAGTTGAAGGTGCGGGTGCTCGTTGCCGAGGACCAATCCAAGATGGCGTCCCTGATCAGGCGCGGTCTGGAATCCGACGGGTACGCGGTGGACGTGGCCGAGAACGGTGAGGACGCCCTCTGGCTGGGCACCGAATGGGACTACGACGCCGTCGTCCTCGACGTCGGGCTCCCCAAGATCGACGGGTTCGAGGTGTGCCGCCGGTTGCGGGAGCGGGGGCGGTGGGCCCCGGTGCTGATGCTCACGGTGCGGGACGCGGTGGCCGACCGGGTCGAGGGGCTCGACTCCGGCGCCGACGACTACCTCACCAAACCCTTCGAGTTCGCCGAGCTGCTCGCCCGGCTGCGAGCACTGACGAGGCGCACCCCGCCGCCGCGACCCACCGTGCTCGAATGGGACGACCTCAGCCTCGACCCGGGCACCAAGAAGGTCGCCCGGGGACCGGTCGTCGTCGACCTCAGTCCCAAGGAGTTCGCCCTCCTCCATCTCCTGATGACGCGGGGCGACGTCGTGATCAGCCGCACCGAGATCCTCGATCACGTCTGGGACTTCGCCTACGACGGGACCTCGAACGTCGTCGACGTCTACATCAGGTACCTGCGCAACAAGATCGACCGCCCCTTCTCCCGGGAGACGATCGAGACCGTCCGTGGCGAGGGGTACCGGATGCGCCACGATCCGGGACCGGACTGACATGGCGTGGTACCGACCGCGCACGCTGCGGGCCCGCTTCGGCCTCCGGGTCTTCTGTTTGGCGATCGTGGTGCTGGGAATCGCCCTCGTCGGGACCGGGCTCTTCTGGCGGGCTCGGGTGCTAAGCGACAAGGTGCAGGGCCTCACCGACCACATCGACAGCATCGAGAGCGAGCTCGAGACCCTCTACGAGGCCGGTGGGTTCCCTCCCAGCGGTGACGCCGTCCTCGAGTTTCCCGCCCCCGAGCAGGGGGTCCAGGTGTTCTCCTCCACCGGTGAGGAACTGGCCGGGTCGTCCCGGCTCACCGACGTGGTACCGGCCATTCCTCCCGAGACGATCTCCCCCGACGAGACGACCCCGCCCACCACCATCGTGCACCATCCCGTCTTCGGTCACTCCCTCGTCGTCGGGGATTCGTTCTCCTTGGGCTCCGACCACTACGTGGTGGAGGCGATCACCGGGTTGAGCGATCTCGACCGCGCCAACCGCATCGCCTTCGTGGTGCTCCCGATCGCGGCGCTGCTGCTGTCGCTGGGTATCGGCGCCGGCGTCGGCCTCTCCGTCGATCGGGCGCTGCGGCCGGTCCGCCAGCTCGCCCGCCGCGCCACCGAGATCGCCGCCGGGCGGCGGGCGATGCGCCTCGACGTGGCGGCCGACACCACCGAGCTGCAGGATCTCGTCGCGAGCCTCGACGACCTGCTCGACGCCATTCGCGCCGCCTTCGATCGGGAGCAGATCTTCCTCGACGACGCCAGCCACGACCTGCGGACTCCGATCGCCATCGCCCGGGCGGAGCTGGAGCTGGCGGAACGCCACAACCGCCATCCCGAGACGGCGGCGGCGCTGCGCTCCGCCATCGAGGAGCTGGACCGGGTCGACGCCACCGCCTCCGAGCTGCTGGTGCTGGCCCGGGCGCGGGCCGCCGGCACCGAGGGCTTCACCACCATCGACGTGGGAGACGTGGCGCAGCGGGCGGCGGCCAACATCCGCCGTGACCCGAGCCAGCGGCGGGTGACGCTGGCGGTGAAGGGCTCCGGCGAGGCAGCGGGCGACGCCGCGGCGCTGGAACGGGCCCTCACCAACCTCATCGCCAACGCGGTCCGTCACTGCGCCGGATCGGTCGACGTGTCGGTGCGGACGGGCAACGGCTCCGTCACCGTCGTCGTCGCCGACGACGGGCCGGGATTCCCCGAGCATCTGCTGGAGAACCTCTTCGACCGGTTCACCCGCGGCACCGACCGCCGCGCCCACGGCACCGGGCTCGGCACCGCGATCGCGGCCGAGATCGTCGCGTCCCACGGTGGGTCGATCACGGCGACAAACCCGCCCGGCGGCGGGGCGGCGGTGATGATCCGGCTCCCCGCCGTCCCGGCTGGCGCGGTCGCGGCGATGCCGGGGAACGGCCGCCGGGCCCCGCGGTGACCGAGATACGGCCGGTCGGGACAACCTCAATCGCCGGAGGGGACATCATCGACGAGGTGGAGCGCCCGCCGGTGCTGGAGCCACAGCGCCTCCCCCAGCAGTGACAGGGCCATCATCGCCAGCAGGATCCCGAGCGCCAGGGGCCGGTGCCGGGCGGTGTCGTTGGTGAGCAAGGAAAGCGCAGCCAAGCATCCGAGGACGCCGAGGGCGGCGGCGACCCGACGCCCGGTTCCGCCGAAGTGGGCCCGGTAGGCGGCGGCGTTCACGACCCCGAAGACGATGAGGAACATGGCGCTGGCGATCGAGGAGATCTCGGTGAGGTCGAGGGTGTTGGCGAGCAGCAGCGACATCCCGGCGGTGATGAGGAGGCCGACCGGCTCGGACCACACCTTGCGTTCCAGGGCCGGCGGCAATTCGCCCTCGCGGGCGATGGCATAGCTGAGCCGGGCCGTCCCGTACAGGGTGGCGTTGATGGCAGAGAGGGTGGCGAGCACCGCCGAGGCGGCCACCACCACGAACCCGAACTGGCCGAGGCTCGACTTGGCCGCCTCGGCGAGCGCGAAGTCGGCGACGGCGGCGATCCGTGACGGGTCGAGTGAGCCGACGGTGACGAAGGCGATGGCGACGTACAACACGATCACGATCACGACCGAGAGGTACAAGGCCCGCGGCAGGTTGCGGCGGGGACGGCGGATGTCGTCGCCGGCGTTGGCGATCAACTCGAACCCTTCGTAGGCGACGAAGACCAGCATCCCGGCTGCGGCGATGGCCGGCAGCGACGGCCAGGCCGAGACGGAGATGCGGGAGGTCTCGACGCTGGACAGGCCCACCCCACCGACGAGGGCGAGCATCGCCAGTTTTACCGCCACGATGGCGGTCTCGGTCTCGGCAACGATCGAGGCGCTGAGCAGGTTGAGCACCGTCGGGACCACGATGGCGACGGTAATGAGGAGATGGTGGAGCCAGGCCGGGGCGGCGGAGCCCGAGGTGAAGAACGTCGCGGCGTAGTTGGCGAAGGCCGCGGCATAGAGGGAGAGGGTGACGAGATAGCCGAACCAGAGCAGGTTGTTGAGGGCGCCGGTGACGAGCCGCACCCCGAAGACGCGGTCGACGAAGACGACGCTGCCGCCCCGTGACGGGTAGGTGACCGAGAGGACGGCGTAGGAGGACGCCGTCAGCAGCGCCACCGCACCGGCGAGCAGGAACGCCAGCGGGGCACCGCCGCCGGCGTCGCCGGCGACCACACCAAGCACCGCGAAGATGCCACCGCCGACCATGCCGCCGATGCCGATGGCGATGGCACCAAGCAGCCCGACCGACCGTCCGGTATCGTCGGTTCGATTCGTCGGCACGTGTCGCATTCTCGCAGCCGTTCGTCGCCGCCGACGGGAACCCGGGCGGCGGTATGGAGCCGGACGGTCAGACGTCGACCTGCATTCCGATCTCGACGACCCGTTCCCGCGGCAGGCGGAAGACCCCGATCGGGGCTGCCTCGTTCCGGTCGAGGATGGCGTAGAGATGCTGCCGCCATGCCGCCATGCCGGGGCGCCGGCCCGGCACCACCGTCACGTGGCCCACGAAGTAGGTGGCGTCGTCGATGTCGGGGACCTCGAGCCGTTCCTTGATGCGCTCCAGGTCGGCCGGGACGTCGATCCGGTCCATGAATCCGTAGTGGAGCATCACCCGGGAGATCCCGCGGGCGAGATCGACCACCGCCGCCCGGTCGGCGGTCCGGACGTGGGGAACCGAGGCGGTGTCGACGGTGGTGATGATGAGCCGCTCCGGCAGCGCCCCGACCCGGTCGACGAGGTGGGCCAGCACCGGCGGGGTCGAGGCCCTCAGACCGGTCATGACCACGCCGGTCCCCGGGTTCCGCCGCACCTCGGGATCGGACAACGTCTCGACGAACATGTGGAGCGGGAGAGTGTGACCGCGGATCCGAACCCCGAGCCTGCGGCGTCCGGTCCGCCAGGTGGTCATGGCGCCGAACACGGTACCGGCGACGGCGAGGGGAACCCAGCCGCCGGCCGGGATCTTCAGGAGGTTGGCGGCGAGGAAGACGGCGTCGATGCAGAGCAGCACCCCGGTGACGGCGGCGGCGGGGAGCCGGGGCCATCCCCACTTGGTGCGCGCGACCCGGTGGGCGAGCACGGTGGTGATCATCATGGTCGTCGCCACCGCCACCCCGTAGGCGCCGGCCAGGTTCTCCGACCGGTGGAAGGCGATGACGAGCAACACGGTCGCCACCATCAGGGCGTTGTTGACCGAGGGCACGAAGACCTGGCCGGCCTCGTCGGAGGAGGTGTGATCGATCCGGATCCGCGGCAGGTAGCCGAGGCGCATCGCCTGGCGGGACAGGGAGAAGGCGCCCGAGATCACCGCCTGGGAGGCGATGACGGTGGCGGCGGTGGAGAGTGCCACCAGCGGGTAGAGGCCCCAGCGCGGCACCAGCCCGAAGAACGGGTTGGCCACCGTCGGGTCGTGGAGCAGCAGCGCCCCCTGGCCGAAGTAGTTGAGCAGCAGGGCGGGGAACACGACGCTGTACCAGCCGCGTCGGATCGGGCCGGCGCCGAAGTGCCCGAGGTCGGCGTAAAGCGCTTCGCCGCCGGTGACGACGAGGAAGATGGCGCCCACCGCCACCAGGGCGGAGCCCCGGTGAGTCGTCACGAACCCGACCCCGTGGGCCGGCGAGATCGCCGACAGGACCGAGGGTTCCTGGATGATGCCGATCACCCCGGCGACCGCGATGACGAGGAACCAGAAGATCATGACGGGGCCGAAGACGCTGCCGATCCGGGCGGTGCCGTGGTGCTGGACCCGAAAGAGCATGATGAGCACGACAACGGTGATCGGCACCACCAGGCTGTGGAATCCGGGCACCGCGACCTCCACTCCCTCGATCGCCGAGAGCACCGAAATCGCCGGGGTGATCATGCCGTCGCCGTACAGCAGCGCCGATCCGAAGACGCCGAGCGCCACCATGATCGCCACCCGGCGGGTGGTGGCGTCGCCGCCGGCCAGCGCCGTCAGGGCCAGGATCCCTCCCTCCCCGTCGTTGTCGGCCCGCAGCACGTAGAGCAGGTACTTCACCCCGATCACGATCACGAGGGACCAGAACACGAGGGAGAGCACCCCGAGCACCGCCTCGGTGTCGACGGGGGCCGCGTCCTCGGTGTCGAGGGCGACGCGCATCGCATACAGCGGGCTGGTCCCGATGTCGCCGAAGACGACCCCGATCGCCCCGACCACCGCCACCAACCCGATCGTCGATCCCTGTTTGGTGGTGCGTGGCCGGAGATGCTGCACGCCCCCATCATGGTCCATCTAGGGTGAGGCGCGCGTGAGAATCGTGACCGGAGCGGGGGAGACCCCTCGCTCTCACGGTTATCTCATGGGTGGGGCGACAGCCTGGGCACATGACGCACACCGCCCGGACCGCGGCGCCCCCTCGAATCTCCGGCTCACCCGGACGCGGAGAGAGGAAACCGTGACCACCATGGCGCCGGGGGCACCCGGAATCGAACCGCGCTGGACCTCGAGCGCCAAGGAGGCGGTCGGCACCGCCCACGGTGCCGGGAGCCCACTCTGGTTCACTCTCAGCCACGGGATCCTCAACGAGGTCTACTACCCGCGCCTCGACACGGCCTGCCTGCGGGACGCCGAGTTCCTCGTCGCCACCCCCGACGGCCGGTTCTTCGAGGAGAAGCGGCACGGGATGCACCACACCACCGCCATCGAGACGTCGATCCCCACCTTCATGGTCGAGACGGGCGACTCCCACGGGGAGTTCGCCATCACCAAGCGTTACGTCACCGATCCGGACCGTCCCACGCTGCTCGTCGACGTGTCGTTCACCTCCGAAGTGGAGCCGCTCGGGGACTACACCCTCGTGTTCCTGGCGGCCCCCCACCTCGCCAACCACGGCTACGGGAACACCGCCTGGGTCGATGACTACAAGGGGACTCCGGTGGTCTACGCCGCCCGTGGAGACACCGTGCTGGCGGTGGCGGCGACGGCGCCGCTGCTCGCCAGGTCGGTCGGCTACGTCGGCTCCTCCGACGCCTGGCAGGATCTCCACACCAACCACGCCATGGAATGGCAGTGGGACCGGGCCGAGGACGGCAACGTCGCCGTGGCGCTTCGCCCCGACCTGGCGGCCTGCGAGGGGCGGTTCACCATCGCTCTCGGGTTCGGCGCCTCCCCGGCCGAGGCGGGGCAGCGGGCCGTCGCCAGCCTCCGCGAGGGATTCGACGCCTCCCTCGCCCGGTTCCGGGCCGGGTGGCGGTCCTGGAGCCGCGGCATCCACCTCCCCGACCTTCACGACCCGGTCGCTCGCGCCTCGGCCCTGGTGCTGGCGACCCACGAGGCGAAGGCCTTCCCCGGCGGCCTCATCGCCTCGCTGTCGGTGCCGTGGGGGTTCGCCAAAGGCGACGGGGACCTGGGTGGGTACCACCTGGTCTGGCCTCGCGACCACACCGAGGCGGCTGGGGCCTTCTTCGCCATCGGCGCCCATGCCGGCGGGCTGCGGGCCCTCGCCTACCTGCGGGCCACCCAAGAGGCCGACGGCCACTGGGCCCAGAACCTGTGGCTCGACGGCACCCCCTACTGGAACGGGGTGCAGATGGACGAGACCGCCCTCCCGGTCCTGCTTGTCGATCTCGCCCGCAGCGTCGGAGCGCTCGATGCCGACCGTGCCCTCGAGCGCTACTGGCCGATGGTCCGCGCCGCCGCCCGCTACCTGGTGTGCAACGGCCCGGTCACCGCCCAGGACCGCTGGGAGGAGGACGGCGGCTACTCGCCGTTCACCCTCTCCACCGAGATCGTGGCGCTGCTCGTCGCCGCCGACATGGCGGACGAAGCCGGGGAGCCACGGGTGGCGACCTACCTGCGGGAAACCGCCGACTGCTGGGACGCCCACATCGAGACCTGGTGCTACGTCTCGGGTACCGAGCTCGCCACTTCGTTCGGGGTCGACGGCTACTACGTTCGGATCGGAGTCCCGGACGAGGCGGGCGCCGCCACCCCGACCGAGGGGTGGGTGCCGATCAAGAACCGGCCGCCAGGCGAGGACAACGTACCGGCCCGGTCGGTCGTCAGCCCCGACGCCCTCGCCCTGGTCCGGTTCGGACTGCGCTCCCCCGACGACCCTCGCATCCTGGCGACGTTGCGGGTGATCGACGCCACCCTGAGGGAGAACTTCCCGTACGGACCCGGATGGCGGCGCTACACCGACGACGGTTACGGGGAGCACCCCGACGGCGAGCCGTTCGACGGCTCCGGGCAGGGTAGGATCTGGCCGCTGCTCACCGGCGAGCGGGGCCATTTCGCGGTGGCCGGGAAGCGGAGCGAGGAGGCCCGGGCGCTGGCGGCCACGATGCAGGCGATGGCGGGCCACGGCGGCCTGCTCCCCGAGCAGACCTGGGACGCCGCCGACCTGCCCGACCGGGAGCTCTTCTACGGGCGGCCGGCCGGCTCGGCGATGCCGCTCGTCTGGGCCCACGCCGAGTACCTGAAGCTGCTGCGGTCGATCGCCGACGGGGCGGTGTTCGACCTGCCCGCCGTGGTGCAACAGCATCTCCCGAGCCCGGCGGCTCGGCGCCGCCGCTTCTGGCGCAAGAACCACAAGATCCAGCACATCCCGCCCGGGTCAACGTTGCGGGTCGAGCTGACCGCCCCGGCCTTCGTGCACTGGTCGCCCGACGAGTGGACGACCACCCACGAGACCGCCACGGTCGCCACCGGGATCGGCATGCACATCGCCGATCTCGACACCGCCTCCCTGCCCGCCGGCACCGAGCTGGTGTTCACCGTGGCCGGGCGCGATCCCGGGTTTGCCCCGGCACCCGGCGCGGGCGACGATGGGGAGCACCGGCTCACGATCGGGGGTGACTCGCCATGAGCGACGTCGACGTCGCCGTGCTCTTCGGTGCCACCGGGGACCTGGCCCGCAAGATGCTCTTCCCTGCCCTCTACCGCCTCGAGGAACAGGGCACCATCGAGCAGCGCATCATCGGTGTCGCCCTCGACCAGTGGGACAGGGACCGCTTCGCCAGCCACGTTGCCTACGCCGTCACCGCCGCCGTGCCGGACGCCGACCCGGCCGTCCGCGATCGTCTCGTCGCCCGGCTCGAGTACGTCGCCGGCGATTACGCCGACGACGACACCTACACCCGTCTCGGCGCCGCCACCGGGGAGGGGGCCCGCTGCCTCCACTACCTGGCCATCCCGCCCGAGATGTTCGAGCCGGTCGTCTCCGGGCTCTCGGCGGTGGGACTGCTCGAGCATTCCCGGGTCCTGGTGGAGAAGCCGTTCGGGCGGGACCGGGCGTCGGCGGGCCATCTCAACAGTGTGCTGCACGCCGCCGTCGCCGAGGAGGCCATCTTCCGGATCGACCACTTCCTCGGCAAGGAGCCGGTGGAGAACCTGCTCGCCTTCCGCTACGCCAATCCCATCTTCGACGCGGTGTGGAACCGTCACTACATCGACCACATCCAGCTCACCATGGCCGAGGCGTTCGACATCGGCGAGCGCGGCAGCCTCTACGAGACCCTGGGGGTGGTGCGCGACGTCATCCAGAATCACCTGCTCCAGGTGGTCTGCCTGCTCACGATGGAGGCGCCGGTGTCCCCCCGCGCCGATTCCTTCGCCGACGAGCGGGCCAAGGTCCTCACCGCCACCCGTTCCCTCACGCCGGACGACATCACCTACGGGCAGTACGAGGGGTACCGCGAGGCGGACCACGTCGCCGCCGATTCCCGGGTCGCCACCTTCGCCGCCCTCCGCCTCGCCATCGACACCCCGCGCTGGTACGGGGTGCCGATCTACGTCCGGGCCGGCAAGGCGATGGCGACAACCGCCACCGAGGCGGTTGTGGTGTTCCGCGAGTCACCGCCGCTGTCGTTCTCGGAACAGCACGATCCGCCCGACACCAACCGGCTCGTCTTCCGGATGGGGCCGGCAGACGGCGTCGACCTGCTGGTGCAGACCAAGTGCCCCGGGGAGGGCCTGCGCCTCGCCACCACGCCGCTGACGGTCGACTACGACAGCCTCTTCGGGCGGATCCCGTTCGCCTACGAGCGGGTCATCCGCGACGCCCTCGCCGGGGACCACTCCCTCTTCGCCCGGGAGGACGCCGTCGAGGAGGCGTGGCGCATCGTCGACGCCATCGCCGACCCTCCCGTCGCGCCCGACACCTACCCGCCGGGAAGCTGGGGCCCGTCCGGGGCGGCCGGTTTCCTAGGGGCCGAGCGGACGTGGATCGACCCGTAGCCGGGGAGACCTCCGCTCCCCCCATCGTGCTCGTCCACGGCACCCGCCTCTCGGCGGCGCAGTGGCAGCCGCAGATCAAACGGCTCCGGCGTCGCTTCCCCGTCGCCGCCGTCGACCTGCCGGGCCACGGTTCGGCACGTCACCTTCCCTGGTCGCTGGATGCCGCGGTGGACGCCGTGGCCGCCGCCCTCCCGCCTCGGCCCGGCGAGGCGGTGGTGGTGGGACACTCCCTGGGCGGCTACGTGGCGGCGATGACCGCCGAGCTGTTCCCGGAGCGGATGGCGGGCCTGGTCCTGATGGGGTGCTCGCGCCGCCCCCGCGGCGCCACCACCCGCCTCTACCACGCCGCCGCCACCGTCGTGGAACGGATCCCGGAACGGTGGCTCACCACCTGGAACACCCGCCTCTTCCGTCGGATGTGGCCGCCCGATGTCGTCGATCCGGTCATCGCCGCCGGTTACGGGTTCGCGGCGCTCCCGGCGGCCTGGCGCAGCATCCTCGCCGCACCCGACGTGCTGGCGACGCTCCGCACTTTCGAGCGGCCGATCCTGGTGCTCAACGGTGAGAAGGATCGGGTCTTCCGCCGGGACGAGTTGTGGGTGGTGGCGAATTCCCCCCGGGCCCACCTCCGGCTCGTGCCCCACGCCGGTCACCTCGCCGGCTTCGATCGGCCTGACGAGGTGAGCGACGTCATCGGGGACTTCGCCCGGGCCGTCGCATCGGGAGGGCGTCGCTCACGGTGAGCGGGGCACCCTTCGTACCGCCGGCGTCCCGGGCGGCACCAATCAGCGGCTGGGGGCGGCCCGGCCGACGGTCAGGTAGATGATGCCCCCGAGGGGGATCGACAGGGAGCAGATCACGGCCCACAGCCATTTGGGTAGGTACTTCACCTGGTGGTGGGCCAGATCCACGAAGCAGTAGGCGAGGAAGCCGAGCGCCACGAGCACGATCGGTATCCATGCAGCAGCAGGCATGTCGCTTCTCCTTTCTCGGCGCCAGCGTCGTCCCCGATCGATGAGAGCACCGTGAGAGCTTCCCGGTGCCGGGTGGAGGGCGATCGTCAGGTGTGCTTCTCGACGTGGCCGCCGAATTCGTGGCGCATCGCCGAGAGCAGCTTGTCGGCGAAGTCGGCGAGGCCGCGTGAGGCGAACCGCTCCTGGAGGGCGGTGGTGATCACCGGGGAGGGCACGCCCTCCTCGATGGCGGCGATGGCGGTCCAGCGGCCTTCCCCCGAGTCGGAGACCCGGCCGGCGAAGCCGTCGAGCCCGGGATCGGCGGCGAGGGCGTCGGCGACGAGGTCGACCAGCCATGAGCTGACCACCGCGCCGCGGCGCCACACCTCCGCCACCTCGGCGACGTCGATCTGGTACCGGTAGGCGGCGGGGTCGCGCAGCGGGGCGGTCTCGGCGTCCGCCGCCTCCGACCGCAACCCGGCGTCGGCGCCGTGGATGACGGCGAGCCCCTCGGCGATGGCGGCCATCATCCCGTACTCGATGCCGTTGTGGACCATCTTGACGAAGTGGCCGGCGCCGCTCGGCCCGCAGTGGAGGTACCCCTCGGGGGCGGTGCCGTCGGAGGTCCGGTTCGGAGTGGTCTCGACCGTGCCCCGGCCCGGGGCGATCGAGGCGAAGATCGGGTCGAGCCGTTCCACCGCCGCGGCGTCGCCGCCGATCATGAGGCAGTAGCCGCGCTCGAGGCCCCACACGCCGCCGCTCGTCCCACAGTCGAGGTACCGGATCCCGTGACCGGCGAGGGAGTGGGCGCGGGTGATGTCGTCCCGGTAGTACGAGTTGCCGCCGTCGATGACGACGTCGCCCTCTTCCAGCAGCGGAGCGAGGTCGTCGATCACGCCCTGCACCACGGCGGCGGGCACCATGATCCACAGCGCCCGGGGCGGGGTCAGGGCGGCGACGAGGTCGGCAAGGGAGCCGGCGCCTTCGATCCCTTCCGGACCCAGGGCAGCGACTGCCTTCTGGTCGACGTCGAAGACCACGCATTCGTGGCCGGCGGCGGTGAGCCGGCGGGCGAGGTTGGCGCCCATCCGGCCGAGGCCGATCATGCCGAGGCGCATCGGGTGGTCGGTATGGGAAACGAGGTCGGTCATGACTTCTCCTCTCGGTGGGCGGGACGGGGCGCCGCCTGGCGCCCTCTCCGCGTCGCCGCGCCGCTTTGGGACGAGGCGACCGCTTCCGCCAGAACGAACCGTGTCACGGCGGCGGCGAAGCCATCCTCGTCGTTGCTGCCGGTGACGGCGTCGGCGGCGCGCTGCACCTCCGGCTCGGCGTTGCCCATGGCGATGCTGAGGCCGACCTTGGCGAGCATCGGCAGATCGTTGGGCATGTCGCCGAGTGCCGCGATCGCCGCCGCCGGCACCCCGAGCGCGGCGACCGCGTAGTCCACCACCGCGCCCTTGTTCGCCTCCGGATGGGTGATGTCGAGGTAGTACGGCTGGGAGCGGGTCGCCGACACCTCGGTGCCGAAACCCTCGTGCACCGCCTCGGTGGCGGCGATGAGGCGCGGTTCGTCGTCGCCGACCCCGACCAGCTTGACGATCTGGGTGATGCCGTGCAGAGAGGAAACGGCGGACGGGGCGAAGTGGACCGCGGCGGTTTCCGAGGCCACGTGCGGCCCCGCCGGGTCGGTCGCGAACCACTCGGTGCCGCTGTAGGCCCACACCGAGAGCCCGTATCCGGAAAGCAGGTCGTGCAGCGGCATCACGATCTCGTCGGGAATGGGCCGGCACTGTAGGACCTCGAGGTGGGGGGAGACGAACATGCCGCCGTTGAACGCCGCCAGCGGGGTGGTGAGCTGCAGCGGCTCGATCAGCATCTGCATACCCCGCGGCGAGCGGCCGCTGGTGATCATGAGATCGATGCCACGTTCCCGCAGCTCACGGGCCGCCTGCCGTGACGCAGAGGTGAGACGCTTGTCGCTCGTCACCAGGGTGCCGTCGACGTCGGCGATCACGAGGGCGATCGGCGTCGGTCGGGTCACGACGCGCTTCCTGATCGCAACGTCGGTGGTGCAAATCTCATGAGGTGATGGTGGCCTTCCGGAGATGAGGCGCCGATGAGAGGCAAGACCGTCGCTTCACCGTACCGCAACGGCGGACGGGATCGGATCCTTCCCGGTCTCACCGGTTTCTCATCACGCCTCGCCCAGGATGCGGGAATCCCGACGGCGGGGAGAACGGCTCCGGTTCGCGATTCCCGCCTCGGCCGACATCTTGGGCTCGAAGGAGGGCACGCCATGGATCGGCAGACGTTGCGGCTCCACCATCTCGGGGTCAGCTTGTGGCTGGACAGCATCACCCGGGCCATGGTGGCGGACGGCACCCTCCAGCATCTCATCGACGACCTGTCCGTCACCGGGCTCACCTCCAACCCGACGATCTTCGCCCGCGACATCGACGGCAGCAGCGGCTACGACGAGGAGATCCAGGCAGCCGCCGACGACGTCGACGACGAGGAGCTGTTCTACCGGCTGGCCGTGGAGGACCTGGGACGGGCCGCCGAGCTGTTCCGGCCCATCCACCAGCGCAGCAACGGCATCGACGGCTGGGTGTCGCTCGAGATCTCACCGCTGCTCGCCTTCGACGCCCCGGCCAGCTTCTCGGCGGCGAGGCGCCTCCACCACCTGGCCGCCTGCCCCAACCTGCTCATCAAGATTCCCGGGACCCCGGAGAGCCTCCCGGCGATCGAGGAGGCGATCTTCGCCGGGATCCCGGTGAACGTGACCCTGCTGTTCTCGGCCGGGCAGTACCAGGCGGCGGCCGACGCCTACCTGCGCGGCATCGAGCGCCGCATCGACGCCGGACTCAATCCCGACGTGCGATCGGTGGCGTCGATCTTCGTCAGCCGCTGGGACAAGGCCACCATGTCCGAGGTGGGCCCCGACCTGCGGGACCGGATCGGCATCGCGGTCGCCGGGACCGTCTACCAGGCTTACCGCGAGTTGCTCGACTCGGATCGGATGCGAACGGTGATGAGCTTCGGCGCCCAGCCGCAGCGGCTGCTGTGGGCCAGCACCGGAACCAAGGACCCCGGCGCCTCCGACATCCTCTACGTCCGCGACCTCGTCGCCCCCTACACCATCAACACCATGCCCCAGAAGACGCTGCTCGCCTTCGCCGACCACGGCGTCATCGGCACGATCCTTCCTCCCGACGGGGGCGACGCCGACGGTGTCATCGCCTCCCTCACCCGCCGCGGGATCGATCACGACGCCCTGGCCGATCGGCTGCAGCGGGAGGGTGCCGCCGCCTTCTCGGAGTCGTGGACCCATCTCCTGGCGACCATCGACGCCAAGCGTCACGCCACCTCCCGATCGGAGAGCAGGGTGGCCTGAGCGCCGGTGCCGGCGGTCACCGGCCCCGAGCGTCGCCGCGGCCCGTACCCTGAGCATCTCATGCGATGGTGGCGACATCCCGGCAACGAGGCTCCCCTCGACCTCTGGCAGTGGGCGCTGCCGCGTCACGGAGCGGTGTGGAGCGACCTCGACCCCGGGGACCGGGACCGGCTCGAGGCGCTGACCCGGCGATTCCTCGAGACCAAGGAGTACGAGGCGGCCGGCGACCTCGACCTCGACGAGACGGTGAAGGTCACCATCGCCGCCCACGCCTGCCTGCTCGCCCTCCATCTCGGCCTCGAGGTGTACCGGGACGTGCACAGCGTCATCGTCTACCCGGCGACGGTGATCAAACGCGGCGCCCGCTCCGATCCTTCGCTCCCGGGCGCCCACCGGGCCTGCCCGACTCCCCTCGCCGGGGAGGCGATGCTGCACGGCCCGGTCGTCCTCACCTGGGACGCCGTCGTGGCGGCAACCCGCCACCCCGAAGGCGGCCGCAACGTCGTCTACCACGAGTTCGCCCACAAGATCGACATGATGTCCGGCGCCGCCGACGGGACCCCGCCGATGGGCAGCCGCGGCGAGGAGCTGCACTGGGACGCCGTGCTCAACGAGACGCTGGCCGGCATCCGGGCGCATCCGGTGCCGGATCCGGTGCTCGGGACCTACGCCGAGGTGAGCCGGGCCGAGCTGTTCGCCGTCGCCACCGAGGTGTTTTTTACCACGCCCGAAGCGCTGGGAGTGCACCACCCGGCGCTGTACCAGGCGCTGGCCGCCTTCTACGGGCCGAGCCCGTCTCCGTCCTGATCCGGGCTCGGCCCCGGCCGGGGCGGGAGCGGCGTGCCTTGCCCGAGGCGCCGGATCGCGGCGTCGACCGCGTCCCGGGTCACGGTGCCGACGACCGTGTCGCCGTCCGTCACCGTGACGGCGGAGCCGGTCTCGAGGGCGAGGATGACGGCGAACACCGAGGCGTCGACATCGACCACGGCCGCCGCCGTGGCGGCTCCGGCGGGTGCCGGGAGTGGGGCCATCATGTCCCGGGCCCGGATCGTGTTGATCCCGGCCGCCTGCAGCCCGGTGGGCACCCAGCGTCCCCGTCGCAGCAGCTTCTCGGCGTAGATCGTCGCCGGCGACAGGTAGCGTCGCACCGCGTTGGCGGTGGCGGCTACGACGAGGAGAGGAACGGCGATGGCGAAGTCGCCGGTCATCTCGGTCACCACCACGATCCCGGTCAGCACCGCCCCGGTGGTACCGGCCACGGTCCCCGCCATGCCGCCGAGGACGAACACGGTCGGGTCGACCGACAGGCCCATGGCGGCGAAGGCGTGCCCGGCGATGGCGCCCACCGCGGCGCCCATGAACAGGGACGGTGAGAAGACGCCGCCGGAGGCGCCGGAGCCCAGGGTGAGCACGGTGACGAGCCACTTGCCGGCGGCGAGCGCCAGCAGGATCCACGGGTTCAAGATGATGTCGCGCAGCACGTCGGTGATGGTGGCGTACCCCACCCCCTGGACGTTGTAGTCGCCGAGCCAGCGGAAGAACCCGTACATGACGAGGCCCACCGTCGCCATGCCGACGACGTGGGCCAGGTAGGGGTTGCGGAAGTGGAGTTCGAACCGGTCCTCTGCCCAGTAGAGGCCGCGGATGAAGGCCGCTGCCACCACCCCCACCACGGCCCCGGTCACCACCAGCGCCAGGAGCGCCACCCACGATGCCGACAGCGGCTTGGTCTGCTGGAGCTGGAGCACCGTGAAGGCGAGTTGGGACCCGAGCAGGCGGCGGGCGACCGCGATGGCGGCGGCGACCGCGGCGGCGACGACGAGCAGGGCCCGGCCCGAGACCCGCACCAACAGCAGCTCGACGGCGAAGAGCACGCCCCCGAGCGGAGCGTTGAAGGTGGCGGCGATCCCGGCGGCGGAGCCGGCCGCGATGAGGAGCTGCAGGTCGGGGGTGGAGAGGTGCCGGACCTGGCCGAGCGAGGATCCCACCGCCGACCCGATCTGCACGATGGGGCCTTCCCGGCCGACCGACCCGCCGGAGCCGATGGAGAGTGCGGAGGCGAGGGCCTTGATGACGGCCACGATCGGCCGGATCACCCCCGAATCGTAATGGACGGCGTCCATCACCTCGGGGACGCCGTGCCCTTTGGCCTCGGGAGCGAAATGGGTCACGGCGTAGACGACGCCGACGGCGCCCACCACCGGCACCAGCACCACCGCGGCGCCCCACGGGGAGGGCGGGGTGTGGACGTTGGCGTCGTACGAGACGCTGAGGCGGCCGAGAAACATGAGGTTGTGGACCAACCCGATCAGCAGCCGGAAGAACCACGCCGCCAGGCCGCCGGCGATGCCGACGAGGACGCCGTATCCCACGATGGCCGGCAGCGGCCGGTTCCCCCGCCGCGGTGTGGCGGTGGCACCTCCCGGCGGCGGGCCGGTCGTCATCGGGTCGCGGGGCGCGGCAGCTTCGACGCGGCGCCGAGGGCGATGGGTGCCTGCGCCACCCGTCGTCCTGTTCTGGCGTGCACGCACGCCGCCGTCGTGACCATCGGTTTCCAATCGGAGGCCCTTCGGACTGTATGGGTTCGACGCTGAGAAACCGATGAGAGTCCGGATCTCCGAGTGGGAGCCGCCGGCTCGAGGAACGCGACGGGTCCCGATGAAGGCAACCGGGTTCCCGGCGGGTCCGCTCAGTCGAAGATGAGGGTCGAGAGCTTGCGGAGCTTGGTGAAGTCGTGGCGGGTCGACATGTGGCGGATCGAGCCGGTCTTGGCTCGCATCATGATCGAATGGGTGATGGCGCCGTCGGCCACGAACCGGACGCCGTCGAGGAACTCCCCTCCGGTGACCCCGGTGGCGGCGAAGAGCACCCGGTCGCAGTCGACCAGGTCGCGGGTGGTGAGCACCTGTTCGAGGTCGAGCCCGCGTTCGGCGGCGTAGTCCCGTTCCCGGTCGTCGCGGGGCCAGAGGCGGCATTGGATTTCGGCGCCGACACAGCTCAGGGCGGAGGCGGAGATCACCGCCTCGGGTGAGCCGCCGATGCCGAGCAGGACGTCGATCCCGGTGTGCTCCTCGGTGGTGGCGATGGCGCCGGCCACGTCGCCGTCGTTGATGAGGCGGATACGGGCGCCGGCGGCCCGCACCTCGTCGACGTAGCGCTGGTTGCGGGGGCGGTTGAGGATGACGGCGGTGAGGTCGTTGAGGTCCTTGCCGCGCGCCTTGGCGACCTGCCGCAGGTTGTGGTCGATGGGAGCGTCGAGGTCGACCTTGCCGACCGCCTCGGGACCGACCGCGATCTTGTCCATGTAGACGAGGCTGCCGGGGGCGTACATGGTGCCCCGGGTCGCCAGGGCGATGACGGCGATGGCACCGGGGATACCGGCGGCGGTGAGGGTGGTTCCGTCGATCGGGTCCACCGCCACGTCCCACGCCTCTCCGTGCCCGGTCCCGACCTTCTCGCCGTTGTAGAGCATCGGGGCGTGGTCTTTCTCGCCTTCCCCGATGGCGATCGTGCCGTCGATGTCGAGCGAGTTGAGGATGAGCCTCATGCCGTCGACCGCCGCCTGGTCGGCGGCCTCCTTGTTGCCGCGGCCCTGCCAGCGGGCGCCGGCCATCGCTGCCGCCTCGGTGACCCGGGCCAGCTCGAATGCCAGGTTGCGTTCCGGAACCTCGGCCATCGGTGCGCCTCCTCGATCGGCTCGACGGCGGCCGTTCCCCTGAACCTACCGGGGTCGGCGCACGACTGTGGCGGCGACGCGGCGCCTCCCCACCTCCCGACGAAGGGGGATGATACGCGGCGATGAACGGCCCGGCCGCTACGAAGGACCGGCGTCGCGGGCGAGGCGTAGCGCCTCACCGAGGCCGTCGGTCCACGGTTCGCCGTGGCCGGGCAACACAACGTCGGCGGTGATGCCGTCGAGGGCGCCGAGGGAGCGCATCACCTGCTCGCTGTCGTGGTTCATCGCCGCCGGCATGATCTGTGGCCCGGGACGACCGGTCAGGGGGTTCCAGGTGGCGATGACGTCTCCGGTGAAGATGGCGCCCCGCCCCTCCATCAGGAGCGCGCTACTCCCCTCGGTGTGCCCCGGGGCATGGATGACGCGGGGCTTGCCGGGGACGTCGAGCACCTCGCCGTCCTGGAACGTCGACACCTCGTGCACCGGGATGATCTTGGAGGCGCCCCGCCGCATCAGCGACACCGCGGTCCGGTAGAGCTGGGGCCTGAAGAGGTAGGAGAGCAGGTGGCCGTCGCGGCCGCCGACGTCTCCGGTGGTGACGGCGTGCTCGTCGGCCTGATGGATCCAGACCCGGGCCTCGGCGGTGGTGCGGGCCTGCTCGGCGAATCCGGTGTGGTCGGCGTGGGCGTGGGTGAGCAGGATGGCGTCGAGTTCGTCGATGCGATGATCGAGCCGGGCCACGGCGGCGGTGAACACCTCCCAGTCCTTCGGGGTTCCGGCGTCGACGAGCACGAGCTTGCCGTTCTCTTCGACCAGATAGAAGTTGGCGATGTCATCGGTGAGCCGATGGATTCCTTTGGCGACTTCCATGTCCGCCTCCCTGCATCTCACGAGAGCCCTACGGGCCGGCCGACCGCTGGCGCGATGGCGCGATCCTCGGCCGATCTCCCAACCGTATGCCGTGCACCATGAGAATCATGTGAGGGTGGCGGCCCGGTCGAAGGCCGTGCGCGGTCCTTCAGGTGGGCCTCAGGTGCTCTCAGGCTGTGCACAGGTGGGTGGAGGCATGATGTGCGCACAGAACGTACCGACGGACCAGGAGGTCATTTGATGTCAACCGACAAGAAGCCCGCGAAGCGCCTCTACACCCTTGCCGCCGCCATCGGTCTGGCGCTCGGCTCGATGGGTATTGCGACCGCCGCCAGCACGCCCACTCCGACGGCGCCTGAGTCGCCGCCGGTGGCCACCGACAGCCACTCCACCGCCCCTGCCGACGAGGCCGACGAAGTGGAAGCGCCCGGCGATGCAGCCGTCGACGGGATCGACTACCAGTTCGACGGTGAAGAGGTCGGCGACAACGGCGACGGAATCCCCGACGCGAACGAGGCCGACGAGGTGGAAGCACCCGACGACGCCAACGAGGCCGACGAGGTGGAAGCACCCGACGACGCTGAGACCGACGGGATCGATCACCAGTTCGAAGGCGAAGAGGTCGGCAACAACGGCGACGGAATCCCCGACGCCGGCGACGCCAACGAGGCGACAACGAACGGCTGAGACCTGGTACCCACCGTCCCCAAGAAGATTGCCGGATCCGTCGGGGTCCGGCAGTCTTCGCGTCTCGACGGCCGACGGGTACCCGAGCGGAAGTCACGGACCGGTGGCACGATCCAATCGATGAGGGCTACGGAGGGAGAGCCTCTCCGACGCGGATCACGGCACGGGCGGAGACGCCGGGTCATCGTTCAACCCGGTAGGGAGGACGAGGGTGACAGCGGCACCACCGAGTTCGGGATCGTCATCGACGCTGATCCGCCCTCCGTGTGCCCCGACGATGCTGCGGACCACCGATAGGCCGAGTCCGGTGCCGCCGGCCTCACGGGATCGGGAATCGTCCAGCCGCACGAACCGTTCGAAGACCCGTTCCCGATCGGCAAGGGGGATCCCCGGCCCGTCATCGGCCACACACAATGTGACCTCCTTGCCCCGCGCCTGAGTCTCGATCCGCACAGTCGCCGTGGCATGACGAGCGGCATTGTCGAGCAGGTTCCGTACGAGTTGACCCAACCTACGACGGTCCCCGAAGACCCGTGCCGGTTCCACCCGGTGCGTGTCGAACAAGACGGGCGCGGGGCCGCCGGCGGTAATCTCGTCGGAGACGACCCCGGCGAGATCGAACCACTCACGGTTGAGCTCGAGGCGATGTTCGTCGGTGCGCGCCAGGACGAGCAGGTCATCGACGAGGGTGGCCAGCCGGCGGCTCTGACCGGCGACGTCGCCGGCGAGCTCGGCGACGTTGAAGGCGCCGGGATTCGCCTCCGCCACCTCCGCCATCGTGAGGAGCGTGGCGACCGGGCTCTTCAGCTCGTGCCCGGCATCGGCCGTGAACCTGCGCTGCCGGGACACGGATGCCTCGAGGCGCTCGAGCATCCGATTGAGCACCACGGCGAGCCGCCGGATCTCGTCGTCGGGTTCCGGTTCCGGGACGCGCAGGTGCAGATCGCGGTAGGAGATCACGTCGGCCTGCTCGGCCATCGCCTCCACCGGTCGGAAGGCGCGGCGGGTGAGACGCCACACCGTCAGACCGACCAGCAGGGTGAGCGCCGGAACGCCCAGCACCAGCAGCGGAACGAGAGTCCGGGTGGCGTTCTCCACCGCCCCGAGAGACCCTGCCGCCAGCACCGTGGCCTGCCGGCCCTCGGTACTCACGCCGGCAACCGCCACGAGAAACGGCCCGTCGAAGTTGTCCTCACCTTGTGCTTGTCCCTCGTTCTCGCTCGCATCGAGCGAAGGCACCTCAACCGTCGACATCGCGCCAGAGGCGGCGACAACATCCACGATTGGACTCTGGCCCTCGATGTCCTCCGTCGAGGAGACGACCGTGCCGTCGATCACGATCTGGACCGAGATTCCCCTGATCAAGGGCACGGGGCGGGGTGTTGCGCCACCGGCGAGCTGGGACGCCAGGTCCGCCGAGCGGGCGGTCACGGTGGTCTCGACAGACTGGAACAGTGCCGATCTGGTAGCAGCGAGCAAGAGAGCGCCGGACCCCGCGAGGACGAGACCGACCACGGCGGTGGCGATCAGCGTGGTGCGGGCACGTACGCCGAGACCACGGGCCGTGGTCCTGGGCCCCGTCATCGGTCGGCCCGCAGCCGGTAACCGACGCCGCGCACGGTTTCGATCGATGCCCGGCCGAAGGGGTCGTCGATCTTCCTCCTGAGGTAGCCGACGTAGACCTCGACCACGTTCGGATCTCCGTCGAAGTCCCAATCCCACACCGCGTTCAGGATGTCGATCTTCCCGACCGCCTCCCCGGGATGTCGCATGAGGTGCTCGAGGAGCGAGAACTCCTTCGCCGTCAGCTTGATCTCCGCCTCACCCCGCTCGACCCTGTGAGCCGCCGGGTCGAGGCGGAGGTCGTCGACCTGGAGCACGGTCGGCCGCTCAGGCGCTCCCCGCCGGGCCAATGCCCTGATGCGAGCGGACAAGACGACGAAGGAGAATGGCTTGGTCAGGTAATCGTCGGCTCCGGTATCGAGCGCTTCGGCGATGTCGAACTCCCCGTCCTTGGCCGTCAACATCAGGATCGGCGTCCAGTTCGACTCCTCCCGGAGGTCGGCGCACACCAGAAAGCCGTTCCGCTTGGGCAGCATGATGTCGAGCACGATCACGTCGTACGGCTGGTTACGAGCCAGCCACAGCCCCTCCTCGCCATCGGCGGCGACGTCGACCGCATGGCCGTCCGCCTCCAGACCCCGCTTGAGATACGACGCAAGTTTCAGCTCGTCTTCGACCACCAGTAGACGCATCGATCACCAATCTGTGAGGCTCATGACGCCCTCCCGATCAGAGCCCAACCATACGTCGCCGTAGTTGAGAGGAAGCTGAGAGGCACTTGAGACGCAGGGGCCACAACCGGACGGGCCCATAGGCCGGACGCAGGCATCAATCCGCGGTCTCTTCGCCACCGGCGTCCTTCTGGACGGTGGCGGTCTGCGGGGCGGCCCCGGCGGCACTCACGGTGACCGACACGTCGAGCGCGTCGAGCGAGGTGGAGTAGAGGCTGAACTCGTTGACCGGGAAGTGGTCCGGTGCCCCGGTGTTGTCGAAGTGGACGATACGCCGACCTCCGGCAGGGATGGTGAACGAATCGGGGAGTTCGAAGTAGTAGCTCTCGGTGGCATCCGCAGTCGGGTCGGTGAACGTGTAGAAGATCTCGAAGCCGGCGAGGTCGGTTGCTCCGGTGTTGGCGAGGGCGATCAGGCGGCTCAGGAGATCGAACTCCTTCGCCCGAAGCCCGATCTCGTGGCCGGCGAGCCACACCCGGCGGGCATCGATGTCGATGACGAGATCACCCACGGTCGATCGAGAGAGGGGGTGGGGCTCGGCGCGCCGCAGCTGAGCGCGAATGCGTGCCAGCAACTCGGCCAGCTTGAAGGGCTTGGTCACATAGTCGATTGCTCCCGCATCGAGTCCGACCACCACATCGAGCTCCTCGTCACGAGCCGTGAGCATGAGGACATCGACGGTCGGGTCGACAGAGTGGATCTCACGGCAGACGCTCAGCCCGTCGACATCGGGCAGCCCGAGATCGAGCAACACCATGTCGGGCCGCTGCCCGGCGACGGAATCTATCCCGCCTTATCCGGTCTGTTCCCAGCAGGCGTCGTAGCCGTTCCCGGCGAGGGCGCGCAGAAGGGACGATCCTATGCGCTGGTCATCCTCGATAATCAGAATCCGTTCACCGGGCATTCCGATCAACGATACGGCAATCCGCCCCACCGTCACGGCGCTCCCGCACAGCAGGGCCGTACGGGAGCGGCAGGGCACGCCGGGCCGCGGCCCGGCCGGGCCGGCGGCGGCGTGCCCTAGATGCTCTCGGGAGTGGCCCCGGCCACGGGCACGCTGTCGGCGAGGATCTCCTCGATGCGAGCCAGGACGTCGTCGGAGAGCACCAGCGACGAAGCGGCCGCCGCCTCCGCGACATGCGACCCGGTGCGGGATCCGACGATGGCGGCGTGAACCGCAGAGTTGGAGAAGATCCAGGCGAGGGCGAGCTGGCTCAGCGAGCAGCCGGCGTCGGCGGCGACGCCGCGGAGCCGGTCAACGACCTGGAGGTTGCGCCGGTACCCGTCACCGTGGAACGCCGCGTTGGAGGCTCGCCAGTCGTCATCGGGGAGGACGGTCGCCTCGTTGAGAGCGCCGGTGAGCAGCCCGTGGGCGAGCGACGCGTAGACCATGACCCCGATGTTCTCGGCCTCGCAGTACGGCAGGATCTCGGCTTCGACGCCGCGACGGAACATGTGGTAGGGAGGCTGGAGTGACTCCAGCGGCCGGGTCTCCGAGAACTCCTCCATCTGGGCGACGCCGAAGTTGGAGGCGCCGACGTGACGGATCTTGCCTTCGGCGACCAGCTCGCCGAGCGCGCCGGCGGTCTCGGCGGAGGGCACCTTGGCATCCGGCCAGTGCACATGGTAGAGGTCGATGGTGTCCACCCCGAGGAAGCGGAGGCTGTCCTCGACTCCGGAGCGCAAGAACGCCGGGCTGGCGTCACGGACGACCCCGTCGCCGACGGCCCGCAGCCCGCCCTTGGTGGCGATCACGACTTCGTCGCCGGCGCCCTTCAGCTCGGACCGGAGCGCCTCGCCGAGGATCTCCTCCGATGCCCCGAACCCGTAGGCCTGGGCGGTGTCGAAGAAGGTGATGCCTTCGTCGCGGGCTTGGCGGATGGCGGCGATGGCCTGGTCGCGGTCGAAGGCGCCCCAATCGCCGCCGAGTTCCCAAGTGCCGAGAGCGATGTTGGAGACACGGAGCCCGGTCTTGCCGTAGGTGACGTATTCCACTGGTGATGTCCTTTCGGGTGTCCGCCGGGCTGTCGTGGTGCGGCGCGATCCCGCTCCGGGAGGCCCTCTCTGAGCCTAGGGGGAAACCCGGCAGGGTGGCGACGATCCGGGGAAGGTCCACCCTGCAACGTCGCGGCCCTGTACCCCCCTCGGCTCAAACGCCACCTGCGGTGGCGTTTTGCCGGTCCCCCCTGAGACCAGGGGGGACGAGAAAAGAGGAAGGTGGAGTGACGGGGTCCCGCGACCTGCACCGGGACACGCCTCAGCTCCGGGTGATGGTGCCCTCCCAGGTGCCGACCTTGTCCCCGGCGAGGGAGGCCTCGTCGAACCAGAAGCTGGTGACCGCCTTGGTCTCGGTGAAGAAGGCGACCCCGTCCCGGCCCATGACGTGGAGGTCGCCGTAGAAGCTGCCCTTGTGGCCGGTGAACGGGAACACGGAAATCGGGACTGGGATGCCGACGTTGATGCCGACCATGCCGGCGTCGATGCGGCGGGCGAACTCCCGGGCGTGATGGCCGCTCCGGGTGAAGACCGAGGCCCCGTTGGCGAACTCGCTGGCGTTGATGACCTCGATCCCCTGCTCGAAGCTCTCGACCCGCTTCACGTAGAGCACGGGGCCGAACACCTCCTCCCGCCCGCAGGCCATGTCCCGGGTGACGTGGTCGAACACGGTCGGTCCGACGAAGTAGCCGCCTTCGTGTCCGGGGACCCGCACCGAGCGGCCGTCGAGCACGGGCACCGCCCCCTCGTCGATCGACTTCTGGATCCACTCGGTGACGAACGCCTTGTGCTCGGCGTTCACCAGCGGCCCCAGCTCGGTCGTCTCCACGTAGGCAGGCCCGATGCGGCGGTCCCGGGCGAGTTCGGCGACGGTGGCGACCAGCTCGTCGGCGATGGGCTCCTCGACCACGACCACCGGGAGCGCCATGCAGCGCTCGCCCGCACACCCGAACGCCGAGTTGATGATCCGCTGGGCCGTGGCGCGGATCGGGGCATCGCGCAGGATCAGGGCGTGGTTCTTGGCCTCGGTGAGCGCCTGGACCCGTTTGCCGTGGGCGGCGCCGGTGGCGTAGATGTGACGGCCGACCTCGGCCGACCCGACGAACGTGATCCCCTTGACGTCGGGATGGACGAGTAGCCGCTCCGCCTCGTGGCGGGAGCAGGTGACGACGTTCACCACCCCGGGCGGCAGCCCGGCTTCCTCGAGCAGCTCGGCGATCCGCAGCGCCGTCTGCGGCACGAAGGATGCCGCCTTCAGCACGAAGGTGTTCCCGGTGGTGACCGCCAGCGGCATCATCCAGCCCATCGGGATCATCGCGGGGAAATTCCAGGGGGCGATGCCGACGAAGACGCCGAGCGGCTCCCGGTAGGTGACGGTGTCGTAGCCGTCGGAGACGTTCATGAGCGAGTCGCCCTGCATGGTGACCGGCACGGCGCAGGCCAGCTCGACGACCTCGATCGCCTTCAGCACGTCTCCCCGGGCCTCGGTGTACGACTTGCCCATCTCGGTCGACAGCAGTACGGCGAGATCGTAGAGGTTCGCTTCCAGCAGCGCTTTGAGGCGGAACATGACCTGCACCCGGGTCGTGACCGGGGTGTCCCGCCACGCCGGGTAGGCGGCCGCCGCTGCCGCCGCCGCCGCGTCGACCTCCTCGGCGGTGCAGCGGGGGGCTTCCGCCATCACCTCGCCGGTGCTGCTGTTGGTGATCGGGTAGTACTCGCCGCTGCTGGTGTGCTTCCACTCACCCCCGGCGAAGTACTTCAACCGCTGTGCCATCGGGGCCTCTTCTCTCGACTCGGACGTGAAGACCGGCCCTGATGATGGTCGATCGCGGGAGCCACTGCGTGCGGTGTGCCGGTCGGCCGCACCACCTCGACGCTGAAGGCGGAGAAGGTGGTGAAGGAGCCGAGCACGCCGATCGCCCAGAACGGGATGGTCCAGCGGGGCACGACGGATCGTTGCCGCCGGGCCAGGTAGAGGCCGAGCAGCAGCGAGCCGGTGAGGTTGACGGCGAGGGTCACGGTCGGGAAGGCGGCCGGCTCCGCCGGGAAGGCGGCGACGACGGCGGCCCGGGCGGCCGAGCCGGCGAGACCGCCGGCGAGCACGGCGGCCGGGGCGGTCAACGAGCGGAGGCGGCGGGTAGGGCGCGTGCTGCGAGATGTGCGTCTGTCAGGCATGGCTCCGTTGCGGGTCTCGGTCTGCAGGAGCCATCAGCCGGCAGGCGGTTGTGGCGAGCTCCATCGCCGTCGCCGTGATGATAGGGCGTGGTGGAAGGGCTTCCCGCCTCCAGTCAGCGTCCCTGCGGTGCTCGCCGCCGGCAAGCTGCGGCGGGGAGGGTCACGGTGCCGTCTTCACACCGCGACACCCCTCGGTGGTTTTGTCACCCTCCCTGCTGTGCCCCTCTCTCACCCTCCCTGCTGTGCCCCTCTCTCACCCTCCCTGCTGTGCAGGGAGGTTTCCTCTGCCGTAGGCAGAGGCGTCGTAGAAGCGCCACCGGAGGTGGCGTCTGATTCGGGGAGGGTCACCGTGCAGTCCCCCACCGCGACCCCCCTCGACGGACTTCGTCCGCCGGTCCCCCCTGATCCCAGAGGGGACGACAGAAGCACGACCCCCCTCAGCTCAAACGCCACCGAAGGTGGCGCTTTGCCGGTCCCCCCTGATCCCAGAGGGGACGACAGAAGGGCCCCGGGGGCCAACAGGAGACCCCAGGGGGGACGAGTAGCGCCCCCCCGACAGATGCGGATGAATACAGGTCGGGACGGCGTTTCGATATTGCCCGCATCGGGAATCGAAGGAACGACATCGAGAGGAGTGCACATGGTCTACTGGCACCATATCGGTGGCTGGACCTTGGGCATGGTGCTGTTCGCCTGGCTGTTCATGGCGCTGCTGGTGACGCTGGTGGTGTGGCTGGTGTGGTCCGCCTCGCGTCGCAGTGCCCCACCCAACCGCAGCAACAGCGCCTTGGACATCCTGGATGCCCGCTATGCCCGCGGCGAGATCGACCGCGACGAGTATCTGGAGCGCAGGGCGGACCTGGAGCGATGAACGCACTCTGAAGAGACCGGAGACAGCATGACCATGGGAACCGCCGCCGAGCACGGAGAGCATCAGGGCGGCCACGGCGAACACGCTGGCCACGAAAAGCACGAGGGCCACAGCCCGGAGATGTTCCGGGACCGGCTCTGGGTGAGCTTGGTGCTCACGATCCCGATCCTCTTCTTCTCGACCCAGTTCCAGGACTGGTTCAACTACGAGGCACCGACCTTCACCGGGAGCGACTGGGTGAGCCCGATCCTGGCGACGGTGCTGTTCGTCTACGCGGGCGGCGTCTTCCTCCGGGGTGGGCAGCGGGAGATCCAGGCCCGGCAACCGGGGATGATGACGCTGATCTCGGTCGCCATCTCCGTCTCCTACTTCTACAGCCTTGCGGTCTCGCTCGGGGTCCAGGGCAAGCCCTTCTACTGGGAGCTGGCCACCCTGCTGGACGTGATGCTGCTGGGGCACTGGATGGAGATGCGCAGCGTGCGATCGGCCTCCAACGCCCTCGAGCATCTGGCGGAAATGGTGCCCTCGGTGGCGCATCGGGTCGCGGCGGACGGGTCGATCGAGGACGTCGACGTCGCCGACCTCGCCGACGGTGACGTGATCCTGATCCGTCCCGGCGAGCAGGTGCCGGCCGACGGGAACATCACCGAGGGAACGTCGTCTATGAACGAGGCGTTCCTCACCGGCGAGTCGCGCCCGGTCGCCAAGGAAGCCGGGGACGAGGTCATCGCCGGCGCCGTCAACGGCGACGGGGCGTTGCGGGTGGAGCTGACCCGCATCGGCGAGGCCACCACCCTCAGCCAGATCATGCGCCTCGTCGAGGAGGCCCAGGCCTCCCGCAGTCGCTTCCAGACCCTCGCCGATCGGGCCGCCTTCTGGCTCACCGTGATCGCGGTCGGGTCGGCGGCGGTGACGATGGCGGCCTGGGTGGTGTTCAGCACCGAGAGCACCGGGTTCGCGGTGTCCCGGACCGTGACCGTGCTGGTGATCGCCTGCCCCCACGCCCTCGGGCTCGCCATCCCGTTGGTGAACATGAACGCCACCGGGGTCTCGGCCCGTAACGGCATCCTGGTCCGCAACCGGGAGGCGTTCGAGCGGGGCCGCAACATCCGGTTCGTCGCGTTCGACAAGACCGGCACCCTCACCGAAGGCCGGTTTGCCGTCTCCTCGATCGTGACCGACGGTATCGACGAGCAGGGGGCCCTTGCCGCCGCCGGTGCCCTGGAGCAGGCGTCGGAGCATCCGCTGGCGGCCGCCATCGTGGAGGCAGCCGAAGAGGCGGGAGTCGGCCACGGCAACGCGGAGTCGGTCTCGGCAGTGCCGGGCCGCGGGGTCGAAGGCACCGTGCAGGGACGGTCAATGCGAATCGGGCGGCCGGAGTGGGCGGCGGAGCTCGGGGTCGACACCGGCCCGGAGGTGACCGAGGCGCTGGCCGCGGCCGACCGGCGCGGTGAGAGCGCCATCGTGCTCATGGACGCTCAGAAGGTGGCGGCGGTGATCTCCCTCGCCGACAAGATCCGCGCCTCCGCCCGTGACACGGTGGAACGCCTCCGCCGGGTCGGCATCACAACGGTGATGGTCACCGGCGACGCCGAAGCCGTCGCCGCCACCGTCGCCGGCGAGCTCGGCATCGATCGCTACTACGCCCGCGTCCTTCCCCAGGAGAAGGCCGAGATCGTCGAGCAGCTGCGGCGGGAAGGACCGACCGCATTCGTGGGTGACGGCATCAACGACGCCCCGGCCCTGCTCGCCGCCGACCTCGGCGTCGCCATCGGCGCCGGGACCAACGTCGCCATCGAATCCGCCGATCTGGTGCTGGTCGAGGACGACCCCGACGACGCGGCCGGGGCCCTCACGCTGTCGCGCGCCACCCACCGCAAGATGATCCAGAACCTCGCCTGGGCGACCGGCTACAACACCATTGCGATCCCGCTCGCCGCCGGCGTGGCGATCTCGGCCGGGATCGTGATGTCCCCGGCGGTGGGGGCGCTGCTGATGAGCGTCTCGACTGTCATCGTCGCCGTCAACGCCATGCTGCTGCGCCGGATCGACCTGTCGAGCGACTGAGGCGGGGCGGCTCGTTGGGAGGTCACTGTGCAGTCCCTCGCCGCGACCCCCCTCAGCTCACTCCGCTCGCTGGTCCCCCCTGATCCCAGGGGGGACGACAGAAGGACGCGATCCCCCCTCCGCGATTCTGTCACCCTCCCTGCTGTGCCCTCTCTCACCCTCCCTGCTGTGCAGGGAGGTTTCCTCCGCCGAAGGCGGAGGCGTCGTCGAGGCGCTAGCGCAGCTGGCGAACGAGTCGGGGAGGGTCACGGCGCAGTCCCGCGCCTCGGCAGGAACCGCGACCGGTTCAGCCGCCGACGATCAGCGACACGACGAGCATGAACGCCGTCCCCACCACGGTGAGGACGAGCCGAATCCCGGACGGTTCCCGATGCGCTTCGGCCAGCAGCTCACCGACGCCGATCATGAGGAAGATGCCGGCGTAGACGCCGAGCGCCAACCCGAAGACGTGGTTGGACAGCACCACCGCCGACCCGATGAGGGCGCCGATCTCCGGCGCGACGGCATCGAGCACCAGCCAGCGGCGGGCATGGCGGACGTCGCCCTCCTGGGCGAGCACGAAGGTGACGGTGTTCATGCCGTCGGCGAAGTCGTGGGCGACCACCGCCACCAGGATGAACACACCGAGCCGGGTGGAGAGGGCGAACGCGGCCCCGATCCCGAAGCCGTCGATGAGGGAGTGGATCGAGAGGGCAGCTGCCCCGAGGGCCCCGACCGGTTCGTGCGAGGCGGCCGTTTCAGGGTCGTCGCGATGGTGCAGCACGAGGAGTCGGCTGAGCACCAGGAAGAAGAGGAACCCCGCCCCCATCGCCACCCCGACGGTGCGGGGGGCGGTGGCGGAGGGGCCGAGCCGGGTCACCGCTTCAGGGGCCACCTCGAACAGCGCCACACCGAGCACGACCCCGCCGGTGAGCGCCATGAGGCTGTTGAGCCGGTTCCGCAGGCGGATGCCGACCATGCCCCCGATCAGGGTGGAGACCACAGGGAGCAGGCCGAAGACCGGGCCGAGTCCTCTCATTCGGGGGAGCCTACCCAGAGGCGGGGCATCCCTTCCTTCCCCACACCCTCCCTGCTGACCGGACGAGCCGGGGAGGGCCACCCTGCAACACCGCGACACGGCACCCCCCTCGGCTCAACGCCACCTGTGGTGGCGCCGCCTCCTTCGATGGCACTTTCGCCGGTCCCCCCTGAGACCAGAGGGGACGAGAAGTGCGACCCTACACCCCCCTTCTTCTCTCACCCTCCCTGCTGTGCAGGGAGGTTTCCTCCGCCGTAGGCGGAGGCGTCGCCGAAGCCGCCGAAGGCGAGCTGAGCCGGGAAGGGTCACCGTGCATTCCCCAACCCACACCCCCCTCGGCTCAACGCCACCTGTGGTGGCGCCGACACCTTTGGTGGCGCTTCGCCGGTCCCCCCTGAGACCAGGGGGGACGAGAAGAGAGGAGCCGACTCGTCACCCGGCGCCGAGGATCCTGCGGAGCCGGTTCTTCTTCAGGTTCTCCCGCACGATCCACTGCACGTCGCGGTCGTCGCTCTCCTGCCAGCGGGCGAAGCGGGCCAGGCCGGCGGCGGGATCGGCGGCGATGGCGACGCTCCAGCAGTACCCGAGACCCTTTCGCAGCGCCCGCAACTCGGGGAGGCGCCGCTGCTCCGCCGGTGCTGCGGCGACCGCGCCGGTAACGACATCGAGCAGATCGAGAACCCGCCGTACCACCTCGGGACCGCCGAGCAGGCGCGGCTCGCACGGGCCGGCCACGGCGGCCCGGCGCACCAGCCACGACGGGTCCTCGGCCCAGCGGCCGGCGATGGTGAGCATGGCGTCGACGTCGACGGCGCCGAGGCGCTGCAGCGCCATGGCAACGGCTTCCCGGACCCGCCATCGCTCGTCGCCGGCGAGCCGGTGCAGGGTGGGTTCGACCGATCGGTCACCGTCGGCGAGGACTCTGCCGAGGCCGACCGCGCCACACGACGCCAAGTACTCGTCCTCGCTTGCGGCGTAGCGGTGGAACCGCCCCGCATCACCCTCGTCTGCCACGGCCTGGATCAACTCCAGGTTGCCGCGGGGCCCGGGAAGCCCGGAGTGTTCGGCGAGGAAGGCGTCCCAGTCGGCGGCGGGCAGGCGGGAGAGCTGCGCTCGGTAGTCGTCGATCTTGCTCATGGCTGCCTCCGCCGATCGTCAATCGGGAATCAGGACGTCGTCGAGGTAGACAGCGAAAGCGTCGGTGTGTGGCATGTCGAATCCGAGCGCCCGGGCCGTCGCCCGCATCTGGTCGTGGTTGTACTTGGCCTCGGCGAGGCTTTCGGCGGCGTGGGCGGTGTAGCGCTGCATGCTCTCGTTCTTGCGGTAGAGGCGACGGAAGATGGGGATGAGGAGCCACAGCGGCCACGACATGTAGCGGGCGTCCGGGTACTTCTTGATGTCCGCGCCCCGGCGGCGGCACAGCTCGAGTAGCTCCCGGGTGGAGAGGAAGCCCTCCCGCAGCAGGGCACGGTCCCGCAGCATCGCCTCCATGTCGTCATGCTTCGGGAAGCCGGCCCACAGTCCCACCGCCAGGGCGTTGTGAACCCAGAGCCAGTGCAGGATCTGATCCTGGACGTCGGGTTCCATGTCGGCGCCGGCGAAGAGGGCGGAGACGGCGGCGAGTCGTTCATCGGATCCGCCCTCGACCTTGCCGAGGTGGACCTCGGGCCCGAGGTTCGTCCAGTACAGCTCGTCGCGTTGGGTGCCGCCGCCGTCCGGGTACCCCAGAAGGTAGCGGTCATGCGGCAGATGTCGATCGATGAAGCCGGTACCTTCCCAGTTGGCGGCGAACACGAGGAAGGTGGCGTCGCCGCAGCGGGGGGCGAGTTGGCGGAGCGCCGCCTCGGCCTGATACGAGTTGGTGGGCACGATCACCAGCTCGATGGCGTCGTCCGGCGACACGTCCTCGATGCAGCTGAGCCGGTAGGTGGTGACGAGGTCGTCGGGATGCCCTTCCCGCTCGTCGAGCAGGTCCAGCTCGACACCGCCGGCGCACATGCCCGTCCTGCCGGGCCGTACGAAGTGGGTGACTTCCTCACCGGCCTCCGACAGCGCCCACCCGTAGATGACGCCGATCACGCCGGTGCCCACGATCAGAGTCCGCATCTCAGCCCTCCTTCCGAAGGCCGGTCGGCCGGCCGGCCGTCCCATCGCCCCGCCCCACCCGGCGCAGCGCCGGGTCCACCGCAACGATAGGACGGTGCGGGGATCCTGCGACCTCGCACCCCCCGCAACGACGCGGGCTCACGGTCAGAGGCCGCTGGGATTGCCGGCCGAGAGAACGCCACTCGCCGCCAGCCGACCTGACTCCGATGCCTTGCCACGCAGGATGTACTCGAAACCCGCCGCCACGGTGGCGCCGAGGAACGGCCCGACGACGTAGATCCAGAAGTCGGTGAGGTCCCCGGCGATCGCCGCCGGCGCCAATGACCGGGCCGGGTTCATCGATGCGCCGCTCACCACCCCAGCCCACAGGCCAGCGAGCCCGATGTAGAAGCCGACCGCGATCGCAGAGTTGGCGCCCACATTCCGAGGACCGAAAGCCGTCCCCAAGATGACGCTGACCAGCCCCAACGTCAGCAGCGCCTCGGTGAGCATGGCCACCCACGGCTCGATCCCCTCCCCGACCACGGTGGCGCCGTTGACGATCCCGCCAAAGAGCCACTGCAGCACGGATGCGGCGAGGAACGCACCGGTCAACTGGGCAACGACATAGCCGGCAACACGATTCCAGGGGAAGTCGCCGCGGAGGGCGAACGCCCACGTCACGACCGGGTTCAGGTGGGCTCCCGACACGGTGCCCATGAAGTAGATGATTCCCATCACCATGAAACCGGGGGCCATCACCTTCATCCCGAGCGTGATGTCTCCCCCGATCTCCAGCGCCCCGACGACGCCTCCGCCGGCTGCGACCAGGACGAGCAGGAACGTACCCCACAGCTCACCGAACAGCCGCCGGTACTCGTAGTTGGGGTCCTCGAACTCGGCGACGCCCAGCAGATCACGCTCGAGCACCTCGGCAACGAGACGGGCGCGACCGCTGCGTCCCACCGCTCCGGAACCGGCGACGGATCCACCCGGGCGTGACTCGGCCGCCGAAGCCTCCCCGGGTTGCAGTGCGTCATTCACGACATCCTCACCTCCTCCTCGAGATCCGCGATTCCATCGACTGTGCTCGGCGCTCGGGCCAAACGATACGCACCGCACCGTCGACCCGGCCCGACGAGCCGGCCAGTCCGGGTGCCGGGCAACGTCCACGCCGTCCGTGCAGCCGGGGGAGCCGGGCAAGGCCGATGCTCAGCTCCCCCAGTAGGCGCCTGATGCCAATCGTCACTTACCCTGCTGTGCGCCTTTGTCACCCTCCCTGCTGTGCAGGGAGGGTCGAAGAACGAGCCGAAGGCGAAGTGATTCGGGGAGGGTCACCCCACAGTCCCCCACCGCGGCCCCCCACCGGG